>Ga0126306_10002524_pt1 | contig 10322 bp, 9 predicted proteins | sample Plot27_FD_92592 | JGI IMG/M metagenome (GOLD analysis project Ga0126306, IMG submission 92592) | Serpentine soil microbial communities from UC McLaughlin Reserve, CA, USA - Plot27 | ecosystem: Environmental > Terrestrial > Soil > Grasslands | place: USA: UC McLaughlin Reserve, Lake County... | reverse complement strand
CACCCCGGGCCCGGCCGTCAGCACGGCCAGCCCCGGGCGCCGCCGCAGCTTGGCCGTCCCCTCGGCCGCGAACACCGCCGTCTGCTCGTGCCGCACGTCGACCAGCCGCAGCGGCGGGTCGGCCTTGACCGCCCCGTCGTACAGCGGGAACACATGGCCCCCGGAAAGGGTGAACATCTCCTCGATCCCGTGCCGTCGGGCCACGGCGACGGCCAGCGCCCCGCCGTGCCCCTCCAGCCTGGTCCCAGCCACCACCGTCACCTCCGCGCCACGCCAGCCGCCTGATGCTACCGCCCCGCCGCCCGGCGGCCCGACGCGGGTCGGCGGGAACTCGCCCATCTGGCCGAACCTGCCGACTGGGCACCCCGGGGTCGCCTCTGGCACCCTGCTGCCCGTGATCCGAATGATCGTCCTCCTCACGGCCTCCCTCGCCGCACCCCCGGTCGTCCCCGCCCCGGCCACGGCGCCGCCCGCCCAGCTGGCGGCCCCGGGGATGGAGCGGGGGCGGCCGCCGGAGGCGTCGATCGACTGGCGGCGGTCGCGGGCGCTCGGCCAGCCGAACCGGGGGCGCCTGGCCGGTGGGGTCGAGCTGCCGGCGGCCGGCACCCATTTCGTCACTGTCGACCCGGTCACCGGGGCCAGCCCGAACCGGGCCTGGCGGCGGCACGGCACCGACCGGCTGCTGGAGGTGCTGCTGCGGGTCGCGGCCGAGCACGCCGCCGCCCATCCGGGCGCCCCCCGACTGGTCGTCGGCGACCTGAGCCGCCCCCGCGGCGGCCGGTTCGGCCCCGAGTACGGCGGCGACGGCCACCGCTCCCACCAGAACGGCCTCGACGCCGACGTCTACTACCCGCGCCGCGACGGCACCGAGCGGGTCCCGTCCCGGGTCGCCCAGGTCGACCGGCGCCTGGCCCAGGAGCTGGTGACCCGGTTCGTGCGCGCCGGGGCCCAGTACGTGTTCGTCGGGCCCCGGACCGGCCTGCGCGGCCCGCCCAAGGTGGTCATGACCCTCGGCAACCACGACGACCACCTGCACGTCCGCATCCGCCCCGGCCCCAGGGCCGGCCGATGACCCCGACCGGCCTCGGCGACCGCCGGACCCTGACCCGCCGGGAGGCGCTCCTGGCCGGGGCGGTCCCGCTGCTCGCGGCGGTCGCCGGCTGCGACGGCCCCGAGGGCGGCCCGGCCGGGCCGCCGGGGTCGGCCACCACCGCCGAGGTCGCCCGGGGCCGGGTCCGCTCGGGGCTGGTCGCGCTGGGCGACTTCGGCGGGGGAGCGGCCCAGCCGGCGGTGGCCAGGGCGATGGAACGCTGGGCGGCCGCCCACCGGGTCGACGCCCTGGTGACCACCGGCGACAACGTCTACGAGCGGGGCGAGCCGGAGCTGTTCGCGGCCCAGCTCGACCAGCCCTACGCGGCGCTGCGGCGCACCCGGCCGCTGTGGGCGACCCTCGGCAACCACGACGTCAGCGGCGGCCACGGCGCCGAGCAGCTCCGCCACCTGGGCCTGCCCGACCTCCCCTACGCCAGGTCCCTGCCCGGCCTGCAGCTGCTGTTCCTGGACGCCAACCGGGTCGACGAGGCCCAGGCGGGCTGGCTCGACGCCCGCCTGTCGGAGCCCGGGCCGGACCTGCGGGCGGTGGTGTTCCACCACCCGGCCTGGTCGTGCAGCCTCCACGACACCAGCGAGCAGGTGGGCCGGCTCTGGGTGCCGGTCATCGAGGACCACCGGGTCGCGCTCGTGCTCAACGGCCACGACCACAACTACCAGCGCTTCGTGTCCCCCGGCGGGGTGACCTACGTGGTCACCGGCGGCGGCGGCCGGCGGCTGTACCCGCTGGACGGCTGCGCCGGCGGCGCCCCGGAGCGGGTGGCGGGGCTGGTCCGCCACCACTTCACCGCCGTCGAGGTCCGCGACGGCTCGCTGGCCGTGACCGTGGTCGCCGACGACGACACCGTCCTGGACCGGACGGTCATCCGCCGGTGATGTCGACCTCGAACCAGATCGTCCGCCCGGACGAGCTCTCGCGCACCCCCCAGCGGCTGGCCAGGGCGCGGACCAGCTCCAGGCCACGGCCGCCGGCCGAGCGGACGGCGTGGATGCGGCGCCGCAGCCGCGCCGGCCCGCCGTCGTCCGACACCTCGACCCGGAGCCGGCGGCCGACCACGGCGTAGCCGACCTCCAGGGTGCCGGCGCCCCTGGCCGGGGCCGACTGGTCCAGCGAGCTGGTCACGGTCTCCGAGACCAGCAGCTGCGCGGTCTCCCAGGCGTCGGAGCCACGGGTCAGGCCGCCCCGGACGAACCGCCGGGCGGCGGCGACCTCCTCGGGACGGCGGGCGAAACGTCTGCGGGTCAAAGCTGCCTTGGTCATGTCCGTTCGCACGGCTCTCCTCGGCATGTCGACGGCAGGATGGGGGGACCGTCTCGTCGGCTTCCTCCCCAGATTCGCGGGAGGCAAACCTCCCCTGGTCAGCCCAGCAGCCCGCCGACGCCGGCCAGGAACGCCCGCAGCTCGGCCACCAGCCGGGGCCCGGCGTGCAGGTCGTGGTCGTTGTGGTCGGCGCCGTCCAGCACGACCAGCCGCTTGGGCTCCGGCGCGGCCGCGAACAGCCGCCGGCTGTGGCTCGCCGGGACGATCCGGTCGCGGCTCCCGGCCACCACCAGCAACGGCGCCGTCAGCCGCCCGACCAGGGCCGCCGAGTCGTACCGGTCGCGCAGCAGCAGCGACACCGGCAGGAACGGGTAGTGGCGCCGCCCGACCTCGGCCAGGGACGCGAACGGCGACCGCAGCACCAGCGCCGCCGGTGGCCGCTCCACCGCCAGCCGCAGGGCCACCGCCGCCCCCAGCGACTCGCCCAGGTACGCCACCCGCCCCGGGTCGACCTCCGGCCGCCCGGCCAGGTACTCCAGCGCCGCCCGGGCGTCGTCCGCCAGCCCCTCCTCGCTCGGGCTCCCGGGATTGCCCCCGTACCCGCGGTAGTCGAACAGCAGCACCGCCAGCCCCATCCGGGAGAGCGCCGCGGCCAGCGCCGCCCGCATCGACCGGTCCCCGCCGTTCCCGTTGCACACCAGCACCGCCGGCCCCGGGTTCGGGCGCGCCTCACCCTCACCCACCTGCGGCGGGGCCCCTTCTGGGAGGGTAACCGACCGGGGACGAGGGGGCGCGGGGCTGTCCACAGCCCCCGGGACGAACCAGCCCTGGAGCCGGAGGCCGTCGGCGGTCTCGAAGCTGACGTCCTCGGCTCCGGGGAGCACGGTGGCGGCCGGGGGGACCGGGCCCGGGGAGGGGAGGTAGATCAGGCGGCGCTGGAACGCCCAGAGCAGCCCGAGGGAGGCCGCCAGGACGGCGGCGACGACCAGCAGGATGACCCCGGCTCGCATCCCTGAGCCGTACCATGATCCCGCTCGGGCGACCAGATCTGCACCACATCTGGACCACCGGCGGGAGGAGCGAGTATGGAGGTCGGGGTCGGGCTGCCCACCACCACGCCGGGTGCCGACGGGCCCGGGGTGCTGGAGTGGGCCAGGCGGGCCGACGCGGGGCCGTTCGCCAGCCTGGGGGTGCTGGACCGGATGGTCTATCCCAGCGTCGAGCCGTTCGCGGCGCTGGCGGCGGCCGCCGCCGTCACCAGCCGGGCCCGGCTGGTGACCATGGTGGTGATCGGGCCGCTGCGCAACACCGTGCTCCTGGCCAAGCAGGCCGCCTCCGTCGACCTGCTGTCGGCCGGCCGGCTCACCCTGGGGCTGGCCATCGGGGCCAGGGCCGACGACTACCAGGCCCTCGGGGTCGAGCGGGGCGGCCGGGGGCGGCGCCTGGGCGAGCAGCTGGCCGAGCTGCGCTCGATCTGGGAGAAGGGCGAGGTCGGCCCCGAGCCGGTCCAGCCGGGCGGGCCGCCGCTGCTGGCCGGAGGGCTGTCGGGGGAGGCGTTCGCGCGGATGGCCCGCGGCGCCGACGGCTACGTCCACGGCGGCGGCCCGCCGCGGGCCTTCGCCAGCGCCGCCGCCAAGGCGTGGGCGGCCTGGCGGGACCTGGAGCGGCCGGGCCGGCCCCAGCTCTGGGGCCAGGGCTATTTCGCCCTCGGCGACGCCGACGCCGGCGGCGCCTACCTGCGCGACTACTACGCCTTCACCGGCCCGTTCGCCGAGAAGGTCGCCGCCGGCAACCTGACCAGCGGCCGCGCCGTCAAGGACTTCGTCCGCGGGTACGAGGACGCCGGATGTGACCACCTGGTCCTGCTGCCCACCGTCCCCGACCCGGCCCAGCTCGACCGCCTGGCCGACGTCCTCGGCTGACCCGGGAGGAGGTCCGGCGGTGCGAATCGGCGTGGTGGGCGGCGGGCCGGCCGGCCTGTACTTCGCCCTGCTGGCCAAGCGGGCCGACCCCGCCCACGAGCTCACCGTGGTCGAGCGCAACGCCCCCGACGCCACCTTCGGGTGGGGGGTGGTGTTCTCGGAGGAGACGCTGGGGGCGCTGCGCGACGCCGACTACCCCAGCTACGTGGAGATCACCGACACCTTCGCCCGCTGGAGCGCCATCGACGTGGTCTACGGCGGCCGGACCGTCCGCTCCGGCGGGCACGTGTTCTCGGCCATCGCCCGCAAGCGGCTGCTGGAGATCCTCCAGCGCCGCTGCCGCGAGGTCGGGGTCGAGCTGGCCTTCCGGCGCGAGGCGCCGGACCTGGACCTGTTCGCCGACCGCGACCTGGTGGTCGCCGCCGACGGGGTCAACTCGACCGCCAGGCGGCTGCTGGCCGAGCACCTGCGCCCGACCCTGGACGTGCACCGGTCGAAGTTCATCTGGTTCGGCACCGACCTGCCCCTCGACGCCTTCACCTTCATCTTCCGCGGCACCGAGCACGGCATGTTCCAGGTCCACGCCTACCCCTTCGACGCCGACACCAGCACCTTCATCGTCGAGTGCACCGAGGCCACCTGGCGGGCGGCCGGGCTCGACCAGGCCGGCGAGTCCGAGAGCATCGGGTTCTGCCAGGACCTGTTCGCCCCCGAGCTGGGCGGGCACAAGCTGCTCTCCAACCGGTCGCTGTGGATCAGCTTCGTCACCGTCCGCTGCCAGAGCTGGCACCACGGCAACGTCGTCCTGCTCGGCGACGCCGCCCACACCGCCCACTTCACCATCGGGTCGGGCACCAAGCTGGCCATGGAGGACGCGGTCGCCCTCGGCCAGGCCCTGCAGCGCCACCCGGCCGCCCTGGAGGCGGCCCTCACCGACTACGAGCTGGAGCGCCAGCCGGTGGTCGAGCGCTTCCAGGAGGCGGCCCGCGACAGCGCCAGCTGGTTCGAGAACGTCCGCCGCTACGACGGCTTCGACCCGGTCCAGTTCGCCTGCAACCTGCTGACCCGCTCCGGGCGCATCGGCCACCTGGAGCTGACCCGGCGCGACCCCGGCTTCGCGGCCACCGTCGACCGGCACTTCGCCGGCCGGCCGGGGACGCTGCTGGCCCCGCCGCCGCTGTTCGCTCCGCTCGGCCAGCGGGCGGTGACGCTGGTCAACCGGGTCGCCCTGGCCGTCGGCGGGGAGGACGACGCCAGCGACGGCCGGCTGCCCGGCGCGGCCGGCCGGCGGCTGACCGACGCGGCCGCCGCCGGGGCCGGGGTGGTGGTCAGCGAGCTGGTCGCGGTCGCCCCCGACGGCCGCATCACCCCGGGCACGCCCGGGCTGTGGGCCGACGACCAGGCCGGGCCGTGGGCGGCGCTGGCCGCCGAGCTGGCCGGGCGCGGGTCGGCGCTGGCCCTGCGGGTCGGCCACGCCGGGCGCCGCGGGGCCACCCGCCCCCGCCGCACCGGGGTCGACCGGCCCCTGCCCGACGGCGGCTGGCCGCTGCTGGCCGCCTCGGCCGTCCCGTACACACCGGCCAGCCCCGTGCCCAAGGCGATGGACGCCGGCGACCTGGAGCGGGTCACGGGCGCGTTCGCCGACGCCGCCCGGCGGGCCGCCGGGGCCGGGGTCCAGGTGCTGCTGCTCGACCTGGCCCACGGCTACCTGCTCGGCGGGTTCCTGTCCCCGCTGGCCAACCGGCGGAGCGACGAGCTCGGCGGGTCGCCCGAGGGCCGGCTGGCGTTCCCCCTCCGGGTGGTCGAGGCCGTCCGGGCCGAGTGGCCGGCCGACCGGCCCCTGTGGGCCGCCCTGACCGTCACCGACTGGGCCCCGGGCGGCCTCGAGCCGGAGGAGGCGGTGGCCGCCGCCCGGGCCGCGGCCGCCGCCGGCTGCGACCTCATCCAGGTGACCGCCGGCCAGACCACCGCCCTCACCCGCCCCGACTACGGCCGCCTCCACCTGGTCGGCTGGAGCGACCTGGTCCGCAACCAGGCCGGCGTCCCCACCATGGTCGGCGGCGGCCTGACCACCGCCGACGAGGTCAACACCGTCCTGGCCGCCGGCCGGGCCGACCTGTGCCTGCTCGACCCCCGGACCTACGCCGGCGCCGCCTGGTAGTGGCTGTTCTGGCCGCAGGCCAACCACTGGCCCGACTCGGAGAAGGCGGCCGGCTCCCTGGTGGACGCCTGCCTGGCCCAGCTGCGGTCATGGGGGGTGGGGCACTGGCACGCCGACGGCGCCCTCCCGGCCCCCGGCGTGTACGGCGTGCCCCGGCAGTGGCCGCATGTGCGGGAGCTGTACGAGCGCAGCGGGTTCGTCCACGACGGCCTGGTCGAGATCATCCTGCTGGCCAGGGTCGACGAGCTGCCCCAGCCGTCCCGCCCGCCGCTGGACGGGCTCCGGCTGGAACGGTCGGTCGGGGAGGCCGGCACCCGGCTGGCCGGCTTCGCCGGCGACGAGCTGGTCGGCTTCATCGAGGTCGACACCAACCTGGCCGAGGGCGGCCGCCTGGCCCACCTCGGCGGCTGGGCCGACATCGGCACCTCCAGGTGGCCGAGCCCTACCGCCGCCGCGGCGTCGCCACCTGGCTGGTCGGCCAGGCCGCCGACTGGCTCCGCCTGGCCCGGGTGGAGCGCCTGCTCGAGTACGCCTGGCCCGAGGAGCACGACCTCCTGGCCCTGCTCCACCGGCTCGGCTTCCGCGAGCTCACCCACACCGCCCGCGGCTGGCACCACCAGAGCAGGATCAGCCCGCCCGGGTCTCCATCCCGGCCGGCGTGACCGCCCGGGCTCCTGGCCCGACCCGCCCGGCCGCCTAGCCCTCCTCGACGTCCTCGCGGATGGCGCGGTCCTCGGGGGCGCTGGGGCCGCGGTCGGTGCCGGCCATCTTCTGGGTGCCGCCGGAGGCGTCGCGGGCCGGGTCGGCCGGGGCGGTGTCGGCGCCGATGGCGCCGGTCTCGGTGGCCGGGACGCCGCCCAGGCCGCCGCCCCCGGTGGTCGGCTCGCCGACCGCCCCCGGGCCCTTGGCCGTGCCCGGGACCTGCTCGACCATGTCCTCGCCCCAGCCGCCGGTCTCGGCGGAGGCCGGCTCGGCCTCGGGGTCGCCGCCGGGGGTGGCGGCGTTCGGGTCGAGCGACGGCAGCTGGCCGCCGTCGGCGGCGTGCTGGAGGTCGGCGGCGGCCAGGTCGGGGGCGGCCACGCCGTCCCTGGCCGCCCGGTCCTCCTCGTCCAGCAGGTCGTCGGGGTCGCCGCCGCCCTCCTCCCACTCCGACAGGGCGAGGCGGTCGCTGGCCGGCACCCCGCCGCGCTGCTCGGTGGCGGTGGGGGCGAGCTGGGGCACGTCCGGCGGGCTCCAGGGCTCGTTCTCGTCCAGCGCCTCGGCCATGTCCTCGGTCGGGGCGGCGTCCGGGCCGGACAGCATGTCGGTCGAGCCGATCAGCACCTCGTCCCCGGCCGGGGAGGCCGGCTCGGTGTCCATCGGGTCGTCGTCGAAGCCCTCGCGCAGACCCCGGTCGACCTGGAGCTCGTTCACCACCGAGCTGGCGTACTCCTCGGCCAGCTGGGCGGCCACGGTCGCCTCCTCCGGCGAGGCCACGGCCCCGAGCAGGACCACGTCGTCGTCGCGGGTCGCGACCTCGATCCGCTCGTCCCCGACCCGGGTCGACACCCGCAGGCGCTCGCGGATCTGCTCCAGCACGTCAAGGTCAACGGCCATCGGGTCGGGTACCTCCTGGTCGAGTCGGTCGTCGGGGTGGGTCGTCGGGGACCGCCGTGCCGGCCCGGGCACACCTACCCAAGGGACGCCCCCGGGAATCAGCCGGGGCGCTCGCGCTCCAGGCGCGACTCCTCCACGTCCAGGTCGTGGTCGAGGCGGCGGGCCACCTCGGCCGTGACCGCGCCCCGCTCGCGCAGCCGGCGCAGCTCCTCCCGCTGGGCCCCGAGCACGTCGTGGACCAGCTCGGCGAAGGCCTGCGACCCGTCCGGCTGGCCGTCCTCGCCCTGCTGGTCGAGGTGGGCCAGCCGGGCCCGGTAGCGCTCGCGGAGCCGCTCGACCAGCTCGGCCGGGACCCTGTCGGCCTCCGGGTCGACCGCGTCCAGCCGGTCCAGGGCGACCTCGGACAGCCGGGCCAGGGCCCGCCGGCTGTCCCCGGCCGGGCCCTCGTCGTCGGCCCCCACCCCGAGCCAGCGGATCACCAGCGGCAGGGTCAGGCCCTGGCCGACCAGGGAGACCACGATCACCGTGAAGGAAAGGAACACCACCAGGTTGCGCTCCGGGAACGGCCCGCCCCCGTCGACCTCGGTCGGGATGGCCAGGGCGAGGGCAAGGGTCACCACCCCGCGCATGCCCGCCCAGCCGATCACCGTGATCGCCGGCAGGCCGGGGAACGGGTCCCGCTCACGCACCCGCGCCGACAGCCGCGGCAGCCAGCTGGCCGGGTAGACCCAGGCCAGCCGGACCACCACCACGACCAGGTTGACGGCCAGCGCGGCCAGGGCCAGGTCGGCCAGGGAGCGCCCCTCGATCCCCTCGACCACCGTGCGCAGCTGCACCCCGATGAGCACGAACGACAGCCCCTCCAGGACGAACACCAGCCAGTCCCAGAGCTGGCGGGCCTGGAGCCGGGCCCCCGAGGAGATCGCCCCCCAGTGGCGCGCCATCACCACCCCGCAGGCCAGCACGGCCAGCACCCCGGAGGCGTGGACCCGCTCGGCGGCCAGCCAGGCCACGTACGGCAGCAGCAGCTTGACCGTGTTCTCGACCGGGGCCTCCGACACCCGGCGCAGGACGCGGCTGCCGACCCAGCCGACGGCCAGCCCGACCGCCGTCCCCCCGACGGCCGAGACGACCAGCTCGGTCCCGGCCTCGCCGAACGAGAAGGTCCCCGACACGGCCGCGGCCACCGCCAGCCGGTACACGACCAGGGCGGTGGCGTCGTCCAGCAGCCCCTCGCCCTCCAGGATGGTGACGATCCGCTTGGGCAGGCCGAGCCGGCCGGCGACCGCGGTCGCGGCCACCGGGTCGGGTGGCGACACCACCGCCCCCAGGATCACCGCCACCGCCCACGGCAGCCCCAGCATCGCGTGGGCCAGGGCCGCCACCGCCGCCGTGGTGACCAGCACCAGCCCCACGGCCAGGAGCGCGATCGGGCGGAGGTTGGCCCGCAGGTCGCGGAGGTCGGTGTGCAGCGCCGCCCAGTACAGCAGCGGGGGCAGGAACAGGGCCAGGATCAGCTCGGGCTCGAGCTCGACCTGGGGCAGCCCCGGGATCAGGGCCACGGCCAGCCCGGCCAGCACCAGCAGCACCGGCTCGGGGATGGTGGTGCGGCCGGCCAGCCGGACCACCACCGCGACGGCGGCCAGCAGCCCGATCAGCAGCTCGAGGGTCTCCATGGAGGGCAACGGTGGCACGGGCCGGGCCCGGCCGCCACCCGGCCTCCACAGGGGCGTTTCGCCCGCTGCCGCGGGTGGAACAGCCTGGACATGAACGACCAACATCACCCACACGAGCGCGAGTGGCGCGGCACCCTGCCCGAGGTCGACGAGCAGACCTTCCTGGGGGTGCTCACCGAGGCCATCCGGGTGGCCGGCGGCACCGGGCTGCCCCACGCCTTCATGGGCGGGATCGCCTCGACCGCCCTGGGCCGGCCCCGCTGGACCCACGACATCGACCTGTGCGTGCGCCCCCAGGACGCCCGGGCCATGCTCGCCGCCTTCGCCGATGCCGGCTACGAGACCGAGGAGACCGACCAGACCTGGCTCTACAAGGCGACCAAGAACGGCGTCCTGGTCGACCTGATCTTCGAGAGCACCGGCGGGATCGTGCTCGACGACGAGATGCTGTCGCGGGTCCGCCAGGGCAGCTTCGAGCATCTCCAGCTCAACGTCCTCGGCCCCGAGGACCTGCTGGTCATCAAGGCGATCGTCCACCGCGAGCACCGCCAGCGGCACTGGTTCGACGCCCTCGCCCTGGTCGAGACGGGCGAGCT
>Ga0126306_10002523_pt1 | contig 10326 bp, 8 predicted proteins | sample Plot27_FD_92592 | JGI IMG/M metagenome (GOLD analysis project Ga0126306, IMG submission 92592) | Serpentine soil microbial communities from UC McLaughlin Reserve, CA, USA - Plot27 | ecosystem: Environmental > Terrestrial > Soil > Grasslands | place: USA: UC McLaughlin Reserve, Lake County... | reverse complement strand
GCGAGCAGGACCGGGGCGTCTTGATCTTCATGTCCTCGGGTTTCGGGCTGGTGGGCGTGCCGTACGCGGACGCTTACACCGCGACCAAGTTCGCCCAGCGTGGTCTCGCCCAGGCCCTGCGGGGTGAGCTCAGGGGGACGAACGTCCGCGTCTGCACCATCATGCCCGGAGGGGTGGACACCCCCGCCTACCGCCTCGCCGCGAACTACTCTGGGCGGGCCGCCGGTCCCAGGGGTTCTCTTGGGAGCCCCGAGAAGATCGCCCGCGCCGTCGTCCGGTGCGCCGAGAGACCGCGCCCGGAGATGGTCGTGGGCAACTCTGTGAGGACGCTCGAGCTCGCGCACGCCCTCTTTCCGAAGCTCGTCGAGCGCGCCGTGGCGCGGACGATCGAGAAGGGCTTCCTCAGGGACGAGCCCGAGGAGGCGACTTCCGGCAGCCTCTTCGAACCGAAAGGAGAATGGACCGGCATGGACGGCGGCTTCAACGAGGAAGCGAGGCACCAGCGGTCCGGTGCGGCACGTCGTGCTGCCGTTGCCGGGGCGTCGGTGCTCGGTCCAGGGCTCCTGGCCTGGCTCCTGCTCCGTGCGAGGAAGAGGCTTGGGTGAGGGCAGCCGCGAGGAGCTGCTGCCGCCCGTCCTCGACCCGTACGTGGGGAGGACCGTCGGGGCGGTTGCGGCAGGGGGGATCCTGCTGGCACTGGCCCGCCGCCGTAGCCGGTAGGGCACGGGAAGGTTCTCGCGGGGATCGACCCCCTAGACGGGTTCCGTGGTCTTAGGGAACTTATCGACCACGTCTTCGACGGAGGGCCGTGTCTTGGATTGGATACTGGTACCGACAACCACCACAACGAGAAGAGGTGCCTGAGCCAGTTGCTAGCCAAGAAGTGCAGGCAATACCCTACCCGCGGGCCACGCTACCGCGTACCGCGCCTTGGTCCACAAAGAGGCCTCATTGTAGCCACTCTTGGTGATCAGGGGGCTGCTCCCGATACTCTGACCGTTCACCAAGACTTCGACAGTGCCGAGTTCCTGGTCGGCCTTGGCCGCCATGGGGATTTCTCCAATCCTTACTCGCCGCTCCACTTCAAGATCGGGACCTGCGGGGCCGAGAACATCTGCGGCGGCAACGAGGCCGATCGATTCTTGCTGGCGGTATGGTAGATGCACCTCCGCGTAAACTTGCCTTTCATGAACGAGCGGGCGACGCTTGTAGCTGTCGAAGCCATACTCGAGTAGCTCACGGGCGGCCTCGGAGCGGTACTCCTCACTTTCGGCACCGAGCACAACTGCCACGTACGAGTCGTCGCCGCTCGTGGCCGAGGCGACCAGCGAGAAGCCGCTCTCGGGAGAAGTGCCCGTCTTGACCCCGGTCGCCGGCTCGTAGGCGTAGAGGAGGTCGTTGGTGTTGAAAACGTCTATAACCCTGTTCTGGGTGCTTATCGTGGTTTGTTTGGTGTCGACTATGTCGGCGAACGTGCGGTATTCCATCGCCCTGCGAGTTATCGTCGCAAGGTCCCGCGCGCTCGAATAGTGGCTACTGGCGTCGAGGCCGGCCGGGTTCTCGAAGTGGGTGTTCTCCAGGCCCATCGAATCGGCCTTCCGGTTCATCTCCTCCACGAAGTTCTCCACACCGGCTTCACCTCCCCCACCGCCCAGGTGCTCGGCCAGGGCGTAGACCGCTTCGGTGCCCGAGGGGACGAGGGAGGCGACGAGGAGCTCTCTCACGCTCAAGTGCTCACCCTTTAAGAGACCTACGTTGCTGTAGGTGAACCCCACGAAGCGTTCGGCCTGCGCGGAAAGGGTAACCTCCTCGTCGAGGTCGGTTCCTTTCTCAAAGGCCATGAGGGCCGTCATCACGTTAGTTGTGGACGCTATGGGCAGCCGCTCGTCAGCGTTCTTGCCTGCTAGATACACTCCCGTCTCGGCGTCGATGAGTGCCCAGGCCCCTGCGTCGAGCTGCGGGAGCTTAGGCACCGTTGGTTCCGCCGTTTTCTGGGGCTCTTGGGCCTCGACCTTGCCTTGCTCGGAAGAGCCTGGGGCAACTACAAGCATTAGTGCAAACGCGGTCAGAGTAATGATGGCTCTTACAAGGTTCCGCGTTTCTCTAGTTCTGGGACACCGCTTATTCATCTAGCGATCCCGCTGAGGCTGGCAGCCGCGAGTCGTCTTTTCCGTTCGTCCCTGAGTCTGACCTTGAACCATCGCGTCGAAGGGCGCCGTGCGGCCTGGACGCATCCTCGCGGAGCGCCGAGTCCACAGCTTACCAATGAGGTGTAGATTCAGCATAAGGCCTGTCTCTCACTTCATCTCGGTATGCAGTAGGACCGAAACGTCGTGTTGCGATAGGAGCGCGTAGCCAACTGCTAGCCAGAGCAGACCGAGCACCGCTCCTCCGCCAAAGTCGCCCGAAGCAATCGCGATGGGAAGCGAAACGATAAGAAGCACGCCGCACCACTGGGGCAACACTCTCAGCCTTAGGGTGGCGATCCCCATGAGCAAGAAGCCCAAGAGCGAAACCCACAGGCTTACCCCCAACGTCGGGTCAAGGAGCGCAGATCTGGAAAGGATTTCCGACAAAAAGGAGATCGTGAGACCCACCAACAAGAGCGAGGTGCCAGTGAAGGCCATGAAGAAGCCAGCCGTTCCGAGGCGTCCGTAACTGGGTCGTTGCCGCGCGTGGAGACCTATCACGCCTCCTACCGTGCCCGCCAAGGCGACGAGGTATAACGCCTCGGTCAAAGAGACAAAACCGTAGAGTTCCGGGCTTCGTTCGCTCGGTATCGTTGTGGTGAGGATGCTTGAGATCATCCACGCCGCACCAGCCAGCAAGGCTCCACAAGCTCCCAGCCGTACAAGGTCGAAGGAAGTAGCAGCCGACCGTTTCTCCGATAACAGAGAATGAAGCGCGTTCGAAAATCGCCTTGACCGTCTCTTCATGACCATGACGGCCTCATCAGACGTGGGACCGCCCCTGCGATCCATCCGATCTTCTACCACAGGACCCCTAACGGATCTGCTCGTGGGCCTATCGTGTTCGAGGATCACTCCTCAAAGAACATACTACTTTCTGTGCACTCTCTGTGTCACCCTCAAGAAGCCTCGGGTGCCCGTCCGGAGTACTGTTGCAGGATCATTTGCACCGATATATAGACCCTGCAGCTGCACCATACGCAACGGGTTGCGCAAAGAGAAAATTTACGTCTGAGCTACTCCACCAAGCTCTTCACCGGTAGATGGGCTACCGCGCCTACACCGGAGAACATTCGAGAACCTTAAGCAGCCAAAATTCGCATCTGCCAAGTCACAGGGACGGTTTAGTCATGCCCACAGCATGGGTACCGATCTTCGCCAGACCGGTAAAATAGCCGAAAGGTAGGCATACGCGGTGGAACGTGGGGAACATACCGAGAGGTTTACGGAGCTACAGGAACGGGTCGCCAGCTACGAGGTCTATGACCGTACCGGCGAGAAGCTAGGCAAAGTCGATGCCCTGTTCCTGGATGAAGCGGACCAGCCCGAGTACATAGGGGTCGAGACGGGCCTGCCCGGGGTGAGCTCCGCCCTGATCCCTTGGGATATGGTGTCGGTGGATGAGGCCCGACGGCGCTTCACGGTCGCCTCCGACAAGCGCACAGTCGAGAACGGGCCGGTCTTCGGCGAGAACCAGGAGATCACCCCGGAGCTCGAGAACCGCGTCTACACCCACTACCACGGCCAAGGGGGCGCGACGACAACGGGAGAGCGGGGGACCCACGGCGCGTCCTACTCGGACGCCCAAGAGAAACGAACCCAGTTTGCGGCGGACGAGCGCTCGGAGATCGGTGGGTATCGCAGGCGAGAAGGGGCTTGCTCCACTAGGGGCCCCACCGGACGGGGTGAGGTGGGCAGAGAGGATGAGATCAGGGTACAGAGGACCGAAGAAGAGCTTCTGGCCGGAACACGCGAGCGCGAGGCAGGCGCCGTCAAGGTGCGCAAGCGCGTGAGGGTGGACCGCGAGCGCCTCGAGGTGCCGACCCGCCGCGAGGAGGCCGTGGTTGAGCGCGTCCCGATCGACAAGCCCGCCAGGGGTGCGCAGATCGGTGAGGATGAGGTACGTGTTCCCTTGACCGAGGAAGAGGTCGTGGTGGAGAAGCGCCCGGTTGCCAAAGAAGAGATACGCCTTAGGAAGGATGTCGTGGAAGATGTCGAAGTCGTTGAGGCCGACGTGAGGCGCGAGGAGATCGACGTGGAGGACACCTCCACGACCCGCCGCACCGACGACCGAGGGCTGTAGCCCACGGCCCTTCTCCAACACCTTCGCCGTAGACGAGCGGGTAGACGAGTGGTTAGTACCCACCAGCGCGCCGGCGGGGGCAGGGCGCGCTAGACTAACGCCGCCGTGACGGTCGTTTCCGAGGGGGAACTTTGCGCGAAACCGTATTGAGTGATCTGGCAAGCCGGGCCGCGACGGATCCCGAGTTTCTCAGACGGGCGAGGAAGGACCTCGAGGGCACGCTCGCCCGCTACGGGTACCACCTTACCGAAGGGGAGTTGCGGTCGGTGGAGGGCCTTCGGCGACAGACCGCCGGGATGAGCGACGAGGAACTCGCTCGTGCGCTGGCGAGTGGTCTCCAAAGGCGTAGCGGTAGCCCTCCTGCTCGGCCCGCCGCCCCGAGTTGGCGCGCTACGGGCCCAGCAAGACCGGCACGACCCGGGGCTTGATGGTAGCGGGTGATAGGTTTTGTCAGGCTGTCTGCAGTGACCGGCCGAATCCGACCTTGGAGCCATGCGTGAGCACGGAAGGAAGAACATAGTGGCGAGGACCCTCAGCATGGCCACAACCCTCGACCCCTCTTCGCTGCTGGCCAGGGCCAGGAAGGCGGCGAGCGAGAACGATGCGACCCTCCTCGGCGACGAGCGGTCGGGGCGCTTCTCGCACGAGATGGTCAGGGGCGAGTACCGAATGGTAGGACGAACGGTGGTCGTTACCATAACCAACAAGCATTGGCTGGTCCCTTGGCCCATCTTGGAGGCTCAGCTGAAGGAGCTCGTTCAGTAGTCCCCTAATCCCCTTTATCGCGAGGCGTTCAGAGGGGCGAGTGGGGCCGTTGTCGCTACCGCCTTCTAGTTCGTCTTATGAGAAGATCATTGAGGTTTCCACGGCCCTCGCGTATCGGTCAGTCACCGCGTTCGTGTTGTAGGTCTGCCAGCAGCCCGCGCAGTTCTGCCACCTCTTTCCTCAAGGCGGGTAACTCGCACTCGGCCAAAGAGCGCACGTCTTCCCCAATACGGTCCAGCTTCGCCTCGAACCCAGGTTCTTGCGCCTTACGGTCCTGTTCGCCCAGGTCTTGCAGGATGTCCCTAAGGCGCTCCGCCGATTCCACGAAGGCTTCTCCGCCCGGCGCCCCTCTCAGCAGCCGCTCGAGACCACTCCTGAACAGCAGCCCGAAGAGCGCGAGCACGAGTATCGTGCTGCCGAAGCTAGCGATCAGCTCCGTTACCACCTCCCGAAGAACGTTCCCCGGGCCGAACAAGCGAGCCACCAAGGTGACCGCGATGCCCATGAGGGCTACGGCCACAAGTCCCGGAACGGAAACCAGCTTCGGTAGCACCGAGGATTCGGGCTCTTCTCGCACGAGGGCATCCTACACCGCCCCGAGCCGCCCCGCATAAGGCGGCTAGCCTCGAAAGTTTGGGCGAACTGCTCTCCGATCTGAAGATTATCGCGTTGGGAAGTGGTTCCTTCGGCTCCGCTTATGACCGGTATAATGGCTCGCGCGCTCGCCTTTAGCTCTCAGGGAGTCGCGCGGAGGAAGTATGCGAAGGATCACGCTCGCCGACCGGCTGCGCTACCGGTTCGACAACACAATCTCAAGGGGCACCGTTGCCCTGATCGGCTGGCTGTTCGTCTTGCTCTTGGCGTTGGTCTTCGCGAGTTCCCTGGTCGTCTACACGACCGGCGTCGCGCCGGAGATCGGGGGGCGTCGCCCCGGCTTCTTGGAGACCCTTTGGCTTAGCTTGATGCGGACCATCGACCCGGGCGGCGTGGGCGGGGACAAGGGAAACTGGCCGTTCCTGCTTTCCATGCTGGCGGTCACGGCGGGGGGGATTCTCGTCTTCAGCACGCTGATCGGGGTCATTTTCACGGGCATAGACAATAAGCTGGACGAGCTGCGCAAGGGCCGATCGCTTGTCGTGGAAAAGGGGCACACGGTCATATACGGGTGGGCGCCGGAGATCTTCTCGGTCATAGCCGAGCTAGTCGCCGCCAACGAGAGCCGCACGAGCGCGTGCATAGCCATCTTGGCCGAGAAGGACAAGGTCGAGATGGAGGACGAGATTCGGGAGAGGGTGGGCAGTACCAAGAACACCAGGGTAGTTTGTCGGAGCGGCGCTCCGATCGACATCGACGATCTGGAGCTCGTCAACCCTAACGATGCCCGCTCGATCATCGTTCTCCCTCCGGAGGGAGGAGATGCCGACTCGCGGGTGATAAAGACGATCCTTGCGCTGACCAACAACCCGAACCGGCGCAAGGAGCCGTACCACATCGTCTCGAGGTTGCGCGAGCCGGAGAACCTGAGTGTGGCGCGGATGGTCGGGGGCAACGAGGTCGAGCTGGTGCCAGTGTACGATCTCATCGCCCGCATCACTGCTCAAACGTGCCGCCAGTCGGGTCTCTCCGTCGTCTACACCGACCTCCTAGACTTCGGAGGCGACGAGATCTACTTTCGCTGCGAGCCCCGCCTCGCCGGCAGAACCTTCGGGGAGGCACTTACCGCCTACGAGAACTGCTCGGTCATTGGGCTCCGCAAGACGGACGGCCGCATCGAGCTGAACCCGCCGCCGGACGCCGAAGTCTCTGCCGAGGACGCCCTGATGCTCATCGCCGAGGACGATACTACCATCACGCTCTCCGAAAACTCCGACCCCGAGGTCGCGGCCGGCACGATCAGGAACCCCCCACCCCGCGGACAGAAACCTGAACGTACGCTGGTACTGGGCTGGAACGGCCGCGCGCCGACGATGATCGCGCAGCTGGATCGCTACGTGCCTCCTGGCTCGGAGGTCACTGTGGTGGCCTCCGAAGGCGCCGGACTATCGACCCGGTTCGACGGACTCGGACACCAAACCGTAAGCCTCCGCGCGGGCAACACCACCGACCGCCGCACGCTGGACAGGCTGGGGGTGCCTTCCTACGATCACGTGATCGTCCTGAGCTACTCCGACGAGCTCAGCCCCGAGGAGGCCGACTCAAGGACCCTGGTGACCCTGCTGCACCTGCGCGAGATCGCCGAGCGGAGCGGCCGACCGTTCTCCATCGTCAGCGAGATGCTTGACGACCGCAACCGCGAGCTTGCCGAGATCGCGCGCGCCGACGACTTCATCGTCAGCGACCGTTTAGTGAGCCTGATGATGTGCCAAGTCTCCGAGAACAAGGAGTACTCGGCGGTCTTCGAAGAGTTGATCGACCCCGAAGGCTCGGAGCTGTACCTCAAGCCGGCAGACGAGTACGTGGAGCCCGGCGTGTCGCTGAACTTCTACACTGTCGTCGAGGCCGCCTGTAGGCGCGGCGAGGTCGCCGTGGGCTACCGGGTGGAGGCGGAGGCAGGCGACCCGCGGAAGTCTTATGGCGTGCGCCTGAACCCGGCCAAATCCGGGCGGATCATCTTTGCCAAAGGCGACAAGATAATCGTGCTGGCCGAGTCCTGAGCTCTTTGCAACCGCGGACGACCGCCGAGACGATTTCTCACACGACCCATCGCGTTTACGAGGGAGTCGGACACGGAGTGCCCAAAGAGCTCAGGCGCCGGACGATGCAATGAGAAGATATCGAGCGTAGCAGGGACGCCCTCATATCGCACTACGCCTCCATCGTAGCGTCCCGGTTGCGCGCCCACTCCCCAGAAGAGCGCCGACAGGTCTACAGGATTATGCGCCTTCAGGTCCTAGCTCACCGCGACGGATCGCTCACTGCGGGGTGGGGTTTTGTAATGACGAGCCTCTACTTCGATGGAGTTCCGCATCTACAACACCTGCCTTCAGGTTTCGTGCCCTGCTGACAGAGGGTGGTGCCCGATTGTCTTTCTACCGGAGAGGTTAGATCGCCGCGGTAAGACCTCGTTGAGGTACGTCCGTCGGCCGTGGCTGCTGCGGTCGCCGCCCTGCAATGAGTATCGGGAACCCCCGATCAAGTACTGAAGCTAACTCTACGGCACACGCCTCTCGCTGCCCTTCTACGGACACCGGATGTACCCGTCGCTTGACCTCAACGCATGATTTAGCAAGCCGAGGGATCTCGCCACGAAGCCCTATTTACTTCCGTATCGGTCATGATGGACGATCCGTGCCTTGGATCGGCGCGCCAACCTCCTTGGTCCCTCGGAGCAGTAACCGACGGGGATGATCCCGATGGGGCGAACATCGGCGGGCAAGCCCAAGACCTGCCGCACTTCTCGATCGTGAAACGCCGCAACAAAACATGCCCCTAAACCCTCGTCCACCGCCGCGAGCAGGATGATCATCGCAACGAAGGCTCCGTCGATGATGCTGTAAAAGCGGACTCCTCGCGCCCCATACCGTTGGGCCGACCGTCTGGTATCCGAGACGACTACGATGATCAGCGGAGCTTGGGCGACGAACATTTGCCCGAGTGCGGCCCGTGCTAGGGCCTCTTTCACCCACTGGTCGCGCACCACGATGAATTCCTGCGGTTCGGTGTGTCCAGCAGAAGGGTAGCGGCAGGCTAGATCCAAGATCCGATCGACCTTCTCCGGGGGTACGTCCCTGTCCGAATATGCTCGGCACATCCGCCGCCTTTTCACCACCGTCTCGAAATCCATAAAGATTACCCTCCTTGAGCTATGGAAGACCTGCGTGTCACGAAGCGGGGAGGTGCCGCTTCAGCCACAAGGCATTCCTTACCGCGAAGCCCTCCCAGTCGTTGTTGAAGTAGGCGAAGACCTCGGCGTGGGTGCGCCACGCGGAGATCCTCTTCTGCCACTGCTCGAGCTCGCGCTCCGAGTAGTTGCCGTTTCGGCCCCGGCCGCCGTAATGGAAGCGCACGAAGGTCCACTCCGCCGTAAGCTCGTAGGTCTGGAAGGGCCGCTCCGGATGATCGCCGATAACGAGCGCGACCCCGTGCTCGCGGAGGAGGGCATAGACCTCCGGAACGAACCAGCTCTGATGACGGAACTCAAAGCAGTGCCGTCCGGGAGGCAGCCGCTCGAGCGCGAACGCGAGGCGCTCGTCGTCGCGGTGAAACCTCTCCGGCAGCTGCCACAGCACCGGGCCAAGCCTCGAAGATTCGATGAGCGGCTCGATCCGCTCGTAGTAGCGCTCGAGGCCTACTCCCATGTCGGTGAGTCGCTTCATGTGCGTCAGGAAGCGGCTCGCCTTTACGGTGAACAGGAAGTCGGGAGGGGTCTGCTTCACCCAGCTTTCCACCGCCGAAGGTGACGGTAGGCGGTAGAAGGTGTAGTTGACCTCGACAGTGTTGAAGAGGGTGGCGTAGTGTTCGAGCCAGCGGCGGGCAGGCAAACCCCTCGGATAGACAGTCCCTCGCCAGTGAGGGTAGTTCCAACCCGAGCAGCCGACCCAGACTCGCTTCACGTCATCACACCAACTAATGAGCCCACGCGCGAATTATGCGCAGACTCGCGAACCAGCGCGAGAGTAGACAGGGTTCTGAAGATCTTACGCTCCCAAGCGCGTGTCTCATTCACCCCTGCTGTCCGGTGAACCTGCCCACGACCTCAAGCGTGATCTCGATGGAGTTCCGTATCTACAACAAACGCCCTCCGGTTCCGGATCGCCACCTTCAAGGGAGAGGCCAACGCCTACCTCGGCGATCCCAGCTACAACACGCTGCGGCTCAGGCTGGAGATCGCCCTCGCGGCGGTGGTGACGGCAGCGGTGGAGGCGCGGAGGCAGACAGAGGGGAGGCCGCGCGGGTCTCGGGCGAGGATTTTTTGAGGCCGGGGCTCTCGCAGGCGGGCCAGACCTGGCCCGCGAAAAGCCCAACCGAGGCGTTGTCCTCCGTCGGGTAACGGATCCCGTCGCAACGCCCGCCGGTTCGTTTATCCTGGTGCGACCGAACGATTTATCGTAGGGTTTTCGGGAGAAGCAAGCACCGACGGAGGCCGATGGCTGATCCGCTACGAACAACCCCACCTTCGGGGCCCGCCGTGTGAGCCCTTCGTCCGTCGTCTACGCGCTGGACCTCTTCGGCGTCGCGGTCTTCGCGGTCAGCGGGGCCCTGGCGGCTGGCAGGAAGGGCATGGACCTCTTCGGGGTGATGGTCGTCTCGGCGGTCACCGCCGTCGGCAGGGGCACGCTCAGGGACGTG
>Ga0126306_10002522_pt1 | contig 10330 bp, 6 predicted proteins | sample Plot27_FD_92592 | JGI IMG/M metagenome (GOLD analysis project Ga0126306, IMG submission 92592) | Serpentine soil microbial communities from UC McLaughlin Reserve, CA, USA - Plot27 | ecosystem: Environmental > Terrestrial > Soil > Grasslands | place: USA: UC McLaughlin Reserve, Lake County... | reverse complement strand
TTCGGGAAGCAGGGAGTTGGGCAACCAGTCTGGGTTCGCAGCGGTATCCGGGACCAGGATGGATATATTGATTTCTGCGGCTCGTCCCACCAGACCCTTGCCAAGGGGCAGCTTATGACCGCGCGCCAACAGGGTCTGCCCGGCTTCACCGGTACCACCCACCATGTTCAATTCATCACCTTGCTCATTGATCAGATAAATATGCGCATGATAATAATTAAAGGCCGATTTCACCTGTTCGACTACTTCCAGGACCAATTGTTGTTGATCCAAAATGGTCGAAAGCCTGCGGCTGACTTCAGTGGAAGTCGCCAAGGCTTTGGTACGGTCTGCGACACGTTGTTCGAGGCTCGCTTGAAGGGACCTAAGTTCTTCATTCGCCTTCAGCTGTTCCACCTCATTTCGATGGGCCTTGTCAAACGCATCCTGAATACTCCGTGAAGCCAGTCCCAGGAACAAGGTTGAGATGGCAAAATAGGCTCCAAAAACGATCAGATCATTCCCTTGCAGGGGTTGGGCCAGGATCATCCCCTGCGCCGCCAGATAATTTACGCCTGCCAGAGAAAGCATGTTAAAGATAGCAATCATCAGTGCTGACCAGCCTTTGGTCAACAGACCTGCAACAATGATCGCGATGATATAGCCTGCTATGGTGGCTGAGCTCAGAACTTCAGTATTCAGCAGCGAAAAAGTAATCACGCCCGAAACGACAAAGGAAAGCAGCAGGCTTACCTGGCCGACAAACCCCAGGCGCATCAGCACGATCAAACCAATAAAGATAACGGTGGCGACCGCGCTCACCATAAAGTTGGGAAAGGGTTGGTTTGATGCCAGACTGACGACCAACAGAATTAAGTTGACCACGACAAGCAACCCAATCAGCGAATAAAGAATTGTGTTGAGCAGGACCGCGATACGGCTTTTCTCCTCATTTGCAAAAACGGGTGGAGCAAAAAAAGACTGAAGACGATTAATCATTTTGAACCTCTTTCAAGTATTTTGTAGTTCGACGAACAGGTGCACAGTGAACTTCGTTATGGATGACTTAAGCTATCCTAAAAATCATAAGATCTATTTTCGTACGTTGCCTCGAAAACATAGGCAGGCTGGGGATGTAAAGACTCAGCGGTCAGCAGGGCAGGCAATGAAATGCTAAAGCAGGAACCTTTCCCGAGGTCACTCTCCACATACACATTGCCGCCATGTTGCTCGATAATGGATTTAACAATTGCCAGTCCCAGTCCATTGCCTTCAATATCGTCATGTCCATTGTCGCGGACGCGATAAAAACGATTGAAAATAAAAGAGAGATCAGATGCCGGAATACCGTAGCCGGTATCGCGGATCTGGATGAACGCCTTGCCATCCCTTTGCATAAGCGAAAGCGTGATGGAACCTTCGCTGGGTGTATATTTAATCGAATTACTGACCAGGTTCCGGAGCGCCTGGAGCAATTGCAGTTCGTCCCCCTGCACTTGTGCATCTTCTGCTGTTTTCTCGAGGCTTAAGCGCTGCGCTTTAGCACGCGCCTGCGGCTGGAATTCATCTGCGATCGTTAGCAGTAACCTGGAAAGATCCACGCTGTCATGCCTGGGTTCCATACCCAGATCGAACTTTGCGAGGTCAAGCATGTTTTCAACAAGTTCCCCCATGTTCTCCGCCGCGCGCCGAATGCGTTCGGTGAAATCCTCCTGGATCTCATTCAAGGGGCCCGCCTTTTTGATCAGATCGCTAAATCCTTTTATGGATGTGATGGGGTTACGAAGATCATGTGACGCAGTGGCAATAAACTCATTCTTTACTTTTTCCAGGTGCTTAAAATGCGTTACATCATGCAGGACGACAACGCATCCGCCTTCCTGGACCGGGGTCATTTTCGCGGAAAACACGCGCTGATCGGGCCAGTCGATTTCGCCGGAGAAGGAATCATTGGAACGAAGCCCATCCGTGAGCAGATCAAGAAGCGAATCGTATCCCAGGCCTCTGGCAAGTTTCTGTCCGATTTTCATTTCATAATCGGTGAATAATTTTTCTCCGGCGGGGTTGCTCAGGGAAAGACGGTTCTCCCTGTCGAACATAAGAATGGCATCTCCGGCGCTTTGCAGAACCGCGGCAAGTCGTTGTTGTTCATGCGCCATCGTTTCATACAACTGGGCGTTCTCAATGGCTATGCTTGCCTGGCTGCAGATCACCTGCAAGAGAAGCAGGTGTTCCAGTTTGAAGTAATCGGCTTGTTCATTGGCAAGCAGCAGCAAGCCAAGCAGATGAGAACGGCCGAACATCGGGATGACCATAGCGGAACGCGCCTGGCTTTTATTGGATGTCCAGCGTGGATCGTTCTGCGTATTCTTAATTATGAACCCCTGGCGCGTATCATTGGCAGTTTCCAGCAGGCTTTCTGAAAAAGTGAACTGTGAAACAACTTCTGATGGATCGGTTGGTTGATCGAAATGATACGTTTGTTGATATCTGCCGTTTGCATTGAAGATCACAACGTGACCAAACATTGCCCCCAGCGTTTCGCCGGTCCGCTTGAGCAGGATGGTCGCGAGCTCTTCCATATCGAGCCGCGCGCTTAACTCCTTGCCGATCTCAGGCAGAAGATTTAATTCGCGGTTGCGGAGGCGGAGCACATCCTCGGCTTGTTTCACGCGCAGCTTCGTGTGGATGCGTGCCATCAATTCCCTGCGGTCAAACGGCTTTGTCACATAATCATCTGCACCCATGTTCAAGCCGGTTTGGATCTCGGTCGAGTCGAGCCGGGCCGCCGTGAGGATGATGACCGGGATATGTTCCGTGGCAGGGTCCGAGCGGATTTCCTCCAGGACAATAAAGCCATCTTTATAAGGCATGTTGATGTCGAGCAGGACAAGATCGGGCAAATAGTTGCGGACTTTTTCGAGGGTTTCCAGTCCGTCCTTTGCCTCGATATAACTGTATCCCTCCCTTTCAAGGTAACGGGATAAAAGAATCAAATTATCGGGCTGGTCGTCGGCAATCAGGATCGTAAAAGGCTTTCCCTGTGGGATCCCCGTCTCCGCGGGCATGGCGTGATCCATTTCCTCGATTGCCTTTGAAATGATCTGGCACATCCGCTCGGGATGGACCGGTTTGATGATGACTTCTTTGACTTTTAACCTGCGGGCGCTGATCTTTAATCCGGGCACCTCATAGGCGGTAACAAGGAAAGAGAAGGTAGGGCGCCCCGCCGGATGGTTCTGCAGTTGTTCGATCAGTTCCAGCCCGGTCATTTCGGGCATGATCATGTCGGTGATCAAAATATCGATGGCACCTTTGTTCACGAATTCCAGCGCCTGCAAGCCGCTGGTCGCGGAGGAAATCTCCACCCTGGGGCCCAGTTGTAAAAGAGCACGCGCCAGAGTAGTTGCCGTGTTGGGATGATCGTCTACAACAAGAATCTTGACGGAGGGCAGGGTCGAAGGGTCCATGCTCCTATTTTGCCCTCTTGCGCCATGGTGACCGATGGAATTTGGATGGAAAAGTTGGGAAAAGTTGGCATGACAAAACCACCCCTGCGATGGACAGGGGCCCTGGATTCCTGGGAATTGTCAGCTTGTTACGAGTCGGTAGCCGCTGCCGCGGATGTTAACCACCTGGATGGGTCCAGGCGCGTCGCTTTCGATTGCCTGGCGTATATTGTGGATGTGCCATTTGGTCAGCTCCTGCGCTTCGCGTATATCCGCCTGGTAGCCCTGTGATTCTGCGACAAGCGTCTGGTAATCCACAACATTTGGAGAATGACGCGCCAGAACAAGCAGATAGTCGAATGAGGTGGGCGCGAGATTTACTGCCCGGTCATTGATGATGACGCGCCGGGCATGCAGGTCCAGCATGAGCATACCGCGTTTGACGAATCGATCTGAGGCGGCGTCGATGGGGGAGGACTCCACCGCTGCGGTTTCGACATTATCCAGGGCATCGAGTTCCGCCTGCAGCTCCTCCATCTGGCGAGCGATCTCGCGCCGGCGAATCCTCTTTTGCTGATCGTTGAGGATCGTGCGCGTCCGGTCAATGATCATCTGCGGCTTGAGGGGCTTCATGAGGTAATCCATCGCGCCGCGCCGCAGCGCCTCGACCGCGGAGTGAAGGTCAGGCTGGGCAGTAAACAGGATCACAGGCAGTTCAGGGAATTGGGCGTGGATGGTCGTAAGCACATCCAGCCCGCTCATATCGGGCATGCGAATATCCAGGTAGACCAGATCGAAGGGATGCTCCTTGACGATGGCAAGACCTTCCCTGCCGCTGGCTACTGTGGTTGCTTCAAAGCCGGCCCGCTGAAGGATCCGCGCCAGGGTTTGGCGCAGGCTGGCTTCATCGTCAATGATCAGGATATGTCCGCCCGCGGTCACGTTCATTCCCTTTCATGGATGGGAAGCCAGACGTAAAAAATGGCTCCGCCCTTGGGATGGTTTTCGGCCCGGATTCGCCCACGATGTTGTTCAAGGATATCGTGCGTAATGGTGAGTCCCAGCCCTGTACCGGTATGTTTGCTCGTGATAAAGGGGTCAAAAATCTTGGGAAGGATCTCCGGGTCAATGCCGGGACCGGAGTCTTTGACGAAGAAGAGGACTTCCTTCTGTTCGATCAGGTTATGAGTCTCGACGGTGAGACTGCCTCCCGGCTTCATCACTTCCACTGCGTTGAGGAGCAGGTTCAGCACCACCTGTCTTAACTGATCCGAGATCCCTGAGGCTCGCAGCAGGTTGGGCTCGGGGATGAATTCGAATGCGATGTCCTTGTGCCGCATATGGGTGTTGATCAACGCGTAGACATCCTCGATCAGGGTATTGAGCTGGACCGGTTGGAAATCGGTGATACGCATGGGGCGGTACGCAGAGCGGAGGCGTTCGATCAGCGCTGCCATTCGCTCCGCCTCCGAGAGAATCACATCCAGATCCTGGCTGCCCTGGTTGGAAAGATTCTTTTCCTCCTTGAGCAGGAACAAAGCATTTTGGATGGCCTGTAAAGGGTTGTTCAGCTCATGTGAGACGGATGCAAGCAAACGACCTACCAGCGCCAGTCGCTCGCTTTGGACGAGTTGCGAGCGGATGGATTGCTCCTGCTGCAGGGATTCCTGCAGGTTTTTATAAAGCTCTGCCTTCTGAAGCGCAACCGCCAGTTGGTCTGCCATCGCGCTGACAAGCTGCTGATCGCGCGAAGTAAATATTTTCGGAGGCGCCTGTTGAATATCGAGGATGCCGAGGATTTGATTACCGATTTTCACGGGCACGGTCATTTCTGATTTTGTTTCCGGCAGCAGAGGGTTTCTTATGAAGAAGACCACCTCCTCCACATTGTTGGTAAAGAAAGGCGTGAGAGTTTCTGCGGTATGCCCAATGATCCCTGAACCGGCATACAGGCGATAGTTTTGCGCCTTTAATTTTTTGCCGATCTCGCCACTGCCTGCCTGAAGAATAAAAGCGCCCGTTTCGGGATCGATAACATAAACCTGAACATGATAATAGCCAAAATTCGTTTGTAGTAAATTTACGGCATCCTCCAGTAATTCCTCTGTGTTGAGCGAGACCAATCCCTGGCTGATGCGGTAGAGGGCATCTGTTTCTCTTAATGCCTGTTGAGTGTTCTCGAGCAGGTGGGCATTCTCAATGGCGATGGCGGCCTGATTCCCCAATGCCTTTAGCAGGTTACTATCGTTTTGGGTAAAGGCTTGTGTGAGTTTGCTCTGGACGCTGATCGTACCCAGTTTTTGACGGCCGCTGGTCACCGGAGCCACCATGAGCGAACGAAACGTGAAGGGGATGTCTGGTTTTAAGAATCGGGAGTCCGCGCTAACATCGGCGATATTGATCGTTTCTCCATTGGAGATGACCTGCCCGGCGACCCCCTCGCCAGGTTGCATTTTTACTTCCACATATTTTGCCGTCTCCTGAAAGCCTGCAATTGCCTCTGGTTTAAGCAGTTTTTTCTCATCGTCCAAAATGTGGATGACGGCCTTCTCAGCGCCCGGGATGATTTTTTTCGCTGAGTCAACGATCAATTGCAAAATATTGGAAAGCCCGACCCGCTCCGCTTCGCTGAGAGCGATCGTAATTTTCGAAAGGGTCTCTGCTTCCTGCAGTCGTCTTGTCAGCTCGATATCCCGAAGTAGCTGTTTTTCATAAACCTGTTTTAACCACCCTGAAATTCCCCCGATAAATACAAGCACCACGCCTCCAAACATAAAGTTGTTATCCAAGATGGACGCCCAGGGGACATGGCTCAGAGTCAATGTCACGATATAACTGCACACCGCGAGGATTCCTGCCAGGATCCCGGCAAAAACCCCAAAGAACCAGCCGATTGCCGCCACTGGTAAAATGATGATGGCCCCCTGATATTGATCCCTCAAAGTGAGCACCATATAGATATGAGGGATGACTAACAAAAAGATAATCCCCCATTTCACTAGAGCCGGGCGGGAAATTTTATTCATTCCCGATATTGTAGCATCCTGTGAAACGGGGGATTTTACTCGCAACATCTTTGTAAGGGATTACTTTGCGATCTCAGTTGCTCTCGTTTCGCGTATGACGGTCACTCTGATTTGACCGGGATATTGCATGGTCTCTTCAATTTTCTTGGCGACGTCCCGTGCCAGTCTCGCAGAGGCGAGATCATCGATCGCGTCTGGTTTGACGATGATGCGCACTTCGCGCCCCGCCTGGATGGCAAAGGCTTGCTGCACGCCCTCGAACGACATTGACATCTCTTCGAGCGAACGGATCCGTTTGATGTAGGCTTCCAGGTCTTCGCGGCGGGCACCAGGACGCGCGCCCGAGATGGCGTCTGCCGCTTCGGCGATGACCGCTTCCACGGTCAGCTGGTCCACTTCATGGTGGTGTGATTCGATCGCGTTCACCACGATGGTATTTACACCATAGCGACGGCAGAATTCTGCGCCGAGTTTGGCGTGTGTCCCATCCTGGTTATGGTCCATGGCTTTGCCAATATCATGAAGGAAACCGCCCTGTTTTGCCTGTTCCACATTTGCGCCGATCTCCGCCGCGAGGATGCCTGCCAGCTTCGAAACTTCCACGGCATGGGCAAGCTGGTTTTGCCCGTAGGAGGTTCTGAATTTGAGGCGGCCCATCATACGCATCACTTCCGGGTGCAGGCCCGTGATGTTGGCATCGTAAGCAGCCTGCTCGCCGGCTTCGTTAATGATCTTTTCGACCGCCCGGGTCTCATCCTCAACGATCTTTTCAATGTGAGCCGGATGGATCCTGCCATCAAGGATCAGTTTCGCCAGCGCGCGGCGCCCAATTTCGCGGCGGACCGAGTCGAAGCACGAGACTGTCACGGAGTCGGGCGTATCGTCCACGATCACATCCACGCCAGCGGCCTGCTCAAAGGCTTTGATATTGCGTCCGTTGCGGCCGACGATGCGACCCTTCATTTCCTCGTTGGGGAGGGTGACAACCGCCCGGGTGACTTCTGCCACGTGCTCGGATGCAACCCGCTGAATGGCATCTGCGATCAACTTGCGGGCGCGTTTTTCACCCTGCTCACGCGCTTCCGCTTCGATCTGGCGGATGATGCGAGCCATGTCGCCGCGGGCTTCCTTTTCCACGGCAGCGAATAGTTCCTTCTTTGCATCATCCGGGGTCATCTGCGCGATGAATTCGAGTTTCTTTACCTGCTCCTCGTGCAGCTTGTCGATCTCATTCCCCCGCCGGTCAATTTGAGACTGACGCTTATTCATCGTCTGTTCGCGCTGCTCGAGGCGGTCCATGCGGCCTTCCAGTTCGGACCTCCGCTTTTCGAGCCGTTCGGTCTCCTTGTTGAGCTCGATGCGGCGCTCCTTGATCTCAGCCTCGGCAGCCTGCACGATCTTGACCGCATTTTCGCGTGCCTGGCTTTCGATCAGGCGGGCCTGCTCGCTGGCGCCTCTTAAAATGCTGTCAGCCTTCTCCTGCCGATTCCTGCGTGCAACCTCAGCCTGATAGCGATGAAAAAAATAACCAGCAGCCGCCCCGGCAATCAGAAATAATATACTTAGGATCCAAGCGATCGGGTTCATGTTAAATCCTCTTCTTCGTAATGATGTTCATCGTTGTGCGCCTCATTCCAGATACGTGTCACGACAGGCGCAATCACCGAATAGGAAAACCCTCGGCGGGCAAGGAATTCACTTAATTTCTTGCGGAACTCGTTCCATTCCAGCGCTTTCAATCTTGTTACTCTTTTTCGGGCAGCTTCATACGCGAGAGCTTTATCATCAACGCTTTCGATCGCCGAGGAGACTGCCTCATCCTTGAGACCTTTTTGGCGTAATTCCATAGCCATCATCCGACGGCTGCGCGGGCGCAGGGCACTCCTGTTTTCCACCCACGCACGAGCAAATTGATCATCGTTTGCAAGCCCGCCCTGTCTCAGACGTTCGAGTGTCTGCTCGATCACCGGCTCAGGAATCTCGTGCTTGCGCAGGTTCTGCCGAATTTCGGATTCAGAACGGACGCGGTAACTCAGGAAAAGCATCGCCTGCTGGAACGCTCGTTCGCGCGCCTCGTCCGCCTGTAGCTGCTCGATCTTCTCTTCGCTTAACTCCTGGCCCACTCGCAGCCACGCGGCAACGATACGTGCCAGCCCGAAGGCGAATTCCCCATCCAGGTGAATATTCACTCGATTTGGGGTCCGTTTCTGTACCTCTATTGCTGTAATTTTCTTCATTAAATACACACAGCCGAGAGCCATCCGAAGCGGCCTCGGCTGTGGAAACATCTGGGTAGGTTGAGCAGGTCACTAGTCCCGCGCGAATCGGGTCAAATTACGTGACTGAATCTTAACGTCACGTTTGACACAAACAGTGCAGGGTAGAAGTCAGGTGGTTATACAATTCGATACTAAATCGACTTCAGAAGGTAACTCCCAAAACGGGGAGGTTCGTGCTCGATATCCAGAGTGTAATACAGCCAAGCCGCGCAGGCGGCAGATAATTTCGATCCAGTCTTGTCAGGTTACTTAATTATACATTAAATCCAAGAAAAACGAAACCAACGGCAAGGAGGAGCCGTTGGTTATTTTATCGTTGTTACTGACTTCTGGTTGTTTGCTCACAACTCACATAACCGTGGGATAGGAGGTAACCCAAGCCAGAACCAAGAGAGTCGAAAGACCAAAAATTTCCTCTTGACTCTCATTTCATAATTTGCTACTATGTTATCGTTCACGTGAACGGTAACATGAACCATAAAAGCAGACAAGTTACGATTACACAAGTGGCAAAAGAAGCAGGGGTGTCTATTCAGACTGTCTCCAGGGTAATTAACAACAGACAGGAAATCACTCCCGCCACCCGCCAGCATGTCCAAGATGTCATCAAGCGCCTGGGGTATCAACCGAATGCCATTGCACGCAGTCTCAGCCAAAGGCGCAGTCATACATTGGGGGTTGTCACTTCCGGGTTGGAATACTATGGTCCCTCCCACATCCTCGTTGGCGTTGAACAGGGTGCCAACCAGCTGGGACTATCAATTCTTCTAAACTTATTACATGAGCCCGAAAGCGAGGATATCGGAAAGATCGTCAATGGGCTCATTTCGCGTCAGGTAGAGGGGATCATCTGGGCTGTGCCTGAAATCAGTAATAATCGATCCTGGTTTCGGGAATTCCTGCCCCAGCTTTCCATCCCGGTGATTTTTCTAAGCACGCAGCCCCAGGATGATTTGAATGTCGTTGAAATCGACAATAGAAATGGGGCCTATATGGCGACGGAACATCTCCTGAAGAGAGGTTACCGCAGGATCGGACTGATTACCGGGCCTTTACGCTGGTGGGCGGCAAGTGAGCGCCGACGCGGCTGGCAGGATGCTCTCACGGCTGCCCAAATCCCATTCAGTGATGCCCAGGTTGTCGAGGGAAACTGGTCAGCGGAGAGCGGGGAACGAGGTCTGCATGAACTCCTGACGAAATCGCCGGATATTCAGGCTGTCTTTGCCTGCAATGATCAGATGGCGCTGGGGTTGATGCGGGCGGCACGCAGTTTGGGGAAACGCATACCGGATGACCTGGCTGTGGTGGGGTTTGATGATATTCCCGAATCTGCGTTTTACTACCCTCCCCTGACCACGATCCGACAAGGTCTCTATGAGCTGGGTCATACGGCTGTACAAACGTTTATGAAATTAAGGGAAGCCGAACGAAAAGAGGAACCGCTAACAACAGCTCAGACCGTCTGGCTGCAACCTCAACTTGTCGTTAGAGAAAGTACATAAGTGTCAGGAAAGGAGCGAAACATCTCAAAAAACTCCATCTACCCCTCGACCTGCCTTTACGAATTGCATAAATAAAGAAGCATCTACCCTATGGC
>Ga0126306_10002521_pt1 | contig 10331 bp, 8 predicted proteins | sample Plot27_FD_92592 | JGI IMG/M metagenome (GOLD analysis project Ga0126306, IMG submission 92592) | Serpentine soil microbial communities from UC McLaughlin Reserve, CA, USA - Plot27 | ecosystem: Environmental > Terrestrial > Soil > Grasslands | place: USA: UC McLaughlin Reserve, Lake County... | reverse complement strand
CGAAGACCGGCGTCGCGCCGTTCTGCCAGACCGAGTTGGCGCTGGCGATGAACGAGAGCGACGGGACGATCACCTCATCGCCCGGCCCGACGCCGGACACGTAGAGCGCGAGCTGGAGCGCCGTTGTGCAGTTCGTCGTCGCGACGCAGTCCAGCGCGCCGACGCGCTCGGCGAACGCGGCCTCGAAGGCGCGCACGCGCGGCCCCTGGGAGACCCAGCCCGAGGCGATCACCTCGGCGACGGCCTGGCCCTCGTCGCCGCGCAGGTAGGGCCTGGTGAACGGGACCTCCATCAGGCGCTCCTCGCCAGCAGGCGAACGGGCTCGGCCGGCTTGCCCGCGCGCTCGCCCCGCCACCACTCCACGAGCCGCGTCAGGCCGTCCTCGAGGTCGACCTCGGCGTCGAAGCCGATCTCGTCGCGGGCGCGGGTCGTATCGGCCAGGCGGCGCGTTACGCCGTTCGCGGCTCGCGGCGGGCCGTGCTCGACCGCGAGGTCGGAGCCCATCACGGCGAGCAGCATCCGCGCGAGCTCCAGCAGGCTCGTCTCCGTCCCGCTCGCGACGTTGTAAGCGCTGTCGGTGACGTCGGCCTCGGCGGCGAGCAGATTGGCGCGGGCGATGTCGCCCATGTAAACGAAGTCCATCGTCTGTGACCCGTCGCCGAGGATGAGCGGCGGCTGACCGGCGGAGATGCGCTCCATCCAGCGCACCAGCACCTCGGTGTAGAGCCCGTGCACGTCCATCCGCGGGCCGTAGACGTTGAAGTACCGCAGCGCCACGTAGTCGAGCCGGCGCATTGCGTGGAAGCTCTTCAACAGGCCCTCGTTGAACGTCTTCGCAGCGCCGTAGAGCGTGTCGTTGGCGTACGGATGGTGGCGCTCGGTGGTCGGGAACTCCTCGGCCAGGCCGTAGACCGAGGCCGAGGACGACGCGATCAGCTTGCGGACGCCGGCATCGGCCGCCGCCTCGACGACGTTGTAGGTCCCGTCGACGAGCACCTCGAGCGCGAGCCGCGGCTCCTCGACGCACTGCGTGATCCGGATCGCGGCCAGGTGGAAGACGACGTCGATCCCTGCCATCAGTTCGCGCACGAGCGCCTCGTCGCGGATGTCGCCCTCGACGAGCCGGACGCTTCCGTTGGCCCGCGCCCAGTCGAGGTTCTCCCGCCGTCCGCGGACGAAGTTGTCGAGCACGACGATCTCCTCGGCGCCGGCGAGCACCAGCTCGTCGCAGACGTTGGAGCCGATCGCGCCACCGCCGCCGGTGACCAGCACTCTGCCGAAACCGCTCACGGGCGCCCCTTCTTGGATTCACTTTCGACCATCACGCCCGATGAACGGCGGCGGCCGCGGCTAACTTCCGGGCGCCGGAAGTTGGGGGCGCGGCACCCCGTTGAGTGGAGCATGACGACCGACGTACTGGTCCCGGGGCTCGACGCGCGGCTCACGGGCAGCCCGGACGAGCCGCGCAACGCCCGGCTCTATCGGCGGATGCGCTTCGTTCGGCGCTTCGAGGAGACCCTGCTCGCGCTGTTCCAGGAGGGCGTCCTGAACGGGACGACGCACGCCTGCATCGGCCAGGAGGCCGACAGCGTCGCGGTGATCGAGCACCTGCGGCCGGGCGACCACATCTTCTCCAACCACCGCTGTCACGGGCACTTCCTGTCCTGGACCGGCGACGCGTTCGGCCTGATGGCGGAGATCCTCGGGAGCCCGGAGGGGGTCTGCGGCGGCATCGGCGGCAGCCAGCACCTGTGCGCGCCGGGGTTCAAGTCCAACGGCGTGCAGGGTGGGATCGTGCCGGCGGCGGCGGGCATCGCGATGGCCGAGCAGCTCACGGGCTCCGACGGGTTGAGCGTCGTCTTCATCGGCGACGGCACGCTGGGCGAGGGGATCGTCTACGAGACGCTGAACCTCGCCGCGCTCTGGAGCCTCCCGCTGCTCGTCGTCGTCGAGGACAACGAGTGGTCGCAGAGCACACCGAGCTCGGCGAACCTCGCGGGCGCGATCGCGGACCGCTTCACGGCCTTCGGCCTGCCGGTCGCGGAGCTCGCGAGCACCGACGTGCTCGAGCTCGACGAGGTCGCGCGCCGGACCGTCGAGAGCTGCCGCGAGCGCCGCGGGCCCGGCGTCCTGGTCATCCACACCTACCGCCTCTGCCACCACTCCAAGAACGACGACAACCGGCCCGAGGCCGAGGTCGCCGCGCGCTGGGAGCTCGACCCGCTCGCCATCCACGGCGTGCGGCTCGACGTCGAGGAGCGCGAGGCGATCGACGCCGAGGTCGAGGATGCGCTCGCCGAGGTCGTCGTCCGGGCCCGCGCGCTGTGATCTTCGCCAAGACGCTCGGAGCCGCGCTCCGCGACCTCCTGGCCGGCGACCCGCGAGTCGTCCTCCTCGGCGAGGACATCGTCGACCCCTACGGCGGCGCCTTCAAGGTGACGCGCGGGCTCAGCTCGGAGTTCCCCGAGCGCGTGCGCGCGACGCCGATCAGCGAGGGCGCGATCGCCGGCGTGTCCGCAGGCCTGGCGCTGTCGGGCTACCGCCCGATCGCCGAGATCATGTTCGGCGACTTCCTGGCGCTCTGCTTCGACCAGATCGTCAACCACATCGCGAAGTACGGGCCGATGTACGACGGCGGCGCGAGCTGCCCGGTCGTCATCCGGACGCCGTCGGGCGGCGGGCGCGCGTACGGCCCGACGCACAGCCAGAGCCTCGAGAAGCACTTCATGGGGGTGCCGAACCTGCGCGTCGTGGCCGCGTCGCTGCAGCACGACCCGCGCGCGGTCCTCGCCGACCTCGTCGGCGGCGCGGCGCCGGCGCTCCACATCGAGCACAAGCTGCTCTACCCGCTGGAGCCGGCCAACGGGGACAGCGTGCTCGTCGCGCAGCCCGGCGACGCCGGCACGGGCCTACCGACCGTCGCGCTGCGCGCGGTCGACCGCGAGGACTGCGCGGCGACGGTCGTCGCGTACGGCTACCAGGCCGAGCTCGCACGCCGGGTGCTCGAGCGGCTGGCGATCGAGGAGGAGATCTTCGCCGAGCTGCTCGTCCCGGCGCAGATCGCGCCGCTGGACTGGGCGCCGCTCGAGGCGTCCGCGTCCGTGACGGGGAGAATGCTGACGGTCGAGGAGGGGACCGCGCGACATTCGTGGGGCAGCGAGGTCGCCGCCGTGATGGGCCGGCGCCTGTTCGGGAGGCTGCGGCGCCCGGTCGAGGTGCTGGCGAGCGCGCCCGAGGTGATCCCAGGGGCGCCGGCGCGCGAGGCCGAGGTCCTCGTCGGGGAACGCGCGATCGAGACTGCGATCCGGGAGGTCGTCCGATGAAGCCCGTCCTCGTGCCCGTCACCGACGTCAACAGCGACTCGGCGCTCATCACCGCCTGGCACGTCGACGATCACGCCCCGGTGGAGAAGGACGACGTCATCGCCGAGATCGAGACGAGCAAGGCGATCCTCGACGTGACCGCCCCGGAGGACGGGTTCCTGCTGCACTGCGCGCCGGTCGGCGCGCAGGTCCGCGTGGCCGACCCGGTGGCGCTCGTGTTCGACGACCTCGCAGCGCTCGAGCGCCACGCCGAGGAGATCGCCGCCGTCGCGGCGGCGGCGTCGCAGAACGGGCACGTCCGCGCGAGCGCCCCGGCCCGGCGCCGCGCAGAGGAGCTCGGCGTCGACCTCGACGCGCTGCAGGTCACGGGCCTGATCACCGTCAAGCACGTCGAGAGCGCCGCGGCCGCCTCGCCGCGGCGCGACCTGCCGGAGCCGCTCGCCGCCCCGGCGGGCGTCGAGCGCGTGCTTCTGATCGGCGGCGGCCAGGGCGCGCAGCAGGTCATGGAGATCTTCGCCGCCCGCGGCGACCGGACGGCGGTGGGCATCGTCGACGACGACGACGCGCGCTGGGGGTCGTCCGTCGACGACGTGCCCGTGGTCGGCGGCGCGGAGCGGCTGGAGCAGCTCTTCGCGGCCGGGACGTTCGACTCGGCGATCGTCGCGATCTCCACTTCGATCGCTGCGCGGCGGAAGTTCCGTGCGCTGCTGCGGCGGCTGGAGATCCCGATGACGAACGCCATCGATCCGACGGCGCGCATCGCACGGGACGTGCGGATGGGCGGCGGCAACGTGGTCTGCGCCTTCTGCCACTTCGGCGCGGGAACCGTGATCGGCGACAACAACTTCATCTCCGCCTACAACTCGCTCGACCACCACAACGTCCTCGGCTCCGACGGCTCGACCGGACCGGGCTGCATGACCTCGGGGGATGTCCGGCTGGGCGACGGCGTGCGGCTCGGCACGGGGATCTTCATCGAGCCGCACGTCGTGCTCGGCGACGACGTCCGGGTCGCCTCGGGCGCGATCATCACGTCCTCGGTACCGGCCGGTCACACGGTCAAGACGAAGGTCGAGACCACGGCGGTCGTGCCCCCGCGGGCGCCGGTCGCCTGATCAGGTCCGATGCGCAGCGGCGGCGCCGGGCAGCTTCCGGGCGGCCGCCCGGAGCGACCCGGCCGGGACGACCCGCCGCAGCACGGCGCGCACATCGCGCCAGGCGGCGGGGAAGGCGAGCCGGAGCGCGGCGAGGTACGCCATCGCCCCGGCGGCGGCGACCAGCATGATGTGCAGCGGCGCCGCGGCGCCCGCGTTGTCGAGCGCGATGTCGACGGGTGAGCCGACCGCGACGAGCACGACGCACGAGACGGTCGCGGCCGCGGTGTCGTCCCACAGCAAGCGCAGCGTCCGCTCGCTCCTCCCGCGCAGCATCAGCTGATACGCGACGACGATGAAGACGACGTGGACGGCGACGGCCGCGGCGCTCACCGCGGCGAGCCCGTGGCTCGACGCCACCAGGACGGCGCCGGCGTAGACGGCGAAGTGCGCGATGCCGTACCCGAGCATGGCGCGCGAGCGGCCGGCGGCCATCAGCACCGTGCCGACTGCGTCGATCACGACCGTCGCCGCGCCGGCGCCCGCGAGGATCTGGGTCGGGAGCACGGCCGGCTCCCAGGCCGGCCCGAACAGCCACGGGACGAGCACCGGCGCCAGGAGCGCCAGCAGGGTGAGCAGCGGGAAGAGCACGACGGTCAGCAGCCGCACCATCCGCCGGCGCAGCGCGAACATCTCCTCAGGCCCGGCCGTGCGCGAGAGCACGGGGAAGGCGACCTGGTACATCACGGCGCTGATCTTGCCCTGGTACTCGACCGCGAGCTGGAAGCCGCGGAAGTAGAAGCCGGCTTGAGCGGCGCCGAGCCGGGCGCCGACGATCGCGTAGTCGCCGTTGCGGAACCCGGCCCAGGAGAAGCATGCGAGCATCGCCGGGCCGCCGTAGGGCAGCAGGTCGCGGATCGCTTGCCGGCGCCAGCGCGGCAGCGGCACGGGCGCGAAGAAGAGCGCCAGCGCGACCATCGCGCACATCCCGACGAGCCCGCCCAGCACCAGCGCCTCGGCGTCGAGACCGAGCACGGCCGCGAGCAGGATCGTGCTGACCGAGCGGACGATGCCCTGCGCCAGGCCGAGCAGCGAGAGGCTGCGGAAGTCCAGCCGCCTGCGCAGCACCGTCATCGGCAGCGCCACGACGGCACCGAACAGGAACCACGGCGTCGTGAGCGCGATCACCAGCGCTGTCTCGTCGCCGAACAGCGGCCGGACTAGCACCTCGGCGAGCAGCAGCGTCACCGCCGCCATCACGGCGGCGACCAGGAGGCCGAGCGCGAGCCCGCCCTCGAGGTGCTCGCGGCCGACCGTCCGGCGCTGGACGATCGCGCTGCCCACGCCCTCGCTCGGCACGTTCACCGCCAGCTCCTGGACGATCAGCGCCAGCGCGAACATCCCGAAGGCGCTCGGCGGGATCAGGCGGGCGAGCACGATCATCGAGCCCAGCAGCAGCAGCTCGCTGACGACGCGGATGAGCGTCATCCAGCGCAGCCCCGAGGCCGTCGCCGCCGTGAGCTCGTCGTTACTGCGGACGTCAGTCAAGGCGCGGCATTCCGGTCACGCAGAAGCAACGCGCCCGCCCGACGTGCGCTTCCGCGCGCACGTGGGCGAGGAAGTCCTGCCGCCCCGGCCCCGTTTGTAGCGGGAAGGCGCCGCAGCGCGCCGCACCGCATGCCGTTCGCCACCCTCCTCCGAACCCGCTGGGCCCCGGTCGCCATCCTCGCGGTGGCCGCCGCCGTCGCGCTGATCTGCGCCGTCGGCGCCGTCAGCCGGGTCAGCCTGCTGCCGCCGAAGCTGGCGCCGCGGACGCTCGAGGCGGGCGGCGCCACGACCCACGTGCTGATCGACCTGCCGAAGTCGAAGCTCGCCGACCGGAGCGTCAGCTGGGAGTACTTCGGCACCGTGTCGACCCGCGCGGACCTGCTGGCCCGGGTCATGGTCAGCGCGCCCGCGCGCGAGCAGATCGGGCGCCGCGCCGGAATTGCGGCGGATCAGATCGCTGCCGTCGCGCCGGTCACGGCGGGGGTCCAATCGGTGCTGACCGAACCGGGCAGCGAGCAGCGCGCGCACGAGATCCGCCTGGCGCGCCGGCCGTACCGGATCGAGGCGCACTCCAGACCCCGCCACCCGATCATCGACATCTACACCCAGGCGCCGTCACCGGCGGAGGCCGAGCGGCTCGGCGACGCTGCGATCACGGGCCTGCGCGACCATCTCCGCGCGCTCGCGATCCGGGAGGGCCTCGATCCTGCCAACCAGGTCGTGCTCCATCAGCTCGGCCGAGCGCGCGGCGCCGTGATCACGCCCGGCGCCAAGAAGAAGGTCGCCGGCCTGACGTTCCTCGTCGTCTTCGCGCTGGTGGCCAGCCTGCTGCTGCTCCTGCTGCGGCGGGCGCGCGCCGGCGGGCGAGCCCGGCCCGCGCCGTCCGCGGCCGCCGCGCCAGCGGGCCAGATCGCGCTATCGGCGGCCGGCCCGCCCGGCCCCGTGCGGGTGCGCTGGCCGGCGCCGGCGGGTGACTCCGCGCTCGCGTTCCCGCTGCAGCCCCCGCGCATCCGCGCGACGCTGCGCAGCGTCGCCACTTACGGCGGGGACTGGCCGCGGACGACCCGCGTGCTGCCGTGGATGCTCGCCGCCTTCATGGCGCTCCTCTGGCTGGTCCCGTTCGACTCGATCCAGCTCACCGCCTCGCTCCCGATCGACCTGAAGCTCGACCGGCTCGTGCTGCCGTTCCTGTTCGCGACCTGGGTGCTCGCGCTGGCGGCGGGCGGGCGCGCCGCGCCGACTCTGCGGGTGACATGGATCCATTTCGCGGTCGGCGCGTTCGTCGCCTTCGCATGCCTCAGCGTCATCCTGAACGCGGCGTCGCTGAGCCAGGCCCTAGAGCTGGAGTTCTCGCTCAAGAAGCTGCCGCTGCTGCTCGCCTACCTGTCGCTGTTCGTCATGGCGGCCAGCATCGTCAGGCGGAGCGAGGTGCGGGCCTTCCTCGAGTACATCCTCGTGCTCGCCGTTATCTGCAGCCTCGGCATGATCTGGGAGTACCGCTTCAGCTACAACGTGTTCTTCGACTTCGCCGGCAAGCTGCCCGGCATCTTCGAGGTCCAGCAGATGGACACGGGCTACGACCTCGGCGGCCGCCGCACGACGCAGGGACCGACCGTGCACGGCCTCGTCGCGGTCTCGATGCTGGCGATGGCGATGCCGATCGCAGTCGTGGGGATCATGCAGGCGAAGCGCTGGCGCCGCCGCATCCTCTACGGCCTGGCCTTGTGCATCCTGTTCGGGGCTGTGATGGCCACGCAGCGCAAGACCGCCGTCGTCGCACCGATCGCGGGCGTGCTCACGCTGGCTTACTTCCGCCGCCGCGAGCTGCTGAAGCTGGCGCCGGTCGCCGTCGCGCTCCTGATCGTGCTCGCGATCGTCTCGCCCGGGACGATCGCGCCGGTGGTCGAGCAGTTCCGGCCGAGCACGTTCGGCGCCAACACGGTCAGCGATCGGGCGTCCGACTATGACGCAATCCGGCCCGACGTCTGGACGCAGCTGCCGTTCGGCCGCGGCTACGGCAGCTACCAGCCGCTCGGGCACCGCATCCTCGACTCGGAGGTGCTCGTACGGACGGTGGAGATGGGGGCGCTGGGGCTCGCCGCCTTCCTGCTGCTCGGGTTCTCGGTCGTCGCCGTGGCACGGGAGACGATCGGCCAGCGCCATCCGGTCTGGGCGCCGCCCGCGCTCGCGGGGGCGGCGGCCGCCGTCGTCTTCGTCGTGGTGGCGGCGCTGTTCGACACGTTGTCGTTCGCCCAGGTGCCGTACATCTTCCTCTGCTTCGCGGCGCTGGTCGCGGCGGTCGTGAAGCCGGGCGAGGACGAGTCGTCGCTCTCGCGCTGACGCCCGCCGGCATCAGCCGGCCGAGCGCGCGAGGTCCCGACGAATGTCGTCTGAGCCTCCGCACGGGGTGTCGAGACGACACTCGTCGCGTCGGCGGCTCTTCCAGCTTGTGCGAGCGACCGCGGTCTTGGCATCACGCCTACGCCGCGGCGGCGATGCGGCGCCGGCCGCGGGCGATGCCCGCGAGCACGACGATCGCGCCGCACCAGAGGCCGAACACGGCGACGCCGCCGGCGAGCGCGAAGATCCGGCGCCGCGAGCCCCCCAAGATCTCGGTCGTGCGCGGGGCCGCGAGCGGCTCGACGACGAACGGCGGCGATGCGTCGGTCCTGGCGGGCGCGGCCTGCGATCTCAGCGCCTCCACGGCCGCGTCCATCAGCAGCCGCGCGCGCTGCGCATCGGGCGCGGACGCTTCGAGCGCGACGATCGGCAGCTCCTGGTTGGAGTAGACGCGCAGCACGTTGGGCTCGCGAACCGCGAGGGCGGCGGCCGACGCGCGCGTCAGCAGCGGCGTCGCCACGGCGGGCTCGAGGCGGGTCGACGGGCCCAGCACCGCGAGCTGGTCCGGCGCGATGCGCGCGTCGCGAGCGATCCGCTCGACGGCGGCTTCGCTCGCGAGCAGGTCGGCCCACAGGGTCGCCCGCATCGCCAGCGTCTCGGCCGCCTTCGGCTTCACGTGAACGATCTCGGAGTCCGACGTGTCGACGACCACGCTCCCCGAGACGACCGCGGTGACCTGCTGGCCGGCGATCGCGCCGAGCGGCCCGAGCGAGACGCCGGCGCCTCCGAGCACGGCGACGGCGATCGCCGCCAGCGCGCCGACGCCGAGCGCGATCCGGCGGTCCCAGAGCACGCGCAGGATCGTCACCAGCTCCATGCCGGCTCCCGGGCTGCTAGCTCCATTGCTCCGCGACTGCCTCCCCCACGCGCCAGCCGCGCCACACGCGCGCGATCCCGACGGTGGCGGCACATGCGGCGGCGAACACGAACAGGAACGTCAGCGCCGCGAGCTGCAGCCCGATGCCCTCGTTGAGCACCTCACCGCGCGCGCGGCCGAGCTGCCTGAGCTCGACCTGCATATCGTCGGGGGTGCGTTGCGACGCGCCGAGCTCCCGCAGGTAGTCGCGGAGCCCGTCCGCGGCGGCGTTGGCCAGCCGCTCCGACGCCGCCGCCGTCGGCGCCTGCGCGTAGACGTCGAGGATCGGGACGGTCGGGTTCGCCTGGATATCGAGCCGATACTGGTCGGTGGAGCGAAGCAGGTCGCTGGGTTCCTTCTTGGTGTCCGCGGTCGAGCGCGCGCGCGGCTCCTTCGGCGTACGCGGCGTGACGACGTGCAGGGCCTCGGCCGGCACGCCCGCCCGGCGCGCGATCGACGCCCGGACGGGTGGGCTGGCCATCACGTTGCCCACGAGCACCGCGCGGTTCTTCAGCGCATCGATCTCGGCCGTCCCCTGCCGGAGATCGAGGATCGCCGAGTTCGGCGTGTCGACCACGACCTGCGTGTAGGCCGTCGCCAGCTCCAGCGACCGCGGCTCCCAGCGCGGAGGGAGCACGCCGACGTCGGCGACGCTCCAGGCGGCGGTCAGGAGCGCCAGCAGGGCGCTTGCCACGATTCCCGCCCGTAGCCGCGAGAGCTCGCGCAGATGCATTCCGAGTCGCATGGTCCTCGTCCCAGCAACGCGCTCGCGGGCGGCGGACTTGCACCGACGGGCCACTTGAAAGTCCTCGCCTTACCGACCCGTTGGTGGGGCGATGATCAGAGCATCGGAGTTCCCATCGCGCATCCGCCGGGCAGGTCAACAAGCCGCGGTGGCATGGCGCGCCGTGCGCCACGGCGAGCCGCCCTGGCCGGGCTTCGGTGAGCCCTTCAACGGCCAGCAGCTGCGGCTGAAGACCGTCCGCGCGCTCATCGACGAGTTCGAGCCGGATGCCTTCGTGGAGACCGGCACCTTCCTCGGCTTCACCACCCGCTTCTTCTCCGGCAACGGGCTGCCCGTCCACACCGTCGAGGTCAAGCCGAGCTTCT
>Ga0126306_10002519_pt1 | contig 10333 bp, 9 predicted proteins | sample Plot27_FD_92592 | JGI IMG/M metagenome (GOLD analysis project Ga0126306, IMG submission 92592) | Serpentine soil microbial communities from UC McLaughlin Reserve, CA, USA - Plot27 | ecosystem: Environmental > Terrestrial > Soil > Grasslands | place: USA: UC McLaughlin Reserve, Lake County... | reverse complement strand
CAGCAGCACGCCCTTCGGGATGCGGGCGCCGAGCGCCTGGAACTTCTTCGGGTTCTCGAGGAACTCCTTGATCTCGTGCAGCTCCTCGACCGCCTCGTCCACGCCGGCGACGTCGCGGAACGTGATCTTCGGCGAGTCGACCGACATCCGCTTGGCGCGCGACTTGCCGAACGACATCACCTTCGACCCGCCGCCTTGCACCTGGTTCATCAGGAACAGCCAGAACCCGATGAAGATGATCACAGGCAATATCCACCCGATCATGCTGAGCAGCACGTTCGTGCGTGCCGGCTTGACGTCGAAGTCGCTCAACCGGCCGGCGGCCTGCTCCTGGCGCAGCTTGTTGACCAGGACCTCGGAGTAGTCGACCGGGTAGCCGACGGTGTACTTGTTCTTCTCGGCCTTGTCGAGCCGGATCTCGAGCGAGTTGTCCTTGGTCCGCATCGTCACGGCCTTGACCTGGCCGCTCTCGAGCTGGGTGAGGAAGCGCGAGAAGGAGGTGGCGGGCGCCTCGTCGGAGCGCGAGATCAGCTTGGAGGCGAAGAACGCCAGCACGATCACGATCAGGATCGGGAACGCAGCGCTCTTGAAGAAGCGGCTCATGTGTGGTCCAAAGGTATCAGCGGCTCGTCCGTTTGCCCGCAACTTGCGAGGCAGGGCGGTCCAGTCTGCGTGCGACGGTTATGCGACAGATAACGCGGCCACGTAGGGCAGGTTGCGGTAGCGCTCCGCGTGGTCGAGCCCGTAGCCGATCGCGAACTTGTCGGGAATCTCGAACCCGATGTAGCGTGTCGGCAGGTCGACGGTGCGCCGCTCGGGCTTGGTCAGGAGCGCGCACACCTCCAGCGAGGCCGGCCCGCGCGCCTCGAGCGTGCGCAGCAGGTACTGCAGCGTCAGGCCGGAGTCGACGATGTCCTCGACGATCAGGACGTCGCGGCCCTCGATCGGCGTGTCGAGGTCCTTGAGGATCCGCACGACGCCGGAGGACTCGGTCGCCGAGCCGTACGAGGCGACCGCCATGAAGTCGACCTCGCACGGCGCCTCGATCTCGCGCATCAAGTCGGCGAGGAAGAAGACCGCGCCCTTGAGCACGCCGATCAGCAGCAGGTCCTTGTCCGCGTAGTCGCGCGAGATCTCCTCGCCGAGCTGGCGCACGCGGTGCCGCAGGTCGTCCGCCTGGACGAGGATCTCTCCGATGCCGGGGTCGCGCAGCATGGTCAGGCCGCGCATCCTACGGACGCGCGGGGTCGGGCCGCGGCGCTGCCGGTCCGCGGCTGCTCCCGAAATGCAGCGCTCCGCTGCGCACCTGCGCGCGCAGCCCGCCGCCGACGTCGAGCGCGCCGCCCTCGCCGAGCGCGAGCACCTCGGCGGCGCGGTGCCCGATCGCCGGCGCATGGCCGCCGACGCTGCGGTCGGCGATGCGCTGAACGGCGAGCCGGCGCAGCGCCGGCGGCAGCTCGCGCAGCGCTCGCAGCCCGGGCGGGTCGCCGGCCTCGGCCAGCGCCGCGTCGACGACCGCGTCGAGTACGGCGGCCTCGTCGCGCAGCAGTGCCAGCGTGCGCAGCACGTTGGCCTCGGCGGCCGGGTGGAGCGAGCGCAGCGCCGGCAGCAGCTCCCCGCGCAGGCGGTTGCGCGCGAACGCGGGCGCCTCGTTGCTCGCATCCTCGCGCCAGGCCAGGCCGCGCGCGGCGCAGTGCTGCGCGGTCTCCTCGCGCCAGACGCCCAGCAGCGGGCGCACGAGCCGCCCCTCGCGCGCGGCCATTCCGAGCAGCGCGCGCCGCCCGGGCGAGGCGGCGAGCCGGTAGAGCACGGTCTCGACCTGGTCGGACGCCGTGTGCCCGGCGGCCACGTCGCCGCCGCGGTCGAGCACGATCCTGACGGCCTCGGCGTAGCGCTGCTCGCGCGCCCAGGCCTGCAGGTTGCCCGCCTCCGGCGGCCGCGGCCGGCGCACCTGCAGCTCGACGCCGAGCCGCTCGCACAGCGCGGCGCAGTGAGCCTCATCCGCAGCGGACTCGTCGCGCAGGCCGTAGTTGAAGTGCAGTGCGGCGACCCCCGGCACGCCCGCGATCCGGACGGCGACGTCGAGCAGGCAGACGGAGTCGCGGCCGCCCGAGAGCAGCACGAGCACGTTCCGCCCCGGCTCGAGCAGGCCGGTGGCCCGCACGCGTTCGAGCAGGTCGGCCGTCTCGCCGGCGCTTGCCGTCATCGGCTACGCCTCGCCGGGCTCGCCCTCGGCCTGCCGCGCGACGAACAGCTCGGTCGGCTCGGAGAAGCCCTTCAGCGTGACCCCGCCGATCTGGTCGAAGCGCAGATGCGCGCCGGCGGCGTCGACGACAGGTCGCGTGGCCAGCACCTCGCCGCCGGCCGCGCGTGCGGCCACGCGCGACGCGAGGTTGACGGCGCGGCCGTAGTAGTCGCCGTCCCGGTAGAGCGCCGCGCCGGCGTGGATCCCGATCCGCGGCCGCGGGCGCGCGGTTGCAGCCAGCCGCTGGTAGCCGACCGCCCAGTCGACGAGCGCGGCGGCATCCGAGCCCACGACCATGACCTCGTCGCCGATCGTCTTGACGACGCGGGCGTCATCGGGCAGCGTCACCTCGACGCCTGCGACGAACCGCTCGACGACGTCGAGCGCCTGCTCCTCCCCCGCCTCCTCGGTCAGCTTCGTGTAGCCGGCGAGGTCGGCGAACGCGATCACGACGCGCAGCCGACCGAGGTCGAAGTCGGCCTCGGCCTCCATGTGGCCGACGACGTCCTGCTCGACGAAGTGGTGCAGCAGCCGCCGGTGCAGCCCGTCCATGACCGGCGCGGCGAGCGGCAGCATGTCGGAGGCCAGCTCCTGCATCTCCTCCGCCATCTGCAGCCCGGGCACGCCGTCGCGCATCAGCGGCTCGTGCACGTAGAGGTGGAACAGCTTGACCTCGGCGTCGGCGATCTGCGCGAGCGCCTGCCCGTAGACGCGGATCAGCTGGAGGAAGGCGACGAGCGGGAAGCCGGACTGCAGAACCGAGGCGCCGTAGTCGAGCAGGTCGAGGTCGGCGTCGGTGAAGCCGTCGCTCGCCGCGGCGGGGAACCCGAGCGAGCCCCAGATGCGCTCGATCAGCGCCGGCTCCAGCCCGGTGCGCTCCGCGGCGTCACGCAGCGAGTGCTGCCCGTTCCCGGCCGGGAACAGCTGCTCGAGGTAGCCGTACGCCAGCCGCCCGGTCCGCACAGCCTCACGGATCTGGGGCATCGTGTGCCCGCGCTCGCGCAGCCGCGCGACGATGCGCGCCTGGGCGACCGCGGACGGCGACCAGGAGCCGTCGCTCAACGGCACGACGCCCGACCGCACCCAGCGCCTCAGCGTGTCCGGCGGGACGTCGATCATGCGGGCGACGTCCGCGGCGGTGACCTCGGCCCTCACGGCAGGGACGCTAGCGGTCTCATGGCCGCCGGGGAGCCGGCAAAAGAAAAGCGGCGGGACTTCTGAGAAGACCCCGCCGCTGGCGGGCAATGCGGCCCGCTGCCTCGGCCGGCGGCGTTCGTGATGTTCGCGACGCCTTGCGGAGGACTACCGCCCCCCACTTCCCGGCCTGTTGCCTTGGTTGGTGCCGCAAGGTCTACCGCCGCGGACCCGCCCTGTCAAACCGGACGCGGATCAGACGACCAGGTGCGGGTACTCCCGCTCGAGCATCGCCCGGTACTGGGCGAACACCGGCTTGGTCACCGGTATCAGCGCGAGCGCGGCCTTCACGTCGCCGCCGGACTTGATCCGCCTGCGCGCGATCGCGATCGCGACGTTCTCCTTGCCCTGGAAGTACTTGTTCGCGGTTTCCGACGACATCGCCATCTTCACGCGCGGCTCCCAGTCGACGTCGTCGGTCCACTCCCAGCGCAGGTTGCCGTCCTCGTCGTCGCGCGCGGCGCGGATGTTGGCGACGAGGTCGACGTCCTCGAACTCGTAGCGCATCGGCACGTCGGCGTCGCGCAGCTTCGGGCCCATCTCCGGATCCTGGTCCATCAGCGAGAAGACCCGGTCGATCACTTCCTTGAACTCCTTGCGGGAGTCGAAGGAGCCGCCCATCGCCTAGCTGCCCGAGGTGGTGCCGCCGGCGCCGGAGGAGGGCGAGCCGCTCGCGGAGGTGGTGCCCCCACCGGGGCGGGTGGAGCTCGTGGGCCGCACCGCCGGCTTGCGGGTCCCCGCGCGCTTCGAGGCCGGCTTGCGCGCCGTCGACGACGAGCCGGACGAGGTCGACCGCGAGCTCGAGGCCGGCTTCCTGCGGGCAGCGGAGCGCGACGACGCCGGCTTGCGCGCCGTCGACGAGGACGAGCGCTTCGAGGCCGGCTTGCGCGCCGTCGGCGAGGACGAGCGCTTCGAGGCCGGCGATGGCTTGCTCGCGCGCGTCGACGTGCTGCTCGGAGCGGCCGTCGAGCTGCCGGCGGCCGGGCGGCGCGTCCTCGCCGAGCCGCCGAGCGGGCCGACCTCGAGCGCGGAGACGCGCCTGGCGAGCCCCTCGACGTCGCTGCGCAGGCCCTTGAGCTCGTCGAGCACGCGGTCCTCGAGCACCTCGCGGATGCGGTTGGCGGCTGCGGTCACGTCCTTCGCGCGACCGCGCGTGGACTTGGCACCCTCGGCTGAGGCTGTGAACGTGCGCTCGACGGCGGCACGGACGGCGTCGACGGCTTCGGCGGCGCCGGCGGCGGCCTTGTCCTTCTTGCCGCTCTTCTTTGAATCCTTTTTGGCCATTGCCGCGCGATCCTAGCTTGAATTGCGACGAACGTGCCGCTCGCACCGGTCCTCCTCAAGCCGCATGAGCCCGTCGCCGAGCGCGTGCTGCTCCCGGGCGATCCCGGCCGTGCGCTGCGGCTTGCGACGCAGCTGATCGATGGCCCGCGGATGCTCAACCACCACCGCGGCCTGTGGGGGTACAGCGGCGTGGCGGCAGCCGACGGCGAGCCGCTGACGATCCAGAGCACGGGCGTCGGCGGGCCGAGCGCCGCGGCCGTGGTTGCGGAGCTGGTCGCGCTCGGCGCGCGCCGGCTCATCCGCGTCGGGACCGCCGGCGGCCTCGGCGCCACTCCGCTTGGAGCGTTGGTCGTCGCCGTCGCGGCGCTGGCCGGCGACGGCGCGAGCCGCGCGCTCGGCGCGGGGGAGCGGGTGGAGGCCGACGAGGCGCTGTCGGAAGCGCTCGCACGCACGTGCGGGGTGAAGCCGCCGGGCGGGCACCCCGCGCAGGGCCGGCCGCCCGCCGGCCATGAGCTCGGGCTGCCGGCGGAGCCGCCGGCCGTGCGTGGCCTCGTCGGGTCGGCTGACATCCACGATCCGGTGCTCGCCACCACGTGGGCGGCGTCCGGCGCGCTCGCCTGCGATCTCGCGACCGCGGCGGTGCTCGCCGCCGCGGAGCGGCATGGCGCAGCGGCCGGTGCCGTGCTGGCGGTCACACGCGCGCGCGGCGAGCGGCTCGCCGACGACGCGCTCGAGCCGCTCGAGTCAGCGCTCGGCGCTGCGGGTCTCGCGGCGCTGGCCGCGGGCCGCCCGACGCGCGGCGGCTAGGGCCGCGCTCGCGGCGTCGCAGCGCGCGGTGGCGGCTTCTTGGCGCGCGCCGCCCGCTTGCGGGCCCTGGGGGCCGGCTTGTCGACCTCGAGCCGCTCCTGCTCCCGCGGCACCTGCGCCGGCGCGGCGTCCAGCGCCCCGGCGAGGTAGCCGACCTCGGCGGCGAGCTTGGACAGCTGCTCCTCGATCGCCGCGAGCCGGTCGCCGGGCGGCTGGGCGGCGCGGCCGGCCTCCTCCAGGCGGCGATCGAGCCGGTCGACCCCGTCCTCGATCCCCTCGAGCCGCTGGGACACCGAGCGCAGGCGCCGCGTCAGCCGCTCGAGGTCGGCGGCGGACGGAAGGTTCAGCGCGCTCATCGCCGTCTCCTGCGCGGACACGGCCTTCTCGCGCGCCTCGAACGCCCGCGTGATCGCGCCGGTCACGAGCGGGTTCTCGAGCAGATCCTGCGCGAGCCGTCCGAGCGCGTCCTCGCCCTGGCGTGTGATCCGATCGCGGAGCGTGTCGCCCCCGGCGTCGCCGTCTGCCATCGCTGCCTCCTGTGTAGCGCTAGGTTCGAGAGCCGGCTCCGCGGGGAACCTAGCGCAGTTGTGGCCTGAAGCCATCGGGACGCAGCAATTACCCTCGACCAGAGCTTCAGCCGAGTTGCAAGGACCGCTCCAACCTGATCGGATCGTCAGAACAGTGCGAAACGGCGCAAGAGACCCGCTCTTTAAGCGTTCCTGAATTGCAACCTGAATATTGGACCAGTACGGTGCGCCGACCCCTTCGGGAGCTCGAGGGAACCGGCGCACCGGGCCAGAAGCGCGCCGATACTGCGGGAGAGGGGACTCGCGTCACCTGATGAGACGACGGAAGCTGGTCATCGCGCTCGCCGCCGCCGCCCTGTTCGGCGTGCTCGTCGTTCCCGCCTCCGCCGAGCTCCATCGCGTCACCGTCACGCTCGTCACGGGCGAGACCCGCACGATGACCGTCGACGTCCCGCCCGGCGAGACGGTCCAGTCGATCGAGATCCCCGGACTGCCGGCGCCGGTGCAGTCGGTCGAGGACCTCGGCCCGGTCGCCACCCCGACTCCCGAGCCCGAGCCCGAGCCGACCGCGGCCCCGACCGAGACGCCGGCTACGCCCGCGCCCGCTCAGGAGCGGCCGCCGCAGCAGCAGGCCGGCGACGGGAGCCTCCAGAGCAGCGCGTCACCCACGCCGACGCCTACGGCCCCGACCCAGGGCGGCGGCCGCAAGCGCGGCGAGCGCGATCGCAGCGTCGGCGACGACCGCGTGCTGGACCCGAACTCCGAGGCGCTCGACGGCACGCTCGAGGACGTGACCAAGGGAGCCAAGAAGCACGTCGACCGCTCCAACCCGACGCGCAACACGGACGGCTCGCCGACGCTCGAGAACCCGACCGTGTCGATCGCAACCCCGGGTCCGGCGCGCATCGGCGTGCCGAACTTCTTCATCGAGAAGTTCCGCATCCCGCCGTTCCTGCTCCCGATCTACCAGGCCGCCGGGATCGAGTACGGCGTGCGCTGGGAGGTGCTCGCGGCGATCAACGAGATCGAGACCGACTACGGCCGCAACCTCAACGTCTCCTCCGCTGGTGCGCTGGGCTGGATGCAGTTCATGCCCGCGTCGTGGGAGTTGTACGGCGTCGACGGCAACCAGGACGGACTGAAGGACCCGTACAACCCGGTCGACGCGATCTTCGCCGCGGCGCGCTACCTGCGCGCGGCCGGGGCGGACAGGGACCTGCGCGCGGCGATCTTCGCCTACAACCACGCCGACTGGTACGTCGACTCCGTGATCCTGCGCGCGCGCTACATCGGCGGCCTGCCCGCCGACCTCGTCGGCTCGCTCTCCGGCCTCACCCAGGGCCGCTTCCCGGTCCAGGCGAAGGCGGCCTATGCCGAGGAGGTCCGGCGCAAGGACATCAAGGCGGCGAAGGATGGCCGGAACCCCGCCTACGTGATCGAGTCCAGCTCGCAGCGCAAGGGCATCAAGATCTTCGCCCGCTCCGGCGCCCCCGTCGTCGCGGTCAACGACGGCCGGATCGCCGAGGTCGGCCGCAGCCGCCGGCTCGGCCGGTTCGTCGTGCTGCAGGACGTGTACGGCAACACCTACACCTACGCGCACCTGAAGGACGTCGTCGAGCGGTTCCCGACGCCCAAGCCGCGCGTCCTCGGCAAGCGGGCGATCGCGCGCGAGCTGCGCCTGCCCGCGCGCGACGCGACGCCCGCCGGGCCGGCTTCGCTCACGACCGAGGACGAGGCCAAGGCGCGCAAGGCCTCCAAGGCGCGCGCCGCCGTCAAGCCGAGCCGCCGCGCCGCCAGCAGGCCCGCCCCCGCCAAGGAGCGCCTGTTCGCCAACCCGGATCGCCCGAATGCGTCGGCGGCCGGCGGCGAGCAGCAGTCCTACGAGCGCTCCGAGGACTTCGGCAGCTACCTCAACCGCGTCTTCGGCCTCGACCGCTCAGGCGTCGACATGAAGCCGCTCAGGCGCGGTGCGCGCGTGACCTCCGGGACCGTGCTCGGCCACGTCGGGCGCGTGTCGAAGAAGACCGCGTCGCACCTGATGTTCGAGATCCGGCCTGCCGGGCGCGGCGCACCGCGGATCGACCCGAAGCCGATCCTCGACGGCTGGAAGCTGCTCGAGTCGACCGCGATCTACCGCGCGGCCGGACGCAACCCGTTCGTCGGCGAGGACGCGCAGACCCCGTCGGTCGGCCAGATCCTGCTCATGAGCAAGGAGGCGCTCGCGCAGCGCGTCCTGGCCGACCCGAACGTGCAGATCTACGGCTGCGGCCGCCAGGACATCCGCGCCGGCCAGATCGACCGCCGTGTGCTCGCGACGCTCGAGTTCCTCGTCGCCTCCGGGCTCAAGCCGACGGTCACGTCGCTGAAGTGCGGCCACTCCTACCTGACCGCGTCCGGCAACGTCTCCGAGCACACGACGGGCACCGCCGTCGACATCGCAGCGATCAACGGCGTGCCGATCATGGGCCACCAGGGCCCGGGCTCGATCACCGAGCTGACGATCCAGCGCCTGCTGACGCTCCAGGGAACGATGAAGCCGCACCAGATCATCTCGCTGATGTCGTTCCAGGACACCGACAACACGATCGCGATGGGCGATCACGCGGATCACGTCCACGTCGGCTTCCGCCCGCTCTACGGCATCAACGCGAAGACGTCCAGGCAGGTCGACGCGATCCTCGAGCCGGAGCAGTGGATCAAGCTGATCGAGCGGCTCGACGAGATCGACAACCCGACGGTTTCGCGCAAGCCGTCGAAGTACGCGGTCGACGCGGACAGGCGCGCCAGCCGGGCCCACAAGGGCGAGTAGCACGGCCGCCTTCTTCGGCTTCGTCCAGTGGGAGCTGCCCGGGCGGCTCGGACCCGATCCGGGCCGCTACGTCGTGCGGCGTCATGCCGGCGACGAGGCGCAGCAGGTCGTGGTGATCGGCGCGCTGCAGGCGCAGCCGCGCCGGCGTCGCTCGCGGGCGCCCGATGCCGGCGAGAGGCTGGACGTCACGCGCGCGACCGTGATCGCGGCCACTCCGCTCGACGGCGAGGCGCGCGCGGAGGCGTGGCTGAGGGACGAGGCGGGCGAGCTCGTCGGCCCGGCGCTGGCGGTGCTCAACCGCGCGCTCCATGCGCGCCGCATCGCGGCCGCCGATCCCTACGCCGGCGAGGTCGCGCCGCGTCACGCGCTGAGCACGCGGGTCGGCTACGGGACGGGTGAGCAGGTCGCCGAAGGCCGCTGGCGCGCCGCGCGCGAGCTGCCGCCCGAACGCCCGCGGATCGCCCGCGAGTCCGCGCTCCGGCCGCAGGAGCGCTTCGCCGCGCTGCTCGCGGGCCGCGACGCGGCGCTGGCGTGCGAGCTGCTCGCGCTGCGCGCGCGGCTGGACAGCGAGCAGGGGCGCGACCGCGAGGCCGCGCTGCAGCTGGAGGCGGCGCTCGGCGCGGCGCTGGCGGAGCTGGAGGGCTGGCGCGAGCTCGACGGCATGGCCGAGCGGCTGGAGGAGCTGCGCTCGATCGCCACGGGCGTCCTGGCGGCGGCCGCCGCCGCGCGGGCCGGCACGCTCGACGAGGCCGGGCGCGGCGCGGTGCAGCATGCGCTCGGGCGGCTCGAGGCGGCGCTGCGGGCGCGCACGGCGGGCGCGCAGTTCTGAGGCTGGCGTGTAGACGCGAGCATCCGCCCCGCGACCGCCTCAGAGCGCCGCCAGCACCGCCTCGAGCTCCAGCACCACGTCGCCGTCCAGCTTCACGACGGCGTCGGAGTCATACGGCGTCGGGCCCTTCGTCACGAGCGCCACCTTGCCCCCGGCCGCGAGCGTGATCTGCGGCAGCTGCGCGACCGGGTAGACCTCGAGCGAGGAGCCGACGCAGAGCAGCACGTCCGCGCGCGCCGCCAGGTCGGACGCGCGCTCGAGCGCCGCCTCCGGCAGCAGCTCGCCGAACAGCACGACGTCGGGCTTCAACGGCGCGCCGCAGTCGCAGCGCGGCACGCCGTCGACCGCCGCATCCAGCCGGGCGCGCACGTCGGGCAGATCGAACCGCGCCCGGCACTCCAGGCACGACGACGTCCCGATCGAGCCGTGCACCTCGATCAGCTCCCGCGTCCCGGCGAGCAGGTGCAGGCCGTCGATGTTCTGCGTCACGACCGCCTCGATCACGCCGCGGCGCTCGAGCTCGACCAGAGCGTGATGGGCGCCGTTGGGCCGCTTGCCGCGCAGCGCGGTGAAGCGGTTGCCGTAGAACTGCCAGAAGCGCTGCGGCTCGCGCCTGAAGACGCCGATGTGGGCGACCT
>Ga0126306_10002518_pt1 | contig 10334 bp, 9 predicted proteins | sample Plot27_FD_92592 | JGI IMG/M metagenome (GOLD analysis project Ga0126306, IMG submission 92592) | Serpentine soil microbial communities from UC McLaughlin Reserve, CA, USA - Plot27 | ecosystem: Environmental > Terrestrial > Soil > Grasslands | place: USA: UC McLaughlin Reserve, Lake County... | reverse complement strand
GGAAGGACCAGCAGCAACACAAGTTCGGGATCGAGCTCCACTGCCGGAAGGCCGGGTACGATGGCAAGGGTGGTCCCGGTCAGCACGAGCAGAATGGCGGGCGGGAGCTTCAGCCGGTCGGCAGCTGCCGCAACGCCAGCCACCACGGCCAGCAGGAGGACCAGAATTTGGACGGTCGAGGTCATTCAGCTTCCGCGGCCAGTTGAATGGGATGGTAATGGACGGCGGCAGTCGGCATCGGCCTATTGCTGCTTGACTGAAAATTCTATCGGCGCAAGACTTGGAAAGTGAAGCAAATTCGTTGCTTTCGTTGCACTCGCAAAACAAATCAGGGAGCTTTGTCGAATGATTAGTCGCCGGAAGTTACTCGTCGGCAGTGCAGTTGCATCTGCGGTTGCGTTGACGGCCTCACTCGCCTGGGCAGAATTGCCGAAACTCGCCCAGAAAGACACATACAAAGTCGGATTTGCGCAAGTCGAATCGAATAATCCCTGGCGGCTGGCGGAGACCCAGAGCATGAAGGATGAAGCAGCCAAGCTCGGGTATCAGCTCGTCTACACGGATGCCGCAGGCTCTGCCGCCAAGCAGGTTGCCGATGTCAATTCGATGATTGCACAGGGGGTAGACCTGATCTTCCTGGCACCGCGTGAAGAAAAGCCGCTCATACCGGCAGTGATGGCGGCGAAGAAGGCCGGCATCCCGGTGATTCTTCTCGACCGCAACGTCGACCAGTCCCTGGCAAAGGCCGGCGAAGATTATGTGACCTTCATCGGCTCGGATTTCGTCGAGGAAGGCCGGCGCATGGCCGAGTGGCTGATCAAAAATGCCAACGGCAAAACGAAAATCATCGAGCTCGAGGGCACGACCGGCTCGTCACCGGCCAATGACCGCAAGAAGGGCTTCGACGAAACCATCAAAGCTGCGGGCGGCTTCGAGATTCTCGCGTCTCAGACGGGCGACTTCGCGCGCGACAAGGGACGGCAGGTCACCGAAGCTCTGCTCCAGGCTCATCCCGACGCCAATGTGATCTATGCGCATAATGACGAAATGGCGATGGGCGCCATCGCGGCGCTGGAAGCCGCCGGCAAGGTTCCGGGCAAGGATGTTCTGGTGCTGTCGATCGACGGCGGCAAGGAAGCGGTCCAGGCAGTCGTGGACGGCAAAATCGCCGCGGTGGTCGAGTGCAACCCGCGTTTCGGGCCCAAGGCCTTCGAAACGATGCAGCGCTACGCCAAGGGCGAGCAGATCCCGCCTTATATAAAGAACGACGACAAGTTCTATGATCCTTCCAACGCGAAGGAAGAGCTAGCCAACGCTTATTAAGCCATCGACACAGCAGAGCCCGGCCGGGCCGCCGCCTGGCCGGGACTGCAATGGCCGCATGCGCTCGGCATCGCCGCCAAGGGCGCGCCTGAGGACCGGCAATGCTCCTGAGCATGAGTGGAATCGGCAAGAGCTTCTCCGGTGTCGCCGTTCTCGATGCCGCCGCCCTTGAGGTCGGGCCGCAAGAGGTGATGGGGCTTGTCGGCCAAAATGGTGCCGGCAAGTCCACGCTGATCAAGATCTTGACGGGCGCTTACCGGCGCGATCACGGCACGATCATGTTCGCCGGCAAGGAGGTGGATTTCGCTACGCCGGCGGAGTCACAGCGTGCGGGGATCGCCACGATCTACCAGGAAATCAATCTGGCGCCGCACCGATCGATAGCAGAGAACATATTTCTCTCACGCGAGCCGGTGCGGTTCGGTTTCCTGGATCGCAAGAGGATGCGCAGCGAGTCCAACAGGATACTCCGCGGGTTCAACCTGGATATCGACGTCGAGCTGCCGCTCGAGACGTACAGCGTTGCGACACGGCAGATGGTGGCGATCGCCCGCGCAGTGACCCAGGATGCGCGCCTCGTCATCATGGACGAACCGACATCGTCGCTCGACGACCGAGAAGTCGAACTCTTGTTCCAAACACTGCGGAAGTTGAAGTCGGATGGGGTAGCAGTGGTGTTTATCAGTCACCGGCTCGACGAGCTCTATGCCATTTGCGATCGCGTCACCATCATGCGAGACGGCCGAACGGTGCGGACTGGCAGGATGGACGCGATATCGAAAATCGAGCTCGTGCGCGCAATGCTCGGCAAGGAATTAACCGCCTTCACATCGCGCAGCCACGCGCGAAAAAAGCAAGGTACGGACAAACCTTTCGTCGAAGTCGAGCATGTCGCATCGGGAACCCGCGTACGCGATGTCTCGCTCAGGATCGCGGAGGGGGAAATCGGCGGCCTGGCGGGGTTGCTCGGCTCGGGCAGAACGGAGACGGCGCGGCTCATCTATGGTGCCGACAGGAAGGACCACGGAGCGATAAGGATCGGGGGGCGGGAAACCAATTATTCGCATCCCGCCGACGCCATCGCGGATCGCATCGGGTTCGTATCGGAGGACCGAAAGGTCGAAGGCATCATTCCCGAAATGAGCGTCAGAGAGAACATGACGCTCGCGATGCTGCCGCAGCTGGTGAGGCGGGGCATCGTCGATCAAGGTGCGCAGCAGGAGATCGTGGAGCGGTACATCAGAGTGCTGGGTATCAAGTGCACATCGCCCGACCAGCAAATTCGCGAGCTGTCGGGAGGCAATCAACAGAAGGTGCTGCTGGCGCGGTGGCTGTGCATGAATCCAAGGCTGCTCATCGTCGATGAGCCGACGCGCGGAATCGACGTTGGCGCCAAAGCCGAGATTCTCAAGCTGATCCGGACGTTGTCGGAGGAGGGGCTCAGCGTGCTTATGATATCATCGGAACTCGAAGAGCTCGTTGCCGCGGCAGATCATGTGACGGTACTGAGCGACGGCCGGTCTGTTGCCGATTTCGCTGCAGATGAACTAAGCGAAGACAAGCTGATGGGCGCCATGGCCCACCAGAATTGAATTTCGGCGAATGACCACGGCGGCGAGCACCAAGGCGAGCGATGTCAAACGCAGGTTGAACGCGGCGGCATGGATCAGCCGCTATGGCACGCTTGCCGTGTTCATCGTGCTGATCATTTTCAACGTCGTCGTTACGCCGAACTTTCTCTCCTGGCAGACCCTGAACGTCAATCTCACGCAGGTGGCGACGATCGTCATCGTTGCCGTCGGCATGACGCTGGTAATCGCCACCGGCGGCATCGACCTTTCGGTCGGATCGCTTATGGCCATCGCCGGCGCGCTGGCGCCGATGATTTTCATGGGCAAGCTCATGGCGATCGACAATCCGGCGCTGGGCGTCGCGCTTGCACTGATCATTCCGGTGATCGTCGCGGGGCTGTTCGGCTGGTTCAACGGGATGCTGGTGACGCGGTATTCGATACAGCCGATCGTGGCGACGCTGGTGCTGTTCATCGCCGGGCGCGGTCTGGCGCAGGTGATCACCAACGGCAATTTGCAGGTGTTCAGGAATGATGCGTTCCAGTTCATCGCCCTGGGAAGAGTTTTCGGCATTCCAGCACAGGTCGTCATCATGGCGGTCGTCGTTATCGCCGCTGCGCTATTGGTCGGGCGCACGGGACTGGGCCGGCAGATACTTGCGGTCGGCGGGAATGAAAAGGCGGCGCGGCTCGCGGGCATCTCGGTCACGTGGGTGAAGAGATTTACCTATGTGTTCAGCGGGGTTCTGGCCGGGGTTGCCGGGCTGATCGTGGTGGCGCGGAATTCGGCGAGCGATGCCAATCTCGTTGGACTCGGCATGGAACTCGACGCCATCGCGGCGGTGGCGGTGGGCGGCACGCTGCTGAGCGGCGGCCGGGCCAATATTCTGGGAACATTGCTCGGCGCCTGTGTCATCCAGCTCGTCCGCTATACGCTGCTTGCCAATGGCGTGCCCGATTCCGCCGCGCTCGTGGTCAAGGCCGCCATGATCATCATTGCCGTGTTCATTCAACAGCGCTCGGAGAGTGGGTGATGCGTTGAGCCCATTGGTTGCACGACTGTCATTTCTCGGTCCGCTGGCGCCGCGCTCAACGATCGATCTGGCGAGAATGTGCGTCGTGGCCACGCTTGTCGCGCTTATCATTTTCGGCGCGCTGCGATATGACAATTTCTTGTCGCCGTTCAATATACTGACCTTCCTTCGGTATAATTCGATGTTTGCGCTGATCGCGCTTGGCATGGCCTTCGTGATCATGACCGGGGGCATCGATCTTTCGGTCGGCGGCGTCGCGGCGCTGGCGAGCGTGGTGGCAGCGCTCCTCTCGCCGTTTCATTGGGCGGCGGGGCTGGCAGGCGGGCTTGCGGCCGGCCTCATGATCGGCATGATCAACGGTCTGGTCGTCACGAAACTGCGCATACAGCCGTTCATTGCCACGCTGGCGGCGATGCTGGCGGCCTATGGCACCGCTCTGCTGCTCGCGAAGAATCAGTCGGTATCGGTTTCCTACGAAACGGGTTTCACAGCGATCGGCCAGAACGACTTTCTCGGGTTCCCGATACCGGCGTGGATCGCGGCCGTCGCCTATGCCGCGGGCTGGGTGGTGCTGGAACGGCATCCCATAGGGCGGCGTATCCTCGCGATCGGCGATGGCGACCTGACGGCAAGACTCATGGGGCTCAAAGTCGGACCGCTTTTGTTCGGCGTCTATGCCAGTTCGGGAATTCTAGCGGGATTGGCAGGCGTCATCCTGGCGTCGCAGTTTGGCGCGGGACAGCCGACCGAAGGCGTAGGCTGGGAGCTGTTCGCCATAGCCTCGGTCGTCGTCGGCGGGACGCTTCTGACCGGCGGTGTCGGCTCCATCGGTGCGACGCTCGCCGGTGCCGTGCTGCTCGCGATGCTGTTCAACATTCTGAATTTCGAAAATGGGCGCGGGTGGATTTCGCTTTCGGCCTATTGGCAGTCGGTGATCCGCGGACTTTTTCTGCTTGCGGTGGTGATACTTCAGGCCAAACTCGCGGCCGGCCGGAGCGCGCGATGATCAGAGGCGATATGGAGGCGCTTTGCGAAACGGACCGCTGAAGCGAACACCGAGCCGATCACCGCGGCGCCAGCGCACTTCACAAGGCACGAGCTTCTCCTCGCTCACATAGAGCAGATCGAAGTTTTGGGGCAGTTCACACTGGAGGTTGACCGAGACCCGAGCACCGGTGTCGCTGGTGTCGCGTATGGTGCAGTCGATGAGAGACCAGCCGCGGTGCAGGACAATCCTGCCGTCCTTAAGAAGCCGTGTCCGCCGCATAGTCCGCAACTCGGCAACCGTGGAGTCTCGAAGCATTTCAACCATGTGGCAACCTCCGCTCGAGAAAAATGGCCGGAATTGAATCAAAGTGCATATTCCGCCAATTGTGATGCTTGACAGTGCCAGGCGCGGGTTGAGGAAGAGTTCATAACGGGTACAAAAATCCTCCACAGATCCGATAAATTAAATGGTAAATGATGGAAATCAGGCAGAGCGTCATGGCTTCCCCGCAAGAGGTGCGATGCATTCCGCAGCGGAATTACAGGCAGAAGAGAGGCATTCAACGACAGGGCCGCTGATTGCGCTCACGGGTGCCACGGGCTTCATCGGCCGGCATGTTCTTCGCGAGCTGCCGAAGCGCGGCTATCGCTTTCGCGTTCTGCTTCGCCGCCCGGTCGACATTCCGCTCGAGTGCGCCAGTGCGGTGATCGGCGATCTGGCGCGGCCGCAGAACCTGTCGGCCGCTCTGGCGGGAGTCGATGCCGTCGTGCACTCCGCCGGCGTCTCGCAGGGGGTATCGGGCTTGCCCGATGCCGATCATCGCATCCTCAATGCCGAGGCGACATATCACCTGGCGCGTGCGGCCCAAGCGGCCCGCGTCAAGCGTTTCGTTTTCCTTTCATCCATTCGGGCGCAGACAGGCCCGACCGCCGAAGGCACGCTCAGCGAGGACCGGCCGGCAACACCGACCGATGCCTATGGACGAGCCAAACTGGAAGCGGAGCGAAGGCTCGGGGAACTCGATATCGACTGGGTGGCGCTGCGGCCGGTTCTCGTCTACGGCAAAGGCATGCAAGGGAACTTTGCCGCGCTCGTTCGGCTTGCCCGCTCGCCCTATCCATTGCCCTTCGGGAGCCTCAAGGCACGGCGTTCGCTTCTGTCGGTGGACAATCTGGTCGATGCAGTCGCCGCCGCCGTGACGGCACCATCGCCGCTGCGGCGGCCCTTCATCGTTGCGGATCGGGAAGCGTTGACCGTTGCGCAAATGATCTGCGCCATGCGCCGGGGCCTTGGCCGCAGCGCCAATCTCGTTCCCGTGCCGGCACCGCTACTGAAACTTGCCCTTCATGCCGCGGGGCGGACCGGGTGGTACCCACGGCTCGCTTGTCCGCTCATTGCCGATGCTTCCCAATTATCAGGGCTTGGCTGGGCTCCACAGGTGTCGACCGAGGCCGGCCTTTCCGCTCTGATGAGCAGCTAGCGAGCGTGATATGGAACAAGCGCATGAGTAAATTGCCCAAGGTCCATGCCGCTCGCGTGCCAGCCGAGTGGATCGACTACAACGGCCATATGGGCGATTTTGCCTATAACATCGCCTTCAGCAGAGCGGGCGATGGCCTATACGAGCGGTTCGGCCTCGATCCCAGCTATCGCGAAAGAACCAATTGCACGATTTATACGCTGGAAACCAGAACCGGTTTTTACCAGGAATGCAGTCTCGGCGATGAACTGTTTGTCGACTGCCAGGTGCTTGATGTCGATGAAAAGCGGGTGCACATGTTCTTGCGAATGTACAGGGCGGACAGCAAGGATCTCGTTGCGGTCCAGGAGGCGCTCATCATGCACATGCGCCGCGAGCCGGGCATGGCTCCGGCCGGCGCCGCAATGCCGCAGGAGATGTTCCAAGGCCTTGCCGCATTGAAGAGCGAGCATGAAAAATTGCCGCGCCCGGCCGAGACCGAGCGGCGGATCGGCATCCGGCGGAAGACCGCGGCCCGGTGATGCTGGCTAGCTGCCGGTAAATTCCGGATCGCGTCCCTCCAGCCATGCCTTGGTGCCCTCAGTGCAGTCCCTGGACAGATTGGCGTGGATCATGCACTCGGTCTCGAAGTGAAGCATCGTTTCGAGCGAGGCTTCGAGGCCGCGGTCGAGCATGACCTTGTGGAGCTGAACCGCCAGGGGCGCGCGACCGGCAATCCGCTCCGCCAGACGCTGCGCCTCTGCACGCAAAGCGCTTTCATCGACGAGCCGGTTCACCAGGCCGATCCTGTGCGCTTCTTCGGCCGTTATGAACTCGCCCGTGTAGGCAAGTTCCCTTGCCTTGGCGATGCCGATCTTGCGAGGCAGGAAGAAGGTGCCGCCATTGGTGATCGTCGCGCCGATGTTCACCTCGGGAAATCCAAATTGCGAATTGCGTGCGGCGACGACAAGGTCGCAGGCAAATACCAGCTCGCAGCCGGCGCCGACCGCGTAACCCTGAACGGCGGCGATGAAGGGGAAGCGGGCAAGCCTGATCAGCCGCGTGGTCTCCTGCAGGGCCTTCTGCCATTCGCGAAGCTCTGTCGCGCCGACGCGGCCCGATTGTATTTCGTCGCAGTGCTGCTTGATCTCGGCGATATCGTGACCGGCCAGAAACGCGCGGCCCTCGCCGGCAATCACGGCGCAGCGCACCGAGAGGTCGGCATTCAGCGCGCGGAGATGCTCGCCAAGCTCCTGCCAAGCGGCGATGGTCATCGCATTCAGCTTCCTTGGCCGGTCGAGAATGATCCAGGCGACCGAGCCTTTGCGCTCGATCTTCATGGCTGATGTCATTGCGTGCTCCTCAGGATCGCCGGGTGGTCAATGGGTGGCCGACAAAACGCTTAATCTCGGCTCATCCCCCAATTAGGGTAGTGGGGATGGGAAGGAGCAGCAAGGGATGAGCGGCCCCGTGAAACCCGAGGAGGCATCGGAGCGCAGCCTGGTTCACGTGCTTGGCCGGCGGGTGGCGGACTCTGCGGACAAGCCTTGGCTGATTTTTCCGGATCGCGTCTTCACCTATAGGGAGGCGGATGTCCTTTCCAATCGCTTCGCCAATGGCATGCGGTCGCATGGGATCGAAGCTGGGGAGACGCTTCTGGTCATGCTTCCCGACGGGCCCGACCTCGTCATGTCATGGCTCGCCTGCGCCAAGCTCGGGGTCATCGAGGTTCCGGTGAACACAGCCTATCGCGGCGATATTCTGTCACACATCATCCAGGATTCCCGGGCAACAAGCATGCTGGTGTCGTCGGCCTATATCGAACGGCTGAGGGAACTCGGAAGCGGCCTCGGCAAGGTCGAGCGGTGTTTCGTTTCTGCCCAGGACAGTTATTCATCGCCGGTGCTGCCGGCCACGCTGCTCGATCTCGACTCGATGGTGAGCGACGACGACCGCCCGCCGGGCATGGCCATTGGGCCGAACGACCTCAAAGCCATCATGTACACCTCGGGCACGAGCGGGAGATCGAAGGGGGTGATGGTGGCTCATGCGCATGCCTATGAGTATGCGAATGGCTGCGCCAGCGCGATAGAGGTCAACACGTCGGATATCTACTACACTGCCGGCCTGCCGCTGTTTCACGTCGGTGGAAGATGGGGCGTGCTCTACGGAGCCGCAATCAAGGGTGCCACCGCGGTCATCCCGCGCCAGTTCAGCGCCACGAACTTCTGGAGCGAGGTGAGGCAGTTCGGCGTGACGGCGACCTATCTCCTCGGCGCAATGGCGAATTTCCTGCAGCGGCAGAGTCCAAAATTAGATGATGCGGATAATCCGCTCGAGAAGGTGCTCATGTGTCCCCTGCTTGCCGATCTCGACGCGTTCACGCGGCGTTTTGGTCTCAAGGTGGCAACGGCTTATGGATCGACAGAGGCGAATGCGCCGATCGTCATGCCATTGGGCTCGAATATTCGTCACAGCCAGGTGGTGGGGAGGGTGCGGTCGGAGCTTTTCGACGTGCGCATCCTGGACGAGGCCGATGAAGAGCTGCCGCCCGGCATTACCGGGCAAATCGCGGTGCGGCCGAAAGCGCCGGCAATCACAATGCTCGGCTATTGGCAACAGCCTGAAGCGACATGCGCGATGTGGCGCAATTTGTGGCTCCACACCGGCGATGCGGGTTTCCAGGACAGCGAGGGGCTGTTCTATTTCACCGATCGGCTCAAGGACACCATCAGGAGGCGGGGGGAGAATATCTCGTCGATGGAAGTCGAGGGCGTGCTCAGCCAGTTTCCGGCCGTTCTCGAATGCGCGGTCTTTCCTGTGAAATCGGCCGATACCGAAGAAGAGGTGATGGCGGCCGTGGTGCCGCGGCCCGGGCAAACGATCTCGCCTGAAGCCCTCGTTCGCTTTCTGGAACCGCGCATGGCGCACTTCATGGTGCCGCGCTACATCATGGTTGTGACCGAACTGCCCAAAACGCCGACCGGCAAAGTGCGAAAACACGTGCTGCGGGAGGCCGGGGTCAGTGCGGGGACGTGGGACCGCAACGCAGCGCTTCAAGGCTAAGGCACTGCATCTGCGTAGGTCTTCAAATATTTCATGCCGGTGTCGCACATGATTGTGACGATGATGGCGCCCGGCTCGAGGTGTTCGGCCAATCGCAAGGCGGCGATGACGTTGGCGCCGGTTGACGTTCCCGCAAAAAGGCCTTCCTCGCGCGCCAGCCGCAGGGACATGGCGACCGCCTCCTTCGTGGAAACCTGCTCGATGCGATCGGCGATGCCGCCGTGCCAGAGCGGGACCACGAATCCCGCCCCGATCCCGTCGATCTTATGACCGCCCGGCCGGCCGCCCGACAGAACCGGGGATTCGGAAGGCTCGACAGCAATGATTTCAATATGCTCGTCATATCGGCGCAGGGCTTCGGCGATTCCTCGCAGTGAGGCCGCAGAGCCCACGCTCTGGACAAAACCATCAACGCGGCCCTTCGTAGCGATCCAGATTTCCTCGGCCATCTTGTGGTAGGCAGCAAGCTGGTCGGTGTTGTTCAGCTGATCGGTCCAGAAGCCACCGGTTTTCGCGGCGATAATCCGGGCAGCTTCGATCATGTCGCGCGTCAGCTTTTCCGTCATCCGCCCACTGTCGCTCTGAATAATCCGAAGCCTTGCGCCCAGGATTTTCATGTGATCGAGCTTCTCCCGCGAGAAGGCGTCCGATGTTACGATGTGGAGGGGATGGCCTTTCACCGCGCAGATCAGAGACAGCGAAACGCCGGTGCTGCCGCCGGTATATTCCACGACGGCACCGTTCGCCGGCAGGCGCCCGTCGGCCTCCGCCGCTTCGATCATGGCAAGTGCCATGCGGTCCTTCATGCTGCCGGTAGGGTTCTCACTTTCAAGCTTCAACAGGATACGACAGTGGTTTGCGGGAATAATTTTGCGGAGGGGCACCAAGGAGGTG
>Ga0126306_10002516_pt1 | contig 10340 bp, 10 predicted proteins | sample Plot27_FD_92592 | JGI IMG/M metagenome (GOLD analysis project Ga0126306, IMG submission 92592) | Serpentine soil microbial communities from UC McLaughlin Reserve, CA, USA - Plot27 | ecosystem: Environmental > Terrestrial > Soil > Grasslands | place: USA: UC McLaughlin Reserve, Lake County... | reverse complement strand
GTTCGCGCTGGCTGGTCGAGCGCCTCGCTCCGTAGAGTCCCGGCGTGGCCGCGCAGACGTCGAAGGAGGACCTCGATCGGGAGCTGATCGAGCTCCTCAACGAGCTCCGCGTCACGCTTCCCGGCGTGCAGGTGCTGTTCGCGTTCCTACTCATCGCGCCGTTCTCGCAGCGGTTCGTCCTCATCAACGACCTGCAGCAGTACACGTACCTCACGGCGCTGACGTTCACCGCACTCGGCTCAGCCTTCCTGATCGCTCCGACGCCGTACCATCGGATCAGGTTCCGCGACCAGGACAAAGAGGCGATGCTTCGGATCGCGAACCGGCTCGCGCTTGCCGGCACGCTGTGCGTCGCGATCGCGATGTCCTGCGCGCTGTTCTTCGTCACCGACGTTCTCTTCAGGTCTCCCGTCCCGGCGCTGCTCACCGCGCTCGTCGCAGGCGTGATCGTGATCTTCTGGTACGGATTGCCGCTCGCGCGCGAGCTTCGCGACTAGTCGCGATGCGCTTCTGCGACGAGCTGGAATTCGGGTACGGCTGGCAGGACGACGGCAAGCCGATGTCCCGCACGTCGCACGCGCTCGTAGCCGACGGCGGCGTGTGGTTGATCGATCCCCTCGCCTGGCTCGAGGCGGAGGAGAGGGCGCGCGGGCTGGGGCAGCCCCACGGGGTGCTCCAACTCCTCGACCGCCACAACCGTGACTGCAGCGCAGTCGCCGCCCGGTTCGGGGTTCCGCATCATTTCGTTCCGACCGGGAAGATCGACGGCGCGCCGTTCGAGTTCCTCCCGATCTCGCGCAAGCGCATCTGGCAGGAAGTCGCGCTCTGGTGGCCCGAGCAACGTGTGCTCGTCTGCGCGGACGCGCTCGGAACGATCTCCTACTTTCGCGCGCCGGGCGAGCGGCTCGGCGTGCACCCGCTGCTGCGCCTACGCCCTCCGCGCGCGCTGCGGCGCGTCTATCCCGAGCACGTCCTCACCGGTCACGGCGAGGGCGTGCACGACGACGCGGCGGCTGCGCTGCACGAGGCACTCCGGACTTCCCGCCGTCGGCTCCCAGCCGCGCTCGGGCGATTGCTCCGCCGGCGCTAGCCTTGCGTCGCTCTCCGCGCGCAGCGGCGACGATGCGCTCGACCGCCTCGGCGAGCTCCTCGGGCACGGGACGGCCGCCACTAAAGCGCCGATACGCCCGCTCCGGTTTTCGGGCGCGGCGGCTGCGCGGCTTGAGGCCGATCACGCTTTCGAAGTCGGGGACCAGCTGGATGACCCGCGAGCGGCCGGCGAAGTCGGCGATCGCGCGGTTCGTCACGCGCTCGGACTCGTTGGGCCGCTTCCCCCGCAGTGCGTCGCGGTCGTGAAGGACGACGTACGGGATCCCGCACTCGTCGCAGATCCGAGCGAAGAGGGGCATGTTTGCTTTGCCGCCTGTCTCGAGGATCAGGATCCCCTCGCTGTCGGGCTCGTAGCCGAGCGCCTCGAACACGAAGGGGAGCGCGAGCTTCTCGGTCATTCCCTCGACGAGCAGCACTGCGCGCGACAAGAACATCTCCGCGCGCTCCGCATCGAACTCCGCGAGTGCGCGGAAGCTTTCGTCCGACGGGAGCGGCTCCGGCTGCAGGAGCGCCATCCCCGATGCAGCCCCCTGACGCACGAGCGCGAGCTCGTCGAGATGCGTGACGCTGAGGAAGGTCGACGCATGCGTCGAGTAGAGCACTTGGTTGCCGCGCTCGGCGAGCGAGCGGAGCAGGCGATAGACGTGCCGCTGAGCCTGCGGGCTGAGGTAGAGCTCGGGTTCCTCGATCAACACGATGAGTCCGCGCACACGCGCCTCGACGAGGCGTTCGACGGCGCCGCCCAGGTCGGTCGCCGAGTGGATCAGCTCGACCGCCTTCGTGGCTCGCGGGTGCGTCGCAACGGAGACGAGGTCGCCGCCGCGCCTCGCGGTGGGGAGGAAGACGACGGGCGGAGCACCCTCGCGATTCAGGTTCAGGGTCGCGGGCGGGCGCGCGTCGAGGAAGAATGTCTGCGCGGCGGCAGACGCCTCGATCCGGATCCGTCCGTTGGCCCGCCCGAGTGTCACGTCGTCGGCATTCGGCACCGGCGCGCCCGACTCGAGCAGCATCCAGAGCGCGGTCAGCACGGTCGACCTGCCGCCCGAGGCCTCGCCGACGAGCGCGCAAAGACGCCGGGGCTCGAGCTCGAGGGCGCGTGCGTCGCGGAAGCCGTGGATCGAGACTCGGTCGAGGAGGGCCACTAGTCGGGTGTACCCCCGCCCGCGGGCTCTATGCTCAGCGGCGCTGATGCAGGTCCGCGACGATCTCCGTTCGCTGCTCGGGGACGGGCAGGTCGAAACGAGCGAGTCGGTCCTCGACCTCCACGCGGGCGACCTCAGCTACCACCCCCGGTGCTCGCCCGCAGCAGTCGTCTTCCCCGAGACGGCCGAGGACGTCTCACGCGTGCTCGCCTGGGCGAATGAGCGCGGCATCCCCGTCGTACCCTTCGGCGCAGGCACCTCACTCGAGGGGCACGTGATCCCCGCGGACGGCGCGATCACGCTTGATCTTGCGCGGCTGAACCGCGTGCTCGAGGTCCTACCGGGAGACCTTCAGGCGCGCGCGCAGCCGGGGGTGCTGCGCAGCGAGCTGAATCTCGCCGTGGCCGAGCACGGCCTCTGGTTCCCGGTCGACCCGGGTGCCGATGCATCGCTCGGCGGCATGGTGGCGACGAACGCGAGCGGGACCACGACCGTCCGCTACGGCGGCATGCGCGCGAACGTGCTTGCGCTCGAGGTGGTGCTCGCCGATGGAACGGTGATCCGTCCCGGCACGCGCACGGTCAAGACGTCCGCCGGCTACGACCTCCGCTCGCTCTTCGTCGGCTCGGAGGGAACGCTCGGCGTGATCACCGAGCTCACGTTACGGCTGCACAGCCTGCCCGAGCGTCCGGTCGCGATTCGCGCGGCGTTCCCGGATGTCGGCTCGGCGTGCCGCTCCGCGGTCGCGCTCGTCGGCGCGGGCTTGACCGTGACCCGTTGTGAGCTGCTCGACGAGGCGACACTTCGCGCGGTGAACGCGTACAAGGGGACGTCGTACTCAGAGGGACCGAGCCTCTTCGTCGAGCTCGACGGAGGCGATGACGAGGTCGCTGCCGCGCGCGAGGTCTTCGGCTGGGAGGGCGTAACCGCCTTCGAGGTCGAGACTGCGGTCGAGGCGCGCACGCGGTTGTGGGAGGCGCGCCACCACGCCTCGTTCGCGGTCGCCTCTGCGGCGCCGGGCAAGCGCTGGTTCGCAACGGACGTCTGCGTGCCGCTCTCGGTCCTCCCGGATGCTGTCGAGCACGGCCGCGCCTGCGCCGACCGTCGCGGCATCCCCGCGGCGGTGGTCGGGCATGCGGCCGACGGCAACTTCCACCTCGCGCTGATGGTCGACCCCGACGACGCGGACGAGGTGGCCGGGGCGCAGGCGCTCCACGCCGAGCTCGTCGACTGGGCGCTCGAGCGGGGAGGCACCTCAACGGGCGAGCACGGGATCGGCCTGGGCAAGCTCGACTACCTCGACCGTGAGCATGGAGACCTCGTGCCGTACTTCCGCGCGATCAAGGATGCATTCGACCCCAACGGGATTCTCAACCCTGGCAAGGTCGTGCGCTGAGGGGAAGAAAGGGCGCCGCGCGCGTGTCTGGAGCTCCATGTATCCGGCACAGAAGCAATTCGACAACGCGAGACCGTGAGCTGCTCGAGGAGATCGCCGAGGTCAAGCTGTACCTCGACGCACTCGACGAGCACGACGACCGCTCCGACGCAGAGCCTAAGCCGCAGCTCAGCTAGCTAGGCTGGCGGGCCATGCGGACCCGCACGCTTGGTACCGGCGGTCCCGATGTCTCCGTCGTCGGACTTGGCTGCAACAACTTTGGCTCGCGCGTCGACGAACGGGGGACGCGCGCGGTCGTGGACGCGGCGCTCGAGGCTGGTGTCACGCTGTTCGATACAGCGGACGTCTACGGCAACCGTGGCGGCAGCGAGGAGCTGCTCGGTAAGGCGCTCGAGGGACGCCGCGACCGCGCGGTGCTCGCGACGAAGTTCGGGCACGCGATGTCCGACGACGCCCCGCCGAACCGCGGCTCGCGCGAGTACGTCCGCACGGCGATCGAGGCGTCGCTGAAGCGGCTGCGCACCGACGTCGTCGACCTCTACCAGTACCACCGCCCCGACGGCGTGACGCCGCTCGAGGAGACGCTCGGCGCGATGAGTGAGCTCGTCGACGAGGGGAAGGTGCGTTTCATCGGCTCGTCGAACTTCGACTCCGCGCAGATCGTCGAGGCGGACGAGCTCGCGCGCGAGCACTCATGGCATCGCTTCGTCAGCGCCCAGAACGAGTACTCGCTGCTCGAGCGCCGCGCCGAGGAGGAGCTGCTCCCGGCCTGCGAGCGGCTCGGGATCGGCGTGCTCCCGTACTTCCCATTGGCGAGCGGCCTGCTGACGGGCAAGTACCGCCGCGGTAAGCCCGCACCCGCCGGCACCCGTCTTGCGCTACGCCCCGAACGTCTCACCGCCGAGGTCTTCGACGAGCTCGAACGGCTCGAGGCATTCGCGAAGGAGCGCGGTCACACGCTCCTCGAACTCGCGATCGCAGGGCTGCTCGCGCACCCTGTCGTGTCGTCGGTGATCGCCGGTGCGACGAAGCCGGAGCAGGTGCGCGTGAACGCACCTGCGGGCGAATGGGAGCTCGACGAGCACGACCTGAAAGCTCTTCGCGCCGTTCTCGACGGGTAGCCCGGAGTCGGAGGGCGGCGCGAGCCGCCCTCCGACTCCGTGATGCTACGGCTGCGGCCAGGGTGCCGGCGTATAGCCCGGAATGAAGCCGAGCGCGGCCGGGAACGACGCGACCGTCGGCCGGACTCCTGTCGAGACCCAGCTGTCGAGCGCCGCCACCGCGGTCAGCAGCTGCGCGCCGGTGAAGTTGCAGTGGCCCTGTCCGGTCGTGAACGCTTGGTACAGGCTGTCGGAACGGCCGGCTTCGGCGACCGTCGTCGCGTAGGCCTCTTCGTGCTGCGGGGGTACGAGCGTGTCGACCCGGGTGTGCAGCGTCAACATCGGGCCGTTGATCTTCCCGCTGTAGTCCGCCCAGTGCTCGGCGTAGTTCCGAGCCGACATGTGTGCCTCGTAACGTTCCGCATTCATCGCCGCGAGCAGCGAGTCGGGGCTGACGCCGAGGCCCGTCAGGTAGGCCTTCTCCGCGGTCGTCAGCGAGTACGTGTGCGTCAAGTTCTGTGCAGGCGGTCCGCCGGCGCGACGCTCGAGCTCTGCCCGCGCCTCGGTGAGGAAGAACATGTTCGTGAACAGTCCGCCCGGGAACCAGATCGCCGGCGGCGCGAGCATGTTCGGTTCGCCGGCCACCTGCATCACGAGCCGGATGAACTCGAACTTGCCGAAGTTCGCGAGGTTCGTGGCCTCGAAGAACAGTTTCGGCAGCACCTCGGTGTCGAAGTCGAGATCGTCACGGACATCGCCGGGCGTCCCCCAGGACGACGGCATCCCGAACGCGACCTTGTACGCGAGCAGGTGGCCGAGCGCCCCGTCCCACGCGCGTGGCGTGCCGGCGGCGACTGCGCAGGCCGCGATGTAACCGTCGAAGACCCCGTTGGCGGCCTCTGCGTTGGCAAGCGCGACCACCGACCCCATCGAGAAACCCCAGAGCAGCGTTGTGTCCGGCTTTCCGAATCTCCCGTTGAAGAGCGAGGTCAGCAGCCGGGTGTCGTGGATCCCTTCCTTGACCGCCCAACCGTTGTCCTGGTACGCGCTGCCCGCGAGAGCGTAGCCCTGGCCGAGCAGCACGGAGTCGAGCGCCGCGCTCGGCGCCGCACCGGCAGACCTGTTGTCGACTTCGCCCGCATGGTCCGCCTTGTCGACGTAGCCGTGGGCATACACGAGCAGCTTGCCGTTCCAGTTCGTCGGGACCTTGATGGTGTACGGTGCGCCGCCGAGCTCACCCGTCAGCGTCGTGTCAGCCCTCGCTGCGGCGGCAAGGCCCGCGGCGACCAGCGCGCAAAGCGCGAGGATGACAGTCGATCGTCTGATCATGTGCAATCCCCTCCCCCTCTCGGATGTCGCGAGCGTACGCCTCGTGTCTTGAGACTTCAACGCGGAACGGTGTGCTGCTTCAGAAACGCAAGGATGCGTTGCCAGGCGTCTTCGGAGGCGTCCGCGAATTCCTCCTGCTTCCGATCGAAGAAGCTGTGCGGCGCGCCCGGGTACGTCACGAGCTCGTGCTCGACACCCGCCTCCTCGAGCGCCCGCTCGAACATGGCCACGTCCTCCGGCGGGATCGCCGGATCGGCGCCGCCCATCAGTCCGAGAATCGGCGCCTTCATCTCGCCGGCGCGCTGAGCAGGGCCGGGCGAGCCGTCCTGGCCGGGACCGGGTCGCCCATAGAACCCGATCGCGCCGTAGAGGTCGTGCCCGCCCGCGGAGGCCAGCCACGAATGGCGCCCGCCGAAACAGAAGCCGACCGTGAAGACCACGCTGCACGTCTCGCGCAGGTGCGCGACGACCGCCGCGACGTCGGCCTGCACGCTTTCGGCTGTCGTTTCGCGTACGTGCTCGACGTAGTCGAACGCCTCGTCGCGCTTGCCGACGCCCGCAGTCCGGCCGAAGTAGTCGAACGCGACCGCCGTGTAGCCACGCTCTGCGAGGCGCAGAGCGAGCTCCTCGTAGAAGCGGTAGAGCCCACGGACGTCGGGCAGGACCGCGATCCCGATTCCCGTCGGCTGGTCGGGGTAGGCGCCGAAAGCGGCGAACCGATTGCCATCGCGCGCCTCGAGGATCAGGTCGTCGTCGTGCGAGACGGCGGCTCCTCGGATCACCGGGATCGGCGGCGACGAGTCGAGCTCGAAGCACACGCCGCGAAGACTAGGGCCCTTACGCCTCGATCGCGAGCTGCAGGCGAAGCGTGTACGTCAGTCGCACGCCCGTCGTGCTGACGAGCCGCGCGCGGCATTCGGCGGGGCCGAGGTTCGGCACGTTGATCGTGCGGGTCGCGCGGCCGCGCGTGAACGCCTGTGTCGCGACGCGAGTGCCGTTGCACGTGACGTCCATTCGAGCCCGCGTACCGGCGCGGGTCGAGCGGTTGACCGTCGCACTGAAGGTGACGCGGCGGCCGGGGCCGAGCAACCCGAAAGGAACGACCTGCTCGCGCCGGGCAAGGAGCGTGCCGTTCCGGTTGATCACAAGCGGGCCGGCCGCGGGGGTCTCGGGGAGCGCTGCTGCCGGTTGGCCGCCGAGCTCCGCGAACAGGGCCGTGCGAAGCGCGTCGTCAGGTGGAGTGAGCCATGGAATCGCGTACTGGTACGGGATGTGGATCCACGCGTAATCCTCGGCGAAGACCTCACCGATGCTGTGGCTCCAGCCGCGCGAGTAGTCGAAGGCGACGGTGCCCTGTTGGGCGAGTGCCGCCATCCCGCGGAGCTGCCACCACACTGGCGTCCCGTTCAGCTCCCGCACGCCGCTCACGACCCACGAGCGGTCGAGATGGTGGCCGTACTCGTGGAGCAACGTGCTCGCGACCCTGAGGTCCTTGCCTGCAGGCACGACGATCCTCCCGCCGTTCCTACCGGGCGTGTAACAGGCGGCGGCCGCAGCGCCGCACAGCTGGGGCACGTCCGACTCCGGGACGATCCGGATCGTCACGTTCGAGATCTCGTCGCCGTGGGCGGCGGCCCGAAGGAGCGCCGCGTACCAGTCGACTTCGACGTTCGGAGCCTGCACGTCGAGGGTGATCGTCCGGCCCACGACGTCCTGCCTGGTGACGATCTCGGCACCGGCGGCCGTCGCGAGGGCCAAGGCAGCCACGAGGGCGACGAAGAGGAAGGCACACCGGCGCCGAGTCGTCATCCGGGCGGAGTATGCGTGGGATCCCTAAGAGGATGCTGGGAAAGCCGTAAAGAAATCGGATACCGATGGAGGAACCGCCACACGCGGAACCCTCGCTCAGGGCGCGCGGTTCGCCCCACCGGGTGATGCGCGCGGGGCCGACTTCGGCAACGCTGAGCCGGCTCCTGTGGCTTCTGCGGCCCTACCCATGAGCAGCTCGATGCTGCTGCAGTACCTGGACCTGTCCGGATGGCACGTCGACGTCCGCGAGTCCGACCACGCGTACTCGGCCGTGGCCGACCGCGGTAAGAATCGCCTGGCGGCCTGGGGCTTGTCCCACTCAGCCGTCGTCACCTTGCTCTTCGCGCAGGCGCACGCCGCCGCACGCCCTGAGCGTCGCGCGACGCTTTCCTAGACCTAGCCCGCTACCAGTCCGCTTCGCTTCCCGCTCGCACGAGCCGAGGAGTCCGAGGCATGTATGCCCCTCGCCGGGGCGTGAGGCGCTCGACGACACCGAGGGCCCGGCGCCGTCCCGCGCTCCGGGCCCTCGGCAGCGGTCGCTACCGGCCCCGCCTGCTGCGGTTGAGGTAGCGGTCGACGAGCCGCTCGAGCGTCGGCTGGTTCCACGCGTTCACGAAGTCAGCGTGGCCCGAGAAGTCGCCGCCCGACGAGAGCTCGGCGTTCGGCCCGCCGGTCACCCCGTAGTGGATCTGGACCGTGAGCCCGGGCACCTCGACCGGGTGCGCGGACGGACAGACGCCGTTGGTCGAGTACGCCAGGTGGCTCTTGTGGTCCGCGCTGTCAAGCCGAGACCCGTCCCAGCAGTTCGGGAAGTTGACGACGAGCTGCAAGGTCGGCGAGCTGCAGCTCGGGATCTCGGCAGAAACGACGCGGCCGCCACGCCGGCCGCCGCAGCTCCAGTACGTGATCCGTGAGCTCTGAGCCGCGCGAGCAGTCGCCATGCCTGCGATCACCTCGAGGTTCGCGGGAAATGCTTGCACCGGCTCCACCGTGCGACGCACGTAGTACACGATCGCGCCCAGCGGACGGATCGCGTTGCCGGCGACGTAGAGCGTCGGCGCCCAATACGCGGCGGTGTCCGCCCGCAGCCGGCAGGTTGTTCCACCTGTGGCTCGAAGCGACGCCGGCGTTGAGGCCGCCTTCGTCGATGTGTTGCCGAAGTACGTGTGGTCGTGCGAGCGTCCCGGCTGGTTGAAGAACACGATCGGGTCGTCTTGGTTGCCGTGGCTGAACCCGCAGACGACGGCGAAGTACCCTCGCCCGCCGCCACCGCCGCCCAGGCGGGACCGGTGGTCGCCTCCGCTCGGGGCGGTTGCCGCCACGGCGACCGCCGCGGTCGCAATGCCGCCGAGAGCAACCAGGGTCAGAACGAGCCAGCGTCTCATCGAGCACCTCCTGCTCATTGCCGCAGCTGGAACTCCTACGACGATTGAACCAACGTCGGCTGAGAATGCTGTATGGAGATGCTGTGAATGCCGGGCCGCTTGCGCGACCCGGCATTGACGTCTAGGCCGCGTCGGCGAGGTCGTCGGCGATGCCAGCGAGCTCGTTCTGCAGGCGCGCGAACGCCTGAGTCTCGAGCTGGCGCACACGCTCGCGCGTCAGCCCGACCTCCTTGCCGATCGCTTCGAGCGACCGCGGCTCGCCGTCGAGCCCGAAGCGGAGCGTGACGATGCGCGCCTCGCGCTCCGGCAGCTTTGCGACCGCCTTGCGCACGAGGAGGCGCCGGTACGAGTCCGCGGCCTCGTCGGCCGGGTCGAGCGACGTCGGGTCGTCGAACAGGTCGCCGAGCTCGCCGTCGTTGTCGCCGCCGACCGTCTGATTCAGCGAGACGTTTGCCTGCGCTGCGTCGAGTGCCTCCTCGACGTGCTGCAACGGCAGCTGCGTCGCCTCGGCGAGCTCCTCGCGAGTCGGCTCGCGGCCGAGCCGGGCCTCGAGCTTTCCGCGCTCGCGCGAGATCTTCACGCGCCGCTCGTGCACGTGCACGGGGACGCGGATGACGGTGGACTGGTTCGAGACCGCACGCTGGCAGGCCTGGCGGATCCACCAGGTCGCGTAGGTCGAGAACTTGAACCCGCGCCGCCAGTCGAACTTCTCGACCGCGCGGTTCAGGCCGATCACGCCGTCCTGGACCAGGTCGAGCAGGCTCAGCCCGTGGCCCTGGTAGCGCTTGGCGATCGAGACCACGAGGCGGAGGTTCGAGTTGATCATCCGCTCCTTGGCTTCCGCGTCGCCGCGCTCGATCCGCTTCGCGAGCGCGACCTCCTCGGCCGCAGTGAGCAGCTGGTACCGCCCGGCCCGGTTCATGAACAGGGTCAGCGCGTCTGCCGTGCCCGTGGTCGGCCCGGCCTCGTACACGACCTCCTCGACGGGAGCCGGGGTGAGGATCTCGACCTCGCGCGAATCGAGCTCAGCGCGAAGCGCCCCGAGGTCGTCCTCCTCGAGGTCGTGCTC
>Ga0126306_10002515_pt1 | contig 10341 bp, 6 predicted proteins | sample Plot27_FD_92592 | JGI IMG/M metagenome (GOLD analysis project Ga0126306, IMG submission 92592) | Serpentine soil microbial communities from UC McLaughlin Reserve, CA, USA - Plot27 | ecosystem: Environmental > Terrestrial > Soil > Grasslands | place: USA: UC McLaughlin Reserve, Lake County... | reverse complement strand
GCTGGCCTGCATCATCCACCCGTGGGAATCCGGGACGGATGATTCGCCGCGCTGGCTCCATCTTTTGGATGCAATCCGACCTGAAGCTCTCCCCGAATTTCAACGAGGCGATACAAGGTATGTTCAGGCGACCGAACGACCAAACCGAACAGAATACGAACGATTTATTTATCTGATCGATGTCTTTCGCAAACTGAACTATGCGCCGCGCGAATTGTTGGCGCATTCGCCATTCCTTGCTCAGGATATTCTCTTCAATTCCATTCTCTTCCGCGCCGATGAAGATCTGCGCGCATTGGCGGTGAGCATCGGCAAACCAACTGATGAGATCGATGGTTGGCTTGGCCGTATGCGCCTCAATTTCAACACGCGCTTCTGGGATGAAAGCGTGGGTCTCTATTATGATTACGATGTGCGCTCAGGGAAACGTATCCCGGTCAATACCGCCTCGACATTCCTGCCTTTGTTTGCAGGTTTGCCAACTGAAAACCAGTCCCAGCGATTGGTTGGAGAGCATCTGCTCAACACCAGGGAATATGCCCCAAACGGCGACGTTCATCATTGGGTCACTACAACAGCCAGGAATGAGCCTGCTTGGGAGCCGCGACGCTACTGGCGCGGACCGGTGTGGGTCATCATGAACTGGTTCATTATCGAGGGCTTGCGGCGTTATGATTTTGATGAGTTAGCTGAGGCGATTCGGACGGAAACTCTGGGTCTTATTGAGAGTGCCGGTTTCAGAGAATATTACGATCCACGTGATGGGTCTGGTTGTGGGTCCACCGACTTTTCCTGGTCGGCAGCTCTTGTCCTTGAACTTTCCAATTTTCAGGGCTGAAGAGTAAATAGATCTGAGAGCAGACAAAAATAGGATTCATGCAATGTCGACAATAACCCGCCGAAAAACGTTGGAACTCTACCTTGTAAGCAGCGGAGGAATACAAACGAAAAAGATTCGCAGCGCTTACCGGATTTCTTCTGCAATACAAAACTATTAAATCAACTATTTCGTCAGGGAATATTTATGGGAAAACATATTCCCACATATCATCCAGCGCGTAGGTGCTAATGCCTCCATAAACCACAAACGCGTTTCGAGCAGGATCAAAGAACATAATATGGGCATCCCGGGGAGCGGGTGTGAGCTGTGGATGTAACTCTCTCCAGGTGCCGCCATCAAATAACCAGGTATCGTTTCGTTGAATGTTATTATCAACACCCCCAAAAAGCAGCATCTTCCCGCTTTGCGGGTCAGCAGCCAGCCATGTGCCAAACCGACTGGGTGGCATATCGCCAACATCTATGGCCTGCCATTGATTATTCGTCCAGCCCAGCAGCTGTTTGTAGTTAAACAGCGTCGGCTGGTTCAATGTAGGAGTAAACGCCACATTGGGATTTGTCATGATTAAGTTTTCAGGTGAGGTTGCGATATATTCCCAGTTCTTTCCATCCCAGGACCAAACATCATTGAGGGCAGTGAACACCTTTCCCGGCGCATAATAGAAACCACCGGTAAGGATAATTTTTTCGGCCTGAGGGTCATAAAACATCTGCCCGCCTCGTCGTCCCGTGGGATAGCCATTCGGAGTCATCTGTGTCCAGTTCTTGCCGTCCCAAACCCAGGTGTCGGCAAACATGTACGTGCCGGATTTATCTTCTCCGCCGAACAGAACCACCACTCCGCTTTTTTCATCATATACCATCATATGACCGGTTCGGGCGGGAGGGCTCGTTTTCGGCTTCATTTGTATCCAATCATTTCCGTCCCATTCCCAGGTATCGTGCTCATAATAAAAGCTGCTGCCAATCCAGTCTGAGATGCCACCAAAAAGGACCATCCGGTGCCGAACCGAATCATAGGTAACGGCAGAGCTCGCGCGCACGCCCGGCGTATGTTCCGGATGAAGTTGCGTCCAGCCGCCTCGAGGCCAAATCGCTGAAATGGAAACCAAGGCGATAAGGCCTACAATCCAGCTCCATAAAGCGATTGGCTTCAGCCATCCTCTTAGACCGCTTGGGGTATGACTAATGATTGTCTTCGGCAATAAAATCTGAACAAGTACGATTCCTAACGCCAGAGCAGAAACAGCACCTATCGCCATGTTTGCCAGCAGGCTTCCCGTATCTGGTTGAATAAGACGACTGGTTGTCATCAGCCATGTAAGAATATGGCTAAGGTGTACAAAGCTGACGGGCAGCCATAACACAAGAGCAAGAGACCGTGTGAAAATCGTTAAGGCGATCCACAAAAGCACCAAGTACACTACCCCAGTAAGCAGATAAGCTGGCACGCCAGCAGACAGGATATTTTCGAGCAGGGGAAATTGACTCACGGAACGGTTTCGATCAATCCAATAGCCGGCAGGTTGTCCAAGCAAGACGCTCAGGCAGTCGGTGTATGCAAGCAATAGCGCGGCCCAAATTAAGCCCGAGGGTAAATAGGGTGCGTCGAGTATCTTCGGGCTTCCGCTAGACATCTTTTCTCGGAGTGTTTCCATAGTGGTTTTCATCATTGCTCTCCTGGTGGAAGTGTTAGCTCCCACATATCGCCATAAATCAAGCCAAAAACTTCGCCTCCATATAAGATCATACTACCCCGCACGGGATCATAAAAAGCAACGGCCTTGCTGCGTTGGGAGGGGAATGTTGGCGTATCAAGTTGTGTCCACTTGTCTTCTTTAAAGATCCAGGTGTCATCATAGAGAAATTTATCTTCATTGGTTCCACCAAACAGTATGGTGACATTCCTTACCGGATCATAGACCAAAGTCGCTTCGTCGCGCACAGGAGGTTGAATGGTCAAATTAGGCTTTTGCCATAAATCGCCTTTCCAGATCCAGGTTCCGCCCCACTCTCGTCCCATAAAGCCAATTGCCCGCTCGCCCGCGCTATCATAGACCAAGGGCGCGTTGTAAGCACCTGGGGAGGATTCGGCAAACTGAAAATAGGTCCAGCCTTCTCCATTCCAGGTCCATCCCTCAGCCAATCCTACTTTTCCATCCTGACCGCCGTAGATAATCATTTCCTGCCGCTCAGTGTTGAAGATCATCTTGTGGCTAAAGCGCGCGGCCGGATTACAAACAGGGCAAAGTCTATGCCAGGTGACGCCATCCCATTCCCACAGATCAGCCAGATTTCCGCTTAAATTTTTGCCGCCGTATAGGATTACTCTTCCTCGCTTCTCATCGTATGCCATGGCATGGAGAATTCGACCTGCAGGAGCAACTGCTGTGCTGATCTCCTTCCAATCCTTGCCATCCCATTCCCATGTAGTGGCGTCATACACCCAGTGATCTCCATCCCAGCTTGTAATTCCACCGAAAAGAACGGCACGATTTCTTTTTGTATCAAAGGCAATGGCAGACATCGTACGAGGTCCCGGTGAATGAAGTGGGGCAAGAGGTTTCCAGGGAGAAACGGGTGGGAAAGCAGAGCGATAAATTCCGTATCCCATCAGGCATATCCAAATGATCGCAAAAGACATGAGCATGCGCTTACACCAAGCGGTAAGTTGCTTGGGAAGCCGCTCCCTGAGTAAGATCAGTCCCAAAGTAATACATACGAGGATGATAGGAATATAACCATATGCGTAGCAACCTGTTACGCCATGTACTTCATGAAGTGCGTGAAAACCACACCGGCTCACTTTGAAGAGTCCCATTAAGTGGATAAAGAGTAACCCAACGATGACAACCATGCTGGTCAGCAAGGTTAACTTGCCCAATAGCAGCCAAATCAAGAATCCATAGAATATCCAGAGTATGAGGAACAGGATCGGACCACCACGCAACAGGAACGCAAATGGCAGATCACTCACATGATTCGGGTTATACCAATAGGCAGCTGGCTGGCTCATCAGTAACGCTGCCGCGTGAGTCAGAATGACGGTCACAACGAGATAAACGACTCCCTCGGCGATACGCGGCTGTCCAAATAATGTCGGCCGATTTATTTCATTAGTTTGTTCTGTCATGGCTGCACCAATTCCCACATATCGTCATAAAATGTATCTCCATCCAGGCCTCCAAAGAGTACCACCCTGCCCCGTGTCTGGTCATAAAACATATTATGCCCATTGCGACGTGGAGGCTTAATTTTTGTTATTAACTGCTCCCATTGCTGTTCGTTATTTACCCAGGTATCATCGAATACATCTTTATCTTTATACCCACCAAACAGAACAATTTGCTGCCTGCCGGGATTGAAAACCAGCTGACCGTTCCACCTTCCCGGTGGGCTTACTGAAAAACTCAGTGGTATCCAACGATCATCTTGCCATGCCCACAAACCTTCTACATCCATGAGCAGTGGCAGTTGGCGAAGTGGGTCAAAGACAACCGGAGAGGAAGAATTCCGTCTGAGTTCATTGAAACCCAGCTGCCCCCACATTGTTCCGTCCCATTCCCACGCGTCATCCAGAAACACATTCGTTTGTGTTGTGAGATCCAAATAATATCCACCATAGACCACCGTTGTACCTCGGATTGGATCAAAGAACATGGATGCATCCTGCCGAGTTGGCGGCCGCTCAGCAGGAAAAACTTCTTGCCAATCCTGCCCATCCCATTCCCACGTATCATCATAAAAGACAATTTGACCTGTTGTACTGGGACCCATACCGCCAAATAATACAGTGACACTTCGTTTCTCATCAAACGTCATCACGGCGCCATATCGAGGTGACGGCCGGTGCTGAGGATTCATCTCAGCCCACTTACTGCCATCCCATTCCCAGGTATCATTGATGCTATTCCAGCCCCCAGCCTGCGTCCAGCTTGATGTTCCACCAAACAAAACCGCCACAGAGCGCTCACTATCGTAGGCAAGAGAGGCTTCAGTACGCGCTGGAGGAGTCTCAAGCGTCTCAATGGGTTGCCAGACAGGTTTTGGTGCAAATGCAACTGTTGCCACGACAGCGAATGTACATAATGTAATCCAAACCATAGAAATGTTTCTAAAGTTTGTAGACCACGTGGTATTTGAAGAGAATGCAGAGCCGGAAGACGCAGTCCAGGGGATAAGCCCCATTTTAGCTACGACCAAAATCAGAAGACCCCAGCTACACCCAGCCAGCAAAATTGCAACCGTATTAATGGCTGCACAGTTTCCCGCACTTTCAAATTGAAAGTAAAAGATTGGAGCGCAACGAAATGATTCTGTTATGGAGACCAAATGATAAAGACATAGTCCTATCCAAATTACAAAGCCTGGTTTGACATTGAGGATGTTGAGGCTCAGCGCGGCAAAACCTGCGTAGCCAATCAATGCAACAATATTCCAAATCCCCCAGCGAAAGGGTGTACCAAAAAATGAAAGATATGTGGATGTGCTCGGGTCAATCCAATATCTAGCTGGTTGGGGCAACAATTCCACAGCAATATTGCTGATAATCAATGCTGTAAGCAGCCCAATCAGTTCTTTTGGGAAATAGGGTGGACTGAATAACCACTTGGCCAGACGCAGCGCTCCCGCGCGCATTCGATTTAGACGGCCGGATGGAAACTCGTCATCAACGTCGGTTCCGGATAGCTGGGTCTGAGGTGATTCCCGATGAGTGTCCATGAAAATGCTCCAATGCTCGGAATAAAAGTGCTTCTCATAAATCAAAATTTGTGTAGTAAGAGAATATATGCTTCTCAGCGAGACAGTCTTCTTCTAAGCAGCAATACGACCAGAAAACATAAAAGCCCTGCTCAAGGTTAAGATCCTTCAATCATGCCAGGTGGCCAAGTCATGTTTTACAATAAATTGAGTCCAGGATCTACAGCTTTTTCACTTCTATGAATAAAAAATTCTATCATTCTTAGGAAACCTAGGGTCTTATCTCAATGAATTTGCACGATTAAGCCTGAATTTTTCAATTGTAGTTGAATTCGCTGTTGACGACATTTACAATCGCGAAAGCTCTTTACCCCTTCAGAAGGATGAATTTTTTGCATATTTTCCCATTTTATGGCAGTAGCTTCCGGGCCATTCGGCTGTTTTTGATTTCGCTCTTCAGGAGGGCTTCAATTGAAAAGGCTTGATTTGCAGAACCACGTATAGTCCCAAGTAAAATTCTCTTTCTTAAAAAAGTTGACTTTTCGGCAGGGATATGCAATAATGGCGGTATCGTTACCGGTAACGATACCGCCATTCTATATTAAGGACTTGATATGCGGAAGATCAGAAGGTCGGTGACAATTCAGGATGTGGCGAAGACCGCGGGCGTTTCTGTGTCCACGGTGTCGCGGGTCTTAAACGGCAGGCTGGATGTGGCCAGTGAAACCCAGCACCGCATCCGTTCTGTGATCGATGATCTGGGATATACCACAAACCTTGCCGCCCGAAGTATGCGCAGCTTCAAAAAGAATATGGTCGGGTTGATCATGCCCGATATCGCTTATCCGTTCGCCATCGAGGTGATGAAAGGGGTCAACCGGGCGATCGCCGAATCTGAATTCGACCTGTTAGTGTATACGACCGGCGATGTGCGCAAGAGCGGTAGAGCTTCACACGAACAGAAATATGTTTCCCTTCTCAATAATTCCATCACGGACGGTGTCATCATCGTCGCGCCGGTGACCGGTGAGTTTTCGACCGACGCGCCGATCGTTTCCATCGACCCTTTGATGAGCGATCCGAATTACGCCTCTGTCCACGCCACGAACTACCAGGGGTCCACGGATGTGATGAATTACCTTTTTGGTTTGGGGCATAAGCGCATCGGGTTTATCAGCGGGCGCGCCGAATTGGAAAGTTCGAATCGCCGCCTAAAGGGGTACCTCGATGCTCTGGAAAAAGAGGGCCTTTCCATCGATGAACAACTGATCGCCTCTGGCGATTACACCACAGAGACAGGCATCGAATGCGCGCATCATTTGCTTTCCCTAGACCATCCGCCCACAGCCATTTTTGCCTCGAACGACCAGTCCGCTATGGGTGTATTTCAAGTTGCCCAGGAGATGGGGTTACGCATTCCGGAAGATCTATCCGTCGTCGGGTTCGACAACATCATGGAATCGAAATACATGGGGCTGACCACCGTGGATCAGTTCATTTCGGAGATGGGGTTTGTCGCCACACAGATGCTGATCAGGCTGATTAACGGCGAGTCGCTCGAGCCGCCGACCTATAAGATGCGGACCCAGCTGGTAATTCGCACATCCTGCCAGCCTCACCGCGGTCAAAAGAATAAGAGTCGAATGGGAAAGGAGGTGAGAACATCATCAATCCACAAATAAATTGCAGGCCTTCTCTTCGACCCTGAACAGATGGAAGGAAGACCTGCGCATTTGTGAGGAGCTTTCCTCCGCACAACGCTAGTATAACCGACGAAAAATCTAAAAGGAGAAGAAATGTCCCGTAAGATTACTATGATCTTGAGCATTCTGCTCATTGTCTCGTTCGCGCTGACTGCATGTGGCGCGCCCGCAACGGAAGCACCCCCTCCTGCGACAGATGAACCCGCGGTCGTCACCGAAGCGCCCGCTGCAACCGAAGAACCTGCAGCGACGGAAGCCCCTGCTGCTGAACCCGTCACCGTTACCTGGTGGCACATCACAACCAAGGATCCCGGCCTCTCTGACTGGCAAAAGATGGCCGATGACTATATGGCTGAGCATCCGAACGTCACGATCGAGATCACCGTCCTCGAAAATGAAGCCTTCAAGACCAAGCTCACCACTGTGTTGCAATCTGGCGATCCCCCAGATATCTTCCAGAGTTGGGGCGGCGGCGGATTCAATCAGCAGGTCGAAGCTGGATTGCTGAAGGACATCACCGCGGATCTTGATGCCGATTCTGCATGGAAAGATAGCTTTGCGCCTGGCGCGTTGGGTGTCTATAGTTACCAGGGCAAGAATTACGGCGTTCCGTGGGATATGGGCATGGTTGGCTTCTGGTACAACAAAGACTTGTTCGAGCAGGCTGGTATCAATGCTCCTCCTGCCACCTGGACTGAGTTCCTCGAGGCCGTTCAGAAATTGAAAGACGCTGGCATCACCCCGATCTCGATCGGTGAAGGCGACAAATGGCCCGGCATGCACTTCTGGAACTATCTTGCCACTCGTCTGTGCGGACAGGAAAAATTCGAAGCTGCGATGGCTCGTACGGGGTCCTTTACCGATCCTTGCTTCGTTGAAGCGGGTGCAAAGCTTCAGGAATTGGTTGCACTCGAGCCCTTTCAGGATGGTTTCCTGGGTGCCACCCATGACGAAATGCAGGCAACCTTTGAGAATGGCCAGGCTGCTATGGAACTTTCCGGACAGTGGGCACCCTCCACACAGGCTGCTAACGCCGCGGACACAGTGGGCGTAGCGAACCTTGGCCTGTTCGGCTTCCCCGAAGTTGAAGGTGGCGCAGGCGCAGGCACCGATGTTGTCGGTGGCGGCAACGGCTTTGCGATCGGCAAGAACGCCGAACCGGAAGCTATTGACTTTGTCAAATACCTGACCAGCGTCGAAAACCAGACGATCATCGCTGCGAATGGCTCGGGCATTCCTGTGGTCAAAGGCTCTGAGACGGCTCTCACAGATCCCAACATGCTTCAGGTCGCGCAGACCTTTGCTGCCGCGGACTACTTCCAACTGTACTACGATCAGTTCCTGCCTCCGGCTACAGGTTCCGTTCTGAACGACGCTGTGCAGAAGCTCTTCTCTGGCGACGCGACTCCTGAAGAAGTTGCGCAGGAGATCGAGACTTCCGCTGCGGAAGAACTCCAGTAACTTTGTAAGATGACTTGGAAAATCGGTTAGTGAAGATTTCCAAAGTCTGTAGTTGAAAAGGCTTCGTGGCGCCCGTATGGACGCCACGAAGCCCGGAACAAGGAACCTTTTCATGCAACAACTTCCTGCCATTCCAGATATCCTAAAATTAAAACGTACTTCAGGCAGTCCACGCCATCTTCAAGACACTTTGCTCATTGGCTTGTTCCTGCTCCCTGCTCTTATTCTCTTCGTGCTTTTTGTGTTCTATCCCATTTTTCGTTCTCTATATTTCAGCCTGTTCGATTGGAATGGCCTGGGACCTGCTGTGGATTATGTTGGCTTGGAGAACTTTCGAAAGATCCTGACGGACGAAGTTTTTCTAAAAGCGATCGGGAATGTACTCCTGATCGTGGCTTTATCCCTGGGATTGCAACTGCCTTTAGCGTTGGCGATGGCGGTCATGGTTGGGCGCGATCTGCCGGGGCGTGGCTTGTTCCGCACCACGTTCTTTATGCCTTATGTTCTTTCCGAAGTGAATGTCGCGATCATGTGGATGCTACTTTATCACCCCAATCCAGATCGCGGCCTTCTCAACGCGGTTGTGGTCCTTTTGGGTGGAGAGCCTATAAAATGGCTTGCCGATCCAAAGGTTGCTTTACTGGCGGTCTTCGTCGCTCTGACCTGGAAGTACTTCGGCTATCATATGCTATTGTATTTAGCGGGCCTCCAAAATATCCCTGTAGAGCTTGAAGAAGCGGCCCGCATCGATGGTGCAAACAGTTTTCAGAATTTCTGGTATATCACGCTGCCCTTGCTGTCCAGTACGATCAGGACCTCTGTGTATATATCGGTGCTCGGTTCTCTGCAGCAGTTCATCCTTGTTCAGATCATGACCAGGGGGGGACCGGTCAACGCCAGTGAGACGCTGGCAACGTATATGTATCGCTTCGGCTTTGTACGTTTCCAACTGGGGTATGGTTCGGCAGTAGCACTCTATATGTTCTTGTTCTGCCTGATCTTTTCCCTGATTTACCAGTACCTCACGCGCAAGCCCGATGACCTGACCGGTCTTTAGAAAGGATCCATCCATGTCATTCGCCTACCTGCTCCCGCGCCGGGCACAAAAATCGTTGGTAAGGTTCTTTCAGTATCTAATTCTTACAATCATCGTAGTGATTATCTTTACTCCGCTCGTGATCCTGGTCTTCGGTAGTCTCAAGACCACCGGTGAAATGTATTCGCGGCCGTATGCGATCCCGAACCCTCCCCACTGGGAAAACCTCATAGGAATATTGAGTACATCGACATTCTGGCGTATGTTGTTTAACAGCATGGTTCTAATGCTGGCAACCACGGGTGGTGTTGTCTTCGTGTGTGGATTAGCTGCCTTTGTGTTTGCACGTTTAGAGTTCAAGGCCAAGAATTTGTTTTTCAACTTTTTCACCCTAGGACTGATGTTTCCCATTACGATTGCGATTTTGCCGGTCTATTTCGTACTGCGCCAGCTGGACGACCTGGGAATCCAATTGATCGACAGTCTCCTGGGCGTTATCTTGGTGCAGGTCGCATTCAATATATCTGGCAACGTCCTGATCCTGCGCGGTTTCTTCACCGCTATCCCGACAGAATTGCAGGATGCCGCCTACATCGATGG
>Ga0126306_10002514_pt1 | contig 10343 bp, 8 predicted proteins | sample Plot27_FD_92592 | JGI IMG/M metagenome (GOLD analysis project Ga0126306, IMG submission 92592) | Serpentine soil microbial communities from UC McLaughlin Reserve, CA, USA - Plot27 | ecosystem: Environmental > Terrestrial > Soil > Grasslands | place: USA: UC McLaughlin Reserve, Lake County... | reverse complement strand
TTGCGTGGTTTCAGGCGGACATGCCGCCGTCGACGAACAGGGTCGTGCCGGTGACGTAGGCGGCGTCGTCCGAGGCGAGGAAGCGCACGGCGGCGGCGACGTCCTCCGGCTGGCCCGCGCGGCGCGCGGGGATCGCCTTGACCACGTCGGCGAGCAGGTCCTTGGTCATGTCGGTCTCGATGAAGCCGGGGGCCACGGCGTTGACGGTGATGCCGCGGCGCGCGACCTCGTGCGAGACCGTCTTGGTCAAGCCGATCAGTCCGGCCTTCGCGGCGGCGTAGTTGGCCTGGCCGGCGTTGGCGCGCGGGCCGACGACCGACGCGACGTTGACGATCCGGCCGTAGCGCGCCTTCAGCATCGGCTTGAGCGAACGCTTGGTGAGGCGGAACGCGGCCGACAGGTTGGTGTCGATCACGGCGTCCCAGTCGGCGTCCTCGATCTGGATCGCGAGGTTGTCCGCGCGCACGCCGGCGTTGTTGACGAGCGCGAGCACGGGGCCGCCGAGCGCCTCCTCGGCGTCGGCGAAGAGCTTGTCGGGCGTGCCGTTCGCGACGTCGCCGTGGAGCGCGACGGCGTGGCCGCCGGCGCCCTCGATCGCCGCCACGGTCGCCTTGGCACCGACGTCGTCGGAGCGGTAGTTGACCGCGACCTGCCAGCCGTCGGCGGCAAGTGCCTTGGCGATCGCCGCGCCGATGCCCTTGGACGCGCCGGTGACGAGCGCGACCGCTCCCTCGGGACGGGCCATGTCAGCGCACCCCCCAGTCGACGACGGCCGCGCCCCAGGTGAAGCCGGCGCCGACCGCGGACAGCACGAGGCGTTGGCCGGGGCGCAGTCGCCCGTCCTCGCGCAGGAGGCTCAGCACCATCGGGATCGAGGCGGCCGACGTGTTGCCGGTCTCGCCGATGTAGTCGGCGACGCGCTCCGGCTGCAGTCCCAGCTTCTCCGCCACGGTCTTGAGGATGCGCCCGTTCGCCTGGTGGTAGACGAAGAGGTCGATGTCGTCGAGCGAGACGCCCGCCTGCTCGCACGCCTGATGCGTGGACTCGACGAGCACTCGCACGGCCTTGTTGAACGTGTCGTGCCCGTCCATGTGGATGAAGCGCTCGTCGTGGTCGGCCCAGATGGTGTCGGCCATCCCGCCGTCGGTCGCGAGCACGACGGGCCCGATCGCGCCCTCGCCGTCCGCAGACAGGACGACGGCGCCGGCGCCGTCGCCGAACAGGGCGGCGGTGCGCTTGTCGTTCGGATCGGTCACACGGCTGAGCGTCTCCGCGCCGATCACCAGCACGCACTCGGCGCGGCCGGTCTCCACCTGTGCGGCTCCGGCCGAGAGCGCCGACAGCCAGCCGGTGCAGGCTGCGCCGATGTCGTACGCGGCGGCGCCGATGCCGAGCGCATTGGCGACCACCGGGGCGGTGTTCGGTGTCAGCTCGTCAGGCGTCATCGTCGCGAGGAGCACGAGATCGACGTCCGCCGGCTTGCGTCCGGCGTCCGACAGCGCGCGCCGGGCGGCGCTCACCGCGAGGTCGGCGGTGCGCTCGTCGGGAGCTGCGAAGCGCCGCTCGCGGATGCCGGTGCGGCGCGTGATCCAGTCGGAGTCGACGCCGATCCGCTCGGCGATCGGGCCGTTGGTGACGACGCGGTCGGGCAGCTTGTGGCCGAGGCCGACGACGCGCGCGGTGCGCGGCGGGGCGAAGCGGCCGTTGATGGTCTTCTCCGTCGTCGCGAGCGTCTCAGGCATGGACGTGCTCCTCCGGAGTCTCGACCTTCGTCCCGGGCACGATCCGCTTCGCAAGCCGCGCCAGGACCTTGCCGGGGCCGACCTCGATGAAGCGGGTCGCGCCGGCATCGTGGATGGCGGCAAAGGTCTCGCGCCAGCGGACGGGCCGGATCAGCGCGCGCGCGAGCTCGTCGCGCACGTCGGTGAACGGCTGCGCGGACGCGCACGAGAAGACGGTGAACCGCGGCTCGCCCAGCTCGACGTCGTCGAGCGCGGCCCGGAACGGCGCGACCGCCGGCGCCATCGAGGGCGAGTGGAACGCGCCGGCGACGGGCAGCCGGATCGTGCGCTTGCCGAGCTCTCCCGCGACCTCCTCGGCGCGGTCGAAGCTGGCGCGATCGCCCGCGAGCACGATCTGCCCGGGCGCGTTGTCGTTGGCGACCGTTAGACCGGCTGCGTCGGCGACCCGCGCGGCCTCGGCCTCGTCGGCGCCGACGAGCGCGATCATCGAGCCGCGGTCGTCGGCCTCGGCCATCAGGCGGCCGCGCAGCACGACGAGCTCGAGCGCGGCGTCGACGCTCAGGACGCCGGCGGCGGCCAGCGCGGCCAGCTCGCCGAGCGAGTGGCCCGCGGCGGCACCGGGCTCGACGTCGGCCGGCAGTCCGCGCCAGCCGGCGATCGACGCGCAGAAGATCGCGGGCTGCTGGAAGCGGGTGCTCTCCTCGACGCGCGCGAACGGATCCTCGCCGACCAGCTCGAGGCAGCGCTCGAGCAACTCGGGGCAGCGCTGCGCGACGGCGTCGCGCATTTCGGGGGTCTGCGATCCCTGACCAGGGAACAGTAGTGCGGTGTCTGTGACCAAGCTCACGCGGACACACTTGCCACCCCGCGCGTGGATTCCGGGAACAAGCTGTGATCTACCCCCCGGCCGGGGGGGTGTCCGGCGCGTGGTGGGGGGTTCGCTACGGTCAGCGGCGATGTCCCACCCGGTCGCGAACGTCCTCCGCGAGCGCGCCGCCGGCGGCTCGCGGCCGGGGGCGCGCGACGACCCGCACCGCGTCGCGCTGGCGCTGGAGGGCGGCGGGATGCGCGGCGTCGTGTCGGCCGCGATGACCGCCGCGCTCGAGCGGCTCGAGCTGACGCGCTGCTTCGACCTCGTGATCGGCGCGTCGGCAGGCGCGATCAACGGGGCGGCGCTGCTCGCCGGGGCGGCACGCCGGGGCGCCGCCGCCTACTGCGGCCCGCTCGCCTCGCGCACGTTCGTCAGCCCGGCGCGCGTGCTGCGCGGCAAGCCGGTGATCGACGTCAACCGGATCCTCGACCTCGCCGCCGGCCTCGACGCCGCCGGGCACGAGCGCATCGTCGGCAGCGGGACCGACTTTCGCTGCGTCGCCACCGACGTCGACTCCGCCCGCCCGGTCGTGCTGTCCGGGATGCGCTCGCAGCGCGAGCTCTGGGACGCCCTGCTGGCGTCGAGCCGGATGCCGTGGGCGGGCGGCGCGCCGGTGGAGATCGGCGGGCGCCGCTACCTCGACGGCGGGATGGGCTCGGCGATCCCGGTCGCGGAGGCGATCGTGGCCGGCGCGACGCACGTCCTCGCGCTCCAGACGCGCCCCCACGGCGTGCCGCGCAGGAGCGCCTCGCGCGTCGGGGACGTGCTGATCGAGCGCCATCTGCGGCGGCTCAACCCCGCGCTCGTGACGCTCTACCGCGAGCGCGTCGCCGGCTACGAGCGCGTCGTCGAGGACATCGCGCGGCGGTCGCTCGACCACGCCGCGGGCCCGCCGCACGTGCTCGGCATCCGCCCGCCGGCGGGGACGCCGTGCGTCTCCCAGCTCGAGCGCCGCCCGGCGGTGCTGGGCCGCGCGGCGGCCGGCGCCGAGCGGCTCGTCGAGCAGACGCTGAGCCTGCGCGCCGCGCTGCGTCCGGCGCCGGCGACCTGAGCGCTAGCGGCAAGCGAACGCCGTCGTCCACTCGCTCGCCGCTCTCCGCTGAGAGTACGTCCAGAAGCGGTGGGCACGCATGGCGGCGATCGTCGAACTCCTGCTCGCGCTTCTGGTGGAACTGTTCCGCGAGTTCCAGCAGTGGTGGATGGGGCGCGCGCGACTGCGTGGCGCGCCTGCCGAGCGGCCCGAGACCGCGCAGTTCGAGTCGGCCGCGCGGTCGTCTGGGGTCGAGCGCCAGGTCGCTGAACTGCTGGCCCGGCACGCACGCCGCCACGTCGGCGTCGCGGTCGGAGTGCTGCGCGGCGAGCAAACCTGGGTCATGGGATCCGGAACGCAGCGTCGGGGCAAGCCGGCGCCGCCCGCTGCCAACACGATCTTCGAGATCGGGTCGGTGACGAAGGTGTTCACCGCCACGCTGCTGGCAACGCTGGTCGAGGAGGGCGTGTTGGCGCTCGGCGACCCGGCGCAGGAGCATCTGCCGCCGGGCGTCGAGCTGCCGGTGCGGGGTCGGCCGATCACGCTCGCCGACCTCGCCACTCACACCGCCGGGCTCCCTCGAATGCCGCACGGCTTCTTCCTCCGCTCGGTACGCCATCGGCACAACCCGTACGGCTGGCTCACCGTCGACCACCTGTACGCCGGCCTGCCATCCACGCGGCTCCGGCGCGAACCGGGAGGGCGGCCGCGGTACTCCAACCTCGGCTACGGCCTGCTCGGGCACGCGCTCGCCACGTGCGCGGGCCGAGGCTATGAGCAACTCGTCCGGGAGCGCATCAGCCGCCCGCTCGCGCTCGCCGACACCGAAGTCTCGGTGCCCGCAGCGGTCTCCACGGCCTGCAGCGCCTCGTCATGCGAGGCATACGGACCGCAGATGGCGGCCACCGCTCCTCGTCCGTCTCGGTTACGTAGGAGTGAGTCGCGGCGGCGGCGCAGGCGCTACTCGCTCGTGGGGCTGCGCTCGATTCCCTCGCCGAACCGGCGCTCGACCGTCTTCTCCGGCGTCTCGGGCGGCTCCTCCTGGCCCTCGCTGAAGCGGCCGTGGTGCTCGGTCCCCGGAGGAACCTCCTCCGAGATCCCGCGCGCGAAGTTCGGCTCGAGTTGCTCCTCGGGGGTGTCGCGCTCCTGGTCGTAGCCGGTCTCGAATCCCTCGTCGGGCTGCTCGGGCCGCGCCGGGTGCTCGTGCTCGACCTGCTCGGCGGCGGCGTCCCTCGCCGTCCGCGCGTCCTCTTCGTGGCGTTCCACGTCCGAACCTCCGTCATCGTTCGATCGGTCAGGGATGGCGTACCCATCCGAGCGCCCGCCGACTCAGGCGGGGCGCTTGACCAGCCCCTCGGCGATCGCCCAGTCGATCGTGCGCCGGAACGTGTCGGCGACCGGCGTGTACTCGAGCCCCAGCTCGCGCGCGGCCCGCGAGCCGTCGTAGCGGTGGCCGTGGAGCAGCGTGCGGACCATCTCGCGGCACACCGGCGGCGTCTTCCCGCGCGCGCGGTAGGCGCCCTCGACGATCGCGCCCGCGGCGCGCGCGAGCGGCGCGGGCAGGATCCGCACGTCGTAGCGGACGCCGGACAGCTCGGACACGATCTCGAGCGCCTCGCGCGACGAGATCGCCGCTCCGCTGATCACGTAGCGCTCGCCGTCCACGCCGCGCTCGGCCCCGAGCACGTGCGCCGCGACGCAGTCGTCGATGTCGACGATGCTGATGTGCGTGCCGACGAACGCCCGCAGGCGCCCGTTCAAGTAGGCGATCATGATCCGCCCGGTGCCGCTCGCGCGGCCCGGCCCCTGCACCGACGACGGGTTGATCGAGACGAGCTCGACGCCGGCGCGGCGCGCCGCCGCGAACGCCGCCAGCTCGCCCTCGTGCTTCGAGCGCTCGTAGACGGAGAGGTACGTGCCGCGGTGCGGCGTGTCCTCGCGGCCGACAGTGCCGGGCGGCTCACCCAGCGACGCCGCCGACGAGGTCAGGACGATGCGGCGCACGCCGGCGCGCGCCGCCGCCCGGACTGCGCTCTCGGCGCCGCGCACGTTGACGTGGAACAAGTGCGCGGGGTCGTCGGGGCACATCGTGTTGACGCCCGCCACGTGATAGAGCAGCTCGCAGCCGGCCATGCCCTCCGCCAGCGCGTCCTCGTCGAGCACGTCCCCGCGCACGACCCGCGCCCCGACAACGGAGAGCGCCCGCTCGGCGGCGTCCGAGCGGGCGAGCGCGACCAGCTCGTCGCCGCGCTCGACCAGCCGCCGTGCGAGCGCGCCGCCGATCAGGCCGCTGCCGCCGGTCAGGAAGACGCGGCTCACCCGTCGTCGCCTCGCGTGAGCGCCGGGAGCGCGCGCACGAGGTAGTCGACGGCCGACCAGACCGTGATGACGGCGGCGAGCAGCATCGCCCACTCGTCGACGTAGAGGCCGCCCACGGGGTCGCCCGGCCGCAGGATCGCCAGCGCGATCGCGAGGAACTGGATCGACGTCTTGAGCTTGCCGAGCATCGACGGCGCCATCACCTCGCCCTCGGACGCGATCACCCCGCGCAGGCCCATCAGCACGAGCTCGCGGCCGACGATCAGCGCGACGATCCAGGGCGACACGCGCTCGGCGGCGAGCAGCGCGATCAGGACGCCGGAGACGAGCAGCTTGTCCGCCGTCGTGTCGAGGAACGAGCCGAGCTTGCTGGTGACGTTCCAGCGCCGGGCGAGCCGCCCGTCGACGTAGTCCGTCGCTGCCGCTATGCAGAAGAGCACCGCAGCGAGCGCCTCGATCTCGGCGTCGCCGTCGGCGAGCAGGATCAGCCCCATCACGACCGGCGTGAGGACGATCCGCGTCGCGGTGCCCGCGGCGAGGAAGCGGGCGGAGCGCAGGCCGCCCCGGGTCACGTTCGGGATCGCCACAGGGCGCGCGGATGCTACCGCGCGCCGCCGCGGCCGGGGCCGGGTTCCGAGGCGTGAGCGAGCGCCTGGAGCGCGCGCCGCGCCGCCGCCGCCGCGTCCTCCCAATCCGCCTCGCGGAGCGCGGCCTTGACGGCCGGGATCCGGCTCGCGGCCATGCTCAGCTCGCGCACGCCGAGGCCGGCGAGCACGACGGCGGCCTCCGGCTCGCCGGCGAGCTCGCCGCAGACGCCGACCCAGCGGCCGTGGCCGTTCGCCGCGTCGACGACGGCGGCCACGAGCGACAGAACGGGCGCGAGCGCAGCATCGAGCAGTCCCGCGAGCGCCGCGTTGCCGCGCTCGGCCGCCATCGTGTACTGCGCGAGGTCGTTCGTGCCGATCGAGAAGAAGTCGACGTCCGGCGCGATCTCCGCCGCCTGCAGCGCGAGCGCCGGCACCTCGACCATCACGCCGACCTCGAGCTCGGCGGCGCTGCCGAGCTGCGACCGCTCGCCGTCGAGCAGCGCGCGCGCCGCGCGCAGCTCGGCGCCCGTCGCGACCATCGGGAACATCACGGCAAGCGGGTGCTCCGCGGCGACGCGCAGGATCGCGCGCAGCTGCGTGCGGAAGAGATCGGGCTCGGCGAGCGACAGGCGAATGCCGCGGCGGCCGAGGAACGGGTTGTCCTCCGGCGCCTGGCGCAGGAACGGGAGCGGCTTGTCGGCGCCGGCGTCGAGCGTGCGGACGATCACGCGGCGGCCGTCGAGCGCGCGCGCGATCTCGCGCAGCACCTCGACCTGCTCGTCCTCGCTCGGCGCCGTCGCGCGGTCGAGGAAGAGGAACTCCGTCCGCAGCAGCCCGACGCCCTCGGCGCCCTGCTCGACGGCGACTGCGGCCTCGGCCGGGCTGCCGACGTTCGCGAAAACCTCGACGCGCCGCCCGTCACGCAGCGCGCCCGGCTCGCTCGCGCGCGCGAGCATCGCGGCGCGCGCGGCCGCGTCGGCGTCGCGGCGCGCCGCGCGCTCGGCGACGGCCTCCGCGCCGGGATCGACGTCGACGACTCCGGCGGCGCCGTCGAGCACCAGCGGCGTGCCATCGGGGATCGCGAGCAGCGCCTCGCCGAGGCCGACGACCGCCGGGATGCCGAGCGCGCGGGCGAGGATCGCGGCGTGGCCGGTCGGGCCGCCGCGGGCGGTCGCGATCGCCCACGCGACGTCGGGGTCCAGGCCGGCGGCCTCGCCCGGCGTGAGCTCGTCCGCGACGACGATGCCGGGAGCGCCCGGCGCGGCGGCCGCGGGCGCTCTCGCGAGCCGCGCGAGGACGCGGCGCGCGACGTCCTCGACGTCGACGGCGCGCTCGCGCAGGTACGGGTCGTCGAGCGCGCGGAACGCGGCCGCCGCGTTGGCCGCGGCCGCCTGCCACGCGCGCCCGGCGCCGGCGCCGCCCTCGATGCCGCGCCGCGCGGGCTCCAGCAGCGCGACGTCGTCGAGCAGGACGGCGTGCGCGTCGAAGATCTCGGCCTCCGCGGCGCCGCCGCGCTCGCGCACGAGCGCGCGCGCCGCCTCGAGGTCGGCGCGCACCTGCGCGCGCGCCGCGTCGAGCCGCGCGCGCTCCTCCGCGGGCGCGCCGATCGGCCCGTCGTCGACGGGCGGCTCGGGCGCGACGAGCCGCCGAGCGGGCCCGATGGCGATCCCGTCGGACGCGGGCGCGCCGCGCAGCTGCGTGCCGGCCGTGGGCGGAGAGGCGGCCGGCGACGACGAGGCGCGACCGGCACGAGCTGCGCCGCCCGCGTCCGCGCCGCCCTCGTCCGGGCGGCCTTCCTCGGGGCCGCCATCGTCGGCGTCGCCGAAGTTCTCGTCCGCCAGCGCCTGCAGCGCGGCGAGCGCCGCGCTCGCCTCCGCCCCGCTCGCCCGCACGACGATCTCGTCGCCCTGCCGCACATTAAGGATCGCCAGGCCGGTGAGGCTGCGGCCGTCCCCCGGGCCCTTCTCGCGCGTCGCGTTGCGCACGTCGACGCGGGCCTCGAGCTCGCTCACCGCCGCGACGAACCGCGCGGCCGGGCGCGCGTGGAGGCCGAGCCGGTTCTCGACGCGAAGGCGCAGCTCGAGCGCGTCGCCGGCGGGCTCGGCGGCGACCGGGACGTCCTCCTCCTCCTCGCCGAGCTGCGACGTCTTCATCCGCAGCGCGCCGCGCGCCTCGGCAGCGACCTCGTCCAGCGATGCGCCGCCGCGCGCCCGCGCCGCCGCCGCCACGGCGCCCTCGACCAGCGGCGCCGCCGACAGCGTCACCGGCCCGCCGTCGGGCTCGACCATCTCGGCCGCCATCTCGGCGCTCATCAGCGCGCTTCCGAGGTCCATAAGGACGAGCACCCCGTCGGGCGAGCGGACCCGCTCGACCGCCACACGGACGAGCTCCGCGTCGGTCCCGACCGCGCCGTCGTCCATGCCGCCGGCCGCCGCGATCGCGACCTCCTCCCCGCCCATCTCGCGCGCCAGCTGCACGACGCCCTCGGCCAGCGCGGCGCTGTGGGAGACGATGACCAGGCCGACCACGGTCAGGCGAGGCCGGATGCGCGGTGGAGCATCGCGACGGGATGGACCGTGCGCACGCCCGTCGCGTGCTCGATCTGCCAGCGGCAGGTCTCGGAGTCGCACACCGCCAGGTCGGAGCGGTTCTCCGCGACCTGCCGGAACAGCCCGGCGCCGACGTCCATCGCGATGTCGTACTTCTCGCGCTTGAGCCCGTAGGTCCCGGCGACGCCGCAGCACGTCGCGTCGCTCTCGATCACGCGCAGCTCCGGGATCAAAGCGAGCAGGTCCAGCGCCGGCTTCCCGATGCCGTGGCCCTGCTGCTGGCACGGCGCGTGGTAGGTCACCGTCTCCGGCAGCGGCCGGAAGCCGGTCTTCAGCGCGCCGCGGTCGTGCAGCGCGAGCAGGTACTCGCAGATGTCGAACACGCGCTCGGAGACCGCGCGCAGCGCAGGGTCGTCGCCGAGCTCGAGGATCTCGAGCGCCTCGCGCTTGAGCATCAGCGTGCAGCTCGTCGACGTGCCGACGATGTCGACGCCCGCGCGCGCGTGCGGGGCGAGCCGCTCGGCCAGCCGGAGCACGTACGCGCGCGCGTCGTCGAACAGGCCGTTGGACTGCAGCGGCAGCCCGCAGCAGCCCTGCCGCGGCACGTCGACCGCGATGCCGTTGTGCTCGAGCAGCGCGACCGTCATCTCGCCCAGCCGCGGCTCGTAGTAGTTGGTGCCGCAGCCGTGGAAGAACGCGACGCGGCGCTCGGCGGGGGGAGAGCTATGGCGGCGCGCCCAGCGCTGGAACGTGCGGCCGGCGAAGCGCGGCATCGGCGCGCGGTGGTGGATGCCGACCGCCTTCTCCGCCGCCAGCCGCAGCAGCCGGTTGCGCAGCGTCCAGTTCGCGAGCGGCGCGACCGGCGTGCCGAGGCGGCCGGCGAGCGTCGGGCGGGCGAGGATCCGGTCGCGCAGCGGCACTCCGTTCGTCGCCTTCAGATGGGCGCGCGCCTGCGTGTTGATCTCGGCGATGTGGACTCCCTGCGGGCAGACCTGCGTGCAGATGCCGCAGCCGGAGCAGTAGTCGAGCGAGGCGTCGGGCGACGGCTCGTCGCCGACGCGGAAGCGCTCGGCCTGGGGCCCGACGTACTTCGGTCCCGGGAACAGCGGCGTGACGTTGGAGACGGGGCAGAACGTCTCGCAGATGGTGCACTTCACGCAATGATCGAGCGACTCCCGCATCAGCAGTGGGCCGAGCACGTCCTCGCCCTCGTGCAGCGCCATCGTCAGCTCCCCGCCACCGCGG
>Ga0126306_10002513_pt1 | contig 10344 bp, 12 predicted proteins | sample Plot27_FD_92592 | JGI IMG/M metagenome (GOLD analysis project Ga0126306, IMG submission 92592) | Serpentine soil microbial communities from UC McLaughlin Reserve, CA, USA - Plot27 | ecosystem: Environmental > Terrestrial > Soil > Grasslands | place: USA: UC McLaughlin Reserve, Lake County... | reverse complement strand
GCGCCGCAACCCCGACCTGCTCAAGGCGTCGCGCAAGAAGCGCATCGCGTCGGGCTCGGGCACCCGCGTCGAGGAGGTCAACAAGCTCCTCAAGATGCACCGCCAGATGGCCGACATGATGAAGATGATGGGTGGCGGCAAAGGCCGCGGCATCGGCGCCGCCCTCGGCAACATGATGGGCTTCGGCGGCGGCGGGATGCCCCAGCCGACGCCCGAGATGCTCGCCGAGATGCAGAAGAAGATGGGCGGCGGAATGCCGGGAATGCCCGGCGGAGGCGGCCTGCCGCCCTTGCCGCCGGGCCTCGGCGGCAAGGGCCCGGCCATGCCCGGCGGCCTGCCGGGGCTCGGCGGACCGAAGCTGCCCGGGTTGCCGGGCCTCGGCGGCTTCAACCCGTTCGGCGCCGGGAAGAAGAAGTGATCAAGCAAATGACGAAAGTCCACGAAGGAGAAACCTGAATGTCCCTGAAAATCCGTCTCGCCCGCGGCGGCGCGAAGAAGCGCGCCTATTACCGCATCGTCATCGCCGACTCGCGCTCGCCGCGCGACGGACGCTTCATCGAGCGGGTCGGCGCCTACGATCCGTTGAAGAAGAAGGACGATCCCGGCCGCGTCACCCTCGACACCGAGAAGGTGAAGGCCTGGCTCGCCAAGGGCGCGCAGCCGACCGACCGCGTGCTGCGCTTCCTCGACGCCGCCGGCCTCATGAAGCGCGAGGCCCGCAACAACCCGCAGAAGGCCGAGCCCGGCAAGAAGGCGCAGGAGCGCTCCGCCGCCCGCGCCAAGGCGGCCGAGGCTCCGGCCGAAGGCGCCGGCGAGGCCACGTAAGGCTCCGTGCCGCGCGGGTCTTTCCCTCCGCCTGCAGCGGCGAGGGCCGACTCGCGCGAACGCCCGAGCGGCGAGAGGGGAGTTCGGGCCGAGCGTCCCGCTCCCGGCTCGGCCTCACGGCCGGGTCCGCCTTCTCCCTCGCAGGCAGAGGGCCGAGGCGACCTCATCCTCCTCGGCGAGTTCGGCCGGGCGCATGGGCTCAAGGGCGAGGTGCGCCTGAAGTCGTTCACGGCCGAGCCGGCGGCGATCGCCTCCTATGGGCCGCTCGTCACCGACGACCGGCGGCGCTTCGTGTTGAAGAGCGTGCGCGCGGCGGGCGGCGGCTCGCCCGACATGCTCGTCGCCCGCGTCGAGGGCGTCGCAACGCGCGAGGCCGCCGAGGCCCTCAATCGGCTCCGCCTCTACGTCGGCCGCGACCAGCTTCCGCCGCCCGAGGGCGAGGACGAGTTCCTGGCCGCCGATCTTGTCGGGCTCGTCGTCGAGGACCGCGCCGGCCGCGTCCTCGGCACGGTCGTCGCGGTCCCGGACTACGGCGGCGGCGACCTCCTCGAGATCGCCCCGCCGCGCGGTCCGACGGCGCTCCTGCCGTTCACGAAGGCCTTCGTGCCGACGGTCGATCTCGTCCGGAGGCGGGTCGTGGTCGACCCGCCGGACGACCTCTTCGAAAGCCGCGCCGATGAGCGCCGTTGAGCCGGTGCTCCGTCCGGCCCGGCGCGAGGACGTGCCGGCGCTCGTCCAGCTCTTCACCGATGACGAGCTCGGCCGGACCCGCGAGAGCGCGACGCTCGAAACCTATCTGGCCGCGTTCGAGGCGATCGCGCGCGATCCGAACAACATCGTCTACGTGCTCGACAGCGACGGCGAGATCGTTGGCTGCGCCCAGCTCACGATCATCCCCGGGCTTGGCCGGCGCGGCATGAAGCGGGCCCTGATCGAGGCGGTGCGGGTCGCCTCGCGCCGGCGCGGACGGGGCCTCGGACGCCGGCTGATCGGCGACCTCGTGACGATCGCCCGCGAGCGCGGCTGCGGCATGGTGCAGCTGACGAGCGACAAGCGCCGGACCGAGGCGCATCGCTTCTACGGCTCCCTCGGTTTCGTCGCCAGCCACGAAGGCTTTAAGCTGGCGCTCGATTAGACGGCAGCCGGCGAGGAGCCATGCCTTTCAGGCGCAACAGCGGCGCTCTTTTAGGACCGGGCCCGCCCCGGCGCTGGCCGGCGCTTGTCCTGCGCCTCATCGAGCACGGCACGCAAGGCTATCTCCCGAAGGTGCGGCGGCGGCTGATGATCCTCAACGCGATGGCGTATCTGATCGCGATCTTCTCGGCTCTCTTCGCCTTTACCTACGCATTCGAGGACTTCGTCGCCTACCGCTGGGCGGTCGCGATCAACCTCGGTCTCGTCGCGGCGGCGCTCTGCGTGCCGTTCGCCCATCGTTACGGCGAGACCGCCGGCGCGATGCTCATCATGGCGGCGGAGTATGCCGGCCTGTTCGGCCTTGTCGCGCTCCTCGGGCGCGCCTCCGGGATCCAGCTCAACCTCGTGGTCGGGGCGGCGATCGGTTTTGCCGTGCTCGGGCTCGAGCGCATCCGGCTGATCGCCGCGATCCTTCTCGCCGGCTTCGCGCTCCACGTCGCGGCCTGGTTCTGGTTTCCGACCGGGCTTGCCGGCGCCCCGGCGCCGAGCTTTCTCGCCCAGCTCTACCTGTCCTCGGCGCTCACCGCCTTCGGGGTCACGGCCGCCGTCGCCTATTACGCCTTCCGCCTCGCCGCCCGGGCCGAGGCCGAGACCGAGGCGCTCCTGCGCAACATCCTGCCCGACAAGATCGTCGAGCGGCTGAAGCAGCACCCCGACGAGCCGGTCGCCGAAAGCTTCTCCGAAGCCTCGGTGCTGTTCTCCGACCTCAAGAGCTTCGTGCCGCTGGCGCGAAGCCTCGGCCCGGCCCGCACGGTCGAGATGCTGAACGACCTGATCCGCCGCTTCGACAAGCTCGCGAGCGAGCACGGCGTCGAGAAGATCAAGACCATCGGCGACGCCTATATGGCGGTCGCCGGCCTGCCGGAACCGGCTCCCGACCATGCCGCGCGGCTCGCCCGGATGGCGCTCGAGATGCGCGCCGCCGCCCGCAAGACCGGGGCGCGCTTCGACGTCGAGCTGATCCTGCGCATCGGCATCGCCGCCGGCCCGGTCATGGCCGGCGTGATCGGGACGAAGAAGTTCAGCTACGACGTCTGGGGCGATCCGGTGAATCTCGCGGCGCGGCTCGAGAACACCTGCGAGGCGAACTGCATCCACGTCTCGGCGGAGGTCCGCGAGCGGCTCGGCGGCGCCTTCGAGCTCCTTTCGCGCGGCGCGACCGAGATCAAGGGCGTCGGCCGGCAGGAGACGTTCTTCCTCGTCGGGCAGCGCCAGGCGACGGAGCCGGTCCGCGAGGCAGCCGCGTGAGCCCTCCGGCCGCTCGCCGATCCTGGGCCGCAACGGTCCTGACGCTTCATCCGGAGATGTTCCCGGGCCCGCTCGGCGCGTCCCTCTCCGGGGACGCCCTCGCCCGCGGCGTGTGGTCGCTCGAGGCGAGGAACATCCGCGAGCACGGCATCGGCCGCCACCGCGCCGTCGACGATACGCCGGCCGGCGGCGGGCCCGGCATGGTGCTGCGTTGCGACGTGCTCGCCGCCGCGCTCGACGCCGCGATCGCGCCGGACGACCCCCGTCCGCGGCTCCTGATGAGCCCGCGCGGGGCGCCGTTGACGCAAGCCCGGGTCCGGGAGTTCGCGGCGGGCCCCGGCGCGATCGTCGTCTGTGGCCGCTTCGAGGGGATCGACGAGCGCGTCATCGCCGGCCGCGGCCTCGCCGAGATCTCGGTCGGCGACTACGTGCTCTCCGGCGGCGAGATCGCCGCCATGGCGCTCCTCGACGCCTGCGTGCGGCTGCTGCCCGGCGTGATGGGCAAGGACGCTTCCGGGGCCGAGGAGAGCTTCGAGGCCGGGCTCCTCGAATACCCGCACTACACGCGGCCGCGGCAATGGGAGGGCCGCGCCATCCCGGAGGTGCTGCTCTCCGGCGACCACGCCGCGATCGCGCGCTGGCGCCGCGCCGAGGCGGAGCGGATCACGCAGGAGCGGCGAGCGGATTTGCTACCGGGCGTGAGGGCTCACCGGGTGAGGGAGGGTTGATGATGAGACCTCGATGGAGGGCATGCCTCGGCAATGCTCGCGTTCGCGACGGCGACGCCTCTTTCAGGCTGCGGCCCGGAAGTCTCGACGACGCTCTATGACCCTTCAGAGGTCCGTCTCGCTGCCGAGCTTCGGCTAAGGCGCGCTAGAGCCGTCGCGGTGGAAAGACGAGGAGACTTAAGAAAGCGTGGCGGCGTGCCGCGCTGGCTTTTGAAAACCGGCGGACAGCCGCCCGCGCCGTCTTGATCGCGAACAACGCATCGGAGGTCTTCATCCGAATCATCGGATCGTAATCGGCGGCGTGTCTCTTGCCCTGCAATTCGACAACGGCGGTGGCGAACGCAAACACGTTTGGACCAAAACCATTTGCCGGGATATGAGAAACGTACTTCTGCGGCGGAGTAGGTTTGCGAACGTCGTCGCAGAATTCTCTCAGCCATTTGTGATCTATTCATCGATACACGAGTCCATATTGGCTGGTTGACCGCTTCGTGACACCAACGAAATGATCAGCCTCGGCCGCCGCCGCGGCATGGAATACGCCGTAATACGAGGCAGAGACCGCACGCCTAACATCCACCTGCCGCGGAGGGCCGGCCGAGGGCGGGATAACCAGCTTCTCGGCTTGCTCGAACAGATGCTCAGGATTCAGAATCGCCACGATACTCAAGCTCGTTTTTCGTGGCGTATTCAATAAGGGGTAGCCGTTCCTCACCAAGTTGCTCAAGGCGACGTCTTATTTCGACGAGGGTGTCGAGCACGGCGTCGTCCTTCAGCTTGGCAGCAGTTCCCGGCTTGATTACGATGGTGATGCGCACCGCATCACGTCCCTCCGAGTCCGAAGCGGGCGCGCTCAGCACGGTCTCAATGCTCTTCGCGCTAAGATTGGCGGCGGCCACCTCGCCGGCGACCTGAGCGATTTTTTCTGACGATATCATTGCTCCAGCCTATCGCGGTTCCGATCGAGATGCACGCTGAGCTAGACGCCTCACTCGGATCGGTCACGGCTCCGATCGGACCGGGTCGACAAGCTCCGTCCGCTCCTGTATAGCGCGCCGCAACTCACAACAGGATGCCGAAATCCTCGCGCGGCTGTCGCCGGACAGGCTCGCGCGCCACGGCAGGAGCATTGACCCATGAACATCCTCCAGCAGCTCGACCGCGAGCAGATCGAGAAGCTCGGCAGGGACGTGCCGGACTTCCAGCCCGGTGACACCCTGATCGTCAACGTCAAGGTCAAGGAGGGCGAGCGCGCCCGGGTGCAGGCCTATGAGGGCGTGTGCATCGCCCGCGCCGGCGCCGGCTTCCAGGAAAGCTTCACCGTCCGCAAGATCTCCTACGGCGAGGGGGTCGAGCGCGTCTTCCCGCTCTATTCGCCGATGATCGACTCGATCAAGGTCGTGCGCCGCGGCAAGGTCCGGCGCGCCAAGCTCTATTACCTGCGCGATCGCCGCGGCAAGTCGGCCCGCATCGCCGAGCGCACCGACCGCCAGGGCGCCGGCCCGGCGAAGGCCGAGACGCCCGCCGCCGCCGAATAGGCCCGGTCGCCGCGCTTTGGTGCCGAAGGCCGGGGACCATCCCGGCCTTTTTCGCGACTGGGCGCGATCGCGTCGATGTCCGTCGACCCGCCGTCTCGGCTTGCGGCCGCGCCGGCCGGCGCGCATGCTGGCGTCCTTCCGGGAGAAGCGCCCATGCTCCTGCTCAAGCCGAGCTGCGAATGCTGCGACAAGAACCTGCCGCCGGAGGCGCCGGACGCGGTGATCTGCACCTACGAATGCACCTTCTGCGCTCCTTGCGCGACGGCTCGCTTCGGCGGCCGGTGCCCGAACTGCGGCGGCAACTTCTCGGCCCGGCCGATCCGCCCGCCGGCCATGCTCGCGAAGCACCCCGCCTCGACGAAGCGGGTGCTGAAGCCGCACCCGGAATGCGTCGCCGCGGCCTGACGGCTCGGCCGCAGCGCGCCTGACGTTCCGCCGGCCGCCTCTCCCGCAAGCAGGAGAGGCGAGCCGCGCGCTCAGTTCGTCCCGATCGACTTCTTGTAGGCCTCGACGACGGCTTGGCCGTCGGCCCCGGCTTTCTTGAGCCAGTCGGCCGTGAGCTGCTCGCCGATCTTGCGGAAGCCGGCGGCAAGCTCGGGACTCGGCGGCAGCACCTTCATGCCCTTGGCCTTGAGCTGCTCGAGATACCAGCCGGACTTCTCCTGCCACATCTTCCAGCCGCGCTCCTCCGCGGTTGCGGCGGCCTTCAGGATCGCGTCCTGCGTCGCCTTGTCGAGCCCGTCGAAGGCCGCCTTGTTGACGAAGGTCACGTCCTTCGGGATCCAGGCCTGCGTGTCGTAGAAGTGGGTGAGCGATTCCCATGCCTTCGAATCGTAGCCGGTGCCGCCGGACGACATGAACGAGTTGACGACGCCGGTCGCGAGCGCCTGCGGCAGCTCCGCCGCCTGGATCGTCACCGCTTGCGCCCCGACGAGCTCGCCGATGCGCGACGTGCCGACATTGTAGGCCCGCCACTTCAGGCCCTTCATATCTTCGAGGGAGTTCAGCTCCTTCTTGGCGTAGATGCCCTGCGGCGCCCACGGCACCGCGAACAGCAGCATGATCCCCTGCGAGGCGAGCTTCTTCTCGACCGCCGGCTTCTGGACGTCCCAGAGCTTCTTCGCCTGCTCGAACGAGGTCGCGAGGAAGGGCACGACGTCGAGGCCGTAGATCGGATCCTCGTTCTCGTGGAGCGAGATCAGCACCTCGCCCATCTGCGCCTGCCCGGTCTGCACCGCGCGCTTGATCTCCGGCGCCTTGAACAGCGAGGCGTTGGCGTGGACGGCGATCTGGAGCTTGCCGCCGGTGGCGTCGGCGACGTCCTTCGTGAACAGGACAAGGTTCTCGGTATGGGGATTGTCGGCCGGATAAGCGTTCGGCAGATTCCACTTGGTCTGCGCCGCAGCCGGCGCTGCAAGCGCGAGCGCACCGGTCAGGGCAAGCGCGAGGCGGGTGATGGGTTTCATAGGTCGAAGTTCTCCCTGGGTTCGTTCGTGGCCTGACACTAATCGGGAAAAGCGAGCTTGGGGAGCACCATCACGATCCAGGGCCAGACCGTGATGATGGCGACCGCCGCGACGAGGAGGAAGAAGAACGGCAGCGCCGCAAGCGCGACGGTGTTTGAATCCTTGCCGCTCATGGTCTGCAGCACGAAGAGATTGAAGCCGACCGGCGGCGAGACCTCAGCCATCTCGACGACGAGCACGAGGAATATGCCGAACCAGACGAGGTCGAAGCCAGCCTGCTTGATCATCGGAATGACGACCGCGGTCGTCAGCACGATCATCGAGATGCCGTCGAGCGCCGTGCCGAGGATGATGTACATCACGGTGAGCGCCGCGATCAGCGCGTAGGGCGAGAGGTGCAGCGCGTCGACCCAGGCGGCGAGCGCCAGCGGGATGCCGGTGTAGGCCATCGAGGTCGACATGAACGACGCGCCGGCAAGGATCAGCATGATCATGCAGGTGATGCGCGTCGTGCCCATGACGCTGTGCCAGAACGCGTCCCAGGTCAGCGTTCCGGACCACCACGCGATGGCGAACGAGCCGAGCACGCCCCAGGCGGCGCATTCGGTCGCGGTCGCCCAGCCGAGGAGCAGGGTCACGAAGACGAGCAGGATGAGGAGCGTGCACGGGATGAGGTTCGCCGACTCGCGGAGCTTCTCGCGCAGGGTCATCGGCGGCTCGGGCGGCGGCTGCTTTCCCGGGTTCAGCAGCGCCCAGACGATGATGTAGCCGGAGTAGAGCGCCATCACGAGAAGGCCCGGCAGGAAGCCGGCGAGGAAGATCTGGATGATCGAGACGTTCGCCGCGACGGCGTAGACCACCATGGTGATCGAAGGCGGGATGAGGATGCCGAGCGTGCCGGCGCCGGCGAGCGAGCCGAGGCTCACGGTGTCGTCGTAGCCGCGCTTCTTCAGCTCCGGCAGGGCGATCTTGGCGACGGTCGCGCAGGTCGCGGCCGACGAGCCGGAGACCGAGCCGAAGATGCCGCAGGCGAGCACGTTCACGTGCATGAGGCGGCCGGGCAGCCAGTTGAGCCAGGGCGACAGACCGCGGAACATCTCCTCCGAGAGCCTGGTGCGGAAGAGGATCTCGCCCATCCAGATGAACAGCGGCAGCGCGGCGAGCGTCCAGGAGGCCGAGTTGCCCCAGATCGTCGTCGCGAGCACCGATCCGGCCGGGATGTTGCCGCCGACGAACTGCATGCCGACCCAGCCGCAGGCCATCAGGCTGATCGCAATCCAGACGCCGCCGGCGAGGAGCCCCGTGAGCAGGAGCAGGATCAGCACCGAGATCTGGATCATGTCCATCGGTCAGACCCCGCTCTCGATCGCGCGCTCGATGACTTCCTCGGCGCTCGCGGGCGGCGGCTTCTCGTAGCGCGGCTCGCCGCCTTGGACGACGTGGACGAACTCGTCGACGAAGGCGACGAACAGGATGACGAGGCCGCCCGAATAGCCGAGCTGCGGGATCCACAACGGCATCGCGACGACGCCCTGCGCCATGTCGTTGAAGCGCCAGGAATCATAGGTCAGCTGCACCGCATGCCAGGCGAAGAAGCCGACGAAGCCGACCCCGAGGACGAGCGAGAACATCTCGAAATACCAGCGCGAGCGGCCGCGGAAATGATCGATCAGAAGCCCGACCCGGATCATGTCGCCGGACTTGAACGTGTGCGCGAGGCCGAGGAAGGCCATCGCGGCCATGCACCAGGAGGCGAAATCGTCGCCGGACGGGATGTTCAGGCTGATCTCGCGCCCGATCGACAGCGCCATCATCAGGAGGAAGATGACGACGAGGAACATACCCGCCGCATAGCCGGCCCAAAGATAGAGCCCGTCGAGAAAGCGTCGGATCATGCGGCCCCCTTGCCGTTCGGACGACCTTAAGGTCAGCCGCCGGAAGCGCAAGCAAGCCTTGTGCGAGAGACGCCGCCCGGCCCGACGCGCTATGATCCGACGCTCCGCGACCACGCTTCGCCTCGGGAAACGCCATGCTGACCGCTCACGCCGACATCGACGTGACCGCGGCGGAGCCCGCCATCGCGTTCTACTGCGACGGCCTCGGGCTTAGCGTGAAGCGGCGCCTGAGCCGGACCTGGATCGAGCTCGAAGGCGCCAACCTGCCGATCTTCCTTCTCGCCGAGCGCCCGCCCTACGCCGATCTCGGGTCGAGGCAGGTGCCGCGCAGCTTCGAGCGCCATTGGACGCCGGTCCATCTCGACTTCATCGTCGCCGATCTCGACGCCGCGGTGGCGCGGCTCGTCGCCTTGGGCGGCTCGCTCGACCGCGCCATCGCTGCCCGCGACTACGGCCGCATCGCCTACATGGCAGACCCGTTCGGCAACGGCTTCGATCTGATCGAGTTCTCCGGCGCGGGCTACGACGGTATCGCGCGCCGAACCTGAGGCACTGCGGCCTGCGACCTCCTACCCCAACGCCGGGCTCCCGCCGCAGGTGGACGGGCGGGGGCAAGGCGGCGTTCGCGAGACCGATGTCTCCGATCCCTGCCGAAATGGCGCTATACGCAGGGGGGCGCGGCGCGAGGGCGCGCCACCGAGGAGCGCATCGATGTCCGCAATGCTTGCCCGCATCCTCAAAGACCCGCGTACCGAGCGCGTGGTGCTCGGCCTCATCATCTTCAACGCGGTGACGCTAGGCCTCGAGACGAGCCCGAGCGTGATGGCGCGGCACGGGGCGCTGCTCCATGCTCTCGACCGGGCGGTCCTGACGGTGTTCGTCGTCGAACTCACGGCGCGGATTTACGTCTTCCGCTGGCACTTCTTCCGCGACCCATGGAGCTTGTTCGACCTGATCGTGGTCGGCATCGCGCTCGTCCCGGCGACGGGCTCGCTCTCGGTGCTGCGGTCGCTGCGCATCCTGAGGGTGCTGCGCCTCGTCACGGCGGTGCCGTCGCTGAAGCGGGTGGTCGGCGGGCTCGTCACGGCGCTGCCCGGGATGGGCTCGATCCTGCTCCTGCTTCTCCTCATCTTCTACGTCTTCTCGGTCATGGCCGCGAAGCTGTTCGGCGCGACGAGCCCGGAGCTGTTCGGACATTTCGGCGCCGCCGCCTACACCCTGTTCCAGGTCATGACCTTCGACGACTGGTCGGCCGGAATCGTGAAACCGCTGATGGCGGAGCATCCCTGGGCCTGGCTGTTCTTCGTCGTCTTCATCCTGCTCTCGACCTTCATGGTCCTGAACCTGTTCATCGGCGTCGTGGTGAGCGCCCTCGACGAGGAGACCGCCAGGGACGCGCCGAAGCTGACGCACCCGGCGGGAAGCGAGGAGCGCGTCCTTGCCGAGCTCG
>Ga0126306_10002512_pt1 | contig 10344 bp, 10 predicted proteins | sample Plot27_FD_92592 | JGI IMG/M metagenome (GOLD analysis project Ga0126306, IMG submission 92592) | Serpentine soil microbial communities from UC McLaughlin Reserve, CA, USA - Plot27 | ecosystem: Environmental > Terrestrial > Soil > Grasslands | place: USA: UC McLaughlin Reserve, Lake County... | reverse complement strand
CGGGCTGGTGGTCGGGGCCGCTGGGCGCCTGGGGGAGCTCGTCGGTGTTCTGGCTGCGGTGCAGCCATGCCAGTGTGACCAGGGGGACCGTCAGCACGAGCGCGAACGGCACCAGCGCCGGCAGCCAGGCGCCGCTACCGAGCTGGTCAGCCCAGGCGGTCAGGGCGGCGACCAGCGCGACCGCCACGGCCGCGCCACCCAGCAGCGCCGTGTACAGACCCCGGATATTGCTGGCTTTCTGGGATCTCGGTGCGCGGGCGGTGGTGGCCATGGTCATGCACCTCGGTAGGCGGTGGCCGGGTCCAGGCGGGCCAGGCGGCGAGCGGGGATGATCGCGGCCAGCAGCGCCATGACCAGCGCCGCAGCGACCGCCTGAGCAAGCAGGCCAGGGGTGATGACGACCTCGAACTGTGGACGCAGCCAGCCGAGCAGCGCCCGCCCGGCGGCCAGCAGCAGCCCGCCAGCGGCCAGGCCAAGGGCGGCCGTGACCAGGGTCTGGACCACGGCCAGGGCGGCCAGGCGGCGGCCGCTGGCCCCCAGCGCCTTGATGATGCCGTACTCGCGGCGGCGCTCGGCCACCTGGGCGTAGACGGTGAGCGCCACGATCAACACCCCGGCGGCGAACGCGATCGCCACCATCAGCCGCAGCGGCGACTCGAACACCCTCGTGTTCAGCTCGACCATCGTGCGGCGTAGCGCCGGGGTGGCGACCACGGTCAGGCCGCTGGCCGCCAGCTTGTCGCGGACCGTGGTGGGCTGGTCGGCGCCGACCAGGATCGCGTTGCTCTTGCCGGGCGCCGCCAGCAGGGTCCCGACCGCACGGTGGGTGGCGAACACGTATCCGGTCATGAAGCCGGCGTGGCGGGTGATCCCGACCACCCGGAAGCTACGGTCGGCCACCGCCAGCCGGTCGCCCAGGTCCAGGCCATGGTTGGCGGCCAAGACGCGGTCGACGGCCACCTCGTCGTCGGCGGCCGGCGCCCGCCCGCGCGCCACGGCCCAGGCCCCACCGGGCTGGCCGGGCACCGAGCCGACCAGCACGACCGCGGCCCTGCGGTCATGCAGGTTCAGGATCGCGTACTGGCCCCAGGCGGGCGCGGCCCAGTCCACCCCGGGGGTTGCCTGGACGGTCGCCAGCGTGCTGGTGGGCAGCTGGGTACCCTCGGCGAACAGCGTCCGAGTGCCGGAGGGCAGGACCCACAGCGCCGCGCCGGTGGCGTCCACGTACTGGGCCGACTGGGCTTGGATGCCCGCCCAGAGGCCGCCGAGCAGCAGGATCAGCATCAGCGCCAGGCCGATGCCGGCAACTCCGGCCGCTAGCCGGCGTGGCTCAGCCAGCAGGTTGCGGCGCGCCAGTGGAACACGACCCACGGGATGGACGGCGGGCATGCCACACCTCCAAGCATTCGTCCCCTGGTAGCGGCTTCTCACCGTCAGGCTATACCCTACCGGGGTATCCTGAATGGGTCGGATGGCCTGGTGCTATCGGGCCGTTCGGCTCCAAGCTCGGCGTGGCGAACCAACCCGACCGGGCGGTAGTGAGGTCAAGGCATCGCGGCCCACGACGGTTACAGGCGGCGTGCGGGCGTGCCGGTTGGCCATCGGCACGCAGACCATGGCCCCCTGCGGCTTGCCTACCGCGCCCCGTCACCCCCGGCTCGCTGGGCCGGCCGGCCGCCGGCCCCGGTGGAGATGGCGGGAAGCCGGACCACGAACCGGGCGCCACCGCCGGGGCCGGCGCTCTCGGCCCAGACCCGCCCGCCGTGGGCCTGGATGATCGCACGGGTGATGGTCAGCCCGAGCCCGCTACCGCCGCTGTCGCGGCTGCGGGCCGGGTCGACCCGGAAGAAGCGCTCGAACACCCGCTCCAGCAGCTCGGGCGAAATGCCCTCGCCGCTGTCGACCACCGCCAGCTCCAGCTCATCCCCGCGTCCCTGGGCGGTGACCTCGACCCGGCCTCCGGCGGGGGTGTGCCGTAGGGCGTTGGCCAGCAGGTTGGCCAGCACCTCCCCAATGCGGTCGACGTCCACCCTGACCTGGGCCAGGCGGCGGTCGACGCTGGCCTGAAGGGTGACGCCCTTGGCCGCGTAGGCTGGCTCGGCGGCCTGGATCGCCCTGGTCACCAACACCGCCGGGTCGACCGGGCGCGGGCGCAGGTCCAGCTGGTGCTCCTCGGCCCGGGAGACCGCCGTCAGGTCCTCGGCCAGCCGACGCAACCGGTCCAGCTCGCCCTGGAGCACCGTCCAGGCCTCCTTGTCTGCCGCGACCACGCCGTCGGCCAGCCCCTCGACATAGGCTTCCAGGGTGGCCAGCGGCGTGCGCAGCTCGTGGGCCAGGTCGGCCAGCAGGGCCCGGCGATGGCGCTCGGTCGCCTCCAGCGCCGCCGCCATCTGGTTGAAGGCGCGGCCCAGGGCGGCCAGCTCGTCACCGTGGGCGGCCATGGGCACCCGGGCCTGGTAGCCGCCACCCCCGATGCGCTGGGCGGCCTCGCCGAGGGTCCGGATGGGTCGGGTGAGCCGTTGGGCCAGCAGCCAGCTGGCGGCCAGGGCAGTGACCAGGGCGGCGATGGTGGCGATGGCCAGGGCCAGCAAAATGGCGTCCTCGAACGCCTGCTGGAGGTGGCGGACCACGTCGGGTGGCAAGTCGGTGAGCGCCTGGCGGGCGTGGGTCCGGAACAGTCCCGGGGCGATCGCCAGCGCCACCAGCGCGAGGGTGAGGCTGCCGGCCACGATCACCAGCAGCTGGCCGGCGAACAGGCGAGCGGCCAGGCTCCGCCGACCCCAGCCGCTACTCACGTGCCCGGCCCCATGCGGTAGCCGACCCCCCGGACGGTGCGGATGTAGCGGGGATGGTGGGGGTCGTCGCCGAGCTTACGGCGCAGGTTGGCGATGTGCACCTCGACCAGATGCTCGTCGCCCACCCAGTCCGCCCCCCAGGCCCGCTCCAGCAGCTGGCGGCGGCTGAACACCACCCGCGGCCGCTCCGACAGCGCATCCAGCAGGTCGAACTCCAGACGGGTGAGCTCGACCGGGTCGCCGCCGCGGCGGACCTCGCGGGCCGCCGGGTCCACGGTCAGATCCCCGAAGCGGCGCACCGGCGTCGCCTCGGGCCGGGTCGCCCGGGGCCGGCGGCGCATGGCCCGGATGCGGGCCATCAGCTCGCCGGGGGAGAACGGCTTGGTGACGTAGTCGTCGGCGCCGGTCGACAGGCCCACGATCTTGTCGGCCTCCTCGGCCCGGGCGGTCAGCATGACGATGTAGGCGTCGCTGAAGCCGCGGATGCGCCGGCAGGCCTCGATGCCGTCCAGGCCGGGCAGCATGAGGTCCAGCACGATTACCTCGGGGTCGTGCTCGCGGGCCAGCTCCACGGCCTGCTCGCCGTCGCCGCACACGGTGGCCTGGAACCCCTCGCGCTCCAGGTAGCCGGCCAGCAGGCGAGCCAGCGGCGCCTCGTCCTCGACCACTAGGGCGCGCGGCAGGGGGGCGGGCCGGCGCCCGCCCTGCCCGTGGAGGCGATGGCCGGTCATCCGCTGCTGCCCGAGTGTGCTCGGCAGGTCAGCGGCTCAGGCCGGTTGGCGGTTGGTGCTCCGCAAGGTGTCGAGTCGACGCTGGTACTCCTGCTCGTCGATCTCCCCGGCCGCGAACCGCTCGGCCAGGAGCCGCTCGGGGTCGGGTCGGTCGTGGCGGCTGTCACCCGAGCGGCGGAACAGGACCACGATGCCCCAGATCACCAGCCCCCAGAACCCCAGCATGGTCAGCATCATCAGGAGCCAGCCCCACCAGCTCCAGCCGTTCCATCCCCACATCATCGCCGGTTCCTCCTCCTCGGCCGCCACCGGCTGTGTCACCTCGCCGGCGGACTGCGATCAGGCTACGGCGGTCAGGTCAAGCCCCGGGTCGGGACACCCTCAAGATTGGCTCAAGTTCCGCCAGCGTTTCGGCCCGGCATCACACCTGGGTGATCTTGACCGAAGCTTGAGCGTTGGCCGGCGGGGAGCTTGAGGCGGCCGACGTACGGTCACTGCGGAGACCTGAAGACCAGCCCAGGGAGAGGCCCTGGGGCGGATGCTCGCCCGCGCCGCTGGTGCGTCAGGCGGTGGAGGTGATGACGGTGAGCAAGGCGACGATGATCGGCGTCGCCCTCGCGGTGGCAGCCGCTGTTGTGGTGCTGGCCGGGGTGCCCCTCGGCCGCCTGTTGACGGTCCTGCTGGTGCTGGCGTGCCCGCTGATGATGGTGTTGATGCACCGCGGTGGCCACGGCCACCACGCCTCGCGCGGTGGGCAACCCGCCGAGTCCCGCGACGACCGACTGACAACCAAGCACTAGGTGGCGTGGGCAGGGAGTCTGGCATGCCCTGCCCACGGCCGGGAGATGGTAGCGATGCAGGAGCGCAGCGAGGGTGGTGGGTCGCCAACCGCGCGACCGCTGCCGGAGGCCTCCTGGATGGAGAATGAGTCGGTTCGCGGCGCAGCCCCGGATCCCAGGCTGTTGGGGCTGTCGGGCCTGGAGAGCATGCGCGCCGCCTGGGGTCAGCGCGTGCCCGCCCCACCGATCCACCACCTGGTCGGCCTGCGACCCGTCACCATCGGGCCGGCCGCGGTCAGCTTCACCATGCCGGCCAGCCCACGGCTCCGCTCCGACGCCGGGGTCTTCCACGCCGGCACGGCGGCCTTGTGGCCGATGCCGCCCTGGCTGGCGCGATCCAGGTCACCCTGCCTCCGGGCGCCATGGTCGCGACCTCGGACCTGACCTTCAGCTTCCTGCGCCCGGTCGACCTCGACAGCGGCCAGCTGGTCACGCGGGCCAGGCCGATCGACGTGGGCGACAGCTTGGGGCTGGCCGAGGGCATCATCGAGGATGGTCGAGGCCGCCTGATCGCCCATGCCACCAGCCGCTGCTTTGTGCTGCGGATGAACATCCCGGCGCGGGCCGAGGACCTGCCCCAGCTGCCCCAGCCACGCTACGGCACCCCCGACCCCTACCAGCGGCCGGCACCGCCACCCCTGGCCGCTGCCTGGGGGAAGCGGCCGTTCGTGGCGGTCGTGGCGGCAAAGCGGCGAGGGGAGCTGTCCCTTGCCCCCTGCTCGCAGCTGCTGGGCTGCTCGGACCCAACGGCCCAGGAGGGGATGGCCGCCCTCTCGCTGCGGGCGACGCCGTGGCTGACCAGCCCGGCCGGGACGGTGTACGGCGGGGTGCTGACGCTCCTTGCCGACATTGTGTCCACCGGCGCGGTCGCCACCACCCTCCCGTCCCGGGCCATCTGCTCGCCGTTGGACCTCAAGGTCCAGTTCGTACGTCCCGTGTGGCCGGACGGGCGAGCGCTGCGGGCCACCGCGACGGTTGCCCACCGCGGACGCAGGTTTCGCGACCGCCCACGCCGAGATCGCCGATGCGGACGGCAAGACGGTGGCGCTGGCCATGTCGTCGATGGTGGTCGTCGAGGGGCGGTCGTGGGGGTCGCTGGCCGTTGTCGACCAAGCACCCAGCGATCCCTGGCCCAGACCGAGCTTGAGGAACGGAGAGATGAGATGAACGTTCTGATCGTGACCTTTCCCCTCGAGGGGATGCCCGAGGCGGTGTACTCGCGGGCCTGCCAGGAGCTCGCCCCCCGCTTCGCCGCGGTCCCCGGGCTCATCTCCAAGGTGTGGCTGGCGGATCCGGCCACCAAGACCTACGGCGGGGTGTACAGCTTCAGGGACCACCCAGCCCTGGAGGCCTACCTCGCCTCGGAGCTGTTCGCCAGCCTGGCCGGCCTGCCCGGGCTGGGCGAGGTCACGGTCCATGCCTATGGCGTGCTGGAGGGTCCAACCGCCGTGACCTGGAGAGCGAGCAACGCCGCGGCGTGAGGAGCCACGGAACTGGCCGACATCGAACGTGTTGGCTGCGCCGAGAAGGGAGCGGAACGATGCCAGGCACCCGGGATGGACCCAAGGTGGTGCGCACCTCACCGTGGCCGTTGGGGGTCGGCGCCCGGCGGCCGGATGCGATCGTCATCGGCTCGGGCTTCGGCGGCGCCGTCTCCGCGGCGCGCCTGGCCGAACGCGGCCTGGCCGTCCTGCTGCTGGAGCGGGGTCCCTGGTGGGGGGACACGCCGGCCGCCCCCCAGAGCTCGCGTCGATCCTACCCGCATGGGCTGTGGGGCCTGCGCAACGCGGTCCGCGACGTGCGCTGGGCGGCCGGCAAGCGGAGCCGCTGTCTGCTGCTCAACCGCGGCGGCCTACTGGAGGTCCACCGCTTTGCGCGGCTGACCGCGGTGACGGCCAGCGGGGTCGGTGGCGGGTCGCTGATCTATGCCGATGTGCAGGCACAACCCGACGATCGGTTCTTCGACTACTTCCCCGCCGAGATCACCGCCAAAGAGATGCGCCCCTACTACCAGCGCGTGCGCGAGACCCTACGGCCCTCACCGCTGCCCGACCACCCGGCACGCACCCTCGCGTTCCAGCGGATCGCCGCGGCCTGCGGCCTGCCCCCGGCATTCCCGGCCGACCTGGCCATCGCCTGGCCGCCGCCGACACCGCCGGACCCGCACGCCGGTCAAGCTCCTACCTGCTGGGCTGCCAGTATCCCGGCAAGCGCTCCCTGGACAAGACCTACGTCGCCCAGGCGATCGGCTGCGGGGCCGAGGTGCGGTCGCTGTCGGAGGTCACCGCGCTGGAACGAACCGCCGCCGGCTACCGCGCCCACTGGATCGACCACGCCATGCGCCGACGCTACTTTGCCGACGCGCCGCTGGTGGTGGTCGCCGCCGGAACCCTCGGCACCCTGCGGCTGCTGTTCGCGGCTCGCGTCCGCGACCGGTCGCTCCAGCTCCCGCCCACCCTGGGCCACCGCTTCTCGGTGGGCGCCGACCTAATGGTCGTCGTGGACGACTCTCCGCACGCCGGGGAATCCAGCTACGGCCCCTGCCCGGGCGCCGGCGTGCCGGTTGGCCAGGATGGCGGGCATCGCTTCCTGATCGCCGAGATGGGCGTGCCCACCGACGCGTTGCCCCTACCCAAGGCGGTCAGGCGGCGCCTGGAGCGCAGCCTGGTCCTGGCCGGCATGGGTCGTGATGCCTCCAGCGGCGTCGTCCAGTTCGACGGCCGCGAGCTGCGCACCGCCACCGACCGCTCCCTGGACCCGCAGCTGTTCGCCGATCTGGAGTCGGCCATGACCCAGATCGCCCAGGGCTACCACCCACGCAGGATCCTCCCGTCGGTTCCTCCCGAGAGCGGCCGGCTGGTGACCGTTCACCCCTTCGGCGGCGCCGCCATCGCAGGCGGGCCCGAGGAGGGGGTCGTGGACCACACCGGCCAAGTGTTCGGCAACCCGGGTCTCTATGTGGCCGACGGCTCGCTGTTGCCACGCGCTCCCGGCCTGCCCCCGGCGATGACGATCGCCGCCCTAGCCGAGCGCCAAGCGGCACTGATCGGCGAACGTGGGGTGGCTACGGTCCGCGAACCGACGACACGTTCGGTGTCCTAGCAGCCGGACAGAGGCGCGTCATGCTGGCCGAGCGGATCTACCGGCAGACCAACCGGCTCTACGACCGCGCCCGCAGCCGCAGAGCCGTCGATGCCGCCCGCGCCCAGCCGACCGGGGGCATCGACCAGCTCCGTGGCCACCGCTACTGCGTGCTCATCTCCTACCGCCGCGACGGGACCCCGGTCCCCTCCCCGCTGTGGTTCGGGCTCGCCGACGGGCGGCTGTATGTCCGCACCGGCGCCGCCACGGCCAAGCTGCAGCGCATCCGACGCCACCCCCAGGTGCGCGTCGCGCCATCGACCGTGCGGGGAACCCCGCTCGGTCCTCCGTTCGTGGGCCAGGCGCGCATCCTCGACCCCTCCGAGGAGCCAAACGCCGAGCGGGCGATCCGCGCCAACTACCGGTGGTTGCGCCGCATCTATCTTCGCCTGCTGACCGGCCACCTCGCAGCCCGCTACGTCGAGATCGTCCCCGTCAACAACGGCAGGCCAAGCCAGCAGGCATAGCAGTACTCCACCAGCGGCGTTGACCTGAACCCTTGGCTCCTATCGGAGGACGGGCGCGGCGGCCGTCGTGGCGGTCCCAGCGTGATGTCACGGTCATGCCGGCGGTCGGTGCTTCGGCCGTATCACGACTGCCGATGCTCGCTTGCACCCAGCCAGGTCAACGAGGCGCTACTCCCGTCCTCGCTGTGCAGCGTCCCCCAGAAGGACATCCTCGGAGGTGCCCTGCCTCAGGGAGGTCCGGGAGGGCTCTAGCGACTGTGGTGTGGGCCGCTGGTTGCGGCCAGGTACAGCTTGTGTGCCCACACCTGCAGGCCCAGCATCGCCTCGACGTACTCCCGCGCCGCAGCAACCGAATCCTGCTCCTGTTGCTTGAGGGCCATCGCCCGGTCCAACCGGGTCTTGGCCTGGTCGGCCACCACCTCGGTCAAGAGGCGGATGAGCTCGTCGGCCGAGCCGGTGTCAAGCGTCCGCTCGGCCACCGGGATCACCGGCCCCTCGTCTTGTCCGGCTGGCCTGAGGCCGGTGTAGGGGGCGCCTTCGCTGGCGCGATGCAGGCGCACCACCGTCTCGAAGAACCAGCGGTCGGCGAGCTCGCCGGCTGAGCCGCCGGTTTGATGTAGGGGCAGGACCTGCTGGAAGGCTCCGGTGACCTCGGCCTCGGCCTGGGCGGGGACATAGGGCAGGGCGATGGCGACATCACGCTCATCGAGCGCCACGCGGGCCGTGGTCACAACTGGCCCGTCCATGGAATCGCAGTGCGGCGGCATGACATGCTCCTCTTCGTCGTCAGCGCAGGTGCGTCACGGTGCCGTTCACAGCCCGAGCATGCGCCTGCCGGGTCGACTCGTCATGGGCCATGGCGTCCGCATCCCGTAGGCCAGTCGACCCTGCAGGCGGCGTGGACCGACCGTGATTCGCCAAGCAGAGCGCACAGTTCGACGGCCGCGTAGGGAGCAGCCGGCTTGCGGCCCCAGACACGGCGTGGTCACTGAGCACCCTTAGTGATCGAAATGCCCGGAAGTAGCCGTGCGGGTCGGCTGGCGTGAGGGGATGCGGGTGCCATGGTCGGCGGGTCGGAGGCGGGCGACGGCGTCCAGCCCGCCGCCCGGGTTGGGAGCAGTTCGGCGGCGCCGCCGCTGACCTCGAGCTGGTCCTGACGGCGTTTCTGGTCCCTGTGGGGATGGGGTACGCGCAGGCGGCCGGGCTCCCCCGATCGCCGGGCTGTACGCAACGATCGTGCCGCTGCTGGTGTACGCGGTTTTCGGGCCTTCGCGGGTGATGTGCTGGGACCCGACTCCGCGCTGGCGGCGGTGATCGCCGGGATCATCCTGCCGCTCGGGGGCCGAGACCCGGCCAGGGCCGTCGCCCTTGCGGGCATGCTCGCGATCCTCACCCGGCTCATGATCCTGCTCGCCGGGCTTGCCCGACTGGGGTTCGTGACCGAGCTGCTGTCGCGTCCGGTGCAACTTGGCTATCTGTACGGGATCGCGATCACGATCGTCGTCGGTCAACTCCCCAAGCTGTTCGGGTTCTCTGTCGACGGCACCGGTCTGCTCTCCGAGGCGTGGGGCTTTGTGCGGGGCCTGGCGCAGGGGGAGTCGAACAGGGCCGCGCTGGCCGTCGGGCTGGCCGGTATCGCGGTGATCCTCGGCCTGCGCCGGCTGTGGCCGGGGTTCCCTGGGGTGATCGTCGCCGTCGGGCTCGGCATCGCGGCCGTGGCCGTGTTCAATCTCGCGGATCGTGGGGTCCAGGTCATCGGGCCCCTGCCCCAGGGGCTGCCGTCGTTTGCGTTCCCTGCCGTGCGACTGGCTGACCTGCCGCTGCTGTTCGGGGGCGCGTTGGGCATCGCCTTGGTGGCGGTGGCCGACACCACGGTGCTGTGGCAATCGCTGGCCACCCGGCAGCGGGAGGTGGTGGATCCCAATCAGGAGCTGGTCGCCCTCGGCGCCGCCAACCTGGCAACTGGCCTGTTTCACGGCTTTCCGATCAGCGCCAGCGCGTCCCGCACGCCGGTCGCCATCTCCGCGGGAGCGCGCTCGCAACTGACCCCGCTGGTGGGCGCGACGGCGATCGTGGTTCTCCTGGTGGCCGCTCCGGCCGCGCTGCGGAACCTCCGCAACCGATCCTGGCCGCCGTCGTGATCACCGCGGCGATCGGGCTGGTCGACGCACACGCGGCGGGGCGCCTGTACCGGGTCCGACGTCCGGAGTTCATGCTGTGGCTGGCCGCCTTCCTCGGGGTGGCGCTGCTAGGGGTGCTGGTCGGGATCTTCGTGGCGATTGTGCTGTCGTTGGGCGACTTCGTACGCCGGGCCTGGCGACCCTACGACGCGGTGCTCGGCCGTGAGGACGAGCTGAAGGGCTACCACGAT
>Ga0126306_10002511_pt1 | contig 10346 bp, 7 predicted proteins | sample Plot27_FD_92592 | JGI IMG/M metagenome (GOLD analysis project Ga0126306, IMG submission 92592) | Serpentine soil microbial communities from UC McLaughlin Reserve, CA, USA - Plot27 | ecosystem: Environmental > Terrestrial > Soil > Grasslands | place: USA: UC McLaughlin Reserve, Lake County... | reverse complement strand
GCCCCATGCGCCGCCTGGTCATCTCGACCTTCGTGGCCATCGGCAACTACGACTACGGCTTCTTCTGGTACCTGTACCTCGACGGCCGCATCGAGCTGGAGATCAAGGCCACCGGGGTGGTGTTCACCTCGGCGTATGTCGAGGGGAGCCGCTGGGCCACCCAGGTCGCGCCCGGCCTCGGCGCCCCTTACCACCAGCACCTGTTCAGCGCCCGGCTGGACATGACCGTCGACGGGGTCGACAACGCCGTCGACGAGGTCGAGCTGGAGCGGGTCCCGGTGGGGCCCGACAACCAGCACGGCAACGCCTTCACCCGGCGGGTCACCCGGCTGGCCCGCGAGTCCGAGGCGGCCAGGACCGCCGACGCGTCGGTCGGGCGGGCCTGGCAGGTGGTCAACCCGACCAAGACCAACCGCCTCGGCCAGCCGGTGGCCTACCTCCTCGACCCGCAGGCGGCGCCACTGCTGGCCGCCGACGCCGGCGCCCCCATCAGCGGCCGGGCCGCCTTCGCCACCCGGCACCTGTGGGTCACCCGCTACGACCCGGCCCAGCGCTACGCCGCCGGCGACCTCCCCAACCAGCACCCGGGCGGGGCCGGGCTGCCCACCTACGTGGCCGCCGACCGCGACCTCGACGGCCAGGACATCGTCCTCTGGCACACCTTCGGGATGACCCACTTCCCCCGGCCCGAGGACTGGCCGGTGATGCCCGTCGCCACCTGCGGCTTCACCCTGCGACCGGTCGGCTTCTTCGACCGCAACCCCGTCCTCGACCTGCCGAGGTAGCGCCAGCAATTCAAGGAGGCGGCGGGTGGGCTCGATACATCTGAGAATGGACGAGCGCGCCGTACCGCCATCAGACAAGCCTGACAGGCCCCGACTGGCCCGCCGCAGCCTCCAGCTCGGCATCGTGGCCACGCTCGTGGCCCTGCTCCCGCTGGCCGGGGCCGAGGCGCAGCGGTCGCGGCTGGCCCGGGCCGTGGCCGGCGGCGACCCGGCCCGGTTCGACCGGGCCGAGATCACCCGAGTACCTGACCAAGCCGCTGGACGTGCCCCGGTTCCTGGACGTGATCGACGGCATCCTGGTCGCCGCCCGCCCCTAGACCGGTTCGTCGACCCCCTGGACGGCCACCAGGTTCAGGCGCGCCGCCCCGGCGCGCAGCTCCCTGGCCTGCCGGTACTGCTCGGAGTCGTACCAGCGGCGGGCCGCCGCCAGGTCCGCGAACTCCAGGACGACCAGGCGCGACGGCCGCCAGTCGCCCTCCAGCACGTCCTGCTCGCCGCCGCGGACCAGGTAGCGGCCGCCGTGGGCGGTGACGGCGGCGGACGCGGCCGTCTTGTAGTGCTCGTACCGCTCGGGGTCGCTGACGTCGGTCTCGACGATGACGTAGGCGGGCATGGCGGGAATCTACGCCCGCGCCCCGCCGACGGCCAGCCGCCGGGCGTGACGACCGGCACAGCGGGGCGGTGACCGGGGTCACTGACCCGCTCGGGGCGGCTGGCTAAGGTCGGCCAATCGCGCCACAGCCGCAGAGCGACGATCGGCTTCGCCATGGCCTCCTCGACGCCCACCCGCAGCCCGGGCGGCAGGCTCCGTCCGCGCCGGCCGTCGGCGCCCTGGCGCCCGCTCCTAGCCCCAGTCGGCGGTGACGCCGGCGGCGCCGACCGCCCGCCGCAGGCAGGCCAGGCAGCGGGCCCGGGTCGGCCCGATGCTGCCCACCGGCATCTCCAGGATCTGGCTCACCTCGGCGTAGCTCAGGTTGTCGTCGGCCAGCAGCAGCCCCAGCAGCTCGCGGCAGCGCGGGGTCAGCCCGGCGAAGGCCCGGCGCAGCAGGGCGTCGCGCTCTTCCAGCTCGACCCGGCCGTCGGCGGTGGCGTCGTCCGGGCCGTCGGCGACGTCGCGGCCGTCGCCGACCGGCACCTGCCGGGCCGCCCGCCTGGCCACCCGGGCGCTCTCGCGGCGGGCGGTGGTGGCCAGCCAGGCGGCCAGCCGCTCGGGCTGGCGGAGCCGGCCGACCTGCTCGACCAGGCGCAGCCAGGTGACCTGGCTGACGTCGGCGGCGTCGCTGGCCGACAGCCCGTGCAGGCGCGCCACCGCCCAGACGAGCCCGGCATACCCCTGGACGAGCTGGTCCCATGCCCGCTGGTCGCCCGCGGCGGCCCGGCGGACCAGGACCCCGGTCTCCTCGGGGGTCAGTTGCATGGCATCCGGCCTCCCCTCGTCCGGCGGCGCCCGCCGGACCTTCCAGGTCGCCCACTGGGCGATGCCCGCATGGTCGGCGCCGGACCTTGAGGAACCGTTGGAGACGGATTGGAGCGGACCGCCATGGACCCACCACCCGCAGACCTGCGGTTCCGCATCCTCGGGCCGCTGGAGGTGACCCGCGGCGGCAAGGCGCTGGCCCTCGGCGGCCCCCGGCAGAAGGCGGTGCTGGCCTGCCTGCTCGTCCACGCCGACGAGGTCGTCCCCATCGACGCCCTGGCCGACGGGATCTGGGAGGGCCGGCCGCCCGACAGCGCCACCGGGACCATCCGCACCTACGTCTCCCACCTGCGCCGGGTGGTCGAGGCGGGGCCGGCCGGCGGGAACGGCCACGTCCTTGAGACCACCCCACCCGGCTACCGGCTGCGGGTCGAGCCCGGCCAGCTCGACAGCGACGAGTTCGAGCGGCTGCTGGAGCAGGCCCGCCGGGCCCGGGCCGACGGCGCCCCCGAGCTCGCCCTCGGCCACCTCAACCAGGCCCTGGGGCTGTGGCGCGGCCCGGCCCTGGCCGACTTCGCCGCCGAGTCGTTCGCCCACGCCGAGGTGGCCCGCCTCGACGGCCGCCGCCTGGCCGCGGTCGAGGAGCGGATCGAGGTCCAGCTGGCCCTGGGGCTCCACGCCGAGCTGGTGGCCGAGCTGGAGCAGCGCGCCGCCGACCACCCGCTCCGCGAGCGGCTGTGGGGCCAGCTGATGCTGGCCCTCTACCGGTCCGGGCGGCAGGCCGAGGCGCTCGGCGCCTACCAGCAGACCCGGGCCCTGCTGGCCGAGGAGCTGGGCATCGACCCCGGCCCGCCCCTGCAGCGCCTGCAGCGGGCCATCCTCCAGCAGGACCCGGCGCTGGACTGGCAGCCGCCCAGCCAGCCCCGGCCGCCCGCCACCGCCGCGCCCGCCGCCCCGCCGGCGCCCGAGCCGGCCCCGGCCCCGGCGACCGGGCCGGTCTTCGTCGGCCGCGAGCGGGAGCTGCGCGACCTCGCCCAGCTGCTCGGCCAGGCCGCGGACGGGCGGGGCAGCCTGGTCCTGCTGGGTGGCCAGGCCGGGATCGGCAAGACCCGCACCGCCGAGGAGCTGGCCGCCCTGGCCCGCCGCCAGGGCCTGCGGGTCCTCTGGGGCCGCTGCCACGAGGGCGACGGCGCGCCCCCGTACTGGCTGTGGGCGGAGGTGCTGCGCTCCTCGGTCCCCGGCCGCCACCCCGAGGCGCTGGCGGCCGCCCTCGGCGGCCGCGCCGCCGAGATCTCCCAGTTCGTCCCCGAGCTGCGCGAGCGCCTGCCCGGGCCGCCGCCGGCGGCGCCGCTCGACCCCGAGGCGGCCCGCTTCCGGCTGTTCGAGGCCGTGGCCGACCTGCTGCGGCGGGCCGCCGCGGCCCAGCCCACCCTGCTGGTCCTGGATGACCTGCACTGGGCCGACAAGCCGTCGCTGATGCTGCTGCAGTTCCTCACCCGCCAGCTCCGCGACACCCCGGTGCTCGTCCTCGGCGCCTACCGCGACGCCGAGGTGGGCCGGCGCCACCCCCTCAACGACGTGCTGGCCTCGCTGTCGCGGGAGCGGATCACCTCCCGGGTCACCCTCCAGGGGCTGGAGGCGCCCGAGGTGGCCCGGTTCATCGAGGCCGCCACCGGGGTGCCGCCGGGGCCGCTGGCCGCGGCCGTGCACGCCAGGACCGAGGGCAACCCGTTCTTCGTCCGCGAGCTGGTCCGGCTGCTCGAGGCCGAGGGCCGCCTGGACGCGGCCGAGGAGCTGGGCTGGTCGGGCGTCCCCTCGACCGTGCGCGAGGTCGTCGGCCGGGCCCGCAACCGCCTCTCCGGCGGAGCCGACCACCTGCTCAACCACGCCGCCGTGATCGGCCGCGAGTTCGACGCCGAGCTGCTCGGCCGGCTGCTCGGCAGCCCCGACGACCAGCTCGTCGAGGCCCTGGAGGAGGTGCTGGCCAGCGGCCTCGTCGCCGAGGACCCGCGCCTGGTCGGCGGCTACCGGTTCTCCCACGACCTGGTCCGGGAGGCCGTCTACGGCGAGCTGAGCACGATCCGCCGGGCGGCCATGCACCGCCAGATCGGCCAGGCCATCGAGGTCCTGCGGACCGGCTGCCTCGACCGGCACTACGCCTCCCTGGCCCGCCACTTCCTGCTGGCCGCCCGGGGCGGCCACGACCTGCCCCGGGCCGTCGAGTACGCCATGCTGGCCGCCGACCAGGCCACGGCCGCGCTGGCCTACGAGGAGGCCATCGGCCACTGCGAGCGGGCCCTGCGGGCGCTGCGCCAGGCCGCGCCGGCCGACCACGCCACCGCCTGCCGGCTGCTGCTGCGCCTGGGCGACGGCCACTGGCGGGCCGGCGAGGTGGCCAGGGCCCGGGACACCTTCCTGGAGGCGGCCGCCCTGGCCCGCTCCCTGGAGGAGCCCGAGCTGCTGGCCCGGGCGGTCATCGGCTTCAGGGGCGAGCTGTTCCGCGACTGGCACACCACCAACGGCGCCGTCCTCCAGCAGCTGGTGGAACTGCTGGAGGAGGCGCTGGCGGCCATCGGCCCCGACGACGGCCCGTTGCGGGTCCGACTCCTCGGCCACCTGGCCGAGGCGCTCTGCTACACGACCGCGGACGAGCGCCGCGACGCGCTCAGCCAGGAGGCCGTGGAGATCGCCCGCCGCCTCGACGACCCGGTCGTGCTCGGGGACGCGCTCCGCAGCCGCTGCCTGGCCCTGTGGAGCGTCCAGCACCTGCCCGAGCGGATGGGCCTGGCCGCCGCCGTCCTCGACCTCGGCCAGCGGCTCGACAGCTGGGAGCTGCGCCTGTTCGGCTACCACCACCTGTTCGTGGCCCGGCTGGAGCGCGGCGAGGTGGCCGAGGCCGGTCGCCTGCTCGACGCCTTCGAGGAGATCGCCGACCGGCTCCGCCAGCCCATCCACCTGTGGCAGGCCAAGCTGTTCCGGACCATGCAGGCGCAGCTGCGCGGCGCCTTCGAGCTGGCCGAGCGGCTGGCCATGGAGGCGCTGGAGCTGGGCCAGCGCGCCCAGGACCCCGACGCCCTCACCCTGTTCGCCACCCAGATCGGGCTGCTCCGCCTGGAGCAGGGGCGCCTCGGCGAGATCGAGCCGCTGGTCCGCCAGTTCCTCGACCAGGACATCCCCGACCCCAACTGGGAGACGGCCCGCGGCTTCATCGCCGCCACCCTCGGCCGGACCGAGGAGGCCCGGCGCGAGTTCGAGCGGGTGGTGATCGACGACGGCCTCCGGTCCCTCCCCCGCAACTTCGTCTGGCTGGCGCACCTGGCCCTGCTCAGCGAGTCGGCGGCCATGCTCGGCCACGCCGAGGGGGCCGGGGTCCTGCACCGGCTGATGCTGCCGTTCGCCGACCGCAACGTGCTCTCGGCCGACCTCCAGTGCTGGGGGGCGGCCGCCCGCTACCTCGGGATCCTGGCCACCACCTGCGGGCGGCTGGACGACGCCGAGCGGTGGCTGCGGCGGGCCCTGGCCATGAACCGGCGCATGGGCGCCTCGCCCTGGGTGGGCCACACCCTGGCCGACCTCGCCGCCGCGCTCCTGCGGCGGGGCCGGCCGGACGACCTGGCCGCCGCCCAGGCGCACCTGGACGACGCGCTCGCCATCGGGCGGGCGCTGGAGATGCCCCGGCTGATCGAGCGGCTGCACTCGGTCGCCGCCGCTCAGCGGGGCCTGGCCGTCGGGACCTGAGATGGAGGATCCCGCGAGATGGAGGGGGCAGCACATGGCAAACGACCGCGGCTACCACGATTCCCTGTTCTGGCGAGGCTACGAGGCCCTCAGCGGCTCCGCCGACCGGCGGGTCGGCTGGGACCGGCTGCCCAAGCCGCTCGGCCTGGCCGTGCTGGTCGGCCTGCGCAGCGAGCTGCGCAAGCGGAACCTGCACGACACCACCAACCAGCCGCCACCCACCGACCCGCCCGAGGTCGGGCCGCGCCCGGCCGACCTCAGCGCCCGCACCATCAACGGCGCCTTCAACGACCTCGACCAGCCGGCCATGGGCATGACCGGGGCCCGCTTCGGGCGCAACCTGCCCATCGACCAGACCTGGCGGGAGCCGCCCGACACCCTGCTCGAGCCCAGCCCCCGGGAGGTCAGCCGGGCCCTGCTGACCCGGCGCCAGCTCCAGCCCGCCACCGGGGCCAACGCGCTGGTGGCGGCGTGGCTCCAGTTCATGATCCGCGACTGGTTCTCGCACGGGCACAGCCCCAAGGACCGCCCCTGGACGCTGCCGTTGGCCGCCGGCGACGACTGGCCCGAGGACCCGATGGTGATCATGCGGACCCGCTCCGACCCGACCCGCGCCGAGGAGCCCGACGGGCTGCCGCTGACCTGGTCGAACACCGAGACCCACTGGTGGGACGGGTCGCAGATCTACGGCAAGACGGCCGAGGAGCAGAAGTTCGTCCGCAGCGGCCAGCACGGCAAGCTCCGGGTGGAGCCCAACGGCCTGCCCCCGTACCCGACCCAGCCCGAGCACAACCCGGCCCTGGTCCCCGGATTCTGGCTGGGGCTGGCCCTGATGCAGACGGTGTTCACCCTCGAGCACAACGCCATCTGCGACCGGCTGCTGGAGGACCATCCGTCGTGGCCGGACGACCAGCTGTTCGAGCGGGCCCGGCTGATCAACGCCGCCCTGATCGCCAAGATCCACACGGTCGAGTGGACCCCGACGGTCATCAGCCACCCCACCACCCAGACGGCCATGCGCGGCAACTGGTGGGGCCTGCTCGGCCAGCGCATCCACCGGCGGTTCGGCCGGCTGAGCTCCAGCGAGCTGCTCAGCGGCATCCCCGGGTCGACCAGGCAGCACTTCGACGTCCCCTACTCGCTCACCGAGGAGTTCGTGGCCGTCTACCGCATGCACCCGCTGGTCCCCGACGACTACGAGTTCCGCTCGGCCAGCGACGACCGCCTGCTGGAGCCGTTGACCCTCCGCGACATCGCCGGCCCGCGGGCCCTGGAGGTGATGGGCAAGCTGTCCATGCCCGACCTGCTCTACAGCTTCGGCACCATGCACCCGGGGCTCGTCACGCTCCATAACTACCCGCGTGACCTGCAGACCTTCCAGCGGCCGGACGGGAAGCTGATGGACCTGGCGGCCACCGACATCCTCCGCATCCGCGAGCTCGGGGTGCCCCGCTACAACCAGTTCCGGCGCCTGTTGCGGCTGGCCCCGGCCAGGAGCTTCGAGGAGCTCACCGACAACCCGGTGTGGGCCGAGGAGCTGCGGCGGGTCTACGGCGACGACATCGAGCGGGTCGACCTGATGGTCGGCATGTACGCCGAGCGGCGGCCCGAGGGGTTCGCCTTCAGCGACACCGCCTTCCGCATCTTCGCCCTGATGGCCTCGCGCCGGCTCAACAGCGACCGCTTCTTCACCACCGATTACACCCCGCAGGTCTACACCAGGGCCGGGCTGCGCTGGATCGAGGACAACACCATGCTGAGCGTGCTGCGCCGCCACTACCCGGAGCTGGGCCCGGCCGTGGGATCGGTCGGCAACGCCTTCCACCCCTGGCGGCGGGCGGGCGTCTGACCGGCCAGGTCGAGGGCGGCCAGCTCGGCGGCCAGGGCCCTCCAGGCGAACACCGCCCGGGCGGTCCCGAGCACCTCCGGGGGGACCGGGTCGGCCCTGGCCAGGGTCTCGCCCAGCTCCCGGCAGAGCGGGTCGGGGTCGCGGGTCATGCCGGCACCCCGACCGGCACGCGGTGGACCGGCCGGACCGCCGGGGCCGGGGGCGCGGCGTCGTGGCCGGCCAGCTGGGCCAGGTACCGGTAGGCCTGCCCGAGGTGGTAGCCGACCACCTCGTCGTCGCCGGCGTCGGTGGCCTCGGTGGCCAGCAGCTCGGCCGCCCGGATCAGGTTCCGCCGGGCCAGGGCGAGCAGCAGCGCGCCGACCCGCGGGCCCAGCGGCTCCGGGGCCAGGGTGGCCACCGACGGCCAGTCGAAGACCTGCCCGACGACGCTGGCCGCCTCCAGCACGGCCCGCTCCTCGGGCGGCAGCGCGTCCAGCTCGGCCCCGACCAGCGCCCGCGCGGCGCCGTCGCGGTCGCCCAGCGCCTGCTCGATGAGCAGCGGGTTGCCCTCGGCCAGGTCGGCCAGTCGCTCGCCGTCGACCCGCCCCGGCCCCCGCAGCACGGTGGCCAGCTCGGCGGCCTCGGCGGCCGGCAGCGGGTCGAGGTCGAGCCGGGCCCGGGCCGCGGCGGCCAGCGGGTCGCCATGACCTGCCGGCGGTCGGCGGCCGGCCGCGACCAGCAGCAGGGCGGCGTCGCGGGCGAACAGGGCCAGGTACTCGAGCAGGTCGAGCAGCAGCGGGTCGGCCCAGTGCAGGTCGTCGACGACCACCACCACCGGGCGGTCGGCGGCCAGCCGCTCCAGCAGCCGCCGCAGGCCACCGAACAGCCCCCGCGGGTCGGTCGCGGCCACCTCGGCCGGCCAGGCCCGCCGGTCGCCGGGGGCCGCGGCGGCGATGATCTGGCCGGCGACCTGGGTGGCGGCCGACACCCCGTAGGCCGGGCAGGCGGCCTCCAGCACCAGCGCCCGCTCGGCCGCCTGCTCGGCGAAGGCCCGCAGCAGCCGCGACTTGCCCACCCCGGGGTCGCCGACCACGGTGACCAGCTGGCAGGCCTCCTGGGCCACGGCCCGGTCGAGCATCCCCTGGAGCGCGGCCAGCTCGGCCGACCGGCCCACCAGCGGCGCGTCCAGGCGCCGGGGCAGGCCGGGAGCGTCCGCGACGACCTCGAGCAGGCGGTAGGCGGCGACCGGGGCGGAGCGGCCGCGGGGCACGAAGCGGGCCAGCGCCTGAGCCCGGATGGCCCCGGCGACCAGCCGGTAGGTGGCCTCGCCGAGCAGCACCTGGCCGGCCCCGGCGGCCCGCTCCAGCCGGGCGGCCAGGTTCACGGTGTCGCCGCCCACGAACGCGTGCCCGGCCCGCTCGTCGCCGGCCAGGACCAGCCCGGTGCTGACGCCGGTGCGGATGGCCAGGGTGACCTCGAGCTCGCTCTCCAGCTCGCGGTTGAGCATGGCCACCGCCTCCCCCAGCTCGGCGGCGGCCCGGACCGCCCGCAGGGCGTCGTCCTCACGGGCCCGGGGGATGCCGAAGACGGCCATGACGGCGTCGCCGATGAACTTCTCGACCACCCCGCCGTGGCGCTCGTGCACCCGCCTGGCCACCTCGAAGTAGCGGGTCATGACCGCCCGCAGCGACTCCGGGTCGAGCCGCTCGGCCAGCGCCGTCGACCCGGCGACGTCGGAGAAGACCACCGAGACGGTCTTGCGCACCTCACCCTGCATCGCTTCCCAGCCTCACTTCCGGAACCTCGGGGCGCTACAGGACAGAGCCCCCACGGCGGCCGCGTGATACATGGCCGCTCCGAGGCGACGGCTCAGCCCCGCGCCGGATAGCGGACGCGGTAGCGGAGGTGGGTGACGTCGGCGCCCTCGACGACCGAGATGGGGCCCTCCAGCTCCACCGGGACGCGCCGGAGCTCGCTGAAGTAGGCGGTGCCGCCGCCGAGCAGGACGGGGACCAGGTCGACCCAGATCTCATCCAGCAGGCCGGCGTCCAGGCACTGGGAGGCGATGGTGCCGCCGTTGACCCCCACCACCTTGTCGCCGGCCAGGGCCATGGCCCGCTCGACCGCGGCCTCGATGCCGTCGGTGACGAAGCTGAAGGGCGCGTCGTCGCGGGGCCAGCCCTCGGGCAGCTGGTGGGTGACGACCACCACCGGCCGGCCCATGGGATGGTTGCCGCCCCAGCCGTTGGTGAGGTCGAACAGCTTGCGGCCGACGACCAGGGCGCCGGTCATGTCGACCACGCCGTGCCAGTGGTCCGCGTTGACCTCGGTCATCCGCATGGTCAGCTCGGGATCGGTGGTGGGCACGACCACGTCGCCGTTGCCCAACCACTTGAACAGGTGCTCGAAGCCGCTCTCCTCGGGGCCGGCGATGTAGCCGTCCAGCGACACGCTGGCCCCGGTGTAGATCTTGGTCATATGGCGCTCCTCTCGGTCAGATGACGACCCGGGTCCCGGCCCCGGACTCGAGGGCGCGGCGGTAGACCAGGTCGGCGGCGGCAGCGTCCTCGACGGCGTG
>Ga0126306_10002510_pt1 | contig 10350 bp, 6 predicted proteins | sample Plot27_FD_92592 | JGI IMG/M metagenome (GOLD analysis project Ga0126306, IMG submission 92592) | Serpentine soil microbial communities from UC McLaughlin Reserve, CA, USA - Plot27 | ecosystem: Environmental > Terrestrial > Soil > Grasslands | place: USA: UC McLaughlin Reserve, Lake County... | reverse complement strand
CGAGGGTCTTGCGGATGGTGGCGCCGGCGGTGCGGACGCTGAGGTGCTCGAACCGCTCGCTGTCGAGGATGCCGAGCAGGATCTGGTACTGCTGGGCCTCGCTGAGCAGGTCGGCGTCCACCTCGATCCCCACCCGGATCCCGTACGCCTTGACGAGGTCGGCCGCGAACGCGTGGTAGGTATCGACGGTGACCTCGTCGCCGACGTCGGTCGGGGTGTCGGCCAGCGCCTCCCGGACCCTAGCCTCCAGCTCGCTGGCCGCCTTGTTGGTGAAGGTCAGCCCGAGCACGGACGCCGGCGCGACCCCGAGCCGCTCGATCAGGTAGACGATGCGGGCCGCCATCACCGCCGTCTTGCCGGACCCGGCGCCGGCGATCACGTGCACCGGGCCCACCGGGGCGGTGATCGCGGCCACCTGCTCGGGCGTCGGCTCCTGCCCCCGCAGCGCCGCCCGCGCGCCCGGGGTCACCACCCCGGCGAGGGTCGCGCTCATCCCCCACCGCCGCCGTTGCCGTCGGCCGGGGTGCCGTTGGGCCCGAGGCCGGAGGGGGGGTGGGCGGGGGCCAGGAACTCCTCGCCCTGGGGCCACATGGGGCAGATGGGCTTGAAGGCGCACATGCGGCAGTCGGCGTGCGGGTCGGGGTCGAAGGACTCGGCGGCCGCCCCGTCGAGCAGGGCCAGCAGCCGCCGCTCGACCTGGGTGGCGTAGTCGGGCCCCGGGTGCTGGCTCACCCTGGTGAAGCGGCCGTGCTGGACCCGGGCCGGGTAGACCAGCTGCATCTCGACCGGGTGGCCGAGCGCGGCCAGCTCCGGGTCGCGCAGCGCCGCCAGGTAGTAGATGGCGAGCTGGAGGGAGCGCGCCGCCTCCTCGTCGGACGCCGGGTAGCGGGCGGTCTTGTAGTCGAGCAGCACGATGCCGCCGTCCGGGCCCGGGTCGACCCGGTCGATGCGCCCCCGGACGAGGTGGCCGCCGACCTCCATCTCGAACCCGACCTCGAACCGCAGCGCCCGGCGGGCGTCGGTGGCCTCGCTGCGATGCCACAGCTCCAGCATGCCCATGCCGTCGCGCCAGTACTGGTAGGCGATCGCCCGCGACGGGAACCAGGCGGGGTTGAACCGCTCGCGGTAGGCGGCCTTGAGGTCCTCCGGCTCGTGGGCGATCTCGCCCTTGGCGGCCAGCTCGAAGATGGTGTGCATGAGCCGCCCGAAGGCCATCTGGTAGGAGGAGCGGTCGTCGAGCCCGGCCACGCTGCCGAAGAAGTAGCGCAGGTGGCAGTCCTCGTAGGTCCCGATCCGGGAGTACGAGGTGCGCAGGCGCCCCTCGGCGGCGATCGGCTCGGGGTCGCGGGTGTAGTCGCGGCGCCACCACCAGGTGGCCGGGTCGACGCCACCGATGGCCGCCAGGTTGGCCGCGGCGGCCAGCCGCTCGGCGGCCGGGCGGTCGCGGTCGCCGGCCACCCGGCGCAGGGCCCCGGCGGCCTCCAGCGATCCCAGCGGGGTGGCGTCGGCGGCCGGCGGGTCGGCGGGAAGCTCCAGGCCGAGCTCGCGGAGGAACCGGGACGGCTCGCCGCGGCCGTCGACCCGGGAGGCGGTGAACACCACCCGGTCCCGGGCGCGGCTGGCGGCCAGGGTGAACCGCCGCCGCTCGGCGTCGAGCAGGGCGCTGGCCCGGGCCACCGGGCCAGGGTCGCCGTCGAGCCGCCAGGCCTCGAACAGGCCCTGCGGCCGGGCGGTGAGCGGCAGCGCGCCCTCGAGGCAGCCGGCCACGACGACCAGGGCGAACTCCTGGCCCTTGGCCGCGTTGACCGACAGCACCGCCACCGCGTCGCTCCTGCTCATCGCCGGTGGCAGCCAGGGGTCGCTGGCGAAGTCGGCCCGCTCGACCACGTCCAGGTAGGTGCGCATGCTGGCCCCGGGCCGGCCGTCGACGAACAGGCTCAGGGCCCGCGAGAACGCGGTCAGGGCGTCGAGCTGGCGCTGGGTGTCGGCGTCGGTCGGGTCGCACTCGGCCCGCAGGATCAGGTCGGAGAACGCGGGGGCGCTCCGCCACACCTCCCAGAAGCAGGCGTCGGCGTCCAACTCCGCGACCCACCGCTCGGCCCCCTCCAGCAGGTCGCACAACGCCTCCACCCGCCCCACCAGCCCGGGATCGAGGGCCAGCGCCGAACCGGCCCGCCCGGGTCCCTCTCCCCCGTCGTCGGCCTCCGCCTCGCTGGCGGGCCCGGGTCCCGGGTCCGCCTCGGCCGGGGCGCCCCGGTCCGCCTCGGCCGGGGGTGGCGGAACGGCGCGGGCGCGGACGTGGTCGGCGAGGGAGCGGTCGGCCAGGAGGGCGGCGCGGCGGAGGGCGCGCAGCTCGCCGGGGTCGAGTCCGCCGAGGGGAGAGGTGAGGAGGGTCGGGAGCAGCTCGTCGGCCCGGGCCGGGTCGAGGGCCAGGCGGAACAGGTCGAGGACGTTGCCGACGATCGGCTCGGCGACGAGCTGGCGCTCCCCGGCCCCCAGGCGGTAGGGGACGCCGAAGCGCTCGAGGGCCCGGCGGGTCGGGCCGCTGAGGCGCCTGGTCGTCGGCAGCAGGACGGCCATGCGGCCGTAGGGGACGCCGTCGCGCTCGTGGGCGACCCGGAGCAGGCGGGCGTTCGCCTCCGCCTCCTCGGCCGGACCTGGATAGCGGGCCGCCTCCACGGTGGTGGTCCCGCCGCCGGTGAGGGGCACGACCGGGCCGGCGCCGGCGGCCTGGAGGCGGCGAACGGCGTCGAGCCCGGGGCCACCGAGACGGCGGCTGCGCTCGAGCACGAGCACCCCGGCCCCGAGGCGGTCGGCGAGCTCCGGCAGCGCGCCCGGGGTGGCGCCGCGGAAGGCCTCGGTGGCGCCGGCCGGGTCGCCGGCCAGGATGGCGCTGACCCCGCCGCCGACCAGCAGCGACAGCAGCCGGACCTGGGCCGGGTCGAGCTCCTGGGCCTCGTCGATCAGGACCGTCCCCACCTGGGCGGCCGTGTCGGCGAGGACGTCGGGCTGGTCCTCGAGCAGGTCGCCGGCCTGGAGGATGAGGCCGGCCTGGTCGACGGAGTCCTGGAGGGCCAGGTGCTCGCCGTAGAGGTGGAGGAAGTCGGCCACCGGGCGCCAGTTGGGCCGGCCCTCCGCCGCGGCCCGCTCCAGCAGCTCCTCGGGGTCGATGAGGCGGCGCTCGCAGGCCAGCACGAACTCGGCCAGCTCGTCGGTGAACGCCCGGGTGTCGACGAGCGGGGCCAGCGGGCCCCAGTCGACCGACGGCTCCTCGACGGCGAGCAGCGACCGGACGAACGACCACTGCTCCGGACCGCTGAGGGGGCGCGGCTCGCCGCGGTAGTCGAGCAGGTCGGCGTGGTTGGCGACCAGGGCGCGGGCGAACGCGTACCAGGTCACGCAGCCGAGCTCGCCCCCCGACGCCCGGTCGAGGGCGGCCAGGAGCCGCTCGGTCGAGGCCACCGCGGCCTGGCGGCTGGAGGTCAGGAACCGGGCCGAGCCGCCCTGCCTGGCCAGGAGGTCGTGCATGATCGCCTCCAGCAGGGCCGTCTTGCCGCTGCCCGGGCCGCCGAGGACGACCAGGTTCCCGGGCGGGAGCATGGTCGCCAGCTCGGCCGGCAGGCCGTCGGGCAGGACCAGCGGTCCCCCGCCGGGCGGCTGGATCGGAGTGGGCGCGCTTGGCCGGTTCATGATGCGGGCATCCTAGCGATCGCCTACGACGCTGGGCGCCTGTTGTCCACAGCCCCGGGCGCGGGTCGGGGGCGGCGCCTATGCTTCGCGTCGATGGGGCGCCGGTGAGGATTGGAGGAAGGACGACGACGCCGACGAGGTCGATGACCGACGGGCGCGGACGCGGGCCGGGGCGGGTCCGGCCGCTGGTCGTCCTGCTGCTGGTCGCCCTCTCGCTGGCGCTGCCGCTGGCCGGGTGCGAGGGGCTGGTCGAGGAGGTCGGAGGCGACGGGGGCGGCAAGGCGCCGGCCGACCTGGCGACCAGCGCGGCCGAGCGGAAGGCCTGGCCCGACCCGCCCGAGGACGCGGTGCGGGCGAGGGTGCAGCGGGTCTCGGACGGGGACACGTTCATCGCCACGGTGAAGGGCCGGCGGGAGCGGGTCCGGGTGATCGGGGTGGACACCCCGGAGTCGGTGGATCCCAACCGCCCGGACGAGCCGTACGGGCAGGAGGCCTCGGACTTCGCCAAGCACTACCTGGACGGCGAGACGGTGCGCCTGGCCGGGGACGCCGAGCCGCGGGACCGGTACGGGCGGATACTGGCCTACGTGTGGCTGGAGGACGGGACCTTCTGGAACGCGCTGCTGGTCGCCGAGGGCTACGCCCAGCAGCTCACGATCCCGCCGAACGTCACCTACGCCGGCCTCTTCCGCCAACTGGCCCGCGAGGCCCGCCAGCACGACCGCGGCCTCTGGGCCCAGGAGAACCAGGCCAGAACGTAAAGGACGGCCTGCCGTCCGGGGGGTCCCGGTAGTCCCCCAACCACCGGTCCACACACCGGACGGCGCGGCCGCCGCTAGGCGAACGTGCTTCCCGCGCCTCCCGTGTCCTCTCGGCCTAGGCCGAACGGCCCAGGCCGTCCTGCGGGCGGAAGTGGCCTTTGCGGAACGCCCCCCAGCGCCCGCGCCGACCAGCTCCGTGTTCGCCTAACCAGCGTAAAGGGTCGTTCCCGTTCTTGGCTCCCTCGTCGCCAAATCGTTATCAGCCAAAGTACCAGATTCGGTCGACGCATCCCATGTCGGACCCTGCCGCGCCGTCCGTCCCCGATCAGCCGGCCGGGCGCTCGGTCAGCGTGGCCGTAATGGTAGTTTCGCTCCCCCCGCGGACGACTCCGAGCGTCACCTTGTCGCCGGGCTGGTGGTTCCTGATGGCGACGACCAGCTCGCTGTAGTTCTCGACCGCCTTGCCGTCGATCGTGACCACCAGGTCACCAGGCTGGATGCCGGCCTTGGCCGCCGGGCTGTCGGGCGCGACCTCCTGGATGAGGGCGCCGGCGCGGCCGCCGGTGGTGGTGAGCGACGGGGTGACGCCGAGGTAGCCGATCTGGATCTGCTCGCCCTTGACGATGGCCGCGGCCGACTTGGCGGCGATGTCGATCGGGACGGCGAAGCCGATGCCGACGTTGCCGGCGGAGTTGTTGCCGGGGCGGATGGCGCTGTTGATGCCGATGACGCGGCCCTGGCGGTCGGCGAGCACGCCGCCGGAGTTACCCGGGTTGATCGGCGCGTCGGTCTGGATGACCTCGCGGCCGTCGTCGAGGGTGCGGTCGGTGGAGCTGATGATCCCGGCGGTCACGGTCTCGTTGAGGCCGAAGGGGCTGCCGATGGCGACCGCGAGCTGGCCGACCTGGAGGTTCTGGCCGATGCCGAGCGGCGCCGCCTTGAGGCCGGTGCGGTCGACCTTGACCACGCCGACGTCGTTGCGCTCGTCGGTGCCGACGACCTCGCCCTGCAGCTCGGTGCCGTCGAAGAGCCGGACCTCGACCTGGTCGACGCCATCGATGACGTGGGCGGCGGTCATGATGTAGCCGTTGGCGTCGTAGACGAAGCCGGAGCCGACGCCGCTCCCGTGACGGATCTCGACCACGGTGGGGAGCAGGGCCTTGGCCACGGCGGCGGCCGGCTCCTCGCCCGAGCTGGTGACGGCCGCGCCGCCGGAGGACCCGGCAGGGGCTGCGACCGGGATGCCGGCGCCGGCCGGGGCGGGGTCGTCGTCGAGGGCCTGGCTGATGCCGTAGCCGCTGGCCAGCAGGACGACGCCGGCCACGACGGCGGCCAGCCAGCGGGTGGGCCGGCGGCCGCTGGGCGAGCCGCCGCCGGCGGGCGGCGCTCCCCAGCCGGGGACGGTCGGGTAGCCACCACCGCCCTCACCGCCCTGGCCCCAGGCGGGCCGGGTCTGGTCGGTCGGGGCCTCGGGGCCCTGGGGCGGCGGGGCCTCCGGGCTCTTCGCCTGGGTCCAGGACGGCCCCTGGGCGGCGGCGGGCGGGGTCCAGCCCGGGCCGTCGGCGGCGGGGGCCGCGGGGGCCGGTCCCGCGGGCGGCGGCGCCTGGCCCCAGGACGGTGGCCAGGGGTCCTGCTGGGTCTGGGAGGGGTCCTGCGGGTCCCTGGGTAGTGGTTGGGTGTGGGATTCGGAGTCCGGGGAGCGCGAGGGCTCCACGCCGTCGCGAATGGACATTCGGTCGCCTCCTGCGGGGTCGAACACGGCAAGCCTTGGCGTCGAGCCTAGGCGACCTGCGCTAAAGCACCAGTAAGGCAACCCTCAAAACGGCATAAGGGCCGGCTACTCCGCGGGGGGGCCGAACGACGGCCGCGTCCGGGCCCGGTCGGCCGGGGTGGCCACCGGGGCCAGCGACGACGGCGCCGCCGGGCCTGAGTCGCCGGTGGAGGACGGGGTGGCGGCGACCGGGAGCCAGATGACGAAGGAGGAGCCGACCCCGGGCTTGGACTGGAGGCGGACCTGGCCACCGTGGCTCTCGGCGATCTGGCGGACGATGGCCAGGCCGAGGCCGGTGCCGCCGTCGGCGCGGGAGCGGGCCTTGTCGGCGCGCCAGAAGCGGTCGAAGACGCGGTCCTGGTCCTCGGGGGCGATGCCGGGGCCCTCGTCGGCCACGGCGATCCAGGCGCGGTCGCCCTCGCTGCCGGTGGCCAGGCGGATGCGGGACCGGGCGGGGGCGAGGCGGACGGCGTTCTCGAGCAGGTTGGCCACGGCCCGCTTGAGGGCGTCGCGGTCGCCGGTGACGACCACGTCGGGGGCGATGGCCCGGTCGAGGACGATCTGGCGGGCCGCCGCCGGGACGACGAAGTCGTCGCTGGCCTCGGCCACGGCGGCGCCCAGGTCGACCGGCTCGTGCTCCAGGATCGGCTCCTGGCGGCGGGCCAGCGCCAGCAGGTCGTCGACCAGGCGGGCCATGCGGTCGCTGGCCCGCTTGACCACGGTGATGGTGTGGCGGAGCTCGTCGGGGTCGGCGTGGGGGTCGGCCAGGGCGACGTCGACGTTGGTGCGGATGATGGCCAGCGGATTTCGCAGCTCGTGGGAGGCGTCGGCGACGAACTGGCGCTGGGCGGCGAAGGCGGCATCCAGGCGGGCCAGCATGGCGTCGAAGGTGTCGGCCAGCTGCTTGAGCTCGTCGTCCGGGCCGGGCAGCTCGATGCGGCGCGACAGGTCGGTGGCCTGGATGTCGCGGGCCACCGAGGTGATGCGGCCGATGGGCCGGAGCACCCGGCCGGCGACCACCCAGCCGACGCCGAGGCTGGCCACGAACAGCACCCCGAGGGCGCCGAAGGAGTAGTTGCGGAGCTTGGTCAGGGTCACCGAGTTCACGAAGCGGGTGAACTCCCGGGCCTGGAAGTAGTCGATGGTCACGCAGCGGTCGCTGACGTTGCTGCAGATCCTCTTGGTGTAGGTCGGCGACACCGGCTCGCCGCGCAGCGACATGACCAGCACCAGGTAGATGGCGGCGACCACGACCGCGGCCAGCCCGAACAGCACCGCCGAGTACAGCAGGGTGTAGCGGAAGCGGATCGACCGGGCCCACTCCGGCAGCCGGTCGACCAGCCAGCCGGGCGGGTTCATGGCTGCTCGCGCAGGCGGTAGCCGCGACCGACGACCGTCTCGATCGGCTGGCTGTCGCCGGCGTCGGCCAGCTTGCGGCGCAGCGTCATCACGGTGACCCGGACGGTGTTGGTGAAGGGGTCGGCGTTCTCGTCCCAGACGTGCTCCAGCAGCTCCTCCTGGCAGAGCACCTGCCCGGGCCGGGACATGAAGTAGCGCAGCAGCGCGAACTCCTTGGGCGTCAGCGGCAGCTGCTGGCCGTCGCGGCGGGCCTCGTGCCGGGAGCTGTCGAGCTCGATGTCGCCGACCTTCAGCACCGCGCCCGAGCGGCCGGCGTCGCGGCGCAGCAGGGCCCGCACCCGGGCCGTCAGCTCGTCGAAGTCGAACGGCTTGACCAGGTAGTCGTCGGCGCCCTCGTCGAGCCCGGTGATGCGGTCGCGGGTGGAGTCGCGGGCGGTCAGCATCAGCACCCGGGTCGGCTGGCCCACGTCGTCGGCGCGGATGCGCCGGACGACCTCGATGCCGTCGAGGCGCGGCAGGTTCAGGTCGAGGCAGACCACGTCGTAGTCGTTGACGCTCGCCTTGTCGACGGCCTCGTCACCGTCGTAGGCGACGTCGACGGCGTAGCCCTCCCGACGCAGGCCGCGCGCGATCGCGTCGGCCAGGTCGGCCTCATCCTCGACGACCAGCACCCGCATGGCCGAAATGGTAGCCGTTATGGCCATCAAGCAGGCGTAAGAGGCCCGCTTGTTAGACTGCGACATGGCCTCCGACACCAACCGGGCCGGAGCCGGCGTCCTCGTGGCCATCGGTGGTGCGGAGGACAAGCTCGGCCACCGGACCATCCTCAGCCACTTCGTCCAGCTGGCCGGCGGCCGGCGGGCCCGGATCGCCGTGATCGCCACCGCCTCCTCGCTCGGGGACGAGATCCTGGGCCTGTACCGGCGGGTGTTCACCGACCTGGGCGCGGCCGAGGTGCTGGCGCTGCGGCCCGCGACCCGCGAGGAGGCCGAGGCCCCCGGGCCGGCGGAGGCGGTCGATGGGGCCACCGGGGTGTTCATGACCGGCGGCAACCAGCTGCGGCTGTCGATGGTGGTGGCCGGGACCCGGCTGGGGGCGGCCCTGCTGGCCGCGCACCGGCGGGGCGCGGTGGTGGGCGGCACCTCGGCCGGGGCCAGCGCCCTCAGCTCCCACATGGTCGCGTTCGGCGGCCCCGGGGAGGTCCCCAAGCAGCGCCTGGCCCACATGTCGGCCGGGCTCGGGCTGCTGCCCGGGGCGGTCATCGACCAGCACTTCAGCCAGCGCAACCGGCTGGGGCGGCTGCTGCTGCTGGTGGCCGAGTCCCCCAGCCAGCTCGGCATCGGGATCGACGAGGACACGGCCGCGGTGATCGGCCCCGACGGGGTGCTGGAGGTGCTCGGCAAGGGCACGGTGACGGTGGTCGACGGGTCGCGGGCCCAGTCGGACGCGTTCGAGGTCAGGGCGCGGCGGCCGGTGCTGGTGTCGGGGGTGGTGCTGCACGCCCTCCCGCCCGGCTACCGGTTCGACCTCAGGGCCCGGGTCCTGCTGCCCCGGCTGCAGGCGATCCCGACCCCGAGGCGGCAAGCTGCCGAGGAGGCGGCCGAGGAGCTGCCGGCCGGCCGGCCGGCGCGGCGACGCCGGGCCCGCGGCGGCGAGGAGCAGGAGGCATCCCAATGAGCGAGGACCTGGCCGCCGCCCGCGCAGCAACCCCGCCCGCAGCCCAGGCGACAACCCCGCCCGCGGCCCAGGCGACAACCCCGCCGGCCGCGCAGCCGGCAGCCCCGCCCACCGATGAGCGGGCCCCCGACCGGGAGGGTAGCCGCCAGCGGGAGGAGGCGCGACCGGCCGTCCACAGCCCCCCCGAAGGCCGCCAGCCGGAGGGGGTGGGAGCGGCCGTCCCGGGCCCCCGGCCCGACCTCACCATCCTGGAGGCGCGGGTCTACCGGGGGCCCAACTACTGGTCCTACGACAAGGCGATCCACCTGCTGGTCGACCTGGGGTCGCTGGAGGACTTTCCCTCGAACACGCTGCCGGGCTTCACCGACCGGCTGCTGGAGCTGCTGCCGGGGCTGGTCGACCACACCTGCGGGGTCGGGCGTCGGGGCGGGTTCGTGGAGCGGCTGCGCGAGGGCACCTGGCTGGGGCATGTGGCCGAGCACGTCGCCCTCCAGCTGCAGCGGGAGGCCGGGGGGGAGCAGCGGCGGGGCAAGACCCGCAGCGCCGCCGGGCGCGGCCGCTACAACGTGATCTACGGCTACGGGGACGACCGGGTCGGGCTGGCCGCCGGGCGCCTGGCCGCGCGGCTGGTCAACCACCTGGTCGAGGCGGAGCCGGACTTCGACTTCGAGGCCGAGCTGGAGCGGTTCATCCTCCAGGCCGAGCGGACCGCCTTCGGCCCCTCGACCCAGGCCATCCTGGACGAGGCGGCCGCCCGCGACATCCCCTGGCTGCGGCTGAACGAGTACTCGCTGGTCCAGCTGGGCCAGGGCATCTACCAGCAGCGCATCCGGGCCACCATGACCTCCAAGACCAGCTCGCTGGCCGTCGACGTGGCCGGCGACAAGGAGCTGACGACCCGGCTGCTGGCCGCCGCCGGGCTGCCGGTGCCCCGCTCCTACCCGGTGCGCGACGTCGCCGACGCGGTGGCCGCCGCCCGCCGCCTCGGGTTCCCGCTGGTCGTCAAACCGCTGGACGGCAACCACGGCCGCGGGGTCCACCTGGACCTTCGCAGCGAGGAGGAGGTGGCCGCCGCCTTCCCGGCCGCCCAGG
>Ga0126306_10002509_pt1 | contig 10350 bp, 10 predicted proteins | sample Plot27_FD_92592 | JGI IMG/M metagenome (GOLD analysis project Ga0126306, IMG submission 92592) | Serpentine soil microbial communities from UC McLaughlin Reserve, CA, USA - Plot27 | ecosystem: Environmental > Terrestrial > Soil > Grasslands | place: USA: UC McLaughlin Reserve, Lake County... | reverse complement strand
GTGGACAAGGAACACATCGTCGTGGTCGAGCTGGACTCCAATGCCGCCCGGCAGGCGGTCGCCGCCGGGCTGACCGTCGTGGAGGGGTCGGCCACCCGGGCGGCGGTGCTCACCGACGCCCACGTGCAGCGGGCCAAGTCGGTGATCGTCGCCGCACACAGCGACGAGGCCGCGGTGCTGATCACGCTCACCGCACGGCAGCTCACCAAGGGGAAGGTACGGATCGTCACCGCGGCCCGCGAGGACGAGAACGCGCCGCTGCTCAAGCAGAGCGGCGCTCACCAGGTGATCGTCTCCTCCGCCACCGCCGGCCGGCTGCTCGGCATGTCCACCTCGGCACCGCCGATCATCGACGTCGTCGAGGACCTGCTCACCCCCGGGCAGGGCATGGCGCTGGCGGTCCGCTCGGTGACCCGGGATGAGCTCGGCAAGAGCCCGCGCGAGTTGGACAGTGTGGTGATCGCGCTGGTCCGGCGCGGTCGGGTGGTGCAGCTGGGCGGGCCGGACACCGACAAGCTGGAGGTCGGCGACATGATCGTCTACGTCCGCGACGACCGGCCCACGGCGAACACGTTGCCGGCGTGATCCGATGAGCGACGCCGACCTGCGGACGCGCGCGGAGTCGGTGCTCCAGGCGCTGGCCGGCCCGCACGCGCGGCTCCGCGACGACCAGTGGCGGGCCATCTCCGCGCTGGTGACCGACCGGTCGAGGGTCCTCGTCGTGCAGCGGACCGGGTGGGGCAAGTCCGCGGTCTACTTCGTGGCGACCGCGCTGCTGCGGGCCGACGGCGCCGGGCCGACCGTCATCGTGTCGCCGCTGCTGGCGCTGATGCGCAACCAGATCGCAGCCGCCGAGCGGGCCGGGATCCACGCCGCCACGATCAACTCGACCAACCTGGAGCAATGGGACGAGGTGCGGGCCGCGGTCAGCCGCGGCGACGTCGACGTGCTGCTGGTGAGTCCTGAGCGGCTCAACAACCCCGACTTCCGGGACACCGTCCTCCCCCAGCTCGCCGCCGACTGCGGGCTGCTCGTTGTCGACGAGGCGCACTGCATCTCCGACTGGGGCCACGACTTCCGGCCGGACTACCGGCGGCTCCGGCACCTGATCGGCGAGCTGCCGAACGGGGTCCCGGTGCTGGCCACGACCGCTACCGCGAACGCCCGGGTGGTCGAGGACGTGGCGGGTCAGCTCGGCGTCGGCGATGCGATGGCCGGCCCGGGGCCGCTGGTGCTGCGCGGGTCGCTGGACCGGGAGAGCCTGCGGCTGGCGGTGGCCCGGCTGCCGAGCCACGCCGAGCGGCTGGCCTGGCTCACCGAGCGCCTCGGCGAGCTGCCCGGGTCCGGCATCATCTACACGCTGACGGTGGCCGCCGCCGGCGAGGTGGCCGAGCACCTGCGCGAGGCCGGGCACGAGGTCGCTGCGTACTCCGGGCAGACCGACACCGCCGAGCGGCTCGCCGCCGAGGAGGCGTTGCTGGCGAACAAGGTGAAGGCGCTGGTCGCGACGTCCGCGCTCGGCATGGGCTTCGACAAGCCCGACCTCGGCTTCGTGGTCCACCTCGGGGCGCCGCAGTCGCCGGTCGCCTACTACCAGCAGATCGGCCGGGCCGGGCGCGGCGTCGAGCGCGCCGACGTGGTGCTGCTGCCGGGCCGCGAGGACGAGGACATCTGGCGGTACTTCGCGTCGCTGGCCTTCCCCGGCGAGGACCAGGTGCGCGCGGTGCTGGCCGCCCTCGCCGGCAGCGACCGGCCGCTCTCGACCGCGGCCCTGGAGACGCGGGTCGACCTGCGCCGCGCCCGGCTGGAGATGATGCTCAAGGTGCTCGACGTCGACGGCGCGGTCCGCCGGGTGCGCGGCGGCTGGACCGCGACCGGGCAGCCGTGGAGCTACGACCGGGACCGGTACGCCCGGGTGGCCGCCGTCCGCGGCGCCGAGCAGGACGCGATGCGCGCCTACGTGGGCAGCGACGGCTGCCGGATGGAGTTCCTCCGCCGCCAGCTCGACGACCCGGACGCCGGGCCGTGCGGCCGGTGCGACAACTGCACCGGCCCGTTCTACCCGGGCACCGTCGACGCCGGCGCGGTGACCGCCGCCCGGCACCGGCTGGACCGGCCCGGAGTGGTGGTGGAGCCGCGCGCGCTCTGGCCGACCGCCATGGCGGCGCTCGGGGTGTCGGTCTCGGGCAAGATCCCGCCGGCCGAGCAGGCTGCCGCGGGCCGGGCGCTGGCTCGCCTCACCGACCTCGGCTGGGGTACCCGGCTGCGGTCGGTGTTCGGGTCGCCGGAGGACGTGGCCGTGCCGGACGAGCTGCTCGGCGGCGTTGTCCAGGTGCTCGCCGGGTGGGGCTGGCAACGCCGGCCGGACGCGGTGGTGTCGATCGGCTCGGCGTCCCGGCCACGGCTGGTGCGGTCGCTGGCCGACGGGATCGCGCGGATCGGCCGGCTGCCCTACCTCGGCGAGCTGGAGCCGGACGGACACCGCCCCGGGCGCCAGGCCAACAGCGCGCAGCGGCTGGCGGCGGTGCATGACGCGCTCGCGATACCGGCCGCGCTGGCGGCCCGGTTGGCGGACCTGGACGACCCGGTGGTGCTGCTCGTCGACGACCGGGCGGACACCCGCTGGACGCTCACCGTGGCCGCGCGGCTGCTACGCCGGGCCGGCGCCGGCGAGGTGCTGCCGTTCGTGCTGGCGCTGGAGGCGTGATGCGGTACGCGGTGGGGCTGCCGAACATCGGCGGGTACGGCGACCCCGGGCTGCTCGTGGAGCTGGCGGTGAGCGCCGAGGAGGCCGGCTGGGACGGCGTCTTCCTCTGGGAGCACCTGCTGTACCGGGAACCGGACTGGCCGGTGGCCAATCCGGTGGTCGTGGCGGCGGCGATCGCGGCCCGGACCCGGTGGGTCCGGTTCGGGATCATGGTCAACGCGGTCGCCAGGCGGCACCCGGGTCAGCTCGCCGCGGAGGCCGCCACCCTCGACGTGCTCTCCGGTGGCCGGCTGGTGTTCGGCGCCGGCCTCGGGTCGTACCCCGACGAGTGGACGCGGTTCGGCGCCGACGCCGACCAGCGGCTGCGGGCCGAGCGACTCGACGAGGGGCTGGCCGCGGTGACCGCGCTGTGGTCCGGCCAGCCGGCGACCCTGCACGGCTCGCACGTCCGGGTGGACGGGGTCCGGATGCCGCTCACGCCGGTGCAGCGGCCCCGGATCCCGATCTGGTGCGGCGGCCGGTGGCCGGCGAAGCGGCCGTTCCGGCGGGCCGCCCGGTGGGACGGGGTGATGCCGACCCACCGCGACTACGGGCTCGGCGAGACCATGCCGCCGGACGAGCTGGCAGCGGTCGTGAAGTACGTCCGCGAGCACCGTGACCCCGGCGCGGGCCCGTTCGACGTCGTGCTGGAGGGGCGCAGCGAGCCGGGCGGCGGCGCCGGCGTGGTCGCGCCGTACGCGGACGCTGGGCTGACCTGGTGGATCGAGGCGCTCGGCTGGTGGCGGGGTGGCCTCGACGTGGTGCGGAAGCGGATCGCCGCCGGGCCGCCGCGCTGAGCCGACCACGGCGGGCGGCTCACGAGGCCGGCCCGCCGCGCTAAGCGACTACGCCGGGCAGGTGGCGAGCATGTCCCGCAGCGCCGCCACGTCGGCCTTGCTCAGCGGCAACTGGTACTTCTTCACCGGCCGCAGGTAGGCGATCGCGTAGGCGCACTGGTACGGCTTCCTCGGCCGCCACGCGCTGGGCCCGAGGTCGCTCTTGGACCGGTTCGACGAGCGATCCACCGCCTGTAGGTTGTCCGGGTCGTTGGCGAAGTTCAGCCGCCGCTGCGCGGGCCACGACTTCGCTCCGGACGCCCACGCGCGGGCCAGCGGCACGATGTGGTCGATGTCGAGCTGGCGGGGCATGGTCAGCGTCGCACCGGTGTACGGCGACGACCAGGTGCCGGCGATGACCTTGCAGTCGCGCGTCCCGGCCTTGAACCGCACCGTGCCCCGCCTGCCGTCCCGCTTGAGGATGTCGTTGCGGGTGTCGCAGCCGTTGCGGGCGGCCGCGATGCCGACGCCCGCGTCGCTCCACGGGTCACCGAACAGCTCCCGCTCGTAGGACGGGTCCTTGCCGGGGATGGTCCGCACCGGGATCGCGGCGAGATCGGCCCTCGCCCTGGCGACCGCCTGAGCGGTCTGAGCACCCCCGCCGGTGGTGGGAGCCGTGCTCGCACCGCTGGCCGGCTGGCTGAGCGTGGGCAGCTCGTCGGCATCACAGCCGGTCAGCACGGCACCGATCACGAGCGCCGCGACGGTAGGGACCACAGTGGACATCCGGCGGAGCCGAACCGCGATCAAGGCTTCTCCCAGTACGTGGCGACGTCGCTCGAATGGTACGAGGTTCGTGCCCTGTCAACGGCTATTGCCAAACATTGGCCAGCCGTGCTCTACAGAGGACAGTGTTTTGCGCCGTGAGCTGCAGGGATCCGATCAGAGCTCGAGCAAGGTGCCGTCCGCGGGGATCTCCGCGCCGCCGTCCTCGACCGCCGCCCGCTCGGCCGAGGCGGGGTCGAGGACCGGATTGGTGTTGTTGAGATGCGTGTAGAGGCGCCGGATGCCGGGGTGCCGCCGCAGCGCCGCCAGGCTGCCGTCCTGACCGCCGATCGGCAGGTGACCCATCTTCGCCTGCCCGGTGGCCGACGCCGGCCGTCCGGTCGCGCCGGTCATCTCCTCCGCACTGGAGAACGTCCCGTCGAGCAGTACGCAATCCGCGCCGGCGATCAGCGCGTCCAGGCCGTCCGGCCAGCTGGCCACGCACGGGGCATAGAGCAGCACACCCCCGGTCACGGTGTCCTCGATGCGGTACGCGACCACCCACGGGCCGGGCTGCTCCACGCCGGCGGCGTACCGGGGCCGCTTCGCGCCGATCGGGACGGCGGTGACCGTCAGCCGGCCACCGTCCAGAGTGAACGCCTTCCCCGCGGCGACCTCGTGCCACGCCCAGCTTCCGTACGGGTCGAGCACACCCTTGATTCCGAACCCGGTGGCCAACGCCGCGAGCACCGCACTGGGCGCCCACACCGACAGCCCGCTGCCCTCCCGCAGCATAACCAGGCCGAGCACATGGTCCAGCTCGGCGGTGGCGAGCAGCACGCCCCGCAGCGGCGTGTCCCGCCGTCCCGGGCCCGGGGCGAGCTCCGGGGTGGCGAGCAGCTGCGACCGGATGTCCGGCGACGCGTTGAGCAGATACCACTCCTGCCCGGTACCGCTGATCGCCAGGCAGTCCTGGGTCCGGCTCGGCAGGTCGCCGGCGCGAGCCCCCCGGCACAGCTCGCAGGCGCAGTTCCACTGCGGAGCACCGCCGCCGGCCGCGGTGCCGAGGATCCGGACCTTCACTCCCCCACCGTCCCGGCCCGTGGCATCCGGCGCGGACTGATCCGCGTCGCCCACTGCGCCGGGGCCGGCGCAGGCCCGGCGTCCGCGGCCGCCGCGAGCGCCGCGTCCACCAGCCCCCGGTTCGGCGAGAGGCCGCAGACCGGGTCCGTGGCGGCCGCGTCGCCGGTGAGCTGGTACGCCTGGCAGCGGCAGCCGCCGAAGTCGATCTCCTTCTGCGGGCAGCTCTGGCACGGCTCCGGCATCCAGGCTGTGCCGCGGAACCGGTTGAACGACTCCGACGCGTACCAGATCTGCTTCAGCGACGACCTGAGCACGTTCTCCGGGTTGAGGTCGTCGATGACGGCGGCGACCGGGCAGGGCAGCACCTCCCCGTTCGGCGACACCGTGAGCTGCCGGCTCCCCCAGCCGTTCATGCACGGCTTCGGACGGTCGGCGTGGTAGTCGGCGACGATGTAGACGATCGTCATCTTCTCGGCGAGCCGCTCGCGCGCCGCGGCGGCAACCCGCTGCGCCCGGTCGAGCTGCTGCCGGGACGGCATCAACACGTCACGGTTCAGCAGCCCCCAGCCGTAGTACTGGGTGTTCGCCAGCTCGAGCCGGTCCGCCCCCATCGCCTCAGCCAGGTCGATGATCTCGGCGATCCGGTCCAGGTTGCCGCGGTGCAGCACGACGTTGGCGGTCAGCGGCAGCCCGAGCCGCTTCACCGCGCCCGCCGCGGCAAGCTTGCGGTCGTGGCCGCGCACCCCGGCGATCGCGTTCGCGCTCACCGGATCGGCATCCTGCACGCTGATCTGGACGTGGTCGAGACCCGCCGCGGCGAGCGCCGCCGCGGCCGCTTCGGTGAGAGAGAGGGCCGCGGTGACCAGGTTCAGGTATAGGCCGAGCCCGTGCGCGTGCTCGACCAGCTCACGCAGATCGGGGCGGGCCAGCGGCTCGCCGCCGGAGAGGTGGAGCTGCAGTACACCCAGCTCGCGGGCCTGGGTGAACACGTCCGCCCACTGCTCGGTGCTGAGCTCGTCGCGATAGGCGGCCAGGTTCACCGGGTTTGAGCAGTAGGCGCAGTGCAGCGGGCAGCGGTAGGTCAGCTCGGCGAGCAGGCCGAGCGGGGGGCTCACGTCAGCCATCCGTTGCCTCACGGTCGGTGCCTGCCTCAACGTCGACCACCTCGATGTCGACTACCTCAATGAAGCGGCGCTCCGCCAACCGGCCGAGCAGCGCCAAGACGTCGCCGGGCTCGACGCCGTCGTACTCCTCGGCGAGCTGGGCCGAGATACGGGCGACGCTGGCCGCGCCGTCACAACGGGCCAGCACCTCGGCGGCGGTCTCGTTGGGCACCAGGACCCCCTCGGGATAGAGCAGGACACGGGTACCGCGCGTGGCGTCGAAGACCAGCCGGACGCCGGGCCGCAGCCGGGGACGGGATTCAGCGGTGATCGCCGCCATCGTCAGCCCGCCCTGTTCGCTGTCTCTGGACTCGCTGTCTCCCGACAGGCTGTGTCCCGACAGGCTGTGTCCCGACAGGCAAGGTCGATCGCGTCGAGCATGCTCCAGAGGACGTCACACTTGAACGCCAGCGCCGCTATCGCCGCGTCCTGCTGCTCGCGCGTGGTGCAGTAGTGGACCACGAGGTCGAGCGCCTTGATGCCGTCCGCGGTCGTCACACCGATCCGGGACTCGAAGTACGCGAGCCCGTCGCGGCTGATCCACGGGTACTTCTCCAGCATCGCGCCGAGCCGCCGCTTCATCAGGTCCGGCGAGAACATCTCGGTGAGGCCGGAGGCCACCGCCTCGGTCCACGGCCTGGCACGGGCGAAGCTCACGTACGCGTCGACCGCGAACCGGACGCCTGGCACGATGTGACGCTGGTCGAGAACCTCCTCGCGGGTGAGCCCGACGGCCTCGGCGAGGTGCAGCCACTTCGCCATGCCGCCCTCGCCCTCGATGTGGCCGTCGTGGTAGAGGATCCGGTCTATCCACACTCGACGGACCGCCGGGACGGGGCAGTTGGCGATGATCGCGCCGTCCTTCTGCGGCAGGCACTGCTGGTAGTACCAGCGGTTGGCCGCCCAGACGCGCAGATCCCGCTCACTCAGCTCGCCGGCGTGCAGCCGGGCGTGGAACGGGTGACGGTCCCAGTAGCGGGTGGACAGTGCGCGCAGCTCGGCGACGAACTCGCCGGTGTCGCGGGCCTGTTCGGCGTGGAGCTTCTCCTGCGTGAACAATCCGACTCCCTGAGCATGGACCTGGCGCCCTCGCTGTCGACCGGGGACCACCCATCGAGTGTCGGAATGTTGCTCCGCTGAATCGATCCGCGGCGAGCAAAATTCCGACACTCAACGGGAAGGCGGGGCTGCCCGCGGGTGATGCCGCGGCGCTGGGGCTGGGGCCGCGGGGCTGGCGTATCGGGCACTGCCGCGTGCTCGGCCGCGGCCGGAGAGGCCCGTCCCGGGGACGGACCTGCCGGCCACGGCCGTGGGCCTGCTCGTCAGTGCAGACCCTGCTCGATCACGGCAGCCGGGCGGCGTAGTCGGTGACCTCGGGAGCGGTCTCGAACTGCTCGAAGTCGGGCCGGACCCAGGTGGGGCGCGGTGCGGACTTGGTGGGGGTCTGGCTCTCAGCCATCTGTTCCCTCCTCGGGGAATCGCCCTCCGAGGGCTGCTCCCGCACGAACGCCGAATCCGGAAGGCATCTGACCTATGGGCGCCCAACCATAGATCGGCGGGCACACTTATGTCTATAACTTCCTGAATAGCGCCAATAGCGCTACGGTGCGGCCTCATCCGGGCGCCGTAGTGGTCCAATGTCTGTGTGTAGTCATGTGGGTCCGCGCTGGAGACGGGGCAATTCCGTTGCGCAGAGCCGGACCGGCGGTTACGGTCCACGGACGTCGCCGATACGGGAGGAGGTGTGGAGCACATGTTCCGTCCTGTCATCCAGCGCTCGCACCTCCGGCTCGCCCGGCCTCCTGGCTGACCGCGCCCGAGACGAGCGCCCGCACGCCTCGGAGGCTTCGTGAAAGACCTGGTGATCCGTCCGCTCGACGCGGACGAAACCGACCTGTTCCTCTCCTACTCTGGCGACCGCGTCCCCGACGTGGGCGTGGAGTGGCGCCGTGACTACCGCGAGACCCTGGAGGCCGGCCAGTACCGGCCCGAGTGGACGTGGGTGGCGCTGCGCGGCGGCGAGGTCGTAGCCCGTGCGGCATGGTGGGGCTTCCCCACCTCGTCCGAGCCGCTCACGCTGGACTGGTTCGAGCCTGGCACGGGCCCTGACCGGGTGGAGATCGGCGCCCGGCTGCTCGGCACGGCGTACCGGCAGCTCGGTGCGGACGACGGCGAACGCCCGCCGTTCCACCTGTTCCTCCCGCCCGGCTGGCGGGACATCCCGGCCGCGCGCGCCGCGGCCGACGCCCGGGTCGCCGCCGCCGAGCGGGCCGGCCTGACCCCGTTCGTAGAGCGACTGCGCTTCACCTGGACCGCCGACGAGGGCCAGCCACCGCGCTCCACGCGGCTGGTCTTCCGCGCGGGCGACGACGCGGAGATCCTCGACGCGGTCCGCCGCAGCATCGACGGCACGCTGGACGCGATCACCCGGCAGGACGTGGCGCGGCAGGGCACCGAGTACGCCGCGCGGGCGATCGTTGAGGAGCTGGCCGAGTTCCCGTCACCGCGGGAGTGGTGGCGGCTGGCGTACATGCCCGACGGCGACCTGGTGGGTGTCACGATCCCGGCGCGCAACTTCACCAACCCGGTGATCGGCTACATCGCCGTGCTCCCCGAGAAGCGCGGTCACGGGTACTCCGACGATCTGCTGTCCGAGGCCACCGCGGTCCTTGTCGAGAACGGCGCCGACCTGGTCAACGCCGACACCGATCTCGGCAACACGCCCATGGCCGCGTCGTTCCGGCGGTGCCGGTACCGCAACACCGGAATCCGGCTCGTCCTGCAGTAGGGGCCTACGGCGCGCGCCAGAGCACCTCGCCGTCGACGCGCTCAGCCGTTGGCTCCAGGCCGAGGCGGCGCGCCACCGCGGCCGACGCGGCATGCTCCGGGTGGATCGTGGCCACGACGTCGTTGACGCCGCCGGCACGCAGCCACGATGCCATGCCGAGCGCGGCCTCGGTGGCGTAGCCGCGACCCTGCCACGAGGCACCGACCACCCAGGCGATGGCAGCCCTGGTGCCGGCGCTGGTTACCGTTGCCTGCACGGTGCCGACCAGGCGTTGGTCGTCGCGGCGGCGCAGCACCCAGTTGAGCCATGCCTCGTCGCGCTCCGGCGGCGGGCCGGCGACCAGCCGCGCGTAGCGCTCCCGCAACGCACCGGGCGACGCCGGCTCCCCGCCGGTGAACGTGTGCAGGGCCGGATCGTCCAGCACGGCAGCCATCTCCTCGGCGTGCGCCACCGCGAGCGGCTCCAGCACCAACCGCGCGGTCGTGATCCGCTGACCCGTCACCGGCTCATTCAACCGCGCCTAACCGAGCGTGCGCCGCTGTGCGGCCGCGACTCCACAACCCCACGGCGAAATCGGCGGGTGCGCCGGTGGGGATAGCGCGAGGCTCCGGCCACAGGGTCGGTCGTGGCCGGAGCGTCGAACGGGCACGTCAGCTGCAGCCGCTGGTGCTGCCGCAGCCCTCGCAGACGTAGCAGCTCCCGGCGGGGCGCATCTTCGTGCCGCAGGTGAAGCAGAGCGGCGCGTCGGCGGCCTTGCCATGGACCAGCTCCAGCAGCTCGGTCGAGGAGTGCACCTGCTTCGGCGCCTCGCGCGCCGCCTCGACCTTCTTCCCGGCCTTCCCAGCCTTTACGGCCTTCGCAGCTTTGTCAGCCTTGTCAGCCTTGTCGGCCGGCGCTTCGGTCGGCGCGGAGCTGCGCAGCGCCTCCAGGTCGACCTGCTCGTCGCTGGCCGCGCCGAGGCCGGCCTCGGCGTCGAGCTGGCCGGCCCGCTCGGCGGCGGTGAAGATGCCGAGCTCGGCGCGCTTGTCG
>Ga0126306_10002508_pt1 | contig 10354 bp, 7 predicted proteins | sample Plot27_FD_92592 | JGI IMG/M metagenome (GOLD analysis project Ga0126306, IMG submission 92592) | Serpentine soil microbial communities from UC McLaughlin Reserve, CA, USA - Plot27 | ecosystem: Environmental > Terrestrial > Soil > Grasslands | place: USA: UC McLaughlin Reserve, Lake County... | reverse complement strand
TTCGTCACTGTCCTCGAGCGCGTGCTGGGCCGACTCGAGGGCAGCACCGCGCCGACCTCGGATACGCCCAGATAGCGGCAACGCGGTTAGGAGCACGACGCGCCTTATGTGCTCGATTAGAACGTGACTTCTTCGCTGATTCGCGGCGCATTGATGGTGAACACGGTCAGCACGCGCGCGTGCAGAAGCTCATTGATCGGCATGGGTGCCCAACAATGTGGTACCGACGGCGGTGCGTTGATAGAGCACGGCTCGACCATGCCGTCGACGCGCGACCAGAGCCGCCTCCTTGAGTATCTTCAGATGCTGGCTGACGGCCGCGGGGCCTCATCGACGATAATTGCCACGTTTCTGTGAGACGGGCTGGTGAGCGGCCGCGGCAGCCAGCCGCGGTGGTTGCGGCGACCGCTCCGCGGTTAGCGGGCGACAGGCCGGCGCGACAAGCCCCATAACCACGGAGTCACGTGGGGCCCGCGGCGTGACTCCGCGGTTAGCAGGGGACACGCCGGCGCGACAGGCCCATAACCGCGGAGTCACCAGCCCAACCGCACCGATCCGCCCCGACCGGCCACCAGACTCCGCGGCTAGCGGCGGACACGCCGGCGCGATAGGCCCCATAACCGCGGAGTCACGTGGGCCCGCGGAGTGGCGCGGGGCTCAGACGCGTTTGTCGCGTCCGCCGTCGGGATGCGGCGGGTCCTGCATTCCGGCCGGGCCGCGACCTGGGGGGCCCGAGGCTGATCGGCGCGTTCGGGGTGTGCGTGGTTGCCGGCGGAGTCTTCGTCGCTGACCCGGCGTTGGGCTTCCGGCCCGGAACCCCGTCAGGCACTCCGGACGAGTTGAGCTGGCACGGGATCCTGCACGGTTTCGCTCCTGTGCTTGCCTTCCTCTCGCTGACCGTGGCGTGTTTCGTATTCGCCCGCCGAGCAGCAGACCTGAACCAACGGGGATGGGCGGCGTGCTCCGTGGCAGTCGGCATACTCGTGCAGGTACTCGGCGCGTGGGCCACCCTGAGTGGTAACTATGTGCCCCTGTGCGTCGCGATAGTGCTCGGCTTCGGATGGGCGTCGGCCCAGGCGGCACGGCTGAGGGCTCAGGTCCCGGCACATGATGGCCCGGGCCTATGTCCGGATTGAAACTCGCCGGATCGACCGGCTACGGACCGCGGTCGCGCGCTGCAAGGTGGTCGCGGCGGGCCGAGCATTTCGTCGGTGGGCGGGCAAATGCCTGAAAGGAAGACGCCCGGACGGGCTCGGAGGCCGTGCTCTCCGACGTGGAGCAGTTGGGCGTCGACCTGATCGTGTCCTGCGGCGGTCTGAGCTGGGGCCCGGAGCCGGAGCGCACGGTGCAGCTGGCGCGGGCGCTGGGATCGCGGGCGGTGTTCGTGCGTGGCAATGGCGACCGGGCGGTGGTGGAGCTCACCCGGGGCGGGCGCGAGCCGGAGCGACCGCGCGACGGTTGGATGTGCGAGCGGCACTCGCCGGCGGCCGTCGAGTTCGTGGCCGCGTTTCCGTTCACCGCGATCGTCGACGTCCGTGGCCTGGGTGCCGTCCAGTTTGGCCACGGCTCGCCGCGCAGCGACACGGAATTGCTCAACCCGGGCAGCGTCGGGCTGCCCTATCACGACGGCCCGCCCGGCACCGCGTACTGGGCTCTGCTCGGCCCGGATGTGGAGCTGCGGCAGACCCGATACCGGGTCGAGGAGGCGGTGCGGCGGTGCCTCGACGCCGGCGACCCGAGCGCCGAGGTCATTACCCGGCTGCTCCTCGCCCCACCGACCGTCGATGAGGTGATCCGCCACGCCGAGGCTGCCCAGTTCTCCGATTAGGATGAGCCCGCGGCATGATTTCGACATGGCTTAATCGTTCGGCTTGGACAGTCGGCGTGCGTACGATTCTGGCGTGATCTATGTCCAGATGACGCTCACCGATCTGGGACGTACCCGGTTTGCCTACTCGCCGCTTGCCGAGGTTGCGGAGAGCCTTTGGGTGTTGTCATCTCGCCAGGTCCACCCAGTTCATCGAGGCTGGATCGAGGCGACCCGCAACAAATTGCACTCCGCCGACATGACATTATTGAGTGCGGTGGTGCCGGCTCGACCCTTCGTCGCGAGCTTTCTTTTCGCCGGCGCTTCTGATCGCGCAACGTCGATCGAGCAGCAGCTGTCCCTGCTCGCAGAGATGCCCGCCGAGGTGATGCGCAAGGACCTTGAGGATGTGTGGCGCGGTGATCAGATGCCGCTTGCCGCACAGAACCTCGTCGCTCAAGGAGCCGCCGGTCCACGCTGCCTCGCCGAGGCGCTCTGGCGATACTGGTCAGTGGCCATCGAGCCGCACTGGCAGGTAATGCGGGCGGTCCTGGACGACGACGTCGCGCATCGGGCCGGTGAGCTGACCAATCACGGCGTGGTAGGCCTGCTCGGTGACGTACACCCCGAGATCAGCGTGCAAGGCGAGGTGCTTCAGATAGACAAGAAGAAGCATCGCGGGCATCGCGAACATCACGACCTTGCAGGCGCCGGGATGCTGCTCGTGCCATCGGTTTTCGTATGGCCGAATGTGATCTTTGCTACCGGCAGCAGCGGCCCGCCCAGCCTGACCTACCCGGCCCGCGGAACCGGGAACCTGTGGAGCGGATCCGAAGCTCCCAGAACTGTCGAGAACACGCTCGGTGCATTGCTCGGCCGCAGTCGCGCCGCAATCCTCAGCCAGCTCACGTTGCCCTACTCCACGACCGAACTGGCGCTGAAGCTGGGGCAGAGCCCGCCATCGATTAGCCAGCACCTTTCGGTATTGCGGCAGAGCGGACTCGTGATCTCGTGGCGGTCCCGCCGATCGGTCCTCTACCGGCGGACGGAACTCGCCACCAGCCTTATCGAGGCCAGCGGTTATGCCACGGGCAATGAGTCCAGTGGCGGTATCTGACACCTTCTTCGTGATCCGGCGCAGTGGGCGAGTGCACTGTGGCGATATCAAGGGTCTGGAGTTTTCGGATCTCGACGAGGGCACCGCGCGGATGCATCCGGTCGTCTGGGTGCGGGAGCGGCGGGCCATCGAGGGATTGCTGCGCGACCGGATCGGCATCGTCATCGCGCACCGGCTCTCGTCGGTGCGTCGCTGCGACGAGGTCGTGGTGCTCGCGGACGGCGAGGTGATCGAGGCCGGACCGCTGCGGACGTCGCAGCGGTTCGCGCGGCTGCTGGCCAGCAGCCATGTCTCCGTCCCCGCCGGGGCGAGTTCGGCCGGACGGGTCGAGGTCGGGGTCGGCACGCGGCGCCCACTTGCCCTGGCCGATCGCGATGACTTCGATGGCGACGCCTGGCCGGGGGCGGATCAGGTGCGCGACGCAGGCGGTGCGCCGACGATGGGTGACGGCGCCGGTGGCGGCACACACACCCCGGTGGCCGTCGACGCCGGGCTCACCGTCCCGCCGAAGGCCGACCCACCACCGCTGCCCGCACCGGCCCGCGCGCACACCCTGCGCGAGATCTTCCGGCTGGCCACGAACGACGCCCGGTTCGGGCTCGGGGCGGTGGTGCTGTTCCTGTTCATGGTCCTGCTCGGCTTGGACGGGTCGGTGCTGCCGTGGTTGTGGGCCGACCTGGTGGACGGCGCGGGCGGGCTGTTCTGGCCGGCCGCCGCGATCGTGGCCGCCCTGCTGATCACCGCGCCTATGCCGTACTACACCGGCAAGCTGTACCCGGAGTGGTGGGTCCGCCAGATGCTGCGGATCGGCCTTCGACTGGTGCACGGGCAGACCGGGCCCCGCCGGGTCAGCGCGCACTCTCCCGCCGAGGTCGTCGCGCAGGGCGGGGACAACGAGCGGGTGACCCGCCGTGGTGTGGCTGGCCGGGTCAGGTAGTGTTGCCCTCTCCAGCAGTGGACCGGTCGAGGAGGTGAGACCCATTACCGCCAGTTCAGGCCGGGTGCTCTCACCTCATGGCCGTGCGGTCTCCCCGACATAGGTGGCCGTGAGAGTGCCCTTCGGCATATCCCGAAAGGCTCTCAATGTCGGCTTCTCCGTCACCTCGCCCGCTGTCCGTCATCGTCACCAGGCTTCGCGCCGCCGGGTGTGTCTTCGCCGAGGACGAGGCGCGGTTGCTCCTCGCCGCGGCACGGACGCCAGCCGATCTCGCCGCCATGGTGGACCGGCGAGCCGCCGGCCTGCCTCTGGAACACGTCCTCGGCTGGGCGGACTTCTGCGGCCTGCGGATAGCCGTGGACCCCGGAGTCTTCGTACCCCGCCGCCGCACCGAGTTCCTGGTCCACCAGGCCGCCGCCCTCGCCCGCCTTGCCGCTAACCCCGCCGGCCACAGCCCCGGCCGGCCACGAGCTGTCGTCGTCGACCTGTGCTGCGGCTCGGGCGCGGTGGGCGCCGCGCTCGTCGCGGCCCTGGACCTGATCGAGTTGTACGCCACCGACATCGACCCGGCCGCGGTGCGGTGCGCCCGCCGCAACGTCGCCCCCGGTGGTCAGGTGTACGAGGGCGACCTTTACGAGCCGCTCCCCGCTGCGCTGCGGGGCAGCGTGGATATCCTGGTCGCCAACGCACCCTACGTACCCACCGAGGCGGTCGGGCTGCTACCCCCGGAAGCCCGCATACACGAGCCGCGGGTGGCGCTCGACGGTGGCGAAGACGGGCTTGACGTCCTGCGGCGGGTGATCACCGCGGCGCCACAATGGCTGGCGCCCGGCGGATACTTGCTGGTCGAGACGAGCGAGCGGCAGGCGCCGCATCTCGTCGCAGCCGCCGCCCACCATGGGCTGATCCCGCGGGTGGCCCGGTCCGACGAGCTGAACGCCACCGTCGTCATCGGAGCCAGGCCGGCCCTCCAGAGTGGACCGCGCGGCTAGCCCTGTGCTTCAGACACGGGTCAGCAGTCGCTGGACGGGCAGCCCGCGTATCGAGGCGTCGAGCACCTGCGCCGTGTGGGCGAGCCCGATCGTGCCTCCGATCCGTTGCACTGACGCCGCGACCTGCATGAGGCACCCGGGGTTCGCGGTGACGAGCAGCTGCGCCCCGGTGGCGAGCACGTCGCGGGCCTTGCGCTCGCCGAGCTGTCGGGCCGGCTCCGGGTTGAGGACGTTCCAGACACCGGCCGAGCCGCAGCAGATCTCCGCGTCGGCGACCTCGCGCAGTTCGAGGCCGGGGATACCGCCCAGCAGCTGTCGGGGCTGAGCCCGCACACCCTGTGCGTGCGCGAGGTGGCACGCGTCGTGGTACGCGACTGTCACAGGCAGCGGGTGCCGCTCCGCGACCGGCCCAAGCTCGACGAGCACTTCGGACAGGTCGCGCACCTTGGCGGCGAAGGCGGCCGCCCGCTCCGCGTACGCCGGGTCGTCGCGGAGGAGGATGCCGTACTCCTTCAGGCACGACCCGCACCCCGCGGAGTTCACGACGAAGTACTCGATGCCGGTGCCCTCGAACGCGTCGATGACGCCGCGCGCGAAGCGCTGGGCCTCGGCCTCGCGGCCGTTGTGCACGCTCAGAGCCCCGCAGCAGCCTTGCCTACGCGGGATGACGACCTCGCAGCCCTCCGCGGCGAGGATCCGCGCGGTCGCGGCGTTGACGTCGGGGAAGAACGCGCTCTGGACGCACCCGGTGAGCATGCCGACGACCGCTCGCCGCTGGCCCCGTGCAGGCACCCGCTCGGGCAGCCGCTCGGGCCGGCTCAGCGGCGGCGCCAACGACTCGAGCGCTGCGAGCGTGGGCAGCAGCCGCGGCAGCAGTCCGGTGCGCGCCACCAGCCGCTGCAGCCCGACCGCCTGGTACGTGCGGAGTGGGCCGCGGAGCAGGCGCAGCCGTCGCGGGTAAGGAAAGAGCCGGAAGATCGCCCCGCGCAACGCCCGGTCGCGCGCGGAGCGGGCGTGCCGCCGCTCCACCTGCTGCCGGGTGTCCTCGATGAGCCGGTCGTACTGCACGCCCGAGGGGCACGCCGTGACACAGGCCATGCAGCCCAGGCACCGGTCGAAGTGCTGCACCATGGAGTCGGTCATCGGCTCGCCACCGACGCCGGAGTTCATCAGGTAGATGCGCCCGCGGGGCGAGTCCATCTCCTCCCCCCACAGGACGTAGGTCGGGCAGGTCGGCAGGCAGAAACCGCAGTGTGTGCAGTCGGAGATGAGGTCGAGCTGGGGCGGGTGGTGATCGTCGAACGCCGGCTCGCCGGGCGTGCGGCCGACGGCGCCGAGGACGTCCCGCGGTGCGCTCGTCACCTGTGTCCCCTTGGGCGCGGCGACGCCGTCTCCGGCCGGAGTCTGAGCCGTCATGTCAGATCCCTCCCACGAAGCGCCCGGGCGCGAACCGCCCGTCGGGGTCGAACTGCTGCTTGACACGGCGCATCAGGTCGAGGCCGCCAACGGGGCCCCACACGTCGACCCGGTCGCGCACCGCTGCGGGCGCGGTGAGGACGACGGCATGCCCGGCAGCCCCGCGCGCGGCGCTGCGCAGCTCCTCGACGACGCGCGCCACAACGTCTGGGTCGGTCACGCCCGGCAGTCCGGCGTAGAGGACGCCGGTGCCCGCGGAGCCGCGGACCGCGAGCGGGGCGCCGTACCGGACCCGGACCGCCCTCGCTGCCGCCAGCAGCGCCGGCACGCGGGAAAGCGTGGCCGTGAGCTTGAGCCCGACGTCACCGCTGCTCCACGGGTACGCTGACCACCACGCCGGCGGAGAGCCCGACACCGTCGCGTCGCCGCCGAGGAGCTGGCGGGTCGTCGTGACGCGCCTCTCGACGCCCTCGGGCACACCCTCGAGCAGCACGGCGACCTCGATGCCGCCGTCGGGAGGGGCGTCGACCTCGAGCGCGCTCGGCACGACCTGTGCGGCGAGCACCGCGGCGGCGAGCCGGCCGGCCTCCTCCGCGCCCTCGACCCGTTGGCCTACCAGCGCGGTCGCGGCGGGCAGCGGGTGCAGCCGGAAGGCGCACCGGGTGATGAGACCGAGCGTGCCGTAGGAGCCGGCGACGAGCTTGCCGAGGTCGTAGCCGGCCACGTTCTTCACCACTTTGCCGCCGGCGTGAGCGACGGCACCGTCGGGCCGCACGATCGTGACCCCGATGAGCATGTCGCGTACGGTGCCGTAGATCATGCGGCGCGGTCCGCTCGTGCTGACCGCGACGGTGCCGCCGACCGTCGCGCCCGGCAGCGGTGCGTCGAGCGCGAGCTGCTGCGCGGTGGGAGTGAGCTTCTCCTGCAGCTCTTCACAGGTTGTGCCGGCACGCACGACGACGACGAGGTCCCCGGCCGCGTGTTCGACCACCCCGGTGAGCCGGCGCGTGTCGAGTACGAGGTCGAGCCGGCGCGGCGGCACCGCCCAGTCCTGTTTCGTGCCCGCCCCCCGGACGACGACGGCGAGGTCATGCGCGGCGGCCGCGCGCACGACGGCGGCGGCCTCGTCCGTCGACGCTGGGGCGGCGACGTAGCGCGCCGGTACGCCGGCGACGGCGTCGGCGTCCTCGGCCGGACGGGCGGCCTCGCCCGCTGCGGCGCGCAGGGCGTCGAGAGGACCGTCGACCATGGTCAGAACACCTCCGCGACGCCGGCCTCCTGCAGCGGATGCACGCCCTTGTGCCTGCCCGGCACCTCGCCGCACAGGCGCGGGGTCGGGAAGATCTTGCCGGGATTCGACAACCCCTGCGGGTCGAAGGCGCACCGGACGAGCTGCATCGTGTCGAGGTCGTCGTCGGTGAACATCCGGGGCATGTGCTTCGTCTTGTCCATGCCGACGCCGTGCTCGCCGGTGATCGAACCGCCGTGCTCGATGCAGAGGTCGAGTATCGCGCCGGAGACCTGCTCCGCCTGCTCGGTCTGGCCCTCGATCGTCTCGTCGAAGAGTACGAGCGGGTGGAGGTTGCCGTCGCCGGCATGGAAGACGTTGGCGACACGAACGCCGCGCTCCCGTGAGATCTCCGCGATGCGGCGCAGCACGTCGGGCAGCGCGGTGCGTGGGATGACGCCGTCCTGGACGATGTAGTCGCGGCTGATGCGCCCGACCGCGGCGAACGCCGACTTGCGTCCCTTCCAGATCATCGCGCGCTCGATGTCGTCCTCCGCGATGCGGATCTCGAAGGCACCGTTCTCCCGGCAGAAGCGCTCGACGTGCTCGAACTGCGCATCCACCTCGGGCGTGGGCCCGTCGAGTTCGACGATGAGCACCGCCCCGGCACCCGCCGGGTAGCCGCAGCGCACCGCCGCCTCGGCCGCCTCGATCGCGAGCGCGTCCATCATCTCGATCGCGGCGGGCACGACGCCGGCGCCGATGATGGCCGATGTCGCCGCCCCCGCCTCGTCGGTCGTGCGGAAGCCGGCAAGCAGTGTGCGCACCGTCTCCGGCAGCCGCACCAGGCGCACGGTCACCTCGGTGGCGATGCCGAGCGTCCCCTCTGATCCGACGAACGCGCCGAGCAGGTCGTACCCGGGGGAGTCGGGAGCGCGCCCGCCGAGCCGGACGAGCTCGCCGTCCGGCGTCGCGAACTCGATCCCGGTGACGTGGTTGGTCGTGAAGCCGTACTTCAGGCAGTGCGCGCCGCCGGAGTTCTCCGCGACGTTGCCGCCGATCGAACACACCTGTTGACTCGACGGGTCCGGTGCGTAGTAGTAGCCGTACGGCGTCGCCGCGCGCGTCACCTGGAGATTGAAGACGCCGGGCTCGACGATGGCCCGCTGGTCCTGCGGCGCGATCTCCAGGATGCGCCGCATCTGTGCGGTGACGATGAGCACCCCGTCGGCGCGCGGCAGAGCACCGCCGGACAGGCCGGTGCCCGAGCCGCGCGCCACGAACGGCACGCCCGCGTCGACGCACGCGCGCACGACAGCGGCGCACTCCGTGCCCGTGCGCGGGAGGACCACGAGTGCAGGGATCACCTTGTAGACTGCGAGCCCGTCGCACTCGTACGTGCGCAGCTCCTGCCGATCGGTGACGACCTGCTCATCACTGAGGATCGCCCGCAGCCGGGCGGCGAGGGCGTCGATGCTCGTCGGGGTATCGGTGGTGGCCATGGCCCTCCTGCTTCAACGCTAGGCGTTCCGGGTCGGCGAGAAAAGGGTCCTCCCAGCGCAGCAGGCGTACGAGAGACCGCGCAAGCCCGGCAGCGCGGCTTCCCGGGCCTGCCCGGCTCGGCTAACGTGATGGCTGGGTCATCGTGCACTCCACCGGAGATCGGATGCCGATCATCTCAGCGCTCCGGGACAACCGCCGCCGCCTCATCGAGGCGTGGGAGCGGTACGTGCTGACCGACCGCGACGCACGAACCGAGTCACCCGCGCCGGCGGGCCTGCGTCCAGAGATCATCACCAGTTGGGAACGCTCGGCCGACCAGGTCTCCACCGAGGTCGCCGCGGCGCCTCTCGCCGATCTGGACGAGACCCGGGCAACGTGGGAGGCCACGCCGCTGCGCGCTGCCGTGACGCGGATCGAGCCGCAGCTTCGTCAGGCCGCCGATGACTGCGGACTCATCGTGGCCGTCACCGATCCGGTAGCGAGGATCCTCTGGACGTGCGAGGGATCCGTGATGCGCAACCAGGCGGAGGTGATCAACTTCGTTCCGGGAGGCCGCTGGGACGAGGGGAGCGTCGGCACCAACGCCCTTGACCTCGCCCTACGGCTCGACGGCGCGGCGACGGTCTACTCGGCTGAACACTTCAGCGCCTATGTCCACGACTGGACCTGCTGGGCCGCCCCTGTGCACGACCCGGCGACCGGACGGCAGCTGGGCGTGCTGGACCTCTCCACCACATGGGACCGGGCCCACCCGATGGGTGCGGCGACCGCGGCCGCCTTCGCCCGGCTTCTCGAGCAGGCGTTGCCGCCTCCCGATGAGCGGGCGGGCCCAGCGTTCCGGCGGGCTGCCCAGACCCGACCGGCACCCGGTGGAGCGCTGGACCTGCGCCTGCTCGGGCGGGCCGAGGCCCGGCTCGACGGAGCGCGCCTGCTGATCACCCGCAGGCAGGTCGAGATCCTGGCCCTGCTCGCCCTGCACCCCGGCGGGTTGAGCCTGGACGCCCTCCACGCCCACCTCTACGGGGACCGGCAGGTGTCGCGGGCAACCCTCAAGGCTGAGGTCTCGCACCTGCGGACGCTGCTCGGCGGCGGTATCTCCGCTCGTATCTACCGCATCGCGATTCCGGTGCGCTGCGACGCCGCGGAGGTGCTGGAATTCCTCCGCGCCGGCCGGCTCCTGGATGCCGTGTCCGCCTACGGCGGCGAACTACTGGCGGGGACCGACGCACCTGGGCTGACCGAGTACGGCAACTACCTGGCGGTGGCGGTGCGGGAGGCGTTGCTCGCCACGCCCGAGCCGGAAGCGGTCCTGCGCTACGCCGAGGTCGTGCCCTACGACGTGGAGGTGCTGGAG
>Ga0126306_10002505_pt1 | contig 10357 bp, 13 predicted proteins | sample Plot27_FD_92592 | JGI IMG/M metagenome (GOLD analysis project Ga0126306, IMG submission 92592) | Serpentine soil microbial communities from UC McLaughlin Reserve, CA, USA - Plot27 | ecosystem: Environmental > Terrestrial > Soil > Grasslands | place: USA: UC McLaughlin Reserve, Lake County... | reverse complement strand
TCCGGCCTATTTCAACGACGCCCAGCGCCAGGCGACCAAGGACGCCGGCAAGATCGCCGGCCTTGAGGTGATGCGCATCATCAACGAGCCGACCGCGGCGGCGCTCGCCTACGGCCTCGACAAGAAGAAGTCGGGCATGATCGCGGTCTACGACCTCGGCGGCGGCACCTTCGACGTCTCGATCCTCGAGATCGGCGACGGCGTCTTCGAGGTCAAGTCGACGAACGGCGACACCTTCCTCGGCGGCGAGGATTTCGACATGCGCCTCGTCGAGTACCTGGCTTCCGAGTTCAAGAAGGAGCAGGGCATCGACCTGAAGAAGGACAAGCTCGCGCTGCAGCGCCTCAAGGAGGCGGCCGAGAAGGCGAAGATCGAGCTCTCCTCGGCGACCCAGACCGAGATCAACCTGCCCTACATCACGGCCGACGCCACCGGTCCGAAGCACCTCACGATCAAGCTCTCGCGGGCGAAGTTCGAGAGCCTCGTCGACGACCTCGTGCAGAAGACCGTCGAGCCCTGCCGCAAGGCGTTGAAGGACGCCGGCCTCTCGGCGGGCGAGATCGACGAGGTCGTCCTCGTCGGCGGCATGACCCGCATGCCGAAGGTCCAGGAGGTGGTGAAGACCTTCTTCGGCAAGGAGCCCCATAAGGGCGTCAATCCGGACGAGGTGGTGGCGATCGGCGCCGCGATCCAGGCCGGCGTGCTCCAGGGCGACGTCAAGGACGTGCTGCTCCTCGACGTGACGCCGCTGTCGCTCGGCATCGAGACGCTCGGCGGCGTGTTCACGCGGCTCATCGATCGCAACACCACCATCCCGACGAAGAAGAGCCAGGTGTTCTCGACCGCGGAGGACAACCAGAACGCAGTCACGATCCGGGTCTTCCAGGGCGAGCGCGAGATGGCCTCGGACAACAAGCTGCTCGGCCAGTTCGACCTGATGGGCATCCCGCCGGCGCCGCGCGGCGTGCCGCAGATCGAGGTCACCTTCGACATCGACGCCAACGGCATCGTCAACGTCACGGCGAAGGACAAGGCGACCGCGAAGGAGCAGCAGATCCGCATCCAGGCCTCGGGCGGCCTGTCCGAGGCCGACATCGACAAGATGGTCAAGGACGCGGAGGCGCACGCCGCCGAGGACAAGAAGCGCCGCGAGCTCGTCGAATCGAAGAATCACGGCGAGGCGCTGATCCACGCGACCGAGAAGTCGGTCAAGGAGCACGGCGACAAGGTCCAGGAGGCCGACAAGCAGGGCATCGAGACTGCGATCGAGGCGTTGCGCCAGGCGCTCGCGGGCGACGACGCCGAGGTCATCAAGTCGCGCACTACCGACCTGATGCAGGCGTCGATGAAGCTCGGCGAGGCGATGTACGCCGCCTCGCAGGCCGCAAACGAGGGCGGCGGCGATCATCCCGAGGGCGGCGCCGGCGCGACCGGCGGGCCGAAGAAGGACGACGTCATCGACGCCGACTTCCAGGAAGTCGACGAGCAGGACAAGAAGAAGCGGGCGTGAGCCGGATGGGGCGGCCGAACGAGCCGCCCCAACCGCTATCAGGGGTGCGAGCCGAAGTGGGGGGCTTGCGAATGCGCGAATACTTCCAGAGCGTCGAGGGCGATCTGTTCGGCGCCGCGCCGCGCGCGTCGATCCCGATCAAGCCGATCACCTTCCGGGCGTCGGCCCTGACGCCGGCGCGCTCCGGTAGCCGCGACGTCACCTCGCGGGAGGCGACGGCGCTGCTCATTGCCGCGAAAGCGGCGGCAGCCGCGCTCGAGCCCGGGCAGCTCGTGCCGCGAAGCTTCTCTCTCGGCGAGCGGGAGTGGGTCATCGAGAACGGCTGCAGCCAGGACATCGCCCAGTCGGGCCTTGCCGACATCGATCCCGGCGCGACGCCGCGGCAGGACGCCTTCGTGCTCTCCGCCCGATTCATCCAATGGGTCGAGCGGGCGGCGGGGCCGGAGCGGCTCCGAACCTTCATGGCCGCCCCGATCCCACAATCGATGCACGCGTGACCATGTCGAAGCGCGACTATTACGAGGTCCTGGGGGTCGGGAAGACCGCCGGCGAGGCGGAGATGAAATCCGCCTTCCGCAAGCTCGCGATGCAGTGCCATCCGGACCGCAATCCCGGCGACAAGGACGCCGAGATCAAGTTCAAGGAAATCAACGAGGCCTACCAGGTCCTCACCGACGGCCAGAAGCGCGCCGCCTACGACCGGTTCGGGCACGCGGCCTTCGTCAATGGCGGCGCCGGCCAGCACGGCTTCGACGCCAACTTCACCGACTTCATGTCGGACATCTTCGAGAATTTCTTCGGCGAGACGCGCGGGCGGCGCGGGCCGGGCGGGCGCGAGCGCGGCGCCGACATGCGCTACAACCTCGAGATCACGCTCGAGGAGGCCTTCCACGGCAAGGGCGCGACGATCAAGATTCCGACCTCCGTCACCTGCGAGGTCTGCGCCGGCTCCGGCGCCAAGGCCGGCTCGAAGCCGAAGCAATGCCCGACCTGCGGCGGCTACGGCCAGGTGCGGGCGGCGCAGGGCTTCTTCTCGATCCAGCGCACCTGCCCCAACTGCCACGGCCGCGGCGAGGTCATCGACGATCCGTGCCCGAGCTGCGGCGGCGCCGGGCGCATCACCCGCGAGCGGACGCTGTCGGTCAACGTGCCGGCCGGCGTCGAGGACGGCACCCGCATCCGGCTCGCCGGCGAGGGTGAGGCGGGCTTGCGCGGCGGCCCGGCGGGCGACCTCTACATCTTCCTGTCGATCAAGCCGCACGCCTTCTTCCAGCGCGACGCCGCCGACCTCTTCTGCCGGGTGCCGATCTCGATGGTCACGGCGTCGCTCGGCGGCGAGGTGATCGTGCCGACGCTCGACGGCTCGGACGCCAAGGTCAAGGTCCCGGAAGGCACGCAGTCGGGCAAGCAGTTCCGCCTCAAGGCCAAGGGCATGCCGGTGCTGCGCTCGCGCAATCTCGGCGACCTCTACATCCAGGTCGTGGTCGAGACGCCCCAGAACCTGACCCGGCGGCAGCGCGAGCTGCTGCAGGAGTTCGACCGAGAGAGCTCGAAGGACACGCAGCCCGAGAGCGACGGCTTCTTCTCCCGCGTGCGGGAATTCTTCGACGGCCTCGGCGGCAGCGGCCGGCCCTGAGCCGGTGCCGCCCCGGTCTCAATTTTGAACAGTCCAAGGATCGCTCGGGCTTGACTAGCGTTGATTGAGGCCCAACAACGCTAGAGTTTCGCGGCCAAGGTCCCGATCGTGCTCCAATCCTTCCAGAGGCCGCGTAAAGCCCCGCTCGGAAAAGACCGCTTCGAGGACGAGGCTCGCTTCCTCCGCTCCTGGCTCGAGCGCCCGCTCGTCACCGGCGCCGTGACGCCGTCGAGCAAGCTCCTCGCCCGGACGATGGCGTCCTATGTCGATCCGCGCGTTCCGGGGCCGGTGATCGAGCTCGGTCCCGGCACCGGCCCGGTCACCCAGGCGCTGGTGCGCCGCGGCCTCGCGCAGGACCGGCTCGTGCTCGTCGAGTACAACCCGGAATTCTGCAAGCTCCTGAAGCGGAAATTTCCCCGCGCCGCGATCGTGCAGGGCGACGCCTACGATATTCGCGACAGCGTCGGCGAGGCGCTCGGCGAGCCGGCCGCCGCCATCGTCTCGAGCCTGCCGTTGTTCAACAAGCCGCTCGAGCAGCGCCTCGAGCTGCTCTCCGAGGCGCAGGCGTTCATGCGTCCGGGCGCGCCCTTCATCCAGTTCACCTATGCGGTGGTGCCGCCGATCCCGACCCAAACGGGCGAGTACTCGGCGCACGGATCGAACCGGGTCTGGCTGAACCTGCCGCCGGCGCGGGTCTGGGTGTATCGCAAGCGCTGAAAGCCCCTTCGCGGCGCGGTTGCGCGGCCCGCCGCGCTTGATTCCCAGTCCCAAAGTGCCGATATCACAGGCGAAATCCTGAACCCCGAACCGATGATCATGCCTGACGACATCGACCCCAAGGCCGCGCCCGTGAGCGACGCTTTTCCGAGCGCGGCCGCGAACGATGCCGGCCCCGGCGCGCCCGGCGACGCGCCGGAGGCGGCGGCCTTCCAGCCCGATCCGCTCGCGGCGCTCGAAGCCGAGAAGGCGGATCTGAAGGACAAGCTCCTGCGCACGCTTGCCGACATCGAGAACATGCGCCGCCGCACCGAACGCGAGGTCGCCGACGCACGCGCCTACGGCATCGCCAATTTCGCGCGCGACATGCTGACGGTCGCCGACAATTTCCAGCGCGCGATCGACAACGTGCCGGCCGAAGCCCGCGAGGGCGCGGAGCCCGCCTTCAAGACCCTGATCGAAGGCATCGAGCTGACGGAGCGCGACATGCTGAAGGCGCTCGAGCGCCACGGCGTGAAGCGCCTCGAGCCGCAGGGACAGAAGTTCGACCCCAACCTGCATCAGGCGATGTACGAGGTGCCGGATGCCGCGGTTCCGAGCGGCACCGTCGTGCAGGTCATGCAGAGCGGCTACGTAATCGGCGACCGGGTGCTGCGCCCCGCCCTCGTCGGCGTCGCCAAGGGCGGCCCCAAGGCGACGGCGGAAACCAACGGCGCCGACGGCCCGCAGGCAGGCCAATCGGCCGGCGCCACGTCCTGACAAGGCCGTGCTCGGCGCCGTCGAGTCGCTCGCGGAGGCTCTCGGCGTCGCGGTTTTCGCCCTGACCGGCGCGCTCGTCGCGGCGCGCCGGGGGATGGACCTCTTCGGCTTCGCGCTCCTCGCCACGGCGACCGGCATCGGCGGCGGCACGGTGCGCGACCTCCTGCTCGGCGTTCGGCCGGTGTTCTGGGTCGCCGAGCCCCGCGACGTCATCATCTGCGTCATCGTCGCCGGGACGACGTACGCGCTCGGTCCGGAACGGGTGGCGCGGATCGAGGGCGACGCGCGGGGCCGCCTTCTCCTCTGGGCCGACGCCCTCGGCCTAGCCCTCTTTGCCGTGATCGGAGCCCAGCGTGCCCTTGCGGCCGGTGCGTCGGCCTTGCCGGCCGTCGCGCTGGGGACCATCACGGCGACGTTCGGCGGCATCATCCGCGATCTTCTCGCCGGGACCGTGCCGCTGCTGCTGCGGCGGGAAATCTATGTCACGGCGGCGGCGCTCGGCGCAGCCGTGGTGGCACTAGCCAATTCCGCCGGACTGAGTCCTGGGCTCGCCGGCGGCCTCGGATTTGCCGCAGCCTTCGCCCTGCGGGCGCTCGCCCTCCTGCGCGGCTGGTCGCTTCCCGCGTTTCCGGCGCGGGACTGATCGCGATCACTCGACTTCAACGCCGTCGAAGAGCGTGCGGAAGCGCGGCAGGACGGCTTCGCGCGCGTCGCCCTTCACGACGCCGAGCATGCGCACATAGCCGGACGGTGCGAAGCGGATGGTCTGGGTGACGACGACCGGCGCGCCGGAGGCGATCTCGGTCGCCCGGGCGACGATCTCGTGCCATTCGGCGCCCTTCTGCCGGAAGCCCTGCGAGCGCTCGATCGTCGCATCCCTGAAGATCGCGTTCGAGAGCAGCGCCGAGCGCGCGAAGGCCTCGCGCTGCTGCGGCGGCGGCGCCGGCGCCGTCGACTGGGCGACGATCGCGATCGGCTGCTCGGCGCCGACGACCACGTCCTTCGACCCGTCGGTCAGGAAGAGCGCGTTGCCGGCCATCGCCCGCACGGGGCGGAAACCGGCCCGCTCGGTGAGCCGGAAGGGCAGCGCCGCGACCTGATCCTCGATCGCCAGCGGCGGCCGGATGGCAAGCGTCGTCAGCGCCGCCTTGATCGCCCCGCCCGGCCGGCTCTGCGCCTCGGGCAGCGCCTGGCCGATGACAAGGGCGGTCAGCGACGGGTCCTCGACGACGAGGAACCATTTGCGCAGCGTCAGCTCGCCGAGCTTCTGCTCCCCGGCGACGAGGACGGCGTTCCGGTCGCCGAGCTTCAGCTCTTCGCGGGTCCTGAGCTCGATGCCCTGGTCCTTGAGCCGCTCCGCCGTCAGCCCGGACGCGATCTCGCGGTAGGCGTCCGACGGCATCTCGACGAAGGTGAAGGCGACGCCCTGGCCGGCGTCCTCGAACCCCGTGAAGCGCTTCGACGGCACCATCCCGGCGAGCGGCTCGAGGCCGATGCGCGAGCCGGGCGGAAACACCGCCTCGGCCGCAAGCGCGGCGCTACCGACGAGGAAGCCCAGGATAAGGGCGAGGCTGCGCAGGAATGGGGTCAAGCGGGTCTCCCGAGGAAGCATTCACGGAGTCCCAAGAAAACGGCGAAGATGCGGTCGCCGCGTCAATCCCCGCGATCGCCGGCGGTGCTCACGAGGTCGACGGCAGCGCCTTCCAGAAGATCGTGGTGTCGCAGAAGCGCCCGCCGGGCCAGAGCGCGTAGCGCGGGATGACGCCGGCTCTCGTCCAGCCGAGGCGCTCGTAGAGCCGCTCGGCCGCGCCGCTCGCGGTGTCGAGCGTCAGGAGCGACAGCCCACGCCGGACCGCCTCGGTCTCGAGCGCCGTCATCAGCGCCGCGCCGATGCCGCGGCCGCGCGCGTCGCGATGGACGAGGAGCTTCCTGACGTCGCCGCGATGACGCTGGTTCGGGGGCACGTCGAGGCCGAGCTGCACCGTGCCGACGAGCGCGTCGTCAAGATAGGCGCCGAAGAGCACCGTCCGGTCCTCAGTGACGGTTTCGATGACGCCGCCCCACCACGCGTTGGCGTCGTCGATCGTGAACGGCCACATGAAGCTCACCGAGGCGCCGCCGGTGACGCAGTCGACGAGGACCTCGGCGAGGGCGAGGCGGTCGCGGCGTGCGTCCCGCGCCGAAAGCATGCGGACGCTCGCTCCTTCGGACTCGGTCTCAGCCGGCTTCGCCACCAGGCTCTCGCTCATTCCTCCAGCACCTCTTTCTCCGCGACGGTCGTGTCGGCGTTGAGACGATAGACGAGCGGCAGGCCGGTGGCGAGTTCCATCGACGGGATGGTCTGCGGCGTCAGCCGGTCGAGCACCATGACGAGCGCCCGCAGCGAGTTGCCGTGCGCCGCGACGAGGACGCGCTCGCCGCGCATCACCCGCGGCAGGATCTCCTGGACGTAGTAGGGCAGCGTGCGGGCGACGGTGTCCTTGAGGCTCTCGCCGCCCGGCGGCGAGACGTCGTAGGAGCGGCGCCAGAGATGCACCTGCTCGGCGCCCCAACGCTTTCGGGCGTCGTCCTTGTTGAGGCCGGCAAGGTCGCCGTAGTCGCGCTCATTCAGCGCCTCGTTGCGCAGCGTCGGCAGGTCCGGCCGGCCGATCTCCTCGAGCATGAGACGGAGCGTCTCCTGCGCCCGCGACAGGGCCGAGGTGAAGGCGACGTCGAAGGCGAGCCCGCGCGCCTTGAGGCGGCGGCCGGCGGTGCGCGCCTCCTCGACCCCGAGCGCGGTCAGGCCGGGGTCTTTCCAGCCCGTGAACAGGTTCTTGAGGTTCCACTCGCTTTGGCCATGGCGGACGAGGACGAGGAGGCGGTCCAATTGTGTCTCCGTGATCGCGAGAAGGATCGCCGGGCGCTTAGAGGTCGGACAGCCCGAGCACGTCGGCCATGGTGTAGTAGCCGGGCTTCTGGTCGCGCGCCCACAGCGCCGCCCGGATCGCGCCGCGGGCGAAGAGGCCGCGGTCCTCGGCCTTGTGAGTAAGCTCGATGCGCTCGACCGGGCCGGCGAAGATGACCGAGTGCTCGCCGACGACCGTGCCGCCGCGCAAGCTCGCGAAGCCGATGTCGCCGGGGCGGCGCGCGCCGGTGTGGCCGTCGCGGGAGCGCACCGCCCGCTCCTTCAGCGCGATCGCCCGGCCGGCGGCCGCCGCCTCGCCGAAGAGCAGCGCGGTGCCGGAAGGCGCGTCGACCTTCATCCGGTGATGCATCTCCAGGACCTCGATGTCGAACTCCTCGCCAAGGGTCGCGGCGACCTTCCTGACGAGCGCGGCGAGGAGGTTGACCCCGAGCGACATGTTGCCGGACTGGACGATGCGGGCACGCGCCGCCGCCGCGCGCAACCTGGCGAAATGGCTTTCCTCCAAGCCGGTGGTGCCGACGACATGCACGATGCCGGTCTTCGCGGCGATTTCGGCAAAGCCGACGCTCGCGGCAGGCGCGGTGAAATCGAGCACCCCGTCGGCATGGGCGAAGGCGGCGCCCGGGTCGTCGGTGATCGCGAGGTTCGCCCGGCCGGCGCCGGCGAGGAGGCCGGCGTCCTCGCCCAAGGCGATCGAGCCCGGCTGCTCGATCGCGCCGGCGAGCGTGCAGCCCTCCGTCTCCGAGATGGTCTTGACGAGCATGCGCCCCATGCGCCCGCCCGCGCCGACCACCACAAGGCCCATGTCGGCCATGGAAGCTTTCCCGTTCGCGCGGGGTATAGCCGGACGGCAGCGAATGGCGAATAGCGAATGGCGAGTGGGGCGGCGAAAAATCTTGCTATTCGCTACTTGCCATTCGCCATTCGCTTATCCCGGCTGCACCCCGTCGTAGCCCTCGATCACGATGATGTCGGCGACCGCCCCGCCCTGGCGCTTCGCCTTGGCGGATTTGTACTCGGGCGAGTTCCAGCAGGCGAGCGCCGCCTCGTAGGAGGGAAACTCGATCACGACGTTGCGGCTGCGCGTCTTGCCCTCGACGGTCTCGTGCTGGCCGCCACGCACGAGGAAGCGTCCGCCGAACTTCGCGAAGGCGACGCCGTTCGCCGAGACGTAGTTCTTGTAGGCGTCGGGATCCTGGACGTCGACATGGGCGATCCAATAGCCCTTCGGCATGACTCAGGCCCCCTCGACCGCGACGATGTCGGCGCGGCCGGCGCCCTCGCGCTTCTTCTTCGCCGCCTGGTATTCGGGAGAGTGGTAGTAGCGCTTCGCCTGCTCGAGCGTTTCGAACTCGATGACGACGTTGCGCGGCCGCGCCTCGCCCTCGAGCTGCTCGACCGTGCCGCCGCGCACGAGCGGCTTGCCGCCGTATTTGCGGATCGCCTCGGAGGCGTCCTTGACGTACTCGGCGTACTGCTCGGAGTTCGTCACGACGATGCGGGCGACGATGTAGCCTTTGGGCATGGCGGCTCCTCGATGTGAAACGGCTAGGCGACGCGCGGCGGTCGCGTGAGCGCGTTGTCGCGCTCCATCTCGTCATGAAGCGCCCAGGGCGCGAGATCAAATCCATTCGGCCAGGTGGGCGCGCCGCGCTGGAGGAAAACCCGCGCGAAATAATCCGCGTCCCGAAGCGGCTCCAGAACCGGCCTGTCCTTGCAAAGCAAATCGGCGAAGTCCCGCTCTCCTTGCGAACCGTCGGAGAATTCGAACCAGAGCTTATGGCCGCCCAGCGGCTTCACAGCACGAACCTTACTCAGCGTCATGCTCACCACTATATCATAGAAGATTGACACGATCGGCAACTCAGGCCTGGATTGCCTCCGCCAACTCCGCGACGATCGCCTCCGCGGCGCGCCGCGGGTCTGCGGCGCCGGTGATCGGGCGCCCGACCACGATGTGGTCGACGCCGGCGCGGATCGCCTCGCCCGGGGTCACGATGCGCTTCTGGTCGCCGCTCTCCGCGCCCGCTGGGCGGATGCCGGGCGTGACGATGAGACGGTCCGGCCCGACGATCGCCCGCACCCGTGCGGCCTCGGGGGCGGCGCAGACGATGCCGTCGATGCCGATGTCCCGCGCTTGCACGCAGCGCGCCGCGACGAGGTCCTCGACGGTGTGCGCATAGCCGGCCTCGCGCGCGTCGGCGTCGTCGTAGGAGGTGAGCACCGTCACGGCGAGGAGCTTGAGGCTCGACCGGCCGCGGCCGGCGAGCGCCGCCCGCATCGTCTGCGGATAGGCGTGGACGGTCAGGAAGGTCGCGCCGACACGGGCGAGCGATTCGACGCCCTCCCGCACCGTGTTGCCGATGTCGTGGAGCTTGAGGTCGAGGAAGAGCTTCTTGCCGGCGCCGATCAGCTCGCCGGCGAAGCCGAGCCCGCCGGCATAGCCGAGGCGATAGCCGATCTTGTAGAAGGTCGCCGCCTCACCGATGGCGCCGACGAGCGCCCGCGCCTCATCGACCGAGCCCATGTCGAGCGCGACGATGAGCCGGTCGCGGATGTCGAGGGAAGTCACGCTGTGCCGTTTTCTCGCGCCGCGGGCGATCCATCATTCGATGGCCGGCCTGTCAACGCCCGCTCGCCCGTCTCCACAGCTATCTATCGCGCCGCGGCGCGGAGCGGCTGCTCGGCGCCGGCGTCGCCGTCGAACACCTCGAGCATCGCCCGCCGGATCGCCGCCTGCCGGCCCGGGTGGGTGATCTTCGTGCCGGTGAGGTCGGTGACGTAGAAGACGTCGACCGCCTTCTCGCCGAAGGTCGCGATATGGGCCGAG
>Ga0126306_10002504_pt1 | contig 10359 bp, 9 predicted proteins | sample Plot27_FD_92592 | JGI IMG/M metagenome (GOLD analysis project Ga0126306, IMG submission 92592) | Serpentine soil microbial communities from UC McLaughlin Reserve, CA, USA - Plot27 | ecosystem: Environmental > Terrestrial > Soil > Grasslands | place: USA: UC McLaughlin Reserve, Lake County... | reverse complement strand
GAAGACCGACGAGGAAAAAGAGATTCGGCAGCGCTACGGCAAGTGTCTGGGCAGTGCGGTGAATCCGGTCTTGCGCGAAGGCAATTCGGACCGCCGAGCGCCCAAGGCCGTCAAGGAGTACGCGCGCAAGCACCCGCACAGCATGGGCGAATTCTCCCAAGCCTCGCGCACCCACGTCGCGACGATGAAGGCCGGCGACTTCTACCACGGCGAGAAGTCGATGACGCTGGATCGCGCGCGCAACGTGCGGATGGAACTTCAGACCAAGCGCGGCGAGACGATCGTGCTCAAGCCCGAAACGTCGTTGGACGAGGGCGACGTCATCGAGAGCATGTACATGAGCAAGAAGGCCCTGTGCAAGTTCTACGAGGAGCAGATCGAGGACGCATACAAGACCGGCGTGATGTTCTCGCTGCACGTCAAGGCCACGATGATGAAGGTCAGCCATCCCATCGTCTTCGGCCACTGCGTGAAGGTCTTCTACAAGGACGCCTTCGCCAAGCACCAGCAGGTGCTCGACGAACTGGGTGTGAACGTCAATAACGGGATGGTCGACCTTTACAACAAGATCGAGTCGCTGCCGTCATTCCAACGCGAACAGATCATCCAAGACATCCACGCCGTCCACGAACATCGGCCCGAATTGGCCATGGTCGATTCGGCCAAGGGAATCACCAACTTCCATTCCCCCAGCGACGTGATCGTGGATGCCTCGATGCCCGCGATGATCCGGCTGGGCGGCAAGATGTACGGCGCCGACGGGAAACTCAAGGACACCAAGGCGGTCAACCCCGAGTCCACGTTCTCCCGGATCTACCAGGAGATCATCAACTTCTGTAAGACCCACGGCCAATTCGACCCGACGACCATGGGCACGGTTCCGAATGTCGGCCTGATGGCGCAGCAGGCCGAGGAGTACGGCTCGCACGACAAGACCTTCGAGATCCAGGAAGACGGCGTCGCCAACATCACCGACGTCGCCACCGGCGAAGTGCTGATGTCGCAGAACGTCGAGCAGGGCGACATCTGGCGCATGCCCGTCACCAAGGACGCGGCGATCCGAGACTGGGTCAAACTGGCCGTCACCCGCGCACGTGCCTCCGGCATGACGGTGTTGTTCTGGCTGGACACCGAACGTCCGCACGAAGTTGAGTTGCGCAAGAAGGTCAAGACCTACCTGAAGGACCACGACACCGAGGGCCTCCACATCCAGATCATGCCGCAGGTGTGGGCCATGCGGTACACGCTGGAGCGGCTGATCCGCGGGCAGGACACCATCGCCGCAACCGGAAACATCCTGCGCGACTACCTCACCGACCTGTTCCCGATCCTGGAGCTGGGCACCAGCGCCAAGATGCTGTCCATCGTGCCGCTGATGGCCGGCGGCGGCATGTATGAGACGGGCGCGGGCGGGTCGGCGCCGAAGCATGTCCATCAGCTGGTCGAGGAGAACCACCTGCGTTGGGATTCGCTCGGCGAGTTCCTCGCGTTGGGCGCCTGCTTCGAGGACTTGGGCAGCAAGACAGGCAACAAGCGGGCCGCGTTATTGGGTACGACGTTGGACGCCGCGATCGGCAAGCTGCTGGAAAACGACAAGGGTCCGTCGCGCAAGACCGGTGAACTCGACAACCGCGGCAGTCAGTTCTACCTCGCCCTGTACTGGGCGCAGGAACTCGCCGCGCAGAGCGAGGATCAGGAGCTGGCCGACCACTTCGCCTCACTAGCCAAGACGCTGGCCGAGAACGAAGACGCCATCTTGTCGGAACTTGCGCAGGTGCAAGGGCATTCGGTTGACATCGGCGGCTACTACTACCCGGACCGCGAGAAGACCACGGCGGTGATGCGGCCGAGCGAGACGTTCAATTCCGTCCTGGAGGCCGCGCACGGCTGACGCTATGTCCAAGGTCAAGGTCGAAGGCACCGTCGTCGAACTCGACGGCGATGAGATGACCCGCATCATCTGGAAGATGATCAAGGAGCAGCTCATCCTGCCCCACCTCGATATAAACCTGGACTACTACGACCTCGGCATCGAGCACCGAGACGCCACCGACGATCAGGTGACAATCGAAGCCGCCGAGGCGATCAAGAAGCACGGCGTCGGCGTCAAGTGCGCGACCATCACTCCCGACGAGGCTCGCATGAAGGAGTTCAACCTCAAGCAGATGTGGCTGTCGGCCAACGGCACGATTCGAAAGATCTTGGGCGGCACGATTTTCCGTGCGCCGATCGTGATCAAGAATGTGCCCCGACTGGTTCCCAGCTGGACCAAGCCGATCATCATCGGCCGCCACGCGTTCGGCGACCAGTACCGCGCTTTCAACACCAAGGTCGACAAGCCGGGCACGTTCACGGTGACCTTTACCCCGGACGACGGCAGCGAGCCGATGGTGCACGACGTCGTGAAAATTCCCGACGAGGGTGGCGTCATCATGGGGATGTACAACTTCAAGAAATCCATTCAGGACTTCGCCCGTTCGTCGTTAACTATGGGCTGCAACAGAATTACCCGGTGTACCTGTCGACTAAGAACACCATCCTCAAGGGCAATGACGGGTTGTTCAAGGACGAGTTCGAGCGCATCTTCAACGAGGAGTACGCCGACGAGTTCGACAAGCGGGGTCTGACTTACGAGCACCGGCTGATCGACGACATGGTGGCCTCCTGCTTGAAGTGGGAGGGCGGCTACGTGTGGGCGTGCAAGAACTACGACGGTGACGTCCAGTCGGACACCGTCGCGCAGGGCTACGGCTCACTGGGGCTGATGACCTCGGTGCTGATGACGCCCGACGGCAAGACCGTCGAGGCCGAGGCCGCTCACGGCACCGTCACCCGCCACTACCGCCAGCATCAACAGGGCAAGCCGACGTCCACCAACCCGATCGCATCGATCTTCGCGTGGACCCGCGGCCTCGAGCATCGCGGCAAGCTGGACGACACGCCTGACGTGATCAAGTTCGCAAATACGTTGGAGGAAAGCGTGATCGGCACTGTCGAAGGCGGTCAGATGACCAAGGACCTCGCCCTGTTGATCGGCGAAGATCAGCCGTATCAGACCAGCGAGGAGTTCCTCGATACCATCGCGGCCAACTTCAAGACGTCCCTCGACGCCTAGCCGATGGCCTTGTGCGGCGGCGGCGTCGCGTAGCGGTCGACGAAATCGACGATCAGGTCGGCGATCCTGCGCGGCGCCTCGAACATCGGGATATGCCCGACGCCGTCGAGATGTGTGATCCGCGTGTCCTTCGGCAGGTGCGTGGTGAACTGGCGGGTGAAGCGCGGATGCGGCAACACCCGGTCCTTCTCACAGATGACCAGGTGGGTCGGTGCGGTGCCCTCGGCAAGCTCGAGCAGGCCCGGCAGCGTCAATGACTTGACCAGCAGCTGGTAGTACGCAGGGCAATGCGAGACGTCGTCGATGATGTCGCGCAGGTCCTCGTCGGACAGGCTCTCGGGGCGGGCGCTGACCGGCAGGTGTGCCAGATACCGGGTGACCGGCAGCTTCAGAACACGCTCACCGAACGCCAGGGTGAACAGCCAGATCGGCATGCCGGCCAGGAACTTGCCGACGATCTCGAACTTGGCCGGGGTGAAGTGGCGCCAGCCGCCTGCCGGGGCGATGCCGGTCAGCGTGCGGGCCCTGCCGCGGCGCTCGAGCTCGAAGGCCACCCAGCCGCCGAGCGAGTTGCCGACGATGTGTGCGGTGTCCCAGCCCAGCGCGTCCATGCGGCGTTCGACATCGTCGGCCAGCGACCCGGAATCCAGGAAGAACGGCCCTTTGGTGCCCCCGTTGTGGCCGGGCATGGTGGGCGCGAATACCTCGTAGCGGCCGGTCCCAGCAATCTGTGGAGCAACCTTTTTCCACACGTTCTGCGACATCATGAACGGATGCAGCAAAAGGACCGGCTCGCCGGAACCCAGGTGTATCGGTGCGCGCTCGGTCATGCTGCCGACACTAAAGGCGATACCGGCGGTACCGCAAGCCAATCGCTTTCGCCGAGTGGCCAGTTACGTAACGCCGTTGGCAGCTTTGCATGGCATAACTGGCCATTCGGCGCTGTGAAAAGATTGACCCATCATGAGCACCCCCAGCCCATCCCGCCGTGTCGTTTTCTCCGGTGTGCAGCCGACGTCTGACTCACTGCACCTAGGCAACGCATTGGGCGCGATCAGCCAGTGGGTGGGTCTGCAGGATGAATTCGACGCCTACTTCTGCGTAGTCGACCTGCACGCGATCACGCTCCCGCAGGATCCCGAGCAGCTGCGCCGTCGCACGCTCGTGACGGCCGCGCAGTACCTGGCCATGGGCATCGACCCGTCACGCTGCACGATCTTCGTTCAGAGCCACGTCGCTGCGCACGCTGAACTCGCCTGGGCGCTGGGCTGTTTCACCGGATACGGCCAGGCGTCGCGGATGACGCAATTCAAGGACAAGGCGAGCAAGGAGGGCGCCGAGGCCACCACCGTCGGACTCTTCACCTACCCGGTGCTGATGGCCGCCGACGTGCTGCTCTACGACACCGACCTGGTGCCGGTCGGCGAGGACCAACGCCAGCATCTCGAGCTGACCCGCGACGTCGCGCAGCGGTTCAACGCGCGCTTCCCGGACACGTTCGTCGTGCCCGACGTGATGATTCAGAAGGCCACCGCAAAGATCTACGACCTGCAGGACCCGACCTCGAAGATGAGCAAGTCGGCGGCCACCGAGGCCGGGCTGATCAACCTGCTCGACGATCCCAAGGTGTCGGCCAAAAAGATCCGCTCCGCCGTCACCGACAGCGAGCGCGAGGTGCGCTACGACCTCGACGCCAAACCCGGTGTGTCCAACCTGCTGACCATTCAGTCCGCGGTCACCGGCGCCGACATCGACAAGCTCGTCGAGGGCTACGCCGGTCGCGGCTACGGCGACCTGAAGGCCGACACCGCCGAGGCCGTCGTCGAATTCGTCACCCCGATCAAGGCGCGGGTCGATGAACTACTGACAGATCCTGCCGAGCTCGAGTCGGTGCTCTCTGCCGGTGCGCAGCGCGCGGGGGACGTGTCTGCGAAGACCCTTAAGCGGGTATATGACCGGTTAGGGTTCTTAACGCCACGCGGCTAACGGTTTGGGGAGGCAGGTATGACAACTCCGGCCGAGCCGGAAAATACAAGCAAGCCGACCAAACCGGGGATTCTCGACCGACTGCGGGAGCGGTACGGCTGGTTCGACCACGTCATGCGCGCCCAGGAGCGCTATCGGGACAGCAAGGGTGATTTCTACGCCGCGGGCATCACGTATTTCACGATCTTCGCGCTGTTCCCCTTGCTCATGGTCGGCTTTGCGACAGGCGGTTTCGTCCTGGCCAGCCAGCCCGACCTGTTGGCCGATCTGACAGAGCGCATCAAGTCCGCGGTGTCGGGAGAGTCCGGTCAGCAGCTGGTCGACTTGATGGACTCGGCGATCGAGTCGCGGACCTCGGTCGGCGTCATCGGCTTGGCCACCGCCGCGTGGGCGGGGCTGGGCTGGATGGCCAACCTGCGTGAAGCGCTTACTCAGATGTGGGGTCTGCAGCGCCACGACCCACCAGGCTTCATCCGCACCAAAATGTCTGATCTCGTTGCGATTCTGGGTATGTTCGCGGCGATTATCGTCACCATCACTCTGACAGCGCTCGGCAACGCCGGAGTGATGAAAAAGATTCTGGAATGGTTTGGACTACAAGAGGTTCCGGGTGTTGGCGTGGCCCTTCGGGTGGCTTCCCTGCTGGTCTCGCTGCTGATCTCGTGGTTGCTGTTCACATGGATCATCGCCCGGCTGCCGCGGGAATCGGTCAGCTTCCGCAGCGCGATGAGGGCTGGACTGCTGGCGGCGGTCGCCTTCGAGATCTTCAAGCTGGTGGCGTCGATCTACTTGCGAGCGGTGGTGACCGGCCCGGCCGGTGCGACCTTCGGTCCGATCCTCGGCTTGATGGTGTTCGCCTACATCACTTCGCGGCTGATCCTCTTTGCCACCGCGTGGGCGGCGACGTCGACCGAGAGCATGGCCGCCGCTCCTGTCGAGCCGCCCGCGCCCGCGCAGATCACCATGCGCGTGCAGGAGCGCGAGGGCCTCGGTGCGCGTGGCGCGCTCGCTGCAGCTGCGGTGGGAGCACTTGGCGCACTCGGCTTTTCGCGATTACGCAAACACTAATTCGTCAGCCACTGGTGGCAGGTCGCGCCGATGGGCCGGGTGACGCGACGATGTCGGCGGTGGCCGCTATCTGGTGGCCGGCTTCGCAGGCAACGGTCGCGTGGACCTGATGACCGCACTGTCGGTGGCGCAGGGTGACAGTCGACTGACCGGGTTCCAGGAGCCAACGGTCGGCAAAGTCGTTGAGTGCGATCAATATCGGTGCGAGACTGCGGCCCTTGTCGGTCAGCCGGTATTCGTCGCGCGCCCGAGCACCCGGCGCCTGGTAGGGCACCTTCTCGAGCAGGCCATCGGACACCATCGCACGCAGGCGCGTCGACAACACGCTCGGGCTGACGCCGCAGTGCCGTAGGAAATCGTCGAATCGGCGGGTGCCATAGAAGGCCTCGCGGATGATTGCGCCACTGGTGCGGGGACGCAGCGACTCGAGTGCAAGAACGATCGAGTCGGGTTCAAGATCCCAGGCGTCGCGGTCCCAGTGGGCTTCCTGGCCGGTGTCGGCCGTCTCGACGGTGTGGCTCACGTCGTCTCCAACCTGTGTGTTTGTGCCAACACTATCCGCCCGATAGGCTGACTTCTGCTAACCGAAGTCAGCTCTGGAGGGAGTGTCCGTGGCCACGGGAGAGAGTTATCGCCGCAGCGGCGTCGCCGATTCATGGGACGCGATCGTGATCGGGTCCGGGATCGGCGGCCTGACCGCGGCCGCCCTGCTGGCACGCGCCGGGCAGCGAGTCCTGGTGTTGGAGCGGCACGGCACCGCCGGAGGAGCAACTCAGACCTTCCGCAGAGCCGGATACGTTTGGGACGCCGGGCTGCACTACATGGGCGACGTACACCGGCCCGCCGGCACGCTGCGCAGGATGTTCGACTACATCAGCGGCGGCAAGCTCGAGTGGGCACCCATGCCCGACATCTACAACCGCATCGTCATCGACGATCGCGTCTACGAGTACCCCTCCGGTGCAACGGCATTCAAAGAGCGCATGAAGGAGTACTTCCCCGATGAGGCCGCCGCGATCGACCGCTACATCGAGCTGGTCTTCGAAGGCAATCGCACGGCACGCAGCTTCTTCACCCACCGAGCCATGCCGCACGAGATGGCGGCACCCCTCTACCGTGACATGTGCGAACCATTTCGCGCCGTCTCGGACCGCACGGTCTCGGAGGTGCTCGGCGAACTCACCGCCAATGCGGAACTGAAGGCAGTCCTGTGCGGGCACTTCGGCGACTATTGTCTAGCGCCGGGTCAAGCGTCATTTGCCATGCACGCCATGCTCATTCGGCACTACATCGACGGCGCCAGCTTCCCCGTAGGCGGATCGGCCCGACTGGCCGAGACGACCGCGGACGTGATCCGCGGCGCGCAGGGTGCCGTCCTGGTTGCCGCCGAAGTGGCGACAGTGCTACTGGGCGAAGACGGCAAGGCGTGCGGTGTGACCATGCGCGACGGACGCCAATTCCGCGCTCCGGTGGTGATCAGTGACGCCGGTGCGCTCAACACACTGACGAAGCTCGTGCCGCCACAACGTGTCGACGCCGAGCTGGTGGAGGCCGTCCGGTCCATCGGGCCGTCGCTGCCGTGGGTGGTGCTCAACATCGGGCTCCGCCACACCGACGCCGAACTGGGTCTGGACGGAACCAACATCTGGGCTCACAGCGGGCCGGACATCGACGCCGAGATCGCCGCCTTCCAGGCCGACCCGCACCACACCCCGATGCCGCTGTACTTCCTGTCGTTCCCGTCGGCGAAGGATCCCTCGTGGGCGGATCGCTATCCGGGCCGCGCCACCATCGACATCGGCGGTCTGACGAGCTGGGAGCTGTTCGAACCGTACGCAGACAGCGCATGGATGCGCCGCGGCGCCGAGTACGAGGAACTCAAAAGCAAGCTCACCGACGAACTGCTGGGGCAGGTGCTGCGGTTCTACCCACAACTGGACGGACGAATCGACCATGTCGAGCTCGCCACCCCCCTGAGCTTCAACTACTTTCTGGGCAGGCAATATGGTGACTTCATGTCACTGGCGCACAGCCCGCAGCGGTTCGCATTGCGGGGGTTGAGGTCTCATACTCACATACCCAACCTGTATCTGTCCGGTCAGGACATCGCCGCTGCCGGCGTCAGCGGCGCGATCATGGGCGGCGCCGTCGCTGCCTCGACCGTTTTGGGCCGAGACGTTTTCGCCGACCTGCCAACGGAAAAATGACGATCGTCCTCGTTCATGGAGTCCCAGAGACTGCGGCCGTGTGGGATCTGTTGGCCGACAAGCTCATCGAGCTCGGCCACGAAGAGCCACTGCGCTTGTCTCCTCCAGGATTCGGTGCACCTGTTCCCGACCACTGGACCGCCACCGCGCATGATTATCGAACCTGGCTCGTCGCCGAGCTCGAAACCATCGGTCACCCTGTGGATCTGGTTGGCCACGACTGGGGCGGCGGCCACGTCCTCAAACCTGGTGATGAACCGGCCGGAACTCGTCCGAACCTGGGTGTCAGACATCCTTGGAGTGTTCGATCAGGATTACGTGTGGCACGACCTCGCCCAGCAGTGGCAGACGCCGGGCCAGGGCGAGGCGGTGGTCGAGGCGATGACTGCGCCGCCGCCGCAGGCACGCGCCGCGGCCTTCGTCGGTGGCGGCATGCACCCGACGATCGCCGATCGCGTCGCTCCCGGAATCGACGACGTGATGGGTTCATGCATCCTGCGCCTGCACCGCTCCTCTGCCCAGCCAGCCGTGGCCGAGATGGGCGCTGAACTGGGCGCCGCGAAAGCCCGCCCGGGCTTGGCGATCCTGCCAACCGAGGACCACTTCGTCGGCACCGATGAGCAGCGTCGCCGCGCCGCGCGTCGGGCCGGGGCTCAGATCGAGGTCCTGGATGGGCTCGGCCACTGGTGGACGACCCAAGATCCCGATCGTGCGGCGTCGGTGCTAATTCTTTCTGGGACGCCCACCCGTAGGCGAAGGGTTGCGGCGCTGGAACGCATCGCGTAGGAGCAAGTGGCGGCCGAGCAGTGGAAGACCACCGGCAGCTACGACCTGTTCGATGATCCCGCGGCGATCCGTTCGTGAAGCGACTTCGGTGCGCGGACGTGCGCTGTGCGACGTGTGGCGGCTCTGGCCGAGTCTGCCGAAATCCGCACCATGACCTGCGCAATTCGTCCCCTCAATGGAGCACGGTGCCACCGAACGGTGGGCGCGTTGTGAGCAGCTGCCCCATGCCGCTGCCCACCTCGAAAAAGCATCGGCTGATCGGTATTGACAACGCCGACCACCGGCTCCAGACTTGTTGCATATAGCGCTGTCTGTTCCGTAATACGCTACAATCCATCCGGAGGTTGAGATCGTGCTTGAAGTCTGCCCCCTGGCGGCCTTGCCTCGTGGCGAGGCGCGGCGGGTCGAATCGGATCCACCCATAGCGGTCTTTCATACCGATGACGGTGAGGTGTTCGCGATCGACGACACCTGTACCCATCAGGACGCATCCCTTGCTGACGGCTGGGTGGAAGGGTGCGAGGTGGAGTGTCCGCTGCACGCTTCCCGGTTCGACCTGAGGACCGGCGCGGTCGACGCGCCGCCCGCGAAGCTTCCGGTACGCACGCACGAAGTGGTCGTCTCCGACGGGGTCATCAACGTCGTCCTCAACAGTGCGCCGCCCAACCTTCCGCCGGGGGTCACCACCCGCGCAGCGGAGGAGGCCAGCCGGTGAGAAGTGTCGCGGTGATCGGCGCATCGCTCGCGGGGCTGTCGGCGGCCCGCGCACTACGACGCCAGGGATTCGACGGTGAGCTGACCATCGTCGGTGCTGAGGCCCGTCGGCCCTACGATCGCCCACCGCTGTCCAAGGAGTTCCTCGCCGGTGATATCGGAGAAGGCGACCTCGCCCTCGAACTCGACGACGAGAATCTCGACGCACGTTGGCTGCTGGGAGTGCACGCGACCGGGCTGGATGCCGGCGCAGGGGCGGTGGTGCTGGACGACGGCACCGAAGTGCGCGCCGACGGAGTCATCGCGGCCACCGGCGCTCGGGCACGGGTATGGCCGGGCGCCCAGCACCTGGCCGGGGTGCACGTGCTGCGCACCATCGACGACGCGCTGGCCCTCCGCCAGGATCTGCGCCCCGGTGCGCGTCTGGTGGTGATCGGTGCGGGGTTCATCGGCGCCGAAGTCGCTTCAACTGCAATCAAATTG
>Ga0126306_10002502_pt1 | contig 10362 bp, 10 predicted proteins | sample Plot27_FD_92592 | JGI IMG/M metagenome (GOLD analysis project Ga0126306, IMG submission 92592) | Serpentine soil microbial communities from UC McLaughlin Reserve, CA, USA - Plot27 | ecosystem: Environmental > Terrestrial > Soil > Grasslands | place: USA: UC McLaughlin Reserve, Lake County... | reverse complement strand
GGACAAGATGCATTTCAGAGGAGAGCCACTGAGGCTGAGCCTTGGGCAGCATTTCTCCGGGGTTCCATCTTTGATAGGCAAGGCGAGTACGCTCCTGCAGTGGAAGCTTATCAACAGGCGATCGACTCGGAGCATCCGGAGGCTGCCCCTAGAGCGGCGTTCAACCTAGGTGTGCTCTTGGAGCAGATGGGAGAGTACGACCTGGCAGAGGAAGCCTACCAACAGGTGATTGCCTCGGAGCATCCGGAGGAGGCTCCTAGAGCGGCGTTCAACCTAGGCTCGATGCTTGATAGGCAAGGCGAGTACGATCGTGCAGTGGAAGCTTATCAACAGGTGCTCGACTCGGAGCGCCCGGAGGCTGCCCCTAGAGCAGCGTTCAACCTAGGCATACTCTTTGAGGAGCGCGGAGAGTACGACCGGGCGGTGGAAGCGTACCGACGAGCGATCGCGTCGGAGCACGCCGAATGGGCACCCAAGGCAGCGTTCGACCTAGGGGTGCTCTTTGAGCAGAGGGGAGCGTACGACCTGGCAGAGGAAGCTTACCAACAGGCGATCAATTCTGGACATCCCGAGGTTGCGCCTGAGGCAGTGCGCAATCTCCGAGGGCTGGCCATGAGATTCCCCTAGAGAATCAGGCGGGGCTAGAAGCGGCTCGGCGAAAACACTCGCGCAGCGCCATCGCTTCCGATTAGAATAGCTCCGAGGGCGGGATAGGCCATGCACCACCTTAGGAACCCACCCCCTCCACCGACGGAGAGCAGCCGAGGATCACAATGAAGCACTTGCCGGAGTTGTAGGGGCCAGCAGCGGGCTAATATACCAAAGTGCCTAAGAGGGGTTTCTCGGAAGGGCGTTTCCACAATCCTGCATAAACCCGGACCAATATGGCAGCTAGGACGCGTCTCTCAGAGTCAATTCGCGAATTGCAGGGATAGGGGAGGGTCGCGAAAAGTGAGTTGCCCGTTCTCCCGCCCGCACACCCCGCCGAGAAATCCGCCGCCACCATCTCAGATACAAGCATACATCGCTTACCTCCTTGGTAGGTGAATCTTCGAGGGTTCGGCGCTTCTTGGCTCAGATAACGATACTCGTAACGGTTGTCGTAACGCTCTAGAGACGGTAGTGCTGTAGAGTGGCGTTGTGACGGAAGGGGCAAGGGAGCAGAGTCGAGGTATCGGTGGGATGGGGACTCGCGCTGCCACGTGGATGGCGTGGTCGCTGATGGCGCTATCCGTGGCGCTGCTTGTGGGCGGGTTCGCGTTGTCTCTCGCGGCTAGTTCTACCGTTTCGGATCGCCCGTTCGGCGGCGAGACAGGGGATAGCAGCGTGGTCGCTAACCTGCTTACGTTGCTCCCCTTCTCGGTCGTGGGCGCCATCATCGCTTCCCGCCACCCCCGCAACACCATAGGTTGGCTCTTCTGCAGCGTAGGCGTGACGATCGGGCTCAACTCCTTCGCGGGGGACTACGCCGAGTTTTGGCTCGCGAGCGGTTTCGGCATGAGTGGCCTCGGCGAGACGGCGGCGTGGTTCAGTTCGTGGCTGTGGATTGTCCTGGCACTTCTACCCACGAGCTTGCTGCTGCTGTTGTTCCCCGATGGTCGGCTGCCCTCGCCTCGCTGGCGGCCAGTGGCCCGGGGCGCTGCGCTTGGGATCGCCGGCAGCGTGGTGGGCTACGCGCTGAGGGCCGGTCCGCTCGAAGACTTCCCACAGATCGCCAATCCCTACGGCGTCGATAGCCCTATTGTAGGGATGGTGGGAGTCGCAGGTAGCATCGTAGCCGCAGGCTCCCTGGTGGCGTCTGCTGTCTCGCTCATCGTTCGACTGCGCAGCGTGAGGAGCGAGCAACGCCAGCAGATCAAGTGGCTCGCTTACGGGGGTGCGGTGGTGGTCTGCGGCGTCTGTGTGGGTGGCTTGACCATTCTCTGGAGCGTACCGGTCAGTATCGTGATCATGTCCGTCTCCTTGCTCGGGTTGCCGGTCTTCACGGGCATAGCGATCGTGAGGTATAGGCTCTACGACATAGACCTCCTCATAAACCGTACCCTCGTCTACGGCCCGCTCACGGCCACGCTCGTCGCGCTCTACTTCGGCGCCGAAGTGCTGCTGCAGCGCACCTTCGTCACCCTCACCGGCCAACAGTCCACCCTCGTCGTGGTGGCTTCGACCCTTTTGATCGCCGCCCTGTTCAACCCCTAAGACGGCGCATCCAGTCCTTCATAGACCGTCGCTTCTACCGCCGCAAGTACGACGCGGCGAAGATCCTCGAAGCCTTCTCTACCAAGCTCAGGGACGAGACCGGTCTGGAAGCCCTCAACGAAGATCTGGTAGGTGTGGTTGCTGAGACGATGCAGCCCGAGCACGTCTCGCTTTGGCTGTGCCCAGCGCCGGACCCAAGGGCGAAGGAGGAGGCCAGCAGCCGTTCTATTCACCCAACCTCCTAGAAGGTAAGAGCGTTTTCGGAAACCCAGGCAGTAGGCTGCACGCACTCCCCTCTACACTGTACGAACTGACAATACCCCGACGGTCCGTTTCTCCGTAGCGCTCGGCGAGGAGCCGCAGGTCGAGGTGGCGCTGGCCTAGCGGTTACGCGCTCGTGCAAGGGGCGTTCTCCGAAGTGCGCCGATGTCGTTTGGGTGGGGCATAATGCAGCGCACGGCTCATGGCACCCCATTCACAGATCAGCAACTCTGGGAGTCGGCTGCTGATACGCATGCTCCTCGGGGCCACCCTTGGGCCGCCCGGCAAGGTGAGGGCGGGTTCAACAATCCTGGAGGAGGGCGAGAAGGTGAGCCCCGAGGCGACCCGCCATAGGAAGGGCGAGCGGACGAGAAACGTTCGCGGGGTCGGGTAGATCGGGCGCGGCTTCTACTACGGCTGGGCTATCACGGGGACGCTCGCCGTCACCGAGACCGTGTCTTGGGGCGTCCTCTACTACGCCTTCGGGGTGTTCTTGGTGCCGATGCAGGAGGAACTGGGTTGGTCACGGATAGCCCTGACGGGCGCCTACTCCGTTGGGCTGCTCGTCTCAGCGCTGGCCGCGCCCGTGGCGGGACGCTGGCTGGATCGGCACGGTCCCCGAGGGCTCATGACGCTGGGCTCCGCGTTGGGGACCGTGCTTCTCCTCGTGTGGGCCTCCGTCGAGGACCTCTGGGTTCTCTACCTCGTGTGGACCGGCATCGGTCTCGCTATGGCGGCGACCCTGTACGAGCCCGCCTTCGCAGTCTTGGCGAAGTGGTTCGAGCGCGGCCGCGCTCGGGCGTTGCTGTTGGTGACTTTGGCCGGTGGACTGGCGAGCACGATCTTCCTCCCTTTGTCCGCCTGGCTGGTCGGGGCGCAGGGGTGGCGCGGAGCGCTTCTCACCCTGGCCGCTATCTTAGCCCTCCTCACCATCCTGCCCCACGCACTCGTCTTGCGCCGGAGGCCTGCGGACCTCGGCCTCCTACCCGACGGCATCGAGCCAGCGAACTCTTCCCAGAAAGAGGCGGCTCACGCGCCACACGAACCCCGCGAGGAGCCCAAGAGCGTGCCGCTGGGCGCGGCACTACGGGGCCCGGCCTTCTGGCTACTCGCGGCGGCCTTCTTCCTGGGGACGCTCTCTCAAGCGGCGGTGTACGTACATCTGGTCCCCTACCTCGCCGAACGGGGCTACGGGCTCGGTTCGGCCGCCACCTTGACCGGGCTGATAGGGGCGTCACAGGTTCTCGGCCGGGTGGTCGTGACCTTCCTCGAAGCCCGCCTGCCGCGCGACGCGGTGACGGCGGGTATCTTCGCGCTGCAGGCGGTCGCCCTAGTCGTGCTGATCCAGTCGCGAAGTCCGCTCGGGGTCCTAGTGTTCGTCTTGCCCTTTGGGGCGGCGTCGGGGGCCGTCACCCTCGCCCGGGCCTCTGCAGTCGCGGACTTCTACGGACCCGACCACTACGGCAGCATAGGCGGGGTGGTGGGGATGTTCGTGACAGGAGCTAGGACGCTCGCGCCGGTGGGAGCAGGTGTGATGTCGGCGGCACTGGGAGGCTACGCGCCCGTCCTGTGGACGCTCACCTCCGGCTCGGCCGTGGCGGCTGTCGCCATGTTCATGGCCCAACGGCTCGGGCCGCCCCTACGCTCCGAACCGGACATGAACGGGGGTCATTGACAACGCCTCCCTCAACTGTACGAACTGACCTTCTCCCCTGCGCCGATGATAGTGACGTTCATACTCGCCCTCCTCGCTGCAATTATCCTCACCCACGAAGTCATTATCGTACCCGGGCCGTTCAGGGCTTACTCCGCCACCTATGCACGATGTGGCATGCGGACTTCCCAGAACACCCCTTCTGAAACTGTCCGAAAAGCGTCTTACGCGGTCCGCAGCGTAGACCACGGGCGGTCGAAAGGTTCCCTTTTGCCCATATCGTGCTCTGTATACCGGCCAAATTCACGCTTTGAGCGTTGCTCATACCCCTTTTCGGACAGTTTCTCTAGGTCGTTGGGTGAATAAGGGCAAGAAGAGGAAGGGCCAGGGAAGGAGAAAGCCCGGCCCGCAAAAATGGGGCGCCCGGCGGATGGGGTCAATGACGTGAAGGTAAAGGAGCCGCCGGGCTTGCAAATGTAGTGCGCCCAAGCGGCCCGGAAAATACATCAGTTCCGAGAACACCCATTCTACGAGGTTAGGTACATAGGTTAGGTGAATAGGCAAGAAGATGGCTATCTTCGGTCGCTCAGGCCGTTTCATCGAGCGCTAGGAACCCTCCTAAACCTCCACTATCTCGTTGGTTACGCCGCCGTGCGCTTTGCAGTGGACGGTCTCGGCTGCTTTGGCGTTCGGCGCCTCGAACAGACCGTGGACCTCACCCTTCTCCTTACTGAACTCGTTCCTAAGAGCCATTGCTTTGTACCTGTCCTGAGTTTCGAGGTCCTTCTAGCGGGCCTCGGTCACCGCTTCGGCCGTTAGTCCTTCCAGGTTCTTGTGCTGGTCTACGTACAAGGGCACATTATGTTAACCCAGCTCAACTGCCATGCAAGCTGTCCCTCCGGAGGAGAGGAGCTGCCGTAGGTCCTCTGCCTTGATACGGCATCTGCCATTAAGCCCCCACGAAGAACCCCACGAGTTCCTTATACGAAAACGGTCTACTTCCCCCTCAACTCCCCACACCACTCCATCAACTATGACGCAATGTCCACCGCGCACAGAGCCGGTCGGGTAAATGTACCCTTCACTATCCACCCTGTCCATGCCCTGGTGCCAGTACACCCCGATAGGAGTGGGGCCATTGTTCAAGATGAAGAGAGCAAGGATCTCTACGTCCTTCGTGAAGGTATAGACGTTGATATGTCCATGCTCCTTAACCACCTTAGCCCCAGCCCTAACAGATGTGCCCGAGTAGTCCTCCCCAGGCCACTCGTCTATCTCTTGGGCGCGATGGTAGATATCAAAGCCAGTCTCGTTGCTGTACTCGTGCTTTAGGGGCTTGGCGTTCATAAAACCGGTCCAGCCGAAGCCGACCAGAGTCCGCGTCCGGCGAGTGCCTGGCGGCTCTTCGTCATCCTGTCGTCCTCCTTTGCATCTTAGCCCGCCTTCTCGGCGCGGCGCAGGCCGAAGAGGGCCCAGAGGGCGAAGGCGAGGACGAGGGCGAACCCTATGGCGTAGGCCGGGAGGGAGCTCGTCGGCTCGCCGGCGAGGAAGCCGCGGGCGGCGTCGAGGATGGTGGTGAAAGGGTTCAGGCGGGCGATGGTCTCGAGCCAGCCTTGAAGAAGGTTCAGCGGCACGAAGACAGGCGCGAGGAAGAGGACCATGAAGATGGGGGTCCGGATCACGGGTCCCGCCTGCTGGGTGCGCATCAGCATCGCCACCCCGGCTCCGAAGAGCGTCGCCGCGACGTTCACGAGCACGGCGAGCCCGATCAAGCCGAAGAAGTCGAAGCCACCGCTGATGGGGATGCCGGCGATGAGTGCGATCACCGTGACCAGCGTCCCCGTGGTAGTAACGCGCACGAGCGAGGCGATCGCGTAGCCGAGGATTATCCCGGAGCGGTTCGAGGCGGCGAGCATGAGCCTCCTGGCGAAGCCGTTCTCGAAATCCCCGGCGACCGAGAACCCGGTAAATGCCCCGCCCATTGCGACCGCCTGCAAAAGCGCCCAGACGTACTGGAAGGCGATGTATCCCGCCGGATAGTCGAAGCCGGGCACGTCGCCCACGCGGGTGAGCCCACCGGCGAAGGCGACGAAGAAGAAGATGGGGAAGAAAGCCGGCGCAAGGAAGGCGGGGTTGGTGAAGTACTTGTAGATCTGGCGCCCCGCGACCGCCCCCGCCACCCAGAAGAAGCCGCCCATAGCTACGCCACCCTCGTCTTCAGAGACGCCGCCGCCCCGCCGAGGGTGAGCACGACGATGGCGGCCGCGCAGCCGAAACCCAAAGTGAGAGCCTGTGCGTCCCAGCCGGTTATGACCAGGCTCCTGATGCCTTCGACCAGGTAGGAGATCGGGTTGATGGTGGCGATGAAGCGGAACCAGTTGGCCTCGATCAGGTCGCGCGGCAGGTTGATGCTCGACATGAAGATGGCGACGAAGAAGAGCGGGAACGCGCTCTCGACCGCCTCGACAGATCCGGTCCTCAGCGCCAGGATAGCCCCTATTCCCCCGAACCCGAGAGCGACGAGCACCGTGAGGAACACGATCACGATCATCCCGAAGAAGCCCGACCGCACGTCCACCCCCATGAGGGTCCCGAGCGCGAGAAAGACGACGCCCTGCAAAAGCCCGAGCGCCACGATCCCCGCCAGCATCCCGAGGAGCAGCGACACCGGTCGCATCGGGGTGAGCTTGAGCCTGTCGAAGAAGCCGCTCTCGATGTCGCGGGCGAGGTCGGCGCCCGCTGTGACCGCACCGAAGAGCGACGCCTGGATGAGGGGGAAAGCGAAGGCAAAGTCCATATAAGAATCGGCCGGGAACCCGGGGATACGGGCGGCGGCATCGAGCCCAAAGGCGTTGATGGAGAAGAACATCATCGGGAAGAGCAGCGCCGAGATTATGACCGCAGGCTGGCGCACCGTCCGAAGCACGGAGCGCTGCGCGATCGCTGCGATCTGGGTGGGTAACGAGGAGCCCATTCCTAGGTCTGCGCCTCCTCTTGCTCTCCCGCACCCTCGAGCGAGCGTCCCGTCTTCGCCAGGAACACGTCGTTCAAGGACGGCTCGTCGAGCCTCAGGTTGGATACCTTGAGGTCTTCGGCGTCGAGGGCGCGCACCACGTCGGTGAGGCCGCCTGCTCCGTCGTCGAGGCGGACGGCAACGGCACCGGGCTGGGCGGGGATCTCCTCCCCGAAGCGCCCCAATGTCCTCGCGACGGCGCCGCGCTCTCCAGGGTTCGCCGGTGTCGCCTCGACGCTGGGGCGTCCGATTTCGGCCTTCAGCGCCTCGGGCGTGTCCTCGGCGACGATGCGTCCCTTGTCGATGATCCCGACCCGGTCGGCGAGCACGTCCGCCTCTTCGAGGTACTGCGTCGTCAGGAAGACCGTCACCCCGTCCTCGCGCGCGAGCTGGCTCACCTCGGCCCACAACGCGCTCCGGCTCTGGGGGTCCAGGCCCGTCGTCGGCTCGTCCAGAAACAGGATACTGGGCCTGTGCACCAGCGCGAGCGCGAGGTCCAGCCTCCTCTTCATCCCGCCGGAGTAGCCGCGCACCCTCCTGTCCGCCGCCTCAGATAGCCCGACGCGCTCCAGGAGCTCAGCGCTTCTCTTTTTGCGCTCGGCCCGCGGCAGGCCGTGCAGCGCGCCCTGCAAGTGCAGGTGGTCGCGCCCGGTAAGGAACTGGTCGAGGGCCGCCTCCTGCAGCGCCGCCCCGATGGAGGCGCGCACCTGCGGTCCCTCCTTGACGATGTCGTACCCGGCGACACGCGCGGTGCCGCTGGTGGGCGGCATGAGCGTCGTGAGCATCAGGACCGTCGTGGACTTGCCGGCGCCGTTGGGGCCGAGGAAGCCGTAGACCTCGCCCGGCTCGACCGTGAGGCTTATGCCGTCCACGGCCCTCGGCCCTTTCCGGAACTCACGAACCAGGTCCTCCACCTCTATGCCGCCCTTGCGGCCCATCAACCGTTCTTCCTCCTCACTCTTTATTAACCGCCTCTTCGAAACGTTATCAACCAAACCCCCGGATTCTACGACGCGCCCTCGAGGTTGGTGAGCGCCTCGCTGACCTCCCACAGCCTTTTCTGCACGACCTCGTCGTGAGGGTCCTCGAAGGAGAAGACAACCTTCCTATCCGTCAGATACCTCCCGGTCATCTTCCCGGCCTCGGGTGAGACGGCAAGGTAGACGACGGTGTCCGCTCCCTGCTCCGGGGTGCGCATAAACGGCTTGAACGCCCGGAAGATCAGGGTTCCGAAGCTGCGGTTGTTGTTGCCGAAGTTAGTGTTGACCCCACCGGGATGGAGGGAGTTGGCCACCACGCCGGTACCCTCGAGACGCTCGGCGAGCTCGTAGGTGAACAGGATGTTGGCCAGCTTCGTCATCCCATAGACCTTGAAGGGGCGATAGCGCCGCTCGGATTGCAGGTCCTCGAAGTCTATCTTCGCCCCGCGGCGCGCCTCGGAGGAGACGGTGATGATCCGGCTCGGCGCGCTCTTTTTGAGCAGGTCGAGCAAGAGGTTCGTCAGCAAAAAGGGGGCCAGGTGGTTCACCGCGAGCGTCAGCTCGATGCCGTCCGGCGTCTCGGTACGCTTCGACTGGATGATGCCGGCGTTGTTAACCAGCACGTCAAGCCGGTCGTACCGCTCCCTGAACTCCTCCGCCAGCCCGCGCACCTCCGCCTGCACCGCGAGGTCCGCGAGCATGAGGGAGACCCTACCGTTCCCCGACGTGTCCCGGATCTCCTCGACAGCCAACTCCCCGCGCTCCCTGCTGCGTCCGGTCACGACGACCTCCGCGCCCATCGCGGCGAGCGCCGTCGCCGCCGCCCTGCCGATGCCGGAGGTGCCGCCCGTGATCAGGACGACCTTGCTCTCCATACCGCCGTTCTCCGAGACCACCATGCTCCTCGTGTAAGTATCCAACGCCGTGCGTATACCATCCCACGCAACTAATTAAGGTGAGAGGACCAACAACAGGGGTACAATCACCCTGCTACCGTCCCATCACGCTCCTCCAGGTTGAAGGCGGGATCCTCGGCGACCATCCACATCCAGTCGTCGTCGCGCCGCACCTACACGGACGCCCGGGCGTGAGCCCGCCGGACCTTCCCTTCTGTCTTTCTCGTAACCCTCATGGTGTGCCTCCTTCGAGGAAGTAACGTGGCGCGAACGGCTTTGCCGCGTCTTCCAACGGCTTCCAGTAGCGGCGCCCCCCTTCGCGCACGACGCGGCCGAAGCCGGTGCCGGGGATGTGGCCGGCGGCGGACGGGATACCGTCCGCCTCGAGCCAGTCCAGTAGTTGCGCGCGGGTGAACGCCGCCCGCTCCTTGTCCACGTCGAAGGTGATGTTCCACGTAGCCTCCGTCGCCTGGGCCGGATGGGCGATCACATCGCCAAGGACGAGCGCCTGCTCCCCGCCCGATGAGACGAGCAAGCTCGCGTGCCCCGGCGAGTGGCCCGGCGTCGGGATCGCCGTGAGCTCGTCGGTGAGCGGCTCCTCGCCGTCCATCAACATCAGGACCCCGAGGTCCTCGAGCGAGGACATGGCCTTGCGCAGATACGGCTCGGCAGCCTCCCACTCGGCCTCCTGTGTAACGTAGCGCGCCGTGGAGAAAGTTGGCCCGCCGTCGGGTTCCAGGCTCCAGCCGACGTGGTCGCCGTGCAAATGCGTCAGGAAGACGGTGTCCACGTCGTCAGGGTCAGCGCCGTTCCTCTCGAGGTCCTCGATCAATCTGCCGCGCATCCCCATGGCGCCGGGGCCGATCCCTGTGTCCACGAGCACCACGTGGCCCGGTGACCGCAGCAGGTACGAACCGACGCGCCCGTAGAGCGTTTCCGCGTCGGCGAACGCCCACGGGTAGCGCTCAAGGTAGGGCCCCCACTGATCCGCCCGCACGCCGGGGAAGAGCTGGCTCAACCTGAAAAAAGGTCCCTCGACGTCGGTCAGCGCGGTGACCTCGACCTCTCCGACAATGAGCTTCCTCATGCGTCATCCTTTAGTGCACCCGGCTATAATGTACAAGTACACAATAACATTGACAACGATGTACGTCAACAGTAAACTGGGTAGGTCGAGTTACCAGATATCGTGGGTGAGAGCGTGGAAACGGTAAGGGCTGGGTCGGCTGAGGAGGATTTGCGGCTGCGGCTCGTTGACGAGTTCGCCGACTTCGGGCCTTCTTACATGAAGTGGGTAAAGTCGCGGTTGCGAGACCGGGGGTTGACCTACGCGCGGATGAGGTTACTCGGGGCGTTGCATTG
>Ga0126306_10002501_pt1 | contig 10363 bp, 8 predicted proteins | sample Plot27_FD_92592 | JGI IMG/M metagenome (GOLD analysis project Ga0126306, IMG submission 92592) | Serpentine soil microbial communities from UC McLaughlin Reserve, CA, USA - Plot27 | ecosystem: Environmental > Terrestrial > Soil > Grasslands | place: USA: UC McLaughlin Reserve, Lake County... | reverse complement strand
GCGCCGCCGGAGGCCATCACGGTCACGGGCTGGCTACGCGTCGAATCCGGGGAGCGCATCGTCAGGGCCGCGGCGCCCACGGCGCCCGCCGATGCCAGACGCAATAGAGCATTTCGCGTACGTGGCCATCCCGACATCGATCCCTCCTTCGTGAGCACGCGTGCGCGGTGCATCGCGGGTCGCCGCGCCCTCCGCGGGTCGCTCCGCCGCTGTTGGTCGTTGCGACTCGAGCGCCTCGGCGCTGCACGAAGAACATTGCCCCGCCCCCTCGGAGGTTCTTGCACCGCGTTGCCCGACCGTCGCCGACTGGGCGTTGCGGATGAAGCCTCGCTTGAATGCGTGGCCACGGGCCCTGCACGGCGGCGTGCTCAGTCGGTGTGCAGAATCCCGCGCTGCAGCGCCGTCGTCACCGCTTCCGTACGATCGTCGACGCCCAGCTTCTCGAAGATGTTCTTGAGGTGGACCTTGACGGTCTCTTCGGCGCGCCCGAGGACGCGTGCGATCTCCTTGTTGCTGAGCCCTTTGGCGGTGAGGGCGAGTACCTCCAGCTCCCGTTCGGAGAGCTGGATGCGCGGCACGAACTCCGCCAGGCGCGCGGCGACTTCGGGTGGGATCACTTTCTGTCCCCGATGGACCGCGCGGATCGTGTTGAGCACGGCGGTGCGGAGCATGTCCTTGAGAAGGTATCCCTTGGCCCCGGCCTCGAGGGCGCGATGGATGTCCTCGTCCCCGTCGTAGGTCGTGAGCACCACGATGCGCGCCCCCGGGAACTCTCCGAGGATCTGCCGCGTTGCGGCGAGCCCGTCCATCCCGGGCATGCGCAGATCCATCAGAACGACGTCGGGGCGGTGCTGCCGGTAAAGTGACACGGCTTCACTCCCGGTCGCCGCCTCGCCGACGAAGGACATATCGGGCTCGGCGCCGATCACTGCGGCAAGCCCGGCGCGCACCATCGGGTGGTCGTCGGCCGCAAGTACTCGAATCGGGGGAACCTTGCCCACGCGGAACTCCGGATGGTAGCCGAGGATCGAGCGGTCACTGCGCTCCCTGGAACGAATGCATCGGCCGGCACCGGCGCAATTCCCCGATCGTGGTAGTTCGTGGGGTGTTCCGCCGGGCCGAGTGGAATCGACAACAGCCGGAACGCAACGAGCGTCAAGATGCCGGCGATCCGGCACGTCAGATTCGACAGATGACCGCTCCGTAGCGTGTCCGGCCTGCGACGTGGCGCGCACCGGGGCGGTCGCGCCTCGTCGCGACACTCCATGACACCCGAATTCGATAGCGAGACCGAGCGCGAGCTGAACGTCCACATCTTCAGCGTGTCCGCCCAACTGGTGGGACTATGTCTCACCGTGATCGGCCTGTTTCGCATCATCGCTCAGCTGAAGCCGATCGACAGCATCGCCGACAACGTGTTGTCGGTGGACGCGATGCTGTTCCTCGCCGCCTGCATGTTCGCGTACGCCAGCCTTCGCTCGCGCACGACGCATCGGCGGCGGAGGCTGGAGCGCATCGCCGACGCATGCTTCGGCACGGCGCTCGTCGTCATGACGGCCGTCTGCATGCTGATTGCCTGGACGCTTGCGTGAGTGGGGCCGAGACGATGCTCGTCTGCATCGAGTCCGGATCGGCGCTGTCGTCATCCGGCGGACCTCGCAACTCGCCGAACAAGCGACGACCGCAACGCGATCCAAGATCGTCATCGGTCATGCTCTCATCTTTCCAGCGCCACCGTACGACCATCGCATTCACACGACCGCCTCGTGCCGCGAGCTGTCCTCGCTGCCGAGACGCTAGCCGGAGCTCAACTTGGCCGACGCCGCGCGGAAGCAGCAGGTCGCACATTCATCGGGCGTCATCGTCCGGGAGCGGCTGCGCAGCCTGGACGACTCCGATCTGGTGCGCGCCTACGTCGCGGGCGAGGAGCGCGCGTTCGCGGAGCTGATCGAACGCTATCAGACGCGGCTTCTGAGCTTCGTCTACCGCATGATCGGAGACCGGGAGCGGTCAGAAGACCTGGTGCAGGAGGCGTTCATCCGCGTGTATCGTCACGCGCACCACTTCGATCACTCGAAGAAATTCTCGACCTGGATCTTCGTGATCGCTTCCAACCTCGCGAAAAACGAGCTCAGACGGGGAGCGCGCAGACCGATCCTACTTCCGATCGTCACGCAGAGGTGGCAGAACCAGGGCACGCCGGAGCTCGAGGATACGCGGTTTCGGCCGGATGATCTGTTTCACGAGCGGCGGCTCCAGGCGCTCGTCGAGGTTTCGATCGAGCGACTCCCGCCTCATCAGCGGCAGGTCTTCATTCTCCGCGAGCTGGAGGGGAAGAGCTACGAGGAGATCGCCGACATCGTCGGCTGCTGCCTGGGCACAGTGAAGAGCCGGATCAACCGCGCCCGCCGATTCCTGTCGACCATCATGCTTCCGGCGCTACGCTGACCAGTTCGCGTGTGGGGCAGGTCAGCCCACGCGGGGCAATTCCGACCGCCCGAACCGTGGCCGGCGGCGCTGCCACCATGCCGTGACTCGCCGCGGCGCCTCATCGAAATAGCTGTAGAACACGGGGGTCACGTACAACGTGACCAGCTGCGAGAAGGCCAGCCCGCCGACCACCACGAGCCCGAGCGGACGACGCGTAGCGGCGCCTGCCCCGATGCCCAACGCGATCGGCAGCGCTCCGATGAGCGCGGCGAACGTAGTCATCATGATGGGCCTGAAGCGCACCGTCGCCGCCTCGACGATCGCCGTCGCCGCCGGCACGCGCTGCGTGCGCTCCCGCTCCACCGCGAAGTCGATCATCATGATCGCATTCTTCTTCACGATGCCGACGAGCAGGAGGAGGCCGACGTAGCCGTACACGTCCAGCTCGATATGCAGCACATAGAGGGTGAGCAGCGCGCCGAACGCCGCGAACGGGAGGCCGGTGAGGATCGTGAGCGGGTGCACGAAGCTTTCGTACAGGATTCCCAGCACGAGATAGATCACGAAGACCGCGACCAGGAGCAGTGCGAGCAGGCTGCCCTGCGCCGACTGGAATCCCTGCGCGTTGCCGGTGTACGCCGTCGTGATGCCGCCCGGCAGCACGCCTCGGGCGAGCGAGTCGATCTGTGCGGTCGCGGTTCCGAGCGACACTCCCGGGCGCGTGTCGAACGAGATGGTCACCGCGGGCTGCTGGCCCGCGTGATTCACGCTGAGCGGCCCGACCGTCGGCGTGAGCGTGGCGACCGAGGAGAGCGGCACGAGCGTTCCGCCTCCCGACCGGACATACAGCATCCCGAGAGCGCTGGCATCGCGCTGGAACTCCGGGAGCAGCTCGAGCACAACCCAGTACTGGTTCGCCGGAGTGTAGATCGTGGAGGCCTGCGCGGAGCCGTAGGCGTCGTAGAGTGCGCTCTCGATCTGCGACACCGTCACACCCGCGGCTGCGGCTCGGTCGCGATCGATCTGCACCAGGACCTGTGGGTTCGCGACTTGAAGGTTGCTCACGACGCTCGAGAGTGCTGACAGCGAGTGCATCTGCTGTTCGAGCCGCTGCGCCGCGGCGTAGAGCGTCGTCAGATCGGGGCTCGTGAGCTGGAGCTGGTAGGGGTTCTGGGTGCTCTGCCCGCCGAGCTGAATCGCCGGCGGCATCTGCAGGAACGTCGTGACCCCGGGCACCTGGGCGAGCTTGGGCCGCAGCTCGGCGATCACCTGGTCTGCGGGCAAGCGATGGCCACTCGGCTTGAGCGTCAGCAAGAACGTGCCCTGATTGGTCGTGCCGTTGCGCCCGCCCGACCCGACCGAAGAGATGAAGGTCACGAGATTCGTGTCGCGGGCGAGGATCGCGGAGAGCTGTTGGTGATAGCGCACCATGGCATCGAACGATGAACCCTGCGCGGCCAGGGTCGACCCGGAGATCTGCCCAGTGTCGTCGGTGGGAATGAACCCCTTCTCGACGCGCTGGAAGAGGAGCACCGTGAGCAGGAGCGTGAGTGCGGAGAACGCGAGCGTGATCGTCCGATGATCCATGACCCAATGCAGCGTCCGCTCGTACCCATCCCGCACACGATCGAATGCGTGTTCCACCGACTGTGACATGCGACCAGGTGTCGTCTCGCTTCCGCTGTGAAGAAAGCGGCTGGCGAGCATCGGCGTCAGCGTCAGCGAGACGACGGCCGAGACGAGGATTGCCGCACCGATCGTGACGGAGAACTCGTGGAACAACCGCCCGATTACCCCTGGCATGAACAAGAGGGGGATGAACACCGCGACCAGTGACAGCGTCATCGAGAGGATCGTGAACCCGACTTCCGCCGCGCCGTCGAGCGCCGCCTGCAGCCGTGGCTTCCCCATCTCGAGATGTCGGACGACGTTCTCGAGCATCACAATGGCGTCGTCGACGACGAAGCCGGTCGAAAGCGTCAGCGCCATGAGGGACAGGTTGTCGAGGCTGAAGCCGAGCACCGACATCACAGCGAACGTCCCGACGATGGAGAGCGGCAGCGCGACCGCCGGGATGGTCGTGGCCGAAAGGTTCCGCAGGAACACGAAGATGACGAGGACGACGAGACCGATCGTCAGGACCAGCGTGGACTTGACGTCGTGCACGGACGCCTCGATCTGCTGCGAGCGATCGTAGACGACCTGGAGCTTGACACTCTGCGGAATCTGTGGCGCGAGCTGAGCGATCGCCGCCCGCACGTCGTTCACGACCTGGACGGTGTTGGTGCCCGGTTGGCGCTGGACGGCCAGCACCACCCCGGGGGTGCCGCCGATCCAGGCCGCCACCTTGTTGCTCTGCACGTCGTCGAGGACGCGTCCGAGCTCCCCTAGGTGCACTGGGGCGCCGTCGACCCACTTCACGACGACGCGGCGGAACTCTGCCGCGTTCGTGAGTTGGCCAGTCGCCTGTAGCGTCACCGCCTTCGAGGGACCCCAGAGTGTCCCGGTGGGCTGGCTGACGTTCTGGGTGCTGATCGCGCTCGCGACCTCGTCGATGCCGATGCCGCGACCGGCGAGCGCGCGCGGGTCCACCTGCACTCGGACGGCGTACTTCTGCGACCCGAAGACCACCACCTGCGCCACGCCGTCCACCATCGAGAGACGCTGGCCGATCAACGTCTCTCCATACTCGTCGAGCTTGGAGAGGGAGAGCTGGTCGGACGTCAGCGCGAGATAGAGGATCGGCGCGGCGGCGGGGTTGGAGCGCTGATAGGAAGGAGGAATGATGCCCTGTGGGAGCGAGCGCAGCGTCTTCGAGATCGCCGCCTGCACGTCCTGGGCGGCCGCGTCGATGTCGCGATCCAGCGCGAACTGGAGGACGATGCTCGTCGAGCCGAGCGTGCTCGATGACGTCATCTGGTCGATGCCGGCGATCGTGGAGAACTGCTGCTCGAGCGGCGTCGCCACCGCAGCGGCCATCGTTTCCGGGTTGGCCCCAGGAAGGCTCGCGCTCACTGTGATCACCGGATAGTCCACGGTGGGCAAGTCGCTCACTGGCAGCCTTTGATAGGCGAGCCAGCCGAACACCAGGAAGGCGACCATGACGAGCGTGGTCGCGACCGGCCGCCGAATGAACGGCGCGCTGAGGCTCATGGTGTGGTCTCCGCCGCGATCCGCTGCGGGTTGGCCTCCCCCGCGATCCGCACCTGCGTGCCGGGACCGAGTCGTGATTGCCCGTCGGTGACGACACGCTCGCCCGCAGTCAGGCCGTTGGTGACCACGATGGCCGACCCAATCGTCTGGCCCGTAGCGATGTTGCGCATGGCGGCACGGCCGTTGGCGCCGACGACGAACACGTACGGCCCGTGCTGCCCGGTCTGCACCGCAGTCGCCGGAATGAGGAGCGCATCCGGCTGCACATCGAGCTGGAGGCTTACCTGGACGAACTGTCCGGCCCAGAGCTGCCCACTCGCGTTCGCGAACTGTCCCTTGAGCTCCAGGGTTCCCGTGGTGGTGTCGATCGCGTTGTCGATGAAGGTCAGTCGGCCACGCACCGTGTCGACGCCTCCGTCCATGGGAACGACGTGCACGGGGAGTGTCCCAGCGCGGCTGTACCGCTGCACGTCGGGGAACTCCGCGGCGGGCAGATCGAACCGCACGAGAATCGGATCGAGCTGGTTGATGACCACGAGGGGCTGTGCAGGGCTGCCCTGCACCAAGTTTCCTTCGTGGACCAGGAGACGGCCGGTCCGACCGGAGATCGGCGCCCGGATCACCGTGTTGTCGAGGTCGAGCCGCGCCTTTTGGATCGCGGCGCGGTCGGCGTTCACCGTCGCCGCGAGCGCCGCCGCCGTCGCGCTCTGTCCGTCGGCCTGGCTCTTCGTGACGTAGTCGTTCTTCACTAGCGCAGCGTAGCGGTCCGCGTCGCGGTGCGCGCTCGCCGCCTGTGCCTGATCGCGCGCGCGAGCGGCCTGCGCTTGCGCGAACGTCGCGGCGTACGGGCGCGGGTCGACGCGAAACAGCACCTGGCCGCGTCGAACCATGTCGCCCTCTCGGAACGCGACACTCGTCACGAGCCCGCTGACCTGGGCCGCGACGCTCGCGGTCTGCATCGGCTCGACCGTGCCGCTCGCGGTCACCACGTTCGGTGCACTTCCGTGCACCACCGGAGCGACCGTCACCGGCACCGGTGGCGCCGGCTGCACTGCCGGCTGCTTCGAGCATGCCGCGAGACCCACCGCGCATAGGGCGGCAATCGATTTGGCGAAACGATTCCAGCGGACACTCGGCATGATGGTCTCCACGTCGGTCGCGAGAATTGATGACGCTAGCGCGGACTCGGCGGCACTGCGTCCCGCTGGACGGCCAGGGCCGATCGGCCGCTCGTGTCGAGCGTGCCGGAGGTATAGGCCAGTCGCGCGAGCGCCTGCGCCCAGAGCCAACGTGATTGCGCCTGCTGGGCGCCGGCATTGGCCAGTGCAGCCTGCGCGGTGATCAGGTCGATGATGCTCCCGACACCGCTGGTGTAGCGCGCTCGCGCTGCGCGCATCGACGCGGTCGCGCTGGTGAGCAGCTCATCGCTCGTCTCCACCTGTTGGGTCGCCGTCTTGAGGTCGTAGTACGCAGTGTAGACGTCATAGATCACGGTCTGACGCTGGACGGCCGCCTGCGCTGCCGCCGCGTCGGCGAGTGCGCGGGCGCGCGCCACCCCGTTGGCCTTCCCACCGCCGTCGATGAGCGGGATCTGGACGGCTACTGATACCGTGTAGTTGCGTCCAGTGAGCGCGCCGAGCGTCGAATGCGTGTAGCCGTCCCCAGCGGAGAGGGCGAGCGACGGGAGCATCGCGCTGCGCGCCACGCGAACGTCCGACCGCGCCGCGGCCGCCGTCGCGCGAGCGGCCTGTAGATCCGGTCGCGCGCTCAGCGCCACGTCGATGAGCGCGTCGACGCTCGCAGCGATGACACTGACGCACACGTCACGCGGCCCGTCTGCGACGTCCCACGCCGACGTGGGCGGCACGCCGAGCGCCAGTGCGAGCGCACCACGCGCCGTCTGTAGTTGTGCTTCGGTCGACTGAAGCTGAAGCCGGGCCTGTGCGAGCGCCGTCCGCGCCTGGAGCACGTCCGCGATCGTGGCCAGCCCTGCGGAGTCTCTAGCTCGTGCTGCATCGTAGCTCGCTTGTGCCTCTCGCACCGCGACACGCTGGGCCTCGAGCAGTGCACGAGCGCCAACGTAACCGAAGTAGCCCTGTTCCACTTGGAGCACTGTGGTCTGGACTACGCGATTGTGGGTGTACGCGTCCGCGAAGGCGGCGTTGCGCGCGCTCGCGACTGTCCCGCTCCGCCCCCCGAAGTCGAACAGGAGGTAGGCGAGGCTGAGCGATGCGCCATACGAGGTGCGCAGTCCTCCAGCCGTCTCGCCCCCTCCGGGCTGGTCCGAGCGCCCGTCGCTGATCACGCCGTTTACCGTGGGGACATAGGTGGTGCGCGCGATCGCGTATGCATCGGCAGTCGCACGTGCCTGCGCCCAACTCACGCGCGTTGCGGGGTTGTTGCGCAGCGAGAGTTCGACGGCGTCGGCGAGCGTCAGCGTGTTCGCTCGAGTGGCGATGTCCGACGGGATGGCCGGCGATGCGCCCAACGAGTCGGCTGCACGGGCGGTTTGGGGTGCACGCCACAGCCTGTTCGGCGCGGCCGGCGCGGCCGCCATACCATCGATGTATGGAGTGCGCGGCATGCACCCGACCACAACGACTAGTGCAATGGTCGAGACTCGGGTCAGACGCACGCAACCTCCTCCGGGCGAAGATGGACCGCACCGTGCGGCCTCGCCCAACATTGAACGCGCCCGGTCGAGGCGCTTGCGCCGCGTTGTGGAACCGGATTGCGCGTCGCAGCCTCGGCGACTCCCGGCGTACACTCCGACGCCGTGTCGTTCGCGATGACCAGCGCGTGGAGCGAGGGCAACCCCAAACAAGACCCGCCCGGAGAACGCCGCCATCATCGGGCAACGCCGGACTGCGCAGACGATGGCGTCTGGCGCGCGGCGGTAACTCGCCGACACCGGCCAATTCTCTCGAGGAAACCATGAAGACCAAGACAGCGATGCTCCTACTCGGCCTGACGACGCTCGCGCGGATCGCACCGGCGCAGGCCCAGACGGCGCGCCTCGCAGGGCGCCCCGACACTGCCGCCAACACCGTCACCGTGCAGAACGACCGCTCGGGTCCCGTCACGATCTATCTGGAATACGGGCGGTTCGATCGGCGTCTCGGTATCGTTCCGGCGCTCCGCACCCGGAGACTGCCGATTCCTACGGCCCTCGTTGGTCATGAGACCGTGCGGTTGTTCGCTCACCCCGAGGGAGCAGCCGAAGACCTCGCGTCTCAGGAGTTCGAGCTCCGTCCGCCTGCCCGGATCGGAATGATCGTCCCGCCGAACGGTGGCTTCGCGCAGAACGTGCACCACATGCGGGCCGTGATTCCCCCTGAGGAGATGGCGGACGCCACGATCACCGTCGACAATCCCCGCGCCGTTCCGGTGACCGTCTTCGCCGAGCATGGGGAGTTCGACGTGCGGCTCGGCGAGGTGTCCGCGAAGAGTCGCGCGACCCTGCGCTTCCCCAAGTCGGTCGTGGGGCCCGGCGAGTCGATCCAGATTTTCGTGCACCCGGAGGGAGGCGAGGACCTCGGCAGCACCACGATGCAGGTGCGACAGGGGGAGCATCTGGGTCTCAGAGTTCCTCGGAACTGAGCACCCCGTTCACGCCGCGTACTCCGATGCAACGCCAAATCAACCTCGACTCGGCGCTTCGGCGCCCATGGAGCAGTTATGCGTAGACACCTTGCCATCCTACTCTGCACCGCGCTCGTCGCCGGTGCGCTTCCGATGCAGCTCTCGGCCCAGCACCGGGGCGGCGTCGGGCTCGCGATCCCGCGTGCCCCGATCGCGCGCGCACCCGGCCGCGCCGGTCCGATGTTCGAACCCGGCCGACCGCGTGTCGCCGTACCGTACGTCCGCGACGGACACTGGTATGGCCACGCCGCGTCCAGTGACGCGCGCTTCCGCCTCGCCCATCCCTTCGAGTTCGGCCGCTTCGCGCTTATTGGCCCTGAGCACGTCTACCGCGTCAACCGCGTCGAGCTCGGCGCGCGTCAGATCTGGCTGCCGGGTGGACGCTTCGCGATCGCCGATTGGGAATGGGCCACGACGGCACCCTGGTGTTGGACGTGCGACGACTTCGTCGTCTACCTCGATCCGGACCATTCGGGCTGGTACTTGGTCTACAACGCTCGTATGGGCGAATACGTCCACGCGCGCTTTCTCGGCGCCTGATTCGCTGCGACCGTCGGTCACCGTCCACCGTCGCGAGATCGGCACGCGGTCCACGCCGACCGGTGGACGATCGGTGGCAATCTCGTTCAACAACGTCGGTCACGACCGGGCCGCGTGGCCATGAAAGATTCGGCGACGCGGCCCGCCGCACAAACATCATCTCACGAGTGAGGAGGTATCCATGCGCTCCATCCTGCTGATCACCACCGCCGCCCTTGGTCTCGTGGCGTGCGCACCTGACGTCCGCGTCCGCACGTCGGTCGCCCCCGACGCGCATCTATCGCACCTGAAGACCTTCCGCGTTCTCGCGCCGCCCCAGCGCCGCGCCGACGCACCAGCCCTCGCGGCGAATGACCCGATGCTCGACAACTCGATCACGAACCGCGAGCTCCGGACCGACCTCACCCATGGCCTCGAAGGAAAGGGCTACACGCTGAACCGAGACCACCCTGATTTCGTCGTCGCCTACTACGCCGGTACGCGGGAGAAGATGGATACGACGTACTGGCAGCCCGAGCCGCTGTATCGCTACCGCTACTGGGGACGCGCCTACTGGGCATGGCCGTGGTATGGTAGTCCCATCGTCGAGGTGAAGGAG
>Ga0126306_10002500_pt1 | contig 10365 bp, 15 predicted proteins | sample Plot27_FD_92592 | JGI IMG/M metagenome (GOLD analysis project Ga0126306, IMG submission 92592) | Serpentine soil microbial communities from UC McLaughlin Reserve, CA, USA - Plot27 | ecosystem: Environmental > Terrestrial > Soil > Grasslands | place: USA: UC McLaughlin Reserve, Lake County... | reverse complement strand
CAGCGGTGGCTCCAGCTCGACGACGATCCGTTCGGTGAACACGTCGCCGAACCGGTCGAGCAGCGCTTGCCGATCGGGGTCGTCGAGGAACGCGCGATAGGCGTCGCGTGACGGGAAGTGGAGGATCTGCAGTTCTGCGGGGAGCGCGTCGGGCTGGTCTCGGCGACGTCGAGCTCGGGCGAGCGCTGTTGCGCCATAACGGGGCAGCAGTGCGAGGACGGCCTCTTCGAAGTCGTTCACGTGCGTCATCGACGCGGCGTCACAGTGACCGATGAACCCGATCCACATCTCACCGTTCACGATGCCGCGCTCCGCGAGTCCCGGCACCGGCCCAACGAGTGGCGGGACGCGGATCCGTGTGGGCGGCTCCGTTGATGTTGAGGAGCGCGGAGTAGAGCGATGTCGTGGCGCAGACGAACAGGCGATTCCCCTTCGGGCCTCCGAACGTCAAGTTCGCGCTGATCTCCGGCGTCCGGAGCCGCCCGACGAGCGTGCCATCGGGGTGGAAGCAGTGGAGGGCAGGGCCCGCTGCGACCCAGACGTTCCCGGTGGCGTCGAGGCGGATGCCATCGACCTTGCCGAACTCGACGACGACGAAGACCCGGTCACGCGCCGCCCGGCCCTCGACGAGGTCGAGGGCACGGATGTGACCTCTTCCGGTGTCGGCGACGTAGAGCACCCGTTCGTCGAGCGAGAAAGCGAGCCCGTTGGGTCGGTCGAAGTCGTCGGTGACCTGTTCACAGACACCGGTGCTCGGGTCGGCGCGGTACACGTGGCAGCCGTCGAGCTCCGAATCCGCGCGGACGCCTTCGTAGTCGGACGTGATCCCGTAGGGCGGATCGGTGAACCAGATCGATCCATCCGATCGTTCGACAACGTCGTTGGGACTGTTGAACCGCCTGCCCGCGAACGTCTCGGCGATGACCGTGGTGCGCCCGTCATGGTCGGTTCGGACGACGCGGCGACCCCCCTGTTCACACGCGAGGACACGTCCTCGGCGGTCGAGCGTCTGTCCGTTCCGGTAGCCGCACGGCTGCTCGAACGTGCTCACCGCCCCGGATGTCTCGTCCCATCGCAGCGTTCGATCGTTGGGGATGTCGTTGAACAGCAGGTACTTGCCGGCAGGCACGTACACGGGCCCCTCCAGCCAATGCCCGCCGGTCCACAGCCGCTCCCAGTGCTCGTCGCCTCGGCAGGGGAACCTGTCGTCGAGCGCCTCGATCCCGAGGGGCGTCAAGGCGCCCGATTCCGAGGCGCCGGCAGGAGCGGGAGCGTCGACAGCGCGAGTCACGGCGTGTCGGGGAACGGTGCGTCCCCGATCCGGTGATGCTGTGGCCGGTCGACGTCCGACGCGGCCGGCTGAAGGCCCTCCGTCATGCCGACTCGACTGCCACGGCACCCGGCTCGGCTCTGGCCGTCGTCACGGGCTCGTGGCGGACGGGGAAGTTCACCGAGGCGGCGATGAAGCACTTCGCGGCCGCCTCGTCGTGCAGCGATTCCGCGAGCCCGATCATGTCGGCGGCGGCGACGACGACCCTGGGCCGCAACGTCACCGTCCGGAACCGGCCGCCGCCATCAGCAGACTCGACCATCTCCCCGGCCGCGTCGTCGGCGTAGTCGAGGACGACCACGCCGGACGTCGCGCACAGGCTCAGGTACCACAGCAGGTGGCACTGGCTCAGCGAGGCCACCAGGAGCAGCTCGGGGTTCCACCGTGCGGGGTCGCCGCGAAACGTCGGATCCGACGACCCCTCGAGGGCAGGGCGGCCTTCCGCCCGGGTCTCGTGGGCGCGTTCGTAGCTGCGGTAGCCCGTCGTGCCGTGGCCCAGGTTGCCTGTCCACGTCGTCACGGTCCGATACGTGTGCGTGCGACCCACCCGGCTAGAGTGTCAGACAGTGTCAGTCAGTCGCAAGTCGTACGAACAATTGCGTCACCTCGTCGTGTCCGGCGAGTTCGAGCCCGACCGGCCGTTGGCCGAGATCCCGTTGGCCGAGCGCCTCGGCGTCAGCCGACCGACGATCCGCGAGGCGCTCCGTCAACTCGAAGGCGACGGGTTGCTCCACAACAGCGGTCGCGGCCTGCGGCCGGCACACATGAACGGGGAGGAGACCCGCAGCGCGCTGCTCATGCGCTCCGCCCTCGAAGCGCTCCACGCCGAGCTGGCCGCAGAACGGTGCCGAGCAGGCGAGGTCGCGCCGGCGCAGCTTCGGCGTCTCACCGCGATCGCCGACGACGCCGACCGCCACACCCGCGAGCGCGACTACCAGCTGGCGATGCGCGACAACCGCGCCTTCCACCAAGGGATCGACCACCTCGCCCAGAGCCCGGTCAGCGCGCACGCCACCGACCGACTGTGGGATCGGATCCTCATCTCCGCCGAGCGGTCCCTCCAACCACCGGGCCGCACCGACATCGTCGACCGGGAGCACCGCGAGCTCCTCGCTGCCATCACCGCCGGCGACGCCCGAGCCGCCGGCGACATCGCGCGCCACCACGTACTCGCCACGCTCGCAGAAGCGAGGACTGATACGTGACGACCGACCATCGCCCCGGCCCCGACGTGCAACAGGACCTCACCGACCGGTTCCCGTACAGCGGTCAGGCCATCAGCACCCTCGCCACTGAGGCGTGCGACCTTCCGCCATCGCTTGGCGGGCTTCCTTGAAGTCCTCGGACGCCAGGCAACGGACCTGCTCCCTTACGCCGACGCTGAAGCTGTCGTCGGGATCGCGGTGCCACCCGGCGTCGATCGCGAGCCGCGCTCCTCGCAGCGCGAGCGGCGGCTGCGCGGCGAGACGGGCGGCGAGCTCCGACGCCGCTGCCTCGAGCTCCGCGTCCTCGACCACCCGGTTGGCCAAACCGATGGCCAACGCCTCCGACGCGTCGATCACGTCGCCGAGCAGGATGAGCTCGCGAGCGCGACTCTCGCCGACGATGCGGGGCAGCCGCACCGTGGCGCCCATGTCGGGGAATATCCCGTAGCGCGTCTCGGTGAGGCCGACGCGGGCGCTCTGGGCGAAGACCCGGAAGTCGCACGCGAGCGCAAGCTGCAGACCGCCGCCGTAGGCATGGCCTTGCACGGCTGCGATGCTGGGCGAGCCAAGGCGCGGGATCCAGCGGAACGTCCCGGCGGCCGCCATCCCGCGCTCGAAGCTCTGCTCGTCCGCCGTCCGCTCGGCGAACTCGGAAACCATGCCGGCCAGGCCCTCGACCAGATCGATGCCGGCGGAGAAGCTGGGCCCGTCGCCGGCCACCACGAGACACCGGAGCGTGTCGTCAGCCAGCAGCGCCTCGCCCAGCTGTGCCAGCTCCCACAACATCAGCGGGTTCAGGGCATTCCGCTTCTCGGGTCGGGCCAGGGTGAGCGTCCCGACGTGTTCGGTGCGGTCGTAGCGGATGGTCTTGTAAGGGCTCACGACTCTCCTCGGCTCAGCTGGTGGACACGGTCGGTGCGGCTCGGCGCGACCTCTGCTGCTGAGCCGTGTCGTGGCAACACGGGGGCGGCGACGAGACCGGGTTTGCCGCCACCGACGACGGATACCGTCCTGGGCACCTGACAACCTCCCGGCGGACGACGTGACACCTACAAGAGGAGCGCCCCGGTTCGAAAGGTTCCGAGGAACCCACCGGGATGTCTGTGCCTCTGGAGGTGTCGGAGCGCCCACCGTCAACCGCACGGTCCCCGCGATGGGCGTCAGCACCACTCGACGACGACCCCCGCTGGCCGTCCCCTGCACGGTCGGGCCGCGAGACTGCAGCGGGAACAGGAGGCTCGATGGCGCCAACCGACACGCTCGACGCGGAGTGCCGAGCCGGATCGCTGTGATCGTCGTCGCGACCGTCGGGGGCCTGCTGATGGCGGGGTCGGCCGCGGGCGCCCGCCTCCCCGAGATCCACCCTCTGGAGCAGCGGGCCTTCCGCCTCGTCAACGGCCTGCCCGACTGGCTCTACGTCCCGCTCTGGCTGCCCATGCAGCTCGGGAACCTGGTCGCGGGGACGGCGGTAGGCCTGGGTATCGCCGCCTGGTACGGCGACTGGCCGATGGCGGCGGGCGTTGTCGTCGCCGCGGTGCTGAAGCTCCTCGCCGAGCGGGTGATCCGGGCGCGCACGGCCGACCACCTCGCCGTCCGGCAGCGCCCGGGCACGAGCCAGCCCGGCGCGATCCTGCGCGGGGCCGACGTGCCCGCCTCCGGTCCCAGCTTCCCCTCCGGGCACGTGATCCTGGTCGCCGGGGTCGCCTGCGTGGTGCTGAGCCGCATCCCCGACGAGGTGGTATGGGTTCCATTCAGCCTCACCAGCCTCGTCACCGTCGCGCGGGTGTACGTGGGGGCCCACAACCCCCTGGACGTGACCGCCGGCCTCGGCACCGGACTGCTCGTGGGCGGCATCCTCGCCCAATGGGTGGTGTAGTGGAGCCCCGTCGTGCCCCATCGCCTCCCACCGCACGCCACGGGGGCAGCATGGGAGCCATGGCCACCACCACCGAGGTCGTCGCGTCCCGCCTCGACAGGGTCAGCCGAGCACCGTCGGACACGCTCCGCCTGGCGGTCGCTTCGGCCGCCCTCCTGGCCGTCGTCGTCATCGGCTGGCTCTTCGACGAGGCGATCGTCGGTTTCGTCGCCGACCTCCTCCGCGGCCTCGACGCCCTACCGAGCTGGTTGGTCACGGCCCTTGTGGCGAGCGGTCAGGTCCTCGGCGTCGTGCTCCTCACCATTGCCCTGGTCGCCGCCCTCGTCCGCTGGGAGGTCCGGCTCGTCGGCGCCGCGGTCCTCGGCGGGTGCGCCGCGATGCTCCTGTTCGCCGTGCTCCAACCGCTCGTCGACGAGGTGGACCCGCGGGTCACGACGCTGAACGAGTCGTACACCCTGGTGGAGCCCGACCGGATCCCCTCGGCGGCGGGGCTGGCCGCGGTCGTCGGCGTCGTCACCGTCGCCGCTCCGTGGGTCCCGCGGCGCTGGCGGCAGGCCGCCTGGGCCTTCGCGCTCATCGAGGCCGCCATCCACTTCCTCGGCAACGTCGTGGGGTTCGACACGGTCCTGGCCCTGCTCGCAGGTTGGGTGGCCGGCGCGGCGGTCGTCGTCGCCCTCGGCGCCCCGTCCCGGCGACCGAGCGGCGAGGCGATCGCCGCGGGGCTGGACGCGGTGGGCGTGCCGCTGGCGCGGCTGGAGCAGGCCAGCCTGGACGCCCGCGGATCCACCCCCTACTTCGGCACCGGGGCCGACGGCTCGGGCCTATTCGTCAAGGCACTGGGTGACGACGAACGCAGCGCCGACCTTCTCTTCCGCGCCTACCGCCGGCTCCAGCCGCGCGACCTCGGCGACGAGAAGGCCTTCTCCACCCTGCGTCGGGCGGTCGAACACGAGGCGCTCGTGGCCCTCTTCGCCCGCACCATCGGCGTGCGGACCCCGCCCGTCGTGGCCGTCGCCACGGCCGAACCCAACGGCTACGTGCTCGCCTACGAGGCGATCGCCGGCCGCTCCCTCGACCGCCTCGATCCCGACAAGGTCACGGACGGCGTCCTGGGCGCGGTCTGGGACCAGCTGACCCTGCTGCGCTCGCACCGGATCGCGCACCGAGACCTTCGGCTCGCCAACGTCCTCCTCGCCGACGACGGCGACGCCTGGCTCATCGACTTCGGCTTCAGCGAGCTGGCCGCGTCGGACGTCCTCCTCTCCACCGACCTGGCCGAGATGCTCGCCTCCTCGACCACCAAGGTGGGCGTGGACCGGGCCGTCGCGGCTGGGTGGGCCGCGGTCGGGCCGGAGGTGCTGGCCACGGCCCGCGAGCGGCTGCGGCTCCCGATGCTGAGCGGGGCCACCCGCACCGCGATGAAGTCGGAGCCGGGCCTGCTCGACGAGCTGCGGACGGCCATCAGCCCGACCTGAGCCCATGCCGGCGTGTGGTTCTCGCGGGTGGTCGCGATGCTGGGACAGCGCTCGGGGCCCTGCGATGCGGTCTGCCCTTACTCGACGGGGAAGAAGTGATCCCTTCTAGAACAGAAGCGCTAGGAAGGGGGCATGGTGGCAGAGGAGGTGCCGAGACCGCCTCGCCCACGGCGGCTGGTGCGGGGCTCCCAGACGGGGCGGCCGATCATGGCGGCCCTCGATCTGCTCGGGCGCCGATGGGTTCTGCGGCTGCTCTGGGAGCTGCGCGATAGCCCGCTTGGCGCCCCAGCTCTCCGGAGCCGGTGCGAGGCGATGTCGTCGAACGTGCTCTACCTGTGGCTCCGCGAACTGGAAACGGCCGGGCCCGTCGGCCGCGACGGTGCGGATTGTTGCCTTCTCACCCCAATGGGCGGCGCCCTCGGGGCCGCGATCGCGTCGCAGGACGCCTGTGCCCGCCAATGGGCCCGAACGTGCGCGTCTGCGGACGGCTGGGCGGCCGGGTGACCGACGTCATCCTCGTCCGCTCGTGCACGCGTGACGGGCGCGGCGGCAGCCCGACAGCCGTTGTCGTCGAGCACGCGCGACCAGGCAGCGAAGACGCGCTGGACGACGTCACCCGCCGGGCGCTGGCCGGCCGCGCTCCGGCGTCGCACACGGCCTTCATCAAGGTGCCGGACACCGGCACAGAGCCGATCGGCGTGCGGTTCTTCACACGGCTCGGCGAGCTCAGCGGCTGCGGGCACGGGACGATCGCCGTCCACGCCTACCTGGCCAGTGCCGGCCTTGCGCCGGTGGAGCGATCTCGCCTCTCGATCGGCGGGCGCACGGTCGAGGTCACGGGGACGCCAGTCGGCGACGAGATCGAGGCCTGGGTCGATAACCGCGGTGTCACCACCGCGCCCGCCTCGACGCGTCTCGCGGCCGACATACGGTCAGCCCTCACGATGACCGACGACCCCGCTGGTCGGGCGCCCGCGTTCGGCGTCGACGCGGTGATCGCCAATCCCGGCGCACCCCGCCTGCTGCTCGCCGTGGTCGATCGGGCGACGCTGGCCACTCTTCGGCCCGACCCCGCCGCCCTCGCCACCGCGTGCCGACGCCACGGTCTCCTCGGTTGCTTCGTCCATGTGACCGAGCGCCGCCCCAGCGGGTATGTCGGCGCCGCCCGCATGTTCGCTCCCGCCATCGGTATCGACGAGGACGTCGCGAACGCCAACAGCACCGCCGGCCTGGCCGTCGCCCTGGCCGCAGCAACGCGCTCCGTCTGTCGGCTCGTCCTCGACCAAGGCGACGCCCTCGGAGCGCCGTCGACGGTCCGTGCCGAGGCGGTGCCACCCAGCGACGAGGCAAGCGGCACCGTCCGTACGGGTGGACGGGCTCGCGTCGAGAGTCGATGACGGTGACGGACCGCCCGTCGGCGAGGCGGAAGGTGTGGGTGTCGGAGGGTTCCATGCCATGGCGGAACCAGGGCAGGGCGGCCGACGCATGAGCCCCCGTGGCTCATCATCGCCCGGGTTGAGCCGAGCTGGCTCATGCCGGTGGGATCGGGCCGTGGTCGCCTTCGGTGATGGCAGACACCTCGTCAGCGACCGAGGTGCCCATCCTGATCGTTCGCTGGGCGGCCGGATGGAGGTCGATCATGACCAGACAGTCGGCGCGAGAGCCCGAACTCATCGCACCTCGGGAGCCTCAGCTCGAGCCGAGTGACTGCCAGAGGCCCATGAGGTTGCCCTCGCTGTCGGTGAAGTACGCGGCGATGCCCATGTCGCCGACCGGTAGGGGCTCGCCGACCGCAGCGCCGCCGTGCTCGGAGATCGTGGCGAGGGCCTTGCTCATGTCATCGACGTCGATCGTGATGATCGGCCGGCCGATGTCCTCTTGGCGCTGGAACATGCCGCCGCCGATGTAGCCGGGCGCGGTGGGCATGCCGGTGTCGTCGGTCGGTCCGGTCTGCACGAAGTTGTACTCGAACTCCGGCACGGGCTGGATGTTCCACCCGAACACGCCCGAGTAGAACGCTCGGGCCCGGTCAGCGTCGTCGTACGGCACCTCGAAATGCACCACACGTCCGGTCATCATCCACTCCTCTCGACGCGGCCACCGATACTACGAACTTCCGGCGACCCCGTCGCCCCTGAGCCCGGGCGCCCGGCAGGCCGACTCGACCAGCGCGGTGCGCAGCCACTTGGAGCCCTCTCGGGTTCGGGCCGAGCCGCGTTGCGGGCGAATTCTCTACGATCGAGTGGAAGGTCGAGCCTCGAGGCAAGAGGCTCGAGGCCGTCGTCCTGATGCTGCGCCGGCAGCGGCCTCGGGCCAACAGCCGGCGTGCGCGTAAAGGTTGGCGCGGACACCACGTAAGGGAGCGCGCGATCGTGAACGTTGAGGTCCGCCCCTTCGGCGCCGCCGTCCGGCAGGAGCAACTCGACGATCGGGGTGACCGGCGCACTGGCTCGCTGGCCCGACGTGATCGATGAGTCGAGGAGAAGCCATGTCGCTTGCTGAGTATCTCGAAGGTTCCGGCTCCGCGGAGTTGTCTCAACGCGTGGCTGAAGACGGGTGCTTCCATAGCCCAGTGGCCGACTACGGAGGACGCGACGACATCATTCACATGTTCAGGGCGATCGCAGGGGTGCTCGACGGAGTGACCATCAACCGCGTGCTCACAGATGAGCTCGGCACGGTCAGCTTCCTGACTGGCAGCGTCGAGGGAAACGAGCTAACCGGCGTGCTCGATGAGCGTTTCGATCCTGAGGGCAGCATCGTGGAGGCAACCCTGCTCCTCAGGCCGTATGGGACGCTGAAGATCGCAATCCGACGCATGTCCGAGCATCTGGCCGACCACCCGCTTCCGAGCAAGCTCGTCTGAGCTGAGACCGCAGGCGATCGTGCACGGTCGTCGCACGGCCGATCAGGAGCCCGACCTCTCGTCGATGCCGCCGGCTACCTCTCCCACCGCTCGTGAGGACCACGATCCCGGGGAGAAGTAGCGGGCGGCAGCACGCCGGGGTGCGGGGCAACGTCACGTCAACTGGTCACGGTTTGGGGGCCGCGGCTCCGACGATGTCGCTGGTACACCCGCACGTGCCGACTGGCCACTGAATCCGAACTCCTGGGCGAGAGCTGCGAGTCCGTCCGGCGGCCCCTCGATGGTGAGGACGACGGCCGCGTCGTCTCGGCGCAGCGACCAGGCAGCGAACGCGCAGCATCGAGACTCGGCATCGACGAGTGACGGGAGCACCCGCTCGACCTCGCCCGATAAGCGGTAGACGATCTCCAGCCGGTCGGTGTCTCGGCGGCGGCAGAGGATGTCGCGATCGATGGTCTGCCAGAGAGAGCGGCGATCGGCCATCTCCTCGGAGGTCAAGGTGCAAGCAATCGGGATATCCATTTCGAACGCCTCCTTGGGATCGCGAGTCAACGATGCGGCGGCCTCGCCGCCGAGTCGGTTACCTGGTGGGTCGATGTGACGCGGTCGCGGCTGTCGCACAGCCCGTCGGCGAAGCGGCCGGCAGAGGGCCGGAGTCGAGTCGAGCCCGCACCTTCGGGTCACCACGCCTCGCTGCCGCTCTGGCGCGCCTGCCGAAGGACCTCGCGCAGGATCGCCTCGGCGTCATCGAAGGCCCGTGAGTCATCGAGCAGTAGAGCATCGAGGTCAGCCGCCATCCCGACGGCGTCCAGGTGTCGGGCGAGCTGTCGTGGTTCGACGTCGCTGCGGAGCTGGCCGAGGCGCTTGGCCGTCTCGAGCTCCTTCTCGTACAGCTGCAGCCAGGCGCGGCGGGCGGCGGACAGCCGATCGCGTACCGGGCCGGGCTTGGCGTCGTGTTCTATCGAGGCGACGTGGAAGAAGCATCCGCCCGGGAAGATGCGACGGCGGGCGTACGAGAGCCACCCGAAGCACAGGGCTTCGACTCGCTGCATCCCTGCTTCACGATCGAGCGCTTCATCGACGACCTCGCGTTTGAACACCTCGGAGGCGGCGTCGATCGTCGCGAGGTGGAGCGCCTCCTTGGATCCGAAGAGGGCGTGCACGCCTGCCTTGCTCATGCCGAGGTCGGTGGCGAGTCGTCCGATCGTGAGGACACCGAACCCGTCCAGCGACGCCAGCTGGGCTGCGCGGTGGACGATCGCCTCTCGGCTGCGGGCTCCCCGCTCGCGCCGGCCGTCCGTCTTCGAACTCCTCATATCGCGCCCTCGCAGAGCCATTCGTCACTCAACCGAGGCCCAGGAGCCAGCCTCGCTCTCCGGTGCGGCCGAGCCGCGTTCGGGGAGGAGACCGACGGCTGTATGCCATGCAGCCGTGTCGGTGATCTGACGGAGGCGAAGAATGTGCCCGTCCCGCACCTGCACGACGTGCGCGAAGTCCGCACTGAAGGGTCGGTCGTCGCGTGATCGACCGATGTAGGCGCCGACCACGATCACCATGTCGTCACCATGCGGAACGACGTCCGTCGGATACGGCGAGAGGTCGACGATCTCGCT
>Ga0126306_10002499_pt1 | contig 10366 bp, 10 predicted proteins | sample Plot27_FD_92592 | JGI IMG/M metagenome (GOLD analysis project Ga0126306, IMG submission 92592) | Serpentine soil microbial communities from UC McLaughlin Reserve, CA, USA - Plot27 | ecosystem: Environmental > Terrestrial > Soil > Grasslands | place: USA: UC McLaughlin Reserve, Lake County... | reverse complement strand
GCCGCACCACGTACGACGTGGTCCCGGCCCGGAAGTCCCAGAGCGTGTCAGGCCCGGGCGGGTCGAAGTTGTACCAGAAGATGTCGTCGGTGGCGTCGGTCCCGTAGGAGCCCACGACCGGGGCGTAGTAGCCGCTCACCGTCTTGGGCGTCGACGTGTGCGAGCCATCCGCCGCGAACGACCAGAGGTGGTCCGGGGACGGGCCGGGCCCGTACCAGAAGATGTCGTCGACACCATTGCCGTCGAAGTCACCGGCGACGGGGTTGTAGAGCCCGTTCACGGTGATCGCCGTGCTGGTGGCGCTCGTCGCGCTCGTGAAGTTCCACAGGTAGTCGGGGTCGAAGCCGTAGCCGTACCAGACGATCTCGTCGTGGGGGTCCCCGTCGAAATTGCCGGCGACGGGCTGGTAGTTCCGGTTCACCGTGAAGGGGGTCCTGGTGGTGGTCACCGTGTCGCCGCTACGGGCCAAGGACACCAGCCAGTCGATCTCGGCCCCGGGGAAGTACATGAAGACCTCCTCCCTGGCATCGCCGGCGAAGTCCCCCACGACTGGTATCGGGGAAGACTGCTCCTGCGCCGATGCCGGGCCCGCACCCGTGAGGACGCTCCCGCCGATGAGTGCGGCCGTGACTGCCACCGCCGCCGTCATACGCACTCGCACCATGTGCTCCTTTCGTCGTCCGCCCGCGCGGGCAGTGTCCTCCCGGCCTGGGGCCCTAAGTAGTGACGAAAGACTCTGGTCACATCGCGAAGGGCCCGAACGGACGGAAGCAGTGGTCGTGCGTGCGTCCACCCCGTGCCCTCGGGCCGTCGGGCCGGGCCCTTCGGCCCTACGCCACCGGCCCGGGAGGCCGCATGGTGAGGTCGGACAAGGAGGGGCCCGATGGCGGCGACGGAAGCAACTCAGGCGGCGACCCACCCGGGCCCCGAGGTCCTCGCCTACCGCGTGGTGCTGGTCCCGATCGACGGGTCGATGCTCGCCGAGCTGGCTCTCGGCCCCGCCTTCTGGCTCGCCCGCCGGTTCGGCGCCGAGGTCCACGCCGTGGCCGTCGCCGCGCCCCCGGAGAAGCCGTGGCTGGCGCGCTACCTGGCTGCGCTGACGGTCCGCTGGCCCGAGCTGCCCGTCCATCACGCCCGGCAGCGGGCCGCGGTGGCCGGCGTCCGCGAGGCGGCCGACGCCCTGGGCCCGGCACTGCTGTGCATGGCCACCCACGGCTGGAACCGCGGCGAGCCGATCTTCGGCACCGAGTTCACGGAGGTCGCCGCCCACACCGGCCGGCCGCTCGTCGCCGTCGGCGCGCACGCCCGTGTCCCGCCGGACGACGGCGACGGGCCCCGGCGCATCGTCGCCTGCCTCGACGGCACACCGGCGGCCGAGGCCGTCCTGGCCGACGCCGCCGCCTGGGCCCGCCACCGCGGCTGGCGCCTCTCGCTCGTGACGGTCGCCGAGCCGGCCCCGGCGTCGATCGTCCCCGGTGCGCACCGCTACCGGGCCTTCGGGCCGGACGACCCCGACGCCTACCTCGCCCGCCTTCGGGACCGGCCCGAGCTGGCCGGCGTCGACGTCGACACCGCGATCGTGTGGGACCCCCTGTCCCCCCGCGACGGCCTGCTCGGCCACCTGGCCGAGCAGCCCGCCACCCTCCTCGCCGTCGCCACCCACGCCCGACGCGGCGCCGCCCGCCTCCGGCGCGGCAACGAGACCGCCGAGATCATCCACGACAGCCCCGTGCCCGTCCTGGTCCGTCCCCTCGGGCACCCGGGCACGTCCTGACCAGGAGGTCACCACCATGGACGCCCTCAGCCTCGAGGAACGGGCCGACCACCTCGTCCGCCCCGCCGTCGTGCTCGACCCCACCATGACCCTGCGCGAGGCCGCCACCCAGCTGTGGGCCGCCTCGGCCGGCGCCGCCGTCATCGGCACCGCCACCGACCTCGTGGGCGTGCTGTCCGAGCGCGACGTCGTGATGGCTCTCGCCGAGGGCGCCGACCCCGACGCCACCACGGCTGCGGAGGCGATGACGCCCCGCGTCATCGCGGTGCGCCCCGATGAACGGCTGATCGACGTCGCTTACCTCATGTTCGACGACGTCATCCGCCACGTCCCCGTCGTCGACGAGGACGGCGAACTCGCCGGCGTCGTGTCGGTCCGCGACCTCCTGCGGCCGCTGCTCGCGGACGCCCTCGGCGGGCGGGGCTGACGCCGGGAGGGCGGCGGCCGGACCCGGAAAGCCGGCCTCGCCGCCCTCCCGGGCGCCCGGCACTGGTGGTCGTGGTCGTGGCCGGATACGACGAGGCGACGACCCCGGCGACGTCGGCAGGGCCGGAGGAACGCGATACGAGGCAGACACCGCGGGCGCCCGCCTAGGATCCGGGGCAATACTACGTGCTGGGGGGCGCGTTGCGGAGGGGAATGGACGTGCAGCGCTGGGGCCTCCCAGGCCAGTAGGGCCGCGCCCTGCGGCCGCGACAAGGGGGGAACCGATGAGACGAGTACGCCCGCGCACACTCGCCGTGGCCGTGGCCGCAGCGGCACTGCTGCTCGGGGCCACGGGCTGCGACCCGATCGAGAACGCGCCGCCCGGGGGAGGCGAGGTGATCGTCGCGAACTACCGGATCGGCCCGTTCAACCTGGCTCCCGAGGGGCAGTCCGGCTCCGAGAGCCAGGGCTCGCGCAGCAACCTGCCCCGTCCGTCCGGCGCCTTCGGCATGAAGGCCATCGACTTCGACATCGTCGACGCCGCCGGCAACCCGGTCGGCCACCAGGACGTGCACCTGCACCACGTCGTGCTGATGAACCCGGCCCGCCAGTCGCAGTTCTGCGGCAACTGGCCGGAGCGCTTCGCGGCCTCGGGCAGCGAGCGCACGCCCATCCGGTTCCCGGACCCCTACGCCTACATGGTCGGGGCCGGCGAGAGCTGGAGCGGCCTCTGGCACATCATGAACGAGTCCACGACGACCCGGCAGGTGTACATCCAGTACAAGGTCGCCTACCAGCCGGGGGCCACCGCCACCAACACCCGCGGCGTCACCCCGTTCTTCCTGGACGTCACCGGCTGCACCAACTCCGAGTACGACGTGCCGGGCGACGGCGGCGCCGGGAGCGTCCACACCAACACGCGGACGTGGTCGGCGCCGTGGAACGGCTACATGGTCGGCGCCGGCGGCCACCTGCACGCCGGCGGCATCAACATCGGGCTGCGCGACGAGGCCACCGGCCTCGAGTGCACGATGAAGGCCAACTACGAGCACAGCCACGGCGAGCACGGCGCTCCCGGGTCCATCGACACGTGCCCGCTGCACGTCAGGGTCAGCGCGGGTCAGCGCTTCTCCGTCGTCTCCCGCTACGACAACTCCCAACCCTGGGAGGGCGTCATGGGCATCGTCATGGCCTACGCCTGGCAGGGCACCCAGTAACACCCGAGGGGCGGCCGCACCCGGCACACCCGGTGCGGCCGCTCAGCCGGTGAAGCGCCAGCGGGTCTGGCTGAACGGGCCCTTGCCGAAGCCGAGCACCTTGGTGGGGGCCACCCGGAAGACCAGGGCCGGGCCGATCTCGTCGGCGCGAACCGACTCCGGGTTGTGCCGGAACGTGCCTTCCACCACGTCGAAGTGCCACACCGCGCCGTACTTGGCGAGGTAGGCGTCGGCCACCCGGCGCAGGTGGGCGTCGTCCGTCACGCGGACCGCCTGACCCTCGACCACGACGTCGAGCCCGTGCGCGTAGTCGTTCGTGCCGGTCGTGAGCACGACCTGGGGGTTGGACGCCACGTTGCGGGCCTTCTGCTCGTCGGGCCCGGTGGCGAAGTACATCGCGCCCTCCAACCAGACGCCCACGAGCGGGGCCACGTGGGGCCGTCCGTCGGCGCGCACGGTCGAGACCCAGTACTGCCCCGCGGTCTCCAACACGCGCCGTCCCTCCGCCCACGGCGTGGGGCCCACACCCTCGTCGCCGAAGCGAGCATCGACCTCGGTCACCGGTTCCGTCGTCGTCATGCTGGTGCAGACGAACGTCGGCGACGGCACTCATCGGTGCTCGGGGCGCGCGTCGGGGGCCGCGGCGGAGGATGGTGCCCCAGTCGGTCACCCTCGGCGCTCGCTGACCCGAACCCGGTCGTAGGGGCGAAGGTCCCGCCGCCCGGGGGCGGGCGGCCCTACGCCCACGCTCCCCCCGGGCGCACGCTGAGGCGAGAGCGACGCGGAGGAGGAGACCCGTGGGCAGCATCGACCGGACCACCGCCATGGAGTTCCTGTCCCAGGCCGAGTGCTGGCAGTTGCTGGCCAGCCACGCCGTCGGTCGCCTGGGGGTGGCGACCCGGACCGGGCCCGAGATCTACCCCGTCAACTACGTCCTCGACGACGAGGCGATCGTCTTCCGCACCGACCCGGGCGGCAAGCTCGCCTCGCTGGCCGGCAACCCCGCCGTCTGCTTCGAGATCGACCAGGTCGACGCCGAGGCCCGCACAGGCTGGAGCGTCCTGGTCAAGGGCACCGCGCAGCAGCTCGATCCCCGCCAACGGGACCAGGCCGCGGCGCTGGGCCTCGAGTACTGGGCCATCGGCACGAAGGCGCACTGGGTCCGCATCCACCCCATCGAGGTCACCGGCCGCCGGATCTGGCAGGCCGCCCTCCCCGCCGCCCGGCCCGCAGATGCCGTGGAGGTCCTCGACCCCCTCGTCGTTCGGCCCGACCGCTGACCGGCGCGGGCGCTCCCCCGCCCGCGACGTCGACACCCCAGGAGGTGCCCGATGCGCAAGTCCCTGATGGACAGCGACCCGACCCTCCCGCAGGCCGGTGACCGCCACCGGACCCGGTCCCGAGGAGGGCTGACATGAAACGCATCATCGTGGGCATCGACGGCTCGGCCTCCGCCCGGGCCGCCCTCGACTGGGCCCTCGACGAGGCCCGCCACCACGGCGCCGAGGTCCGGGCCGTCCACGTGTGGGACGTGCCACCGCTCGGCTCGAGTGCCTTCGACCGCCTGCTCGGCGATCCGGACGCCCTCGAGGCCGAGGCGCGCCGCGAGCTGGACCTGGTCGTCGACGCAGCCGATACCGACGGCCTCGCCTCCCCGGTCCAGCGGTCGCTGCGCTGCGGTCGCCCGGCCGAGTGGGTCCTTCGCGAGGCCAAGGCCGGCGACCTCATCGTCCTGGGTAGCCGGGGCCTCGGGGGGTTCGACCCGCCGCCCCTCGGCTCGGTCAGCCGCCAGGTCGCCGGCCATGCCCCGTGCCCCGTCGTCGTGGTCCCCGTGCCGAGCGCGTGACGATCGGCCGGCGATGACCTCCACCTCGGCGCCGGCGGGCCGCTCCTCCTCCCTCACGGCCCGCCGGCGCCCCGGGACGTCCGCCGGGCGACCCGATCCCCTCCCCCTGGCCACCCTCGTCGGCGGGGCGGCGCTCACGGTCGCCGTGGCGGCCGACGGCTCGCCCGCCGGCCGCGCCGGCCGGGCGGTGCTGTTCGCCGCGCTGGGCCTGGCCGCGTACCGTGCCATGCGCGCCGGCCGGCCCCGGGCCCGGACGGCCCTGGCGCTCGTCCTCGGGACCGCCGGCACAGCCGCCGGCGCCATGCTGGGGCCCCGCTTCCTGGCCACCGGCGAGGCCACGCTGCGCGCCGCCGCCGCGACCGTCCTGCTCGCCGCCTCGCTCGTCCTGCTGGTAGGCGGATCGTGGGCGGCGGTCCGCGCCGGCCACGGATGGCGGCGCCTGCTGGCGGTACCGGTCGCGCTCGCTCTCGTCCTGGTCATCGCGTTCCCCGTCGGTATCGCCGTCATGGCGACGAACGCCCCGCGGCCGGCGCTCGGCGACGCCACGCCGGCCGACCACGGCCTCGCCTACGAGGACGTGACATTCCCCGCCGCCGACGGCGTGACGCTGTCGGCGTGGTACGTACCGTCGCGCAACGGCGCCGCCCTCGTCGTCCTCCACGGCGCCTCGTCCACGCGCTCGAACGTGCTGGGCCCGGGCGTCGCCCTGGCGGAGCACGGCTACGGCGTCCTGATGGTCGACGCCCGCGGCCACGGCGGCAGCGACGGCCGGGCGATGGAGCTCGGCTGGTACGGCGACGAGGACGTGACCGGCGCCGTCGGCTACCTGTCCACCCGGGAAGACGTCGACCCCGGACGCATCGGCGCCGTCGGGTTCTCGATGGGCGGCGAGGAGGCGCTCGGCGCCCTCGCCGCCGAGGGGCGCCTGCGGGCCGTCGTGGGCGAGGGGGTCACGAACCGGACCTACGCCGATCGGGCCTGGCTCCCAGCGGGACCGAACGGCTGGGTGCAGCGGGGGATGGACAGGCTGGCGTTCTCGTTCACCGACCTGCTCACGGACGCCTCCCCGCCCCTCCCCCTCCGGGTGTCGGCCGGGCTCGCCGCCCCCCGCCCGGTGCTGCTCGTCGCCGGTTCGGGCGAGGAGGACGCCGCCGACCTGATCCGCCGGGCGTCGCCGTCCACCGTCGCGGTGTGGGAGGCACACACCGGCCACACGGACGCGTTCGCAGACCGGCGCGAGGACTGGGAGGCCCACGTGTTCGGCTTCCTGGACGACGCCCTCGCCGCGGCCGGGTGACCGGGTGACGTCGCTCAGGCGGCCGAGGGGTCGCCCCTTGTGCCATGGTCGGGGACCCGGTGCACCCGGACCGCCTCCATGGCGATGTCCATGACGCCGGCGGCAGTCAGGGCCTCACCCCTCGTGCGGTCGATCAGCGACAGCTCGGTCGGCACGAGGACGTCCCGCTGCAGGCGCCACAGGCCCTCGGGGGTGGCACCGTCCGTCGCCAGCATCTGGGCGGCGACGAAGCGCTCGGGCTCCGCCCACGCGTGCACCCGGCACGCCGACGCCGCGAGCGGGTCGAGGCCTGCGCCGCCGACCAGCCGGACCAGCTGGCTGTGGTCTGCGTGGGCGAGGCGGTTGAGGGCGGCCCAGGTGGGGACGGCCTGCCGGTGGCCGGCGAGGTGGTCCACAAGGACTCCGGCGAGGAAGGCCTCGACCTCGGCCGCGACGCCGGAGTCGACCCAGGCGCGTCGCTCCGCGAGGGGCCCCGTGTCCTGCTCGACGGTGCCCACGGCGCGACGGCGGCGGAAAGGTCGGAACGTCATGGACCGAGCGTGAGCGCACGCCGGCGGGTGGGGACAGGGCCGTTGGGGCTGCGATCGACGGGACCAAGGTCCGCCGGCCGTCGCCCCCGGTGACCCGGAGGAGGGGATGGGACCTTCGGCCCTGGCAGGCCCCGCCACGCTGGCGGACAGTGCGAGCCGTGAAGGGACGCGCCACCACGTGCGCCGCCGTGTTCGTCGCCGCCTGCGTTGGCCTGTCGGCCCCGACTCCGGCCGCGACGGCAGCGACGGCGGCGACCGCCGAGACGGCGGCGAACGCCGCGACCGCCCACCCGGCCCGCGCCACCCGTGCGAGCGCGCCCGCCGTCGCCCTCCCGACCACGGAGCCCGGCTCCCCGGCCATCACCTCGCTGGCGAACGGGCGCCCGGACGTCTTCACGCGGTCCTCGGCCGGCGACCTGCTCCACCAGTACCGGCCCCCCGGCGGCTCCTGGACGCGCAGCCTCAACCTCGGCGGCGACCTCGCCTCGCAGCCGGCAGCCGTGTCGTCCTCGGCCGGCCGCATGGACGTGTTCGCCCGCGGCACGGACAACGCCCTGTGGCACCGCTGGTACGTCGGGGGCCGCTGGTCCGGCTGGGAGACGCTGGGCGGGCAGATCGGCTCGGCCCCGACGGTCGCCGCCTGGGCGCCCGGCCGCTTCGACGTCTTCGCCGCCAGCGCCGGCGGCGTCCTGCTGCACAAGCACTTCGCGTCCGGCCGGTGGTCGGGCTGGGAGCGGCTGGGCGGGCTGACCCTCGCCTCGTCCCCGGCCGTCGAGTCCTGGGCCGTTGACCGCCTCGACGTCTTCGCCGCGGACACGGCCGGCCGGATGCAGCACCTCTATTTCGCCCGCTCCACCGGCTGGTCCCGCTGGGAGAACCTGGGCGGCACCGCCACCTCGCAACCGGCGGCCGCGTCGGCCGGCGAGTTCCGCCTCGACGTCTTCGCCCGGGGCACCAACGGCGGCACCGTCCACCGGGGCTACGCCCGCGGCAGTGGGTGGACGGCCTGGGCGCCGCTCGGCGGCCCGACCACCTCCGGGCCGGGCGCCGTCGGCATCGGCGACGACGTCCGGCTCGTGTCGCGGGCGACGAACGGCTTCGTCCAGGAGACCCTCCGCACCAGCCCGGGTGCCGGCTGGGCCGCGTGGGCGCTGGTCGACCCGTACCTCCCCTTCCGCGGCCTGGGCACGTGGGTCGACGTCTTCGACTACGCCGCCCTCGACCCCGCCACCGCGGTCCCCGCCATGCGGGCCCGCGGCGTGCGCACGCTCTACCTGTCCACCGCCCGCTTCAACGGGACGACCGACCTGTTCAACGCGACCGAGGCCGGCCAGTGGCTCGACCTCGCCCACAGCAACGGCATCCGGGTGGTCGGCTGGTACCTGCCCGCCTACGGCGACATGGATCGCGACGTCCGCCGGACGGTCGCGATCGCCCGCTTCGTCAGCCCCGGCGGCCAGCGCTTCGACGCCGTCGGCGTGGACATCGAGCGGCTCGACGAGGTCACCCTGGCCCAGTTCAACTCGCTGCTGGTGACGCACCTGTCCCGCAGCCGGGCCCAGATGGACGCCGCCGTCGGGGCCATCGTGCCGTCACCCTTCGCCACCGACCCCGGCAACCGGTGGGCGGGCTTCCCGTGGGCGTCGGTCGGCCGCAACAGCGACGTCGTCGTGCCCATGGCGCTGTGGTCGTTCCGGTCGAACTCGGACGGGACCGCCTACTCGCCCGACCAGGTGTACGCCTGGGTGTTCGACCAGGTGCAGCGGGCCCGGTCACTCACCGGGCGCCGGGTGCACGTCGAGGGCGGGGTCGACGACCCCGGCACCGAGCGCACCCCGGTCACCGCCGACCGCGTCACCCGCTTCGTGGACGCAGCCCGGGCCGCCGGCGCAATCGGCGGCAGCCACTACGACTACGCCACCACGCCTGAATCCCTCTGGCCCATCCTCGCCCGCTTCGGCTGAGCGACGGGGACCCCGCCCGGCGGGACCAGGCCGTACGTCGCCAGGGTCAGTCCCCTCCGGTGGAGCCGGCGCGGGCCAGGACGGATCGGGCCTGGACGGCGATGACCTCGTCGACCATCTCGCCGTCGAGGGAGGTGGCGGCGCCGCCGGCGGCGTCGTAGGCGGCGAGGATGCGCCGGGCGCGGTCGACCTCCTCGTCGGTGGGCGTGAAGGCGGCGTTGGCCAGCGGCACCTGGTCGGGGTGGATGCAGAGCTTGCCGGCGTAGCCCAGGGCCCGGGCGCCGGAGGCCTCGTCGGTGAAGCGGTCGCCGTCGCGGTAGTCGAGGGTGACCATGTCGAGGGCAGGGATGCCGGCCAGCCGGGCGGCGATGGCGACGGACGAGCGGGCGTGGAGCACCTCGAGGTTGCCGGGAGTGCGAACGCCACCCAGGTCGGCGACGAAGTCCTCGGCGCCGAAGTAGCAGGCGACCACGTGGCGGCCGAGGATCGTCCGGGCGTCGGCGACGCCGCGGACGGTCTCGAGCCCGGCGACGACGGGGTGCCCGATGTCGATGCCCGCCTCCCACTTGGGGACGACCACGGCGGCCACGCCGCGGGGCAGGGCGGCGAGGTCGCCGGCGTGCCACGGAGAGCCGACGGGGTTGACGCGCACGCAGACCGGCGCCCGGCCGGCCAGGGCGGCGGCCCCCTCCCCCACCGCGGCGCGAGCCTCCTCCTTGGCGGCCACCGGCACGGCGTCCTCCAGGTCGAGGACGACGACGTCGGGCCCGCGGCGGAGGGCCTTGGCGGCCAGGTCGGGACGGTGCCCGGGGACGAACAGGACGCTGCGCCAGCGCATCAGGGCCGCCGGTGCATGAGGGCGGCCCGCCGGCACCGGGCCACGAGTTCGTCGCGCTGGTTGTAGGCGCGGTGCTCGAAGGTCACGATGCCCTGGTCGGGCCGGGACGAGGACGGCCGGGCGGCGACGACCTCGGTCTGGCCCCGCAGGGTGTCGCCGTGGAACACCGGCGCCGGGAAGGCCACGTCCTCGAAGCCGAGGTTGGCCACGGTCGTGCCTAGCGTCGTCTCGTGCACGCTGATGCCCACCAGCAGGGAGAGGGTGAAAAGGCTGTTCACCAGCCGGGTGCCGAACTCGGTGTCGCGGGCGAACGCCTCGTCGAGGTGGAGCGGCTGGGGGTTCATCGTCATCACGGAGAAGAACGTGTTGTCGGCCTCGGTGACCGTCCGCCGGATGGCGTGGTCGATGACCAGGCCGGGCGTCAGGTCCTCGAACCAGCGGCCGGTCACCGGCCTCGACCCCTCACCCGTCATG
>Ga0126306_10002498_pt1 | contig 10366 bp, 10 predicted proteins | sample Plot27_FD_92592 | JGI IMG/M metagenome (GOLD analysis project Ga0126306, IMG submission 92592) | Serpentine soil microbial communities from UC McLaughlin Reserve, CA, USA - Plot27 | ecosystem: Environmental > Terrestrial > Soil > Grasslands | place: USA: UC McLaughlin Reserve, Lake County... | reverse complement strand
CGCCAGGGTGGTCTTGCCGGTACCCGAACTGCCGACGAACCAGAGCCCTCGGCCGCGGTCGAGGTTCTCCTCGATCTGCTCGCAGAAGGTGTGCACCCGACGGACCACGATCTGGTTGATCTGGGGCACCGGCGGGCGCTCGAAGGAGACGCCGCGGTACTTGCGGGGAATGACCGAGTCGACCCCGCGCGAGCGTGCCCGCGCGACGACGCGCTGGCGGCACTCGCAGGGGCGGGCGACGTCCTCGGGCCCGAGGATCCAGCCCGAGCCGTCGCAGATCGCGAGCGGGCAGGCGCTCCGCTCGCTTGCCTGAGCCGCTGCGCTCAGCTCAGCCTTGTGCGGATTCGGGCTCATCGACGTCGGGGATGTCCGGAAGCGAGGAGCCGTCGGAGGCGCTCTGCTCGACCGGGGGGTGGGTCCGGGTCAGGTTCGCGAACTTCGGATAGTGCGAGAGGAAGACCAGTTTGACCGTGCCGATCGGCCCATTGCGGTGCTTCGCCAGATGCAGCTCCGCGATCCCCTGGTCCTCGGACTCCGGGTTGTAGTACTCGTCGCGGTAAAGGAAGATGACGAGGTCGCTGTCTTGCTCGATCGCACCGCTGTCACGAAGGTCGGAGAGGATCGGACGCTTATCGGGTCGTTGCTCGGGGGAGCGAGATAGCTGAGACACAGCGATCACCGGCACCCCGAGCTCGCCCGAGAGGAGCTTCAGCCCGCGGCTGAACTGGCTCACCTGCTCTACGCGGTTGGCACGCGGGTCGTCGGCCCGGATCAGCTGGATGTAGTCGACGATGATCAGGCCGAGCTCGCGGCTGGCGCCGTGCTCCTGGGCGGCGAGCCGGCGGGCTTTGGCGCGAAGCTCGAGCAGCCCGAGGTCCGAAGAGTCGTCGATCCAGAGAGGCGCTTCCGACAGCCGGTTGTTGGCCTCGACCACCTTCGGCCAGTCCGACTTGGAGACCGTTCCCTTGCGCAGACGGTCGGATGAAATCCGCCCCTGCGAGGCAAGGAAGCGCTGGGCAAGCTCTGACTCCGACATCTCAAGCGAGAACAGCGCCACCGTCTTGCCGTGCTTGAGGGCGGCGTTCTCCGCGATGTTGCAAACCAGCGCTGACTTGCCCATCGACGGTCTCGCCGCGATCACGATCAGGTTGTTCTTCTGGAAGCCGCCGGACTTGTCGTCGAGCTCTTTGAAGCCGGAGGGGGTGCCGATCAGCTCGGTCTTGTTCTCGTGCAGGAGCTGGAGGCGGTCCCACTCGGTGTGGAGGACGTCCTCGAGCGATTTGAAGTCGGCGGCGCGCTCCTCGTGGGCGACCTGGAACAGCAGCCGCTCGGCGTTTTCGACCAGCTCGTTGGGCTGGCCCTCGCGCTCGGCGACCGACTGCTGGATCGTCTTTGCCGCCCCGTCGAGGCGGCGCATGAGCGCGTTCTGCTTGACGATGCGCGCGTAGTGGCGGGCGTTGCCGGCGGCGGGGACCCGCGCCGCCAGTGAAGCGACCAGGTCGCGCCCACCGACGGCGTCTAGCTCGCCGCGCTGCGAGAGCGCCTCGGTGAGCGTGAGTACATCGACCGCACCGTCGCTCTCGCGCAGCTCCAGGATCGTCTGGTAGATCGTGCGGTGGCGGTCGCGGTAGAAGTCGTCCGCGCGGAGCCGCACGTCGAGGATGACCGGCTCGATCGCCGCCTCGGAGACCATCATCGCCCCCAGTACCGACTCCTCGGCCTCGAGGTTCTGGGGCGGGACGATCGCTGCTGTCTGTGGGCTGGCCATGCTTCCTCTCAGGGTCGCGCACGCATCGGCGGATGCCGCGAGTCAACCCCTCTCGATAAGGACGGCCGCGCCCGGAAACTCCGCCCTCCCCCGGGCTGGACGATCTGTGCGCGGTCTTAGGCAGCAGAAAACCACAGCCACGCACAGCCCGCAACAGCGTTGTCGCTCGGACGGAACTTTTCTTTTCGACGAGAAGTCGGCGGCTACTTCGCCTCGGCGACGATCGTCTTCACCGTCGCCGTCTGCTCGCCGGGCAACTCGATCTCGACCATGTAGGTGCCGGTCTCCCGGATCGGGTCCGAGAGCCGGATCTTCTTGCGATCGACCCTGACGTCGCGAGCCGCCTGGATCGCCTCGGCGATCTCGTTGCCGGTGACCGAGCCGAACAGCTTGCCGTCCTCGCCGGCCCGGTGGTTGATCGTCAACACGGTCTTGGAGAGAAGGGCGGCGGTCTGCTGAGCGCGCTCGGCCGCCAGGCGTTCGGCCTCGGCGGCGCGTTCCCGGCGCCGACGTGCCTCCTCGAGCGAGGCGGCGGTCGCGGGCTGGGCCAGCCTACGCGGGACCAAGTAGTTGCGCAGGTAGCCGGGGGAGACGTCGATCGCCTCGCCGGCCTCGCCGAGTCCCTCGACGTCGGAGAGCAGGATCGCCTGTGCCATCAGCGCTCGCCGACGTAGGGAAGCAGCGCCAGCTCGCGCGCCCGCTTCACCGCCAGCGCCAGCTGCTGCTGGTGCTTGCGCGAGAGACCGGTCACGCGCCGAGAGCGGGTCTTACCCCGGTCGGAGATGAAACGGCGCAGCAGGCTCAGGTCCTTGTAATCGATCTCGTCCACCTTGAGGCGCGCGTACTTGCGCGGCCGCCCGCGGTCGGAGAGGCCGCGGCGCCTGCGGCCGCCACCGGAGTTGCTGTCGCGCTGTTGCCTTGCCATTCGATCCAAGTCGCGGTGCCGGCACGGCGTGGGCCGTGCCGGCAGCGAGGGCGAATCTTAGCTCGGGTCCCCTTTCAGGACCCCAGCCAGATCCAGTAGAGACAGAGAGCTAGAAGGGGATGTCCTCGTCCGAGCCACCGCCGGCCGCGGCCTGCTCGAAGTCGGAGGTGTCGGCGGGGACGTCGGAGGATGCCTGGAAGCCGTTGCTGCCTTGTCCACCGCCATCACGGGAGCCTAGGAACTGGACCGTGTCGGCGATGATCTCGACCGCCTGGCGCTTCTGGCCTTCCTGCGTCTCCCATTCGCGCCAGTCGAGGCGGCCCTGCACGGCCACCGGCCGTCCCTTGGACAGGTAGTTGGCACAGTTCTCGCCCTGCGCGCCCCAGACGGTGACGTCGAAGTAGTTGGGCTTGTCGACCCACTCGCCGCTGGCGCCATCCTTGCGGCGGCTGTTGACGGCGACGCGAAGCTTGCAGACCGAGGTCCCGCTCGGGGTCGACCGCAACTCGGGATCCCGCGTCAAGTTTCCTGTGATCGCGACTAGATTCAAGTTTGAAGCCGCCAAAAGAAATCCGTCCTCTCTGCTTCGTTTCCGAACCTCGATCTTAAGTCGCGGCCCGGCGTTTTCTCTCCCCCAGCACTGATCGGCCCGATCTGAGGCCGCAAACTCCGGAGCCCGCCACAGGCGAAAGCGCTGGAACCGGGGTGCTAGCGCCGCTCGCGGTCGCCGGGGACGGCCGCGGGGCGCTCCGAGCTGGGCGGTGCGTTGGTCGGCGTGCTCGGCTCGACTCGGAAGGTGCGGAAGCGCAGCACGCCGTCGGCGATCTTGAGGCTGTGGTCGAGCCGGTTGAGCAGCTCGTTGTCCTCGGTGGTGAAGCGGAAGTAGCGGTAGTCGGCCTCGGTCCGCTGGCGGATCTCGTAGGTGAGCTTGCGCAGCCCCCAGCTGTCGGAGTGCTCGAGCTGCCCGCCCGACTCGATCAGCTTGCGGGCTTCGTCGGCGACGGCGTCGCGGGCGCCGTCCTCGGCCTGCGGGTCGAGCATCAATACGAGGTCGTAGTGCCTAGCCATAACGATCAAAAGCCATCCTCGCGGGACGGCGGCGAGCGACTATAGCGCCACGGCGCTCGGGCTCGAGCCGGGGAGAGAAGGCGGCCGAGCGCCCTCAGCCGGGCTGTGAGGGGGATGAAGATCCGCTGGGAGAGCGCCGGCAGGCTGCTCGCGGCCGCGGCGGCGGCGGTCGCGATCGCCGGGGTGGCGCCGTCGCTGCTCAGGCCCTCCGATCCCGAGCCGCTGCCCGGCGATGTCGGTCTCATTGCCGAGCCCCTGCCCGCACCGGAGCCGCCGTCGGCCCCGCTCTCGAAGGCGAGGCCGAAGCGATCGAAGGTCGAAGCCGCCAAGCGCCGCGCCGCCCGCCGGCTCCTCGCCGCGCGCAGAAAGCGCCGCGAGCGGATCCTCGCCAAGGAGCGCCGTGGCGGCAAGCCGAAGGCGAAGCGCGAGCGCCCTCCGCAAGGTCATGAAGATGCACCGGCGCCGGTCTACGCCCCGCCCCCTCCGGCGCCCGCCCATGCGCCCGCTGCGCCCCCCCCCCCCCCCGCCTACACGCCTGCGCCGGCCCCGCCGCCATCGGCCCTGGAGGGAATTCAGCTTCGAGCGCTGAGCTGTGCGGCCTTGGCGCGGATGTCGGCGAGCTGCTCGTCGACCCAGTCGCCCGGGTCCCGCGAGGAGATGATCTCCTTGAGCCGGTCGGCCCGCAGCTTTCGCTCCTCGGAGTCCATGGTCAGCGCCCGGTAGATCGTCTCCGACTGCTCCTGAATGTCGAACGGGTTGACCGAGAGCGTGCAGTCGCCCAGCTCCTCGTGCGCACCAGTGTTCTCGGAAAGCATCACCACGCCGTTGCGGGTGTTGACCGCCGGCGCCTCCTTGGCGACCAGGTTCATGCCGTCGAAGAGCGAGTTGACGATCAGCAGGTCGAAGTGCTTGTAGCGCGCCACCGCCTCGTTGAAGTTCTCGTAGATCCGCAGGTCGATCGGCATCCAGTCGGTGGTGCCGTGGCGATGGTTGATGACCGCGACCAGGGCCTCGATTCGCTCCAGGTACTCGGCGTACTCGGGCACGTCCTGGCGCGAGGGCTGCAGGTGGGCGATGAAGGTCACCCGCTCGCGGAATTCGGGGTGCTCCTCGAGGAAGACGTCGAAGGCGGTGAATCCGCGCAGGACGTTCTTCGAGAGGTCGGCGCGGTCGACTCGCAGCAGCAGGTGGTCGCGCCGGCGCCGTAGGAGCTCCTGCTCGTACTCCTCCACCTCTGCCGAGGCCGCCGCCCGGTACATCCGGTTGGGGTCGATCGAGAGCGGATAGGCGCGGACCCAGGTCTCCCGTCCCTCGTGGATGACGGAGCAGCGGTCGAAGTCCACCTCGAGCTCCATCAGCTGGTTGCAGCACTGAAGGAATGACCAGCAGTAGGCCCGGGTGTGGAAGCCGATGATGTCGTTGGCGAGCAGGCTGCGAAAGATCTCCTCGCGCCAGCGATTCGGCAGGATCCGCCAGGAGTCCGGCTGCGACCAGGGGATGTGGACGAAGTAATGGAGGAAGGCGTCTGGCCGCGCCTCGCGGATCAGCGCCGGGCAGGTGTACAGGTGGTAGTCGTGGAGCATCACCACCGGCTCCTCCTGGGCCCTGATCGCGGCGATCACGGCGCGGGCGATGTCCTCGTTGATCACCTTGTAGCCGTGCTCCCAGGCATCGATCTCGGCGCGCCGGATGTCGGGCGCGTTGGAGAGGTCCCAGAGGTAGTGCTGGATGAACCACAGGATTGGGTTGGCGATCACGTTGTAGAAGCGGTCGTAGCCCTCGGGATCGCTCTCCACCATCAGCACCTCGTAGTCGATCCCGTCGAGCTCGATCCGGGTCGGCCCGTCGGCCTCGCGGGCGACCGCGACATCCTCCTCGGTCATCGCCGAGGCGACCCACAGCGCCTGCCGGTGGGAGACCAGGCCGCTGAGCGCGGTCACCAGCCCGCCGCCGCCGCGGCGGACGACGCGATCGCCAGCCTCGTCGCGGCCGAACTCGGCCGGGCCGCGGTTGGAGACGATCGTCAGCGGGCGCTGGTCTGCCACGGGCGTGAGGGTAGACGGCTTCGCCAAGCCGCAACAAGTCCGCTCATTTCGGGAGCGGCCGCTTGCGGCCGCGAGTTGAGTCGGGCGGGCGCAGCTTGCGGCGATCTGGTGGCGAAGCCGAAAGCCCCTGTGCCTAGGCCTCCAAGTCCCTGAAGATCCGCAGCCAGTCGAGCAACAGCCGCGGCGAGAGGAAGCGCTCGCGCGCCCGCTCCTTGCCGGCTCGCCCCAGCTTCCGCCCCAGCTCGGGATCGCCCAGGATCTCGAGCGAGCGCTGCGCAGCCTGCTCGGCGGAGGAGACCAGGAAGCCGTCCTCGCCGTCGACGATCTGAAGCGGGATCCCGCCGACGTCGCCAGCCACCGTCGGGCGTCCCTTCCACAGCGCCTCGGTCACGGTCAGCCCGAACCCCTCGCGGATCGACTTCTGCAGGACCACGTCGGCCTGGGACTGGAAGGCGTTGACCTCGATCGCGCCGACGTTGTTGAGGTTGTTGAGAATCTTTATGTCGGGGTCGGAATTGGCGTACTCGAAGGTGCGGTTGAAGAACTCCCACCCCTCGGGGTCGTCGCTCGCCATCGCGCCGACCAGCGCCAGCTGCACCGTGGGCATCTCCTCGGTCACCTGCCGATAGGTGTCGATCACCCCCATCGGGTCCTTCCACGGGTCGAAGCGCGAGACCTGGCAGAGCAGCGGCCGGTCGACGTCTATCCCGAACTGGTCGCAGACGAAGGAGGCGTCGTCGGGCGAGAGCGCCATGTTCTTGGGCGAGAGCGGGTCGATCGCGGGGGGCACGATGCGGACGCTGCCGTGCCCGTCGAGGCCGTTGGGCACGTACTGCTCCATGTGCCAGACGGTGATGTCGTATCTCGAGATCAGCGGCAGCAACCGCTCGATCGGCTCCGGGTTGGGCTCTGAGAGATCGATGTGGCAGCGCCAGATCCAGTGCCTGGCGCGCTCGCTGGCGCTCTTTCTGACCGCCGCCGGCTGGGGGTCGTGGACGATGATCACGTCCCAGTCGCCCTCGAGGCTGCGGGCATTCATCTCGTTGTAGTGGTCGAACAGCTCCCATTCGGTGGGGCTGAGCGTGTTGGGGTCGCCCTGCAGCGAGTTGTGGAGGAGCTTGGTGGCGTTGAAGAACTCCTCGCGGCCCATGATCACCTGCCAGTGGCAGTCGAGGCCGACGTCACGCATCAGCGGCACGAGCGTGTAGAGGATCTCCGAGACGCCGCCGCCGAATGCGGTCGCGCTCACGTGCAGGATGCGCTTGCCCTCGAGGCCGTCGGCCAGCTGGCGGATCTCGTCGACCACGCCCCTCCCGGCGAGGTGGGTGTAGTCGCCGAGCGACTTGCTTCCTAGGGCTACCTCCTGCAGCACCGGTTCCCCTTTGCCTGCCTCTGCGTCAAGCGGAGAAAGCTAACGGCCCCGGGCGCGCCGCAGGCGCTCGATGCCGGCATCGAGCTCTCGGCAGATCGCCGCGTGCAGCTCGCCGTTGGCGGCGGCGACGCAGGACATCTGGAACTCGTGGCCCGAGCCGAGCAACGGCCGCTCGGCGAGCGAGCGCCCGTGCGCGTCCGTGACCACCGCCCCCGCCTCCTTCAGGCAGAGGACCACCGCCGCCAGGTCGTAGGGGGAGTTGTTGAGCACATCGCCGCCGCCCAGCCGCTCGAACTCAGCCCTCATCCCCGGCACCTCGTCGACGATTCGTGGCCCGGGCTCGATGTAGGCGTCCATCTGTCCGGTGAGGACTCGCGTCATGTCGTAGGTGGCCGAGCCCAAGTCGAAGCTGGCGCCCCCGACCGAGGAGGCGTCGACGAGGTCCGCCAGCACCTCCATCAGCCCCCGCACCGGTCGGCCGCGCAGCCCATAGGTCCAGAACATGCGCTCCAGCCGGGTGTTCTGCGACAGCCGCGGCGCCGGCTCCACTCCATGCCCCCGCTCGGCGACGAACCGCGCTCCGCTCTTGATCTCGACGATGCAGCCGACGGCCACGTCCCCCATCGCAGGCTCTCCGTCCAGGCGGGCGGCGGCGACCGAGACGCAGGAGGACTCGAGTCCGGCCAAGGCCGGCCGCGTGCCGTCGATCGGATCGACGACCAGGACCCACTCGCCGGCTGTGTCCGCCGGGCGGACCATGCCGCGATCCTCGGAGTAGAAGGCGACGCCCGGCGCCCGCTCTGCCAGGAAGGACTCCATCTGCGCTTCGGCTCGCTCGTCGATGGCGAAGGTGACGTCGCCGCCCTCGCCCTCGCCGGAGTGAACGCGCCCGGCGTGGGCACCGAGCTCCGGCAGTACCTCCTGGCGGAGGTCCTCGGCCAGCTCGATCACGAGCTTGCGGATCGGCTCGGTCACCTGACGTGGGGCGTCGCTCAGTCTGTGTCGGGGTTTTCGGGCCGCGCGTCGAGCTCGACCTCGATCTCCTCGCGCCCGTCGTCGCGCAGGATCTCCAGCGTCACAGTCGTCCCCGGCCGCCGCTGGGAGACCAACTCGGCCAGGTCGCTCTCCTCGACCAGCCGCTGGCCGTCGACCGAGAGGATCACGTCCCCACCGGTATCGACCTGGCTGCCCTGGAAGGTGATCTGGTCATCGGAGCCCTGCAACCCAGCCTTGTCGGCGGGACCGCCGTCGACCACCTCGCTGATCACGGCTCCCGCGTCGGCGTCGATGCCGAGCTCGTCCGCGAGCTGGGGCCAGAGCGCCTGCGTGCTGACGCCGAGATACGCGTATTCGACCTCGCCGCCCTCGCGCAGCTGCTCGAGGGAGTAGCGCACGGCCGAGACCGGAATCGCGAAGCCGACCCCCGAGTTTGAGCCGGAGTTGGTCTCGATCTGCTGGTTGATCCCGATCACCTTGCTCTCGGCATCGAGCAGCGGCCCGCCGGAGTTGCCGGGGTTGATTGAGGCGTCCGTCTGGATCGCGTGGTCGATCGAGAAGTCCGTCAGCGACTCGATCGTGCGGTCGTTGGCCGAGATCACCCCGACCGAGAGCGACTGGCGCTCGCCGAAGGGACTGCCGATCGCCGCCACCGGCTCACCGACGGCGACGGCGTTTCGCCCGGAGAGCTCGAGCGGGCGCAGCTCGACCTCTTCGGGATTGACCTTGATCAGGGCGACGTCGGCGTCGGGATCGAAGCCGACGACCTGGGCGGCGACGCGGTTGCGGTCGGCGAACTCGACGTAGACCTGCTTGGCGGGCTTCGGATCGCCCCCGCCGTTCCCCTTGCCGCCGTTGGTGACGACGTGCGCGTTGGTGATGATCTCGCCGTCGTCGGAGACGACGAAGCCCGAGCCCTGGCCGGCGCTGCCGCCGAGGATGGAGTCGGAGGCATCGAAGATGGAGACGATCGTGACCACGCCCGACGCGGCCCGCTCGTAGATTTCGGCGGCGTTGAAGTCCCCGGCGGCGGCCTCGACGACGACCTGCTGGGTTGTAGTCTGCTCGGGCGCCTCGGCGGAGTCGTCACCCTCGCCGCCTGAGCCGCAGCCTGCCCCCAGCAGCGCTGAGGCGAGCAGGACTGCAACCGCGGCCATCCCGCGCCCGCGGGAGCTGAGCCTGCGCTTGCCTCGGCTCACGCTGCGGCCTCGGCGGGCTCGCGGCTCGGCATCGCCCGGCGCTCCAGCGGCAGGCGCAGGGTGAAGGCGGTGTAGCCGCGCTGGGAGACCACCTCCAGGGTGCCTCCCATGCGCGCCGCGAGCTCCTGGGCGATCGCCAGGCCCAGCCCCGAGCCGCCGGCCGTGTCGCCGGTGTAGAAGCGCTCGAAGACGCGGTCGAGGGCGCGCTTGTCGATTCCCTTGCCGTCGTCGCCGACGATCAGCTCGGCCGCGCCGGCTCCACGCACGGCGGTCACCGTCACCTTCGTGCCCTCGGGAGTGTGTGTGAGCGCATTGTCGATCAGGATACGGAGGATCTGGCTGACCCGGCCGGGGTCGGCACGCGCCACAGCCTGGCCCCGCCCGCGCACCTCCAGTCGCGAGCGGTGGGACTTGGCCATCGGCCGGAACTCGGAGGCGACGTCGCGCGCCACCGCCTTCAGGTCGACCGGCTGCGGCGTCAGCTCCATCACGTCGGCGTCGAGGCGGGAGAGGTCGAGCAGGCCGGCGGTCAGCTTCTGCAGCCGCTCGACCTGCGCCCGGATCTCGCCCATGAACTCGCGCCGCTCGCGAGCGCTCGGGTTCTCGGTTTCGAGCAGCTCGATGAACCCGCCAAGCGAGAAGATCGGCGTGCGCAGCTCGTGCGAGGCGTTGGCGATGAACTCCTTGCGCGCCGAGTCCAGCCGCGCCAGCCGCCGCTGCATCTCGTTGAAGGTGCGGGCGAGTTGGCCGAGCTCGTCCTGGGAGTCGATCGGGATCTGCTGGGTGAAGTCGCCGCCCGCGACCTGCTCGGCCGCCCGCCGCAGCCGTCGCAGCCTTCGCGAGACCGCGCCCGAGGCCCAGTAGCCGACCAGTGCAGCCACCGCCAGGGCGATCGCGCCGGCGATCAGAATCTGGCGGCGGATCAAATCGACGTTGTCGGCGACATCGTCAAGCGGGCTGGAGAGGACCGCCACCCACTCGACCGCCTCGTCG
>Ga0126306_10002497_pt1 | contig 10370 bp, 14 predicted proteins | sample Plot27_FD_92592 | JGI IMG/M metagenome (GOLD analysis project Ga0126306, IMG submission 92592) | Serpentine soil microbial communities from UC McLaughlin Reserve, CA, USA - Plot27 | ecosystem: Environmental > Terrestrial > Soil > Grasslands | place: USA: UC McLaughlin Reserve, Lake County... | reverse complement strand
GGAGACGAACTCCTCGGCCTCGTCGGAGCAGGTGCCGATGTAGAGCGCCTCGATCGTCAGGCTCGAGTCGCGGATCCAGGAGAAGCGGTAGTCCCAGTTGCGCTCCCCGCCGACCGTCTCGGGGAGCGACGTGGTCGGCGCAGCCACGATCGCGCCGGTCGGCCGATAGCTCAGTCCCTTCAGCACCCGCGAGCTCATGCGCACGAGGTCGCGGTGCCGCCCGTCGTATATGTCGTGCTCGGCCTCCCACGAGCGCCACCCCTCGACGGTGTCAGCGACGCGCGCCGCGACGGCACCCGGTGCCGTTGGCTCCGGGGCGTCCCTGTCCTCGGCGGACGCCCAGCGGACCGAGAAGCCGAGGCGCTCGCCCTCGGCGACAGCGAAGGAGGCGCGCATCGTCGAATCCTCCAGCTCGAGCGGCGCACCGGAGCGCACCCTGATGCGGCCGGCGCCGAACGTCCGAGCGCCACCGTCCTCCAGCCGGATCAGCGGCATGACCAGGCCGTACTGCGGGCGAGGCGCTAGCTCGAGCTTCAGCTCCACACGGCCCGACACGCCCTCGACGCTGCGAAGCAGCTCGTGCGGAGCGTCGAAACCGAGGTCATGGCCGCGCTGCCCCTCCGCGAAGGCCATCGCGTCGGTGAGCTTGACCTGGCCGGCATCGGTCGTGAACGTCGTCTCGATCACGAGCGTTCCCGGGAGGTAGCGCCGCTCCGCCCTGTAGGCCCCGACCGGGCGAATCGACCAGTGGCCGGCGTCGGGATCGAGCAACCGCGCGAACAGGGCGTCGCTGTCGTAGCGGGGCAGGCAGAGCCAGTCGATCGAGCCGTCGCGGTCGACGAGCGCGGCCGAGTTGCAGTCGGCGAGCAGGCCGTAGTTCGCGACCGGCTGTGAGCCTCCGGGAGCCGAGGTTTCTTCGGATGCCAGGTGTGTGATCACGCTTGTGTCCATGCCATTGGAGTCGGTCCGGGCCGGGAGGTGTTACAGACCGCTTGTAACGCACAGGGCACGCCGTCGACTCAGCTCACATGGCGGGCGGCGATCGAGAGGAGATGACGTGCCGCGAGCTGGTCGAGCTGGTCACCGAGTACCTGGAGGGCGCACTTCTGGGCGACGATCGGATGCGACTCGAGGCGCATCTGGCCGAGTGCCCGTATTGCGAGGAGTACATCGCGCAGATGCAACGGACGGTCGCGGCTCTGGGCCAGCTGCCCCCGGAACCCATCGATCCGGCGCGAGAACAGGTGCTGCTCGAGGCGTTTCGCGGCTGGCGGAGCGCCGGGCGATGAGCCGCCGGGACGTCGCGTGGCCGCTCCAACTCGTTGTCGCAGTCGCGGTCGTCGCGATCCTCGTGGCTGGCATCTGGGTCAGCGGCGGCGTGATCACGAACGACTTCGGGCTGGCGATGGCGCTCACCGCCGCATGGATGGGCATTGCCGCGGCAGCCTGCCTGGCGATCGCCTGGCGGCGTCCAGGCCTTCGTGTCGCGGTGATCGGCGCCTATCTCCTCACAGCGATCGTGGTCGGCGGCTACCTCGGCCGCTCCATGCTGATCGACGACGAGGTGAACGAGCGGGTCGTCAGAGTGACGCCGCCGGCACCCGATCGCGGGGCCAGCGGCGCTGCCGAGCGCCCGCGGAACGTCCTCCTGAGGCGCGCCAGCTTCGAGTCGGTCGCACACCCTGCAAGGGGCACCGCAACCACAATCCGCACGGCGGCAGGCGCACAGGTGCTCACGCTCACGAACTTTGAGGTCGACAACGGCCCGGACCTACGCGTGTATCTGGTCGCGGGGCCCGCGCGCGAAGAGTCCGAGGTCGACGACTTCGAAGATCTAGGCGCGCTGAAGGGCAACAAGGGCAACCAGCAGTACGAGCTCCCGCCGCAACTCGACCTCGAGCGCTACTCCACGGTCGTGATCTGGTGCAGAGCCTTCTCCGTCAACTTCGCGCGGGCACCACTGGCATGAAGCCGGGCGAGCGATTCCCCGATCTCGACCTGCCCGACCACACCGGCCGGCCGCGACGCCTGAGCGAGCTCGCCGGCGGGGATCCGGTCGCCCTGTTCACGTCGCGCGGCTGGTGGTGCCCCAAGGAGCAGCGCTACATGCGCGGGCTCTGCCGGCTCCAGGACGAGTTCGAGGTGGCCGACGCGCGCATCGTCGTGCTGAGCGTCGACCCGCCCCAGGTGCAGAGCGCCTTCCGCGCCGGGCTGGGGGCCCGCTTCACGTTCCTGTCCGACGCGGAGAGGCGCTGGCTGCCGCGACTCGGGCTGCTGGAGACCACGGACACGGTTCACCACCCCTACCTGCCCGCGGCCTTCACGCTCCAGCCCGACCTCCGCGTCCACCGCACCTACAACGGCTACTGGTACTTCGGCCGTCCGACCCAGGACGAGCTCCGGCGCGACATGCGCGAGATCACGATGGAGGTCCGCGACGACTGGGAGGCGCCGGCGGCATGAGGCCGTTCGCCTTCGTCGTCTTCGACGGGACGCGGCTGAGCCTCGACGCTCATGCGCCGGGCCGGCGGCTCCGAATCGACGCGCGCTGTGTGGAGGGCGAGCCCGTGCACGGTGTCTTCGCGCATGTCTGCGCGCTGCCCGACAGGAGCGCCGCGCTCCGCTACGACGAGCCGGAGGTGCAGCAGGCCCGCCGGGACGCACTCGCCTGGTGGATCCCGATGCTTGGCGACGAGCTGATCTGCCTGAGCACGTTTGCGCTCGACGCGAGCCGCTGCGCAGGAGCGATCACGGTTGCGCGCGATCCAGGCTGGTTCGCCGACGACCCGTTCGCGCGCCTGTTTCCCGGCACCGTCCTGGCGACCGACGTGTTCTGTGCCGTGCCGCCGCCTGCAGGCCCGCCGATCGAGCGCTACGCGGGCGCCCCATGGCCGGGCGGCCGCTTTGAAAGCGATGCGAGCGTCATGTAACGAAACCATCGTCGCGAAGACCGAGGCGATATGACAAGCGAGAACGGCGCGACGCGCCTCGAGTACATCCTTTGGACACCGCTGGCTGAGAACGTCGTACGCCAGTGGCCGCAGATGGGGGAGATCGTGCGCTCCAGCCGGCTCATCGCCGATGTCGAGGGCAACTTCCCCGAGCTGAGGCTCGAGGTCGGCAGACGTCTGCAGCTCGACGATGTGGTCGTCGTGGAGTGGACGTGCGACTACGGCGACGGACGCCTGTACCGGAACGTGACGATTGGCGAACTCGAAGATGGGCGAGCGGTCCGCGTCACCGACTACTGGGGTCAACCCACGTCCACACCCGAATGGCGGAGGCCGCTCACTGACCGGCTTGCCATGCCGGGCGACGGCACATGGCCCGGCGCGGACCGCCTCGCGCATCACTAGAGAGTGCCCGGAGGCCCTCGGCGCTGCCCGGGCCCTATGTGACCGGATCTCCGTCCGGCCTCACGACCAGCCACAGCCCGCCGAACTCGTCGACGTCGTGACACAGGATCGTGCCCGGCTCGTCGTCCCTGAAGTAATAGAGCGGATGCCCGTCGTAGGTGACCTGAAGCTTGCCGCGCCGCCGTCTCGTCGTGCCGAGGAGCGATCCCTTCGCGCCCTTCCCCGCCTGGGGTTTACCGGTCGTCACCAGCGGCGGCCAGGCCACGGCGCAGTCTCCGTAGCAGCGACTCGTCCTGCCCTTCTCCATGTCGAACAGATAGAGCGCCTCGCCGCGGTCGTCGGCGATCACACGCCCATACCGCGAGCGCACGACCTTGACGACCGCTCCGTGGCTCGCTGCCATGGCCTCATCGGTCTCCTTCATCACCGCCTCCTCGGATGTCGTGGCGGACTTCCGAGCCTCTGAGCCCTGATCGTCGTCTCCGCACCCGGCCGCGACCAGTGCGGACGTGACGAGCGCCAGCAATGCCGGTCGGATCATCGCTCCTCCCTCCTCGGGGCTGTCGACGAGTATCGAGGCACGCCATTACCGCTCTCTTACGGCCGCGCGTGTAAGGGAGTCGTAATCGGGGTCTGGGAGGCTCACCGCAAATGGTCGCGCTGATGGCATTCGCATTCGTCGCGGGTGCGGCGACTGCGGTGTCGCCATGCGTGCTGCCCGTGCTGCCGGTCGTGCTGTCGGCCGGGGTTACCGGCGGGCGGCGGCGACCGCTCGGGATCGCCACCGGTCTGACGCTGTCGCTCGCCTTCGCGATCGTCGGCCTCGTCTACCTGATCGACGCGCTCGGCCTGCCGGACGACCTCCTGCGCAACGTCGCCATCGGAGTCCTGCTCGGCTTTGGGATCGCCCTGCTCGCGCCTCCGCTGGCGGCGCGGCTGGAGGGGTGGATCAGCCGGGTCGCACCCAGGCCGAGCAACGCGGGCCGCCCGAGTGACGGCTTCACCGGCGGCCTGCTCGTGGGAGCCAGCCTCGGGTTCGTCTACGCGCCGTGTGCCGGCCCGATCCTCGCCGGGGTGATCACCGTCTCGGCGTCGCAGACGTTCACGGCGGGACGGCTCGCCGTGGCGATCTCCTATGCGCTCGGGAGCGCGATCGTTCTCTATGCGCTCATGCTCGGCGGCAGGCGAGTCACGGCCCGGCTCTCGCGCCATGTCGGCAGCCTCCAGATGGCCACGGGTGCGCTGATGGTCGTCGTGGCGCTGCTCATGTTCGCGGACCTCGACACCCGCTTTCAGACCGCGATCGCGGACGACCTGCCGGCCTTGCTCGTGAACCCGTCGGGCGAGCTCGAGGCCTCCGCGAGCGTGCGCGAGCAGCTGGCGAGCCTGCGCGGGACCTCCAAGCGCCTGCCCGAGCTCGGCATGGCGCCGGACTTCATCGGCAACCAGCGGTGGTTCAACACGAGGGGCGGAGCGTCGCTCAGCCTGAGGGAGCTGCGCGGCAAGGTCGTGCTCGTCGACTTCTGGACCTACACCTGCATCAACTGCATCCGCACGCTGCCGTACCTGAAGGCGTGGGACAGGCGCTACCGAGCCGACGGGCTCGTGATCGTCGGCGTCCACACGCCCGAGTTCCCCTTCGAGCGCGACCCCGGCAACGTAGGCGATGCCATCGCCCAGAACGGTCTGCGTTACCCGGTGGCGCAGGACAACGACCATGCGACCTGGAACGCGTACGGCAATCAGTACTGGCCGGCGAAATATCTGATCGACGCTCGCGGCCGGGTCCGCTACACGCACTTCGGCGAGGGCTCCTACGAGCGGACTGAGCACGCGATCCGCCGGCTGCTGGCCGAGGCCGGACGCACGCCGCGGCGCGGCATGGCGCGAGCGCGCGCTGAGACTGCATCACGGCTGGTCACCACACCGGAGAGCTACCTCGGCGCCGCGCGGGCGACCCGTTTCACCAACGGCACCATCCGGCCGGGGACCGAGACATTCCGGCCGCCCCCCGGAGGCCTGCCGCACGACCAGCTCGCATTCGAGGGCACCTGGCGGATCGGCGCTGCAGCGGCGACCGCGGTGCGCGGCTGCAAATCCGCTTCGGCGCCCGGCGCGTCTTCCTCGTCCTCGGGTCGCGTGGCGGCCGGGCTAGCCCCGTTAGCCTGCGCCTCGATGGGCGACCCCTGCCGGATCGCGTCGCCGGGACCGACGTGCGGCGCGCGTCCGTCGTGGTGACCGGCCAGCGGCTCTACCGGTTGGTCGACCTCGGCCGCCCCGAGCGCCATCTACTGACCCTCGAGCTCCCGCCCGGGGTGTCGGGCTACGCCTTCACTTTCGGATGAAAGCCGCTGCCACAATGACCCACATGACCGGCTCCGGCAATTGCCGTCGGATGGTCCTGGTCGTGGACGATGAGCCCACCATCGCCGAGATCGTCGCCCGCTATCTCGAGCGAGCTGGCTATGCGACGGAGATCGCGACCGACGGGCTCGACGCCCTTCGCCTGAGCGCGGAGCGGCGGCCAGACCTGATCGTGCTGGACGTGATGCTGCCCGGGCTCGGGGGGCTCGAGGTGCTGAACCGCCTGAGGGAGTCCGGTGGGGCAAACACACCCGTGATCCTGCTCACGGCGAAGGGCGAGCAGAACGACAGGGTCGTGGGATTGCGGAGCGGGGCGGACGACTACGTCGTCAAGCCCTTCTCTCCGAGTGAGCTGGTGGCGAGGGTCGACGCGGTGCTGCGGCGTGTGCTGCCGCTGGACGCAGACGCGGAGCCGCTCCGCTTCGACGGCCTCGCGATCGACGTGCACGCCCGCCGCGTGACGGTTCACGGTGAAGAGACGGCGCTCAGCGTGCGGGAGTTCGACCTGCTCGAGTTCCTCGCCTCGCACCCGGGTCATGTGTTCTCGCGCGAGCAGCTCCTCGACCGGGTCTGGGAGCCGGCATTTCAGGGCGACCCCTCAACCGTGACGGTTCACGTGCGGCGACTGCGAACGAAGATCGAGCCCGACCCCGAGGCGCCCCGCTTCATCCAGACGGTCTGGGGCGTCGGCTACCGCTTCCAGCCATGATGCGCTCGCTGCTCGTGCTCGGGGCCGCCGCGACGATCGCCGCGGCGATAGTGGCGCCCGGCCACGGAGGCGGCCCGGCGCTCGTGACCGCTGCGCTGGTGGTCGGCCTGGGCGCCCCGGCGCTGGCCGTCGCGCGGGTCCTCGGCGAACGCCGTCGGCTGGGCTCCCTGCGGCGGCAGTTCGGCTTCGCCACGGCGGTGGCGGTCGGCCTGATCCTGGTGCTCGTCCTGGCCACCGCGCGGCTGATGTTCGTCTCCAGCCACGACGCGCTGGTCATCTCGGCGATCGTGCTCGCCGCCGGGATCGTGGCGATGCACGCGGCCGGGCTCGTGGCCGGGCCCGCGGCGCGCGAGCTCGAGACCGTGGGGTCGGCGCTCCGAGCCGTCGGGCACGGCGAGCGGGAGCTCCACCTCGGGGGCTCGGCGCCCGATGAGATCGGCGCGCTGGCACGCTCCGCCGACGCCATGGCCGAGCAGCTGGCCGCGGGCGAACGCGCGCGTGACGCCGCCGAGGCGGCCCGCCGAGAGCTCGTCGCGGCGGTCTCGCACGACCTGCGCACGCCGATCGCGTCGCTGCGCCTGCTCGTCGAGGCCGTGGACGACGAGATCGGAGACGAGGCCACCCGGCAGCGCTACCTGAGGACGATGCAGACCCACATCCGGTCGTTGAGCGCGATGATCGACGACCTGTTCGAGCTCTCGCGCATCGAGGCCGGCGACATCGACTGGTCGATCCGCGAGGTGCAGCTCGCGGTGCTGGTGGACGAGGCGGTGGACGCGATGCGCCCGGAGGCACGCGCACGCCGCGTGGAGCTGCTCAGCGAGCTCGACACCGGCGGGCTCACCGCCCAGGTCGACCCCGAGCGGATCCAGCGCGTGCTCTTCAACCTGATCCGAAACGCGCTTCGCCACACGCCGTCGGACGGGAGCGTCACGGTGCGCGCCGAGGGGCGCCCTCAGGGGGTCGAGATAGAGGTTGCCGACACCGGCGACGGCATCGCTCCCGGCGACCGCCCGCACGTGTTCGAGCCCTTCTACCGCGCCGGCGCGGACGCGGCACGCGACTCCGACGGCGCGGGCCTCGGACTCGCGATCTCCCGCGCGATCGTCGAGACGCACGGCGGCTCCATCTGGATCCGCCCGTCAGAGCGCGGCACGCGCGTGCGCTTCAGCCTCCCGCGCTGAGCGAGCTGATGCCCGCCGCGCCACCAACGCTCGAGTCACGGTGCTGTCGCACCGGTGGCTTCGCCGTAACGGTTGGCGATGGCCTTCGCCCGGGTGGTGGGTGCGCGTTGCGGACTCCGCACCGAATACCCACCACCCGGATGGGTAGCGGCTAGTTGTTACCGCTCCAGATCGCCGTGTAGTCGGTGTCACCCGGTGACGCGTGGGCTCCTCCGGGCGAGCCGGCGCCGTCAGCGTTCGTGGCGTGATTGGGCACGTTGCCGTTGAAGGTGTCGGCACTGCCTGCCGCGCCTGGTGCGAACGTGTACTGGCCGTTCCCGATCGAGTTGAAGTTGCCGGAGCTCTGAACCGCCTGGTCGGGCAGCGTGAGCACGGGACATACGAACGGGTTCTCGGCGCGGTCTGGCGTAGCCGCCATCGCCGACGCCGGTAGCAGCATGAGCGCTGCCGCACCGATCGGGACCACGAGCTTGAGCTTGCGCATCTGGCGCTCCTTTCGGAAGGGTTGCCGTCTTTCGCCCGATGGTCGCGCGGCGGGCTTACGAGACCCTTACGGAGCGCCGGACCCGGTCGCGGACGATCTCGCTCGTGCCTTCGAGCATGGCGGGCGCACCCGAACGGCCGCGGCGCGAGCAGTCGGCTGAGACCGCTCGCGTTTACGCCGAGCGGCGCTCGAGGATCTGCCTCAGCAGGCGCAGGTCCTTCCGATTTGCGCGCCGCACCGCGCGCGCCATGAGCGGCGCGAGCACGCGCTTGAAGCCCGCCAGCTCGCCGCGGTTTCGGAGCGTCATGCGGGTTCCGCCGTCGAGGGTGTTCTCCCACGTGTAGGTGGTCTCCATCGGAAACGGGCTTTGCGCCGTGCTCATCACCAGCCGCTCGCCGGCGGTGAGCTCCCTGATCTCGTAGGTGTAGGCGAGCGTCCGGCCGAGGAACTCCGCGACGAACGCGATGCGCGAGCCGACCGCGAGCGGGCGCGGGGTCTCCCACTCGACCGCCTGGATGTTCTCGTACCAGTTCGTGGCGTTGTCCGGATCGGCGGCGTACGCGGCGACCTCGTGGCGCGGCCGCGCGATCTGGATCTCGGTTGTGATGTCGACGCCCATCACTTGCGCCCCTTCGCTAATCGATACCCGAATCCGAGCGCCGCTGAGGATCCTTCACCGATCGCTGCGGCTGCTGTAGATTCGCCCCGACCCAGGTCGTGGCCCCGGCCCAAGCACATCCCCAGCCCGCCCGTACGGCCGCCGAAGAGGCGGATCTCGTAGCGCGACTCCGCGCCGGCGACGAGCGGGCTTTCGAGGTCCTTGTGGACCGCCATTACGGCATGATGCTGGCCGTCGCGCGCGGGTACGTGCGCACGCGCGCGGTCGCGGAGGAGGTTGTGCAGGAGGCGTGGCTCGGGGTCCTCAACGGCATCGATCGCTTCGAGGGCCGCTCGTCGCTCAAGACTTGGATCATGCGCATCGTCGTCAATATCGCGATCAGCCGTGGGGAGCGCGAGGCGCGCAGCATTCCCTTCTCCTCGTTCGCGAGCGAGGGCAACGAGCCCGCCGTCGACTCGGACCGGTTCCGCGACGACGGCGAGGGCTTTCCCGGCCACTGGCGGGCGTACCCCGGGAACTGGGCCTCGCTGCCCGACGAGACGCTCCTTGGCCGCGAGACCCTGGAGGTCATCAAGAGTGCGATCGAAGACCTGCCACCGGCGCAACGCGTGGTGATCACCATGCGAGACGTGGCCGGCTGCAGCCCCGAAGAGGTCTGTGGGGCGCTCGATGTGTCCGACGGCAACCAGCGCGTGCTTCTGCACCGGGCCCGGTCCCAGGTGCGCAACGCGCTCGAGAGGCACCTGGATGGCTGAGTCGGCGGACCATCTCAGCTGCCAGGAGGTCGTCGAGCTCGTGACCGGCTACCTCGACGGCGCCCTTCCGGCCGAGGATGCAGCGCTGTTCGAGCAGCACCTCAACTTCTGCGAGGGCTGCGTCTGGTACGTAGAGCAGATCAAGACGACCGTCGAGACTCTGGGCGAGGTTCGCGAGGAGGACATCCCAACGGAGGCGAAGGACCGGCTGATGAGCGCCTTCCGCGACTGGAGAGGCTCGTGATCGCCTACAAGTTCCTGACGCAGGACGGCACCGGCGTTTTCACCGGCTTCAGCTGGCCGCTGCCGAACGGCGGGCCGGGCCGCTGGGTCGAGGCGAACGTGGAACCCTGCCGCAGCGGCATCCACGCCTGTCGGCCCGAGCACCTGCCGCTCTGGGCGGGCCAGGTCCTCTACGAGGTGGAGCTCGACGGGCAGATCGTCGAGGAGCGTACGAAGGTGATCGCGGGGCGAGCGCGGCTCGCTCGGCGCATCGACGCGTGGGATGAGGCGCTGCGTGACCGCTACACGCGCATGTGCGCGGATCGCGGGCATGAATTCGCGCGCGCGGCCTCCCCGCCACTTGAGCGGTGGCAGGCCGTGATCGAACCGTCCATTCCGGAGGGCCCCGCACTGCTCGGTTTCGTGGCGGCGCGAATCGCCGAAGAGGCCTCAGGGCCCGAGGCGTACCACGCCGAGCGTGCCCGCCAGACTGAGTGGCTTGTCGAACAGCTCGGGCTCGAGGCTGAACGCGCCGTCTAGCCGCGATTGGCGTAGTCGCCGAACCGGCTCTTCCTTGAACGCGCGGCGATTTCGCTAGTGCTTCGCGTGAACTCGACACTCCCGTCTACGGGCCGGTAGCTCAGCGGTCAGAGCAGCGGACTCATAATCCGAAACAG
>Ga0126306_10002496_pt1 | contig 10370 bp, 3 predicted proteins | sample Plot27_FD_92592 | JGI IMG/M metagenome (GOLD analysis project Ga0126306, IMG submission 92592) | Serpentine soil microbial communities from UC McLaughlin Reserve, CA, USA - Plot27 | ecosystem: Environmental > Terrestrial > Soil > Grasslands | place: USA: UC McLaughlin Reserve, Lake County... | reverse complement strand
TTGGCGGTGACGTCGATCGTAACCGGCGTGTCCGGGGTGGTGGTGGCCGGGTCGTCGACCGCCACCGGCGCCTGGTTGGTCACCGTCAGGGTCGCCTCGGCCTGTTGGATCTGCCCGCCGCAGTCGACCCGGAGCTCCAGCCGGTAGGGCTGCGGGAAGGTCCCGGCCGGGACGGTCAAGGCGGTCGCGAATCGGCCGCTCTCGTCGGCGGACACGGCCAGCGGTAGGTCGACCGGCCCATGGAAGATGAGCGTCCCGGCGCGGCTGCAGGAGCCGGTGTTGCCGACCACTTGGACCGGCTGTCCAGGCGGCGTCGATCCGGGCGTGACCGAGGCGATGACCGGCCTGTCGGTCACGGTCACACTGACGGTGGCGGCGCCGCAGTCCGCCCCCCCGGCGGCGTTGAGCACGTTGTCGCAGAGGCTGTAGCCGAAGCGGTCCTGGCCGACGAACCCGCTCGCCGGGGTGTAGAGGATGGTCTGGTCGGGCTGCTCCTCAGCCGTGCCGTGCGCCGGTGGGCTCGTCACCAGGACCAGGTTCTGGTAGCCGTCGGGGTCGTCGGGGTCGCGGTCGTTCCTCGTCACCGGGATCGTGACCCGGTGGTCGCGGGTGGTGGTGTCGGCATCGTCGACCGCCACCGGGGCGCGGTTGGTCACCGTCATCGTGCCCTCGGCTCGCTGGCCCTGCCCGCCGCAGTCCACCCGCAGCTCCAGCCGGTAGGCGCCGGGGAAGGTGCCCGCCGGGACGGCGAGCCCGGCGGTGAAGCCGCCGTTCCGGTCGCCGGCGACGTCGACCGCCGCGCCGGTCCCCTGCAGGGTGAGCGTCCCCGCTTGCGCGCAGGAGCCGGTGTTGCCGGCGACCTCGACCGTCCGTCCCGGCGGCGAGGACCCGGGGCGGACCGAGGCGATGACCGGGTCGGCGGTGACCGTCACCGTGACGGTGGCGAACGGGCAGGCGGCCTGGGCGGCCGCCTCGGCGCCACGGCAGTAGTCGTATCGGAAGGTGTCGGTACCGGCCTGCCCCGGCTCGGGGGTGTAGCGGATCCGGCCGTCGGGCAGCGGCTCGGGCCGGCCCCCCGCCCGCGGGTCGGGCCGCAGCCGCAGCCTGGACGGGTCGGGGTCGCGGTCGTTGCCCATGACGTCGACCACCACGGGCTGGCCGGCCATGGTGGTGACGTCGGCATCGTCGACCGGCACCGGATCCGGCTTGGCCACGGTGACGGTCACGGTGGCCGGCGTGCAGGCGGCCCGCCCGGCCGCGTCGACCACCACTGAGTCGCCGCAGTAGTCATACTGGAAGGTGTCGGTGCCGGTGAACCCCGGGGCCGGGGTGTAGCGGATGCTGCCGGGTGGCTGGCGCTGCTCTACCGCCGTGGCCGGGGGCGCCGGTGGCCGGCTCAGGTGCAGCTTGGCTGGGTCCGAATGTAGGTCGTTGCCCGTGACCTCGATCGTGACCGGCTGGTCCCGGAGGGTGCGGGCGGTGTCGTCGACCGCCTCTGGCGGTGGCTTGTCGACGGTCACGATGACCGTGGCCGCCCCGCAGTCGGGCGTGCCGTTGGCGTCGACGATGTCGCAGAAGCGGTAGGAGAACCGGTCCTCGCCGGTGAACCCCGTGGCCGGGGTGTAGCGGATGCGGTTGCCCGGCTGCTGCTCCACCGCCGTGCCACGCTCAGGCTTGCCCGGGTCCAGTGACGTCCGGTAGCCGTCGTCGCCGTCGGGGTCGATGTCGTTGCCGGTGGCGTCGATCGTGACCGGGGTGTCCATGGTGGTGGTGGCCGGGTCGTCGGCCGCCTTGGGCGGCTGGTTGGCCACCTTCAGCTCGTGCTCGACCGCCTCCGGCTTGCCGTCGCAGACGACGTGGAGTTGCAGCCGGTAGGCACCGACGAAGGTCCCCGCCGGGATCTGCAGCTCAGCCTCGAAGGCGCCGTCCCGGCCGCCGGTCAGCGGCACCGGCCGAGCCGGCCGCGGTGCGCTGTCAAGGGTCAGCGTGGCCGCCTTGTCGCAGCTGCCGGTGGTTCCCTTGACCACCACCTCGCGGTTGGGCGGGGAGGGATTCCGGTTGACCGAGTCGATCCTCGGTGGGACCGGGAGGCGCTCGACGGTTACGGTGACGGTGGCCGGCGGGCAGGCCGGGGCCGCGTTGACCACGACGGGGCCGCCGCAGTAGTCGTACTGAAAGATATCGGTGCCGGTGAAGCCCTGTTCGGGGCGGTATTCGATCTTGCCGTCGGACCTTGGCCGGGGCTCGCCCCGGGGCGCCGGTTCGCGCTTCACCTGCAGCTTGGCGATGTCGGGCTTGCCGACGTTGCGGTCGTTGCCCATGACGTCGATCACGACCGAACGGTCCCGGACGGTGGTGATGCCGGGATCGTCGACCGGCTCGGGGGGCAGCTTAGTCACTCGCACGGTGGCGGTGTCACAGTCGGTCAGTCCGGCGGCGCTGACGACGTCGCAGTAGCGGTAGATGAACTGGTCCTCACCAGCGTCCGCGAACCCCTGGCCGGGCGTGTAACTGATGGTCTGGTCGCGCTGCATGTCGGTAGTGCCGTGGGCCGGGTCACGCTCCACCGCCACATGGACCTCATAGCCGTCGGGATCGTCGGGGTCACGGTCGTTGGCGAGCACCTTGATCGGGACCGACGCACGCGGGGTGGTAGCAATGGCCGCCTGGTCGTCGACTGCGTCCGGTCGCTGGTTGGCCACCTTCAGCTCGTCCTCGACCACCTCCGGCTCCCCGTCGCAGACGACGTGGAGCTGCAGCTTGTAGGCACCAACGTAGGTCCCGGCCGGGACCTTGAGCCTCGCCTCGAAGTCGCCGCCCCGGCCGCTGGCGATCGGCACCGGCACCGCCGGATCCGGCTGGCTGTCCAGGGTTAGCCTGGCCGCCTTGTCGCAGCTGCCGGTGGTTCCCTTGACCGCCACCTCGGAGTTGGACGAGGTTGGGTCGGGGTCGACCAAGTCGATCCTGGGGTCGACCGACGGCGGCTCCACGGTCACGGTGACGGTGGCGTCCGGGCAGGCGCCCGCGGCGGCGTTGACTCCCACCGGGCAGTAGTCGTAGGCGAAGGTGTCGGTGCCGGTGAACCTCTCGGCTGGCTTGTAGCGGATGCTGCCAGGGTGGTCGACGTCGACCACAGCCGTGGCCTGCGGCTGGTCCGGGGGCCGGCTGACGTGGAGCGCGTCCTTGTCCGGGAGCTTGTCGTTGTCGGTGACCGGGATCAAGACCTCGAGGTCCTGCTCGGTGCGGGCCGCGTCCGGGACCGGCGTCGGTGGCTTCCTGGTCACGGTCACGGTGGCGGTGCCGCAGGCGGTCCGGTCGTCGGGGCCGATGACGTCGCAGTAGGCGTAGTCGAACTGGTCCCCGCGCCGGTCAAACCCCTCGCCGGGGGTGTAGACGATGGTCTGGTCCTTGTCCAGCACCTCGATCCGACCGCGGGACGGCCCAGGAGTCGCTTCCCGCACCAGGGTGGGGTAGCCGTCGGGGTCGTCGGGGTCCTTGTCGTTGCGAGTCACGTGGATCCTGACCGGCTCGCCGGGGATCGTGGTGGCGTTGTCGTCGGCCGGTGTCGGGGGCTGGTTCTCCACCATCAACCCGGAGTTGGCGTCCTGGATGTCCGTTCCGCAGCGGACCCTGAGCCAGACCAGATGTTCCCCGGGTACGGTACCGGGGGGGATCCGCAGCTTGGCTGTGAACTTGCCGATAACCTCCACGGCGGAGCGCTCGTCCTCATCCAGTAGAAGCCTGCCCATTGGTTTGCAGGTGCCGGTGGTCCCCGTGACCACGACCTCTCGGTTGGGCGGGGAGGCGAGCGGGTCGATTGAGTCGATGCGCGGCTGGACCGGGTCGTAGGTTACCTCCAGCTCCACGGGGTCGGAGGTGAGCCGCGGGACGTCGATTTCACCGGTTAGGTGGTAGACCCCTTCCCGGTGGCATATGACCTCGCCGATCTTGCCCTCGACCTGGCTGCAGGGCGCCGCGTCCCTGAACCGGAAGGTGGTCGACGCGGTTACGTCACTGCGGCCGCCCTTGGCGTCAACGGCGATGACGGTGTAGCGGATCGCGTGGTCCAGCTGGACGACCGCCGCGGCGGGTATCAGCTCCAGATGCGGAGTTACGCCGGGCTGCGCCGGCGCGGTCCGCGGTGCCGCGGCGGCGGTGCCGGCGAGGGCGGCGCCGCAGGCGAGCATCAGGGCTAGGACGAGGCGGACGGGTCTCCGTAGTGCGGGCGTTGTCTGCACTGTGGTCCTCCTCCCCTGTTGGACCAAGCGCTCCCCCAATTCCGGATTCTTGCTTCGTTCACGCTGTTTGTCAGTGATGTTAGTCACGCTTGAGTTGTGATATTCAACACGAACAGCAGATGAGACTTGTTTGCGCTCTCCGAGACGAACGGATCAGCGCAAGGTCCGCGATGGGGCCGGCCAGCTGTGCAGGCACGGCCGCCACGCGGAGTAGATCGCCGACGCGGAAGTCACGCCGACGGCGCCGGTGACTTCGATGGCCTCGTCGCGGTCGACCGAGGTGATCAGCTCGCGCGCCGCTCCAGGCCGAGCGACGGGCCGGAGCGGTGCGGCGGGACTTGACACCGCGGTAGTTGGCGGTGGCCAACGCCGTCACGGTGGCCAGCTGCAACTGGAGGGCTCAGGCGTTGTGGCACCGGTGCTGGTCCTGGGCGCCGGACTGGGTGTTCGAGCTGGCCGCCAGCGCGCATGTAAGGCCTGCTACCACCAGCACGAGGAAGTGGCGACTCGCGAACTGAACTCCAAAGGTTATGTAGTTAGGCGTTCTCCTAGCTGGACATGTTGGCGATCTGGTTGATCGCCTTGGTGTCGGTCACGCCGAGGTGCTTGCGCAGGTACTCCCTCGGGAAGAGGTGGTGTCGCTCGATGCCCTTCTTGGCGGTGACCGTCGGGTCAAGACGGGAGCGGACCTTGCCGGTCGACAGCAGCGGGTCGGCGTCCAGGACGTTGAGGACGGCGATGTAGGCCAGCAGCGCCGGCGACTTGGCCGCCGAGGTGGCCAGACCGTTGGGCAGGGTGATGGCCCAAAAATCGTTGGTCAGGGTGTCGCTCACGACCTGGCTGAGCCGGCTGCAGAAGCCGTTGGCGTCCCCGGCCGTGACGTCTCGGAGCAGGGACAGGTCTTTCTCTACTTGGGTCTCGAACGAGCCGCTGTAGCGGGCGGTGACCGTCGACATGAAGAACCAGCGGGCCATGACCTCTCGGAGCCGGTCCAACGACACCGCGTAGTCGACGCGTCCGATCAGCCACAGCGCGTAGCTGTAGATGATGGCGTTCTGGCTGGAGATCATCTTCGCCCCGCGGAATCCAGCCCGCTCAAGGCACTGCAAGAACTCGTGCCAGTTGGTCAGATCCAGCACCTGCTCCTGGGCCTGTTGGAGCCGCTGGAACTGGGCGTCGCGGCGGATCGGGTCGCTCTTGCCGGTTTCGATGTCCTTGCCTCGCAGCGCCGAGTAGACGTGCTTGAGGACCGCCCCGCCGAAATGCCAGCGCGGCGGTCACGCGCAGCATCTGGGCTGGCTGGGGTTGGATGTACCAGTTGAAGGGGCTGGCCTGGGACAGTGTGGGGTCTTGGCCGCGCGAGCGAAGTCCTCCAGCAAGGTAGGCGGCCTGCTGTAGCCAGCCGATATCGTCGTCGCTGTAGCGGTTGTTACCGGATAAGGCGCAGGCCAGTGGCGCCCATAGCTGTTCCCAGGGGAGGCCGGCACCCTCCGCCCACGCCAGCGGGATGAGCAGGTCGCGCACGCGCTGCTCGTCGTGCCGAAGCGCTCCAGGTACGCATCGAAGGCGTGGCCGACGGTGGCTGGCAGCCGCTCCTGCCAGCCGACCGCTGATACATCCACCACCTCGTCCGCGGCGACGAGGGAGCGGGCCACCAGCCGGGCGATCAAGAAGGTCGGGGTGGCGCGACGTGCCACCGCCGAGGCCACCTGTTCGGCGAGTTCGCGCCGACCTCGATACGGGGTGGTCGCCTCGGGTTCCTGTTCGGCCAGCAGCACCTGTGCGACATAACCGGCCAGGTCACGTGACTCCAGGTAGGCCGGGTCGTGAAGGTCGATCACGACCGTCCTGGGGCCTAGGGCGCGTACCAGTGGCCAGCGCGTGCCAACCAGGAGCCGCAGCCCACTAACCGGCGCCTGGTCCAGTAGCGGCCGCAGCAGCCTGTCGGCCAGCTCCTGAGGGGCGCTGGCTTCGTCGAGCGCGTCGATCACCACTACGCGCCGACCCGGTCGCGCCGCCAACCCCTCGAGCAATCCTCCGGGGTCGCCGCGTGGGTGCCGATGCCGGCGGCAAGCGTCGCCACCACCTCGGCCAAGGTCTTGTTGCGGGCGTGGACGGCGATGTCGATGCCCCCCTCCGGGGGGACCGTGATGAAGTTGTGGTCCGTCCGGGCCAGCGTTATCGACTCGACCGCTCCGAAGAGGCCTCGTAGACTTGCGACTATGGTCGCATGTGGGGGGTGCGCGGAATTCTGGCCGGATACGGCGCGGTTTTGCTCCGCCTGCGGTAGTCCGCTTACCGCTGGGTCCTCTTTCGGCGGAAGAGCCCGCAAGACCGTCACCGTGGTGTTCGCCGACGTCGTGGGCTGGACCGAGTTGGGCGAGCGCTTGGACCCCGTGAGGGTGCGGCAGATCATGGCACGCTACTTCCACACGCTGCGGCGCATCCTCCAACGGCACGGTGGCACGGTCGAGAAGTTCATCGGTGACGCCGTCATGGCCGTGTTCGGCATCCCGGTGGTGCGTGAGGACGACGCCTTGCGCGCGACGCGGGCCGCAATCGAGATGGCCGAAGCGCTCAGGCTCCTAAGCGAGGAGTTCGGGCGGCGTTGGGGTGTCAGCTTGGAGGTCCGCATTGGGGTGAACACCGGCGAGGTGGTGGCCGATGATCCCTCGGACGGTCAGGCGTTTGCGACCGGGGATTCCGTCAACGTCGCGGCGCGCCTACAGCAGGCTGCGCAGCCGAGCGAGATCCTGATCGGCGAATCGACCCGCCGCCTCCTCGGCAATCGTGTCGTGGTCGCCGAAGTCTCGCCGCTTGCGGTCAAGGGGAAGACCGGGCTGGTCCACGCGGCCCGCGTCCTCGGCGTCGCCGCAGGGACGCCGGCCCTGTCACCGCCTGCCGGGTATCGGTTCGTCGGGCGTGAGCGGGAGCTTCAGCTCCTTCGCGAGACGTTCGAACGCTGCGTCCAGGAACCAGCGTGCCGGTTGGTGACGATCCTGGGTGAAGCGGGCATCGGCAAGTCGCGGCTGGTCCGTGAGGCGCTGCAGGAGATCGGCGCAAGCGCACGGATCCTTGTTGGCCGGTGCCCGCCCTACGGCGAGGGCATCACCTACCTGCCGCTGCTGGATATCGTCCGACAACTGGCGCCGGCCGGGCAGGGTGATCTCGCCTTGTTAGTCGAAGGCGAGCAGGAAGGGGACCTAGTCGCGGACCGGGTCGCCGGCGCGGTGGGGCTGTCCGCCACCAGCGCGCCGACCGAGGAGACGAACTGGGCGGTCCGCAGACTATTTGAGGCACTGGCCCGCCACCGCTCGCTTGTCGTGGTCCTGGACGATGTCCACTGGGCGGAGCCCACCTTCCTCGACCTGGTGGAGTACGTCGTCGCAGCGGCACGCGCCGTCCCGCTGTTGGTGATCTGTCTCGCGCGTCCGGAACTCCTGGATGCCCGTCCCACATGGCAGGGGTCGTCGGACAACGCAACCATTGTGCGCCTGGAGCCGCTTACCGAGCACGAGGCACGCGCGCTGCTTGAGGGGGTGCTGGGCGGTGCGGTCGTCGCAGAAGCAACTGGCAGCCGGGTGCTGCAGGCGGCCGAGGGAAATCCCCTGTTCCTGGAGCAGCTGCTGGCCATGCAGGCCGAGCACGGAGAGAAACTTGGTGTGCCGCCGACCGTCCAGGCCGTGCTCGCCGCCCGCATCGACCGCCTTCCGCCCGCTGAACGGAGCGTCGTCCAGCGGGCGGCGGTCCAGGGGCGGGTCTTCTCCCGGCGAGCGCTGGCCGACCTCATTGACGAGCAGGACCGGCCCAGGCTCAACCAGACACTGGCCGCGCTGGAGCGCAGGGAGCTCATCCGACCCGACCCACATGCGTTCGGGGCCCACGACGGTATCCGCTTCGCCCACGGCTTGGTTCGTGACGCGGCCTACCAGTTCCTGCCCAAGGCGACCCGCAGCCAGCTGCATGAGCGGCTGGCCGGATGGCTGGAGCAGACGGCCAACCAGCGGCTGGCTGAGCTGGAGGAGGTGGTCGGGTACCACCTGGAGCAGGCCTACCGCTACCGGGCGGAGCTGGCCCCAGTGGGAGTGCGCGAGCGGGCCCTCGGCGCCCAGGCTGCACGCCGGCTGGACTCCTCGGGCCGGCGCGCCCTTAGTCGTAGCGACCTCCCGGCCGCGATCAAGCTCCTGGAGCGGGCGGCCGCACTGTTGTCGGCCGACGACCGCGGGCGTGTTGAGGTCCTGGCCTGCCTCGGCGCCGCGCTGACCGAGGCCGGGCGGCTGTCCGAGGCCGATCGGGTCCTCCAGGAGGCGGTCGACTGCGCACGCCTACACGGCGACGAGCGCCTGGAGGGACATGCTGTTGTCGAGCAACTGTTCCTCCGCATCCAGGTCGACACCGAGAAGGCAATCGCTCAGGCCCGTGAGGTCCATGAGCGGGTGCGCGGGACCTTCCAAAACCACGACGATGATCGCGGCCTGTGCAAGCTGTGGCGCCTGCGCGCGCTGATGCACTGGCTGGAGGGCCGCTGCGGGGCGGCTGAGGCGGCTTGGGAGCAGGCTGCAGAGCATGCCCGCAAAGCGGGGGACGACCGGGAGCGCGCGGAAATCCTGTCCTGGGTCGCCTCGTCAGCGTTCATCGGCCCGACCCCGTCCGGGGAAGGAATCCGTCGCTGCGAGGCGATCCGCGACCAAGTCCACGGCGACCGGCGGGCGGCCGCGGCTACGCTCTATCCCCTCGCCGGCCTGTACGCAATGACCGGGCGTTTCGACACGGCACGAGAACTCCTCCACCTCGCCCACCGGACGCTGGAGGACCTCGGCTACATCACGCTGAGCTCGTCGTTCAATCAGTACGAAGGGTACGTCGAGATCCTGGCTGGCGATCTGACGCGTGCGGAGCAACGCCTCGCGTTGGGCTTGGGGCGGCTGGAGGAGATGGGCGAGAAGGCCTTTGTCTCCTCTTCAGCGGCACTCCTGGCAGAGGTGTTGTACCAACAGGGACGCCAAGAGGACGCGGCGAGGTTCGTTAATCGGAGTAAGGAGACCGCAGCGCCCGATGATCTTGCGGCGCAGATCACGTGGCGGATGGCTCAAGCCAAGATCCTGACGACCACAGGTCACTTGGAGGACGCAGAGACACTAGCGCGCCATGCCGTCGCCCTCGCAGCCGAGACCGACTGGAGCACCTATCACGCGGCAGCCTGCGCGGCCCTAGGCGAGGTCCTCTGTGAATGCGGACGACGAGAGGAGGCGGAGAGAGTAATCCGAGAGGCGCTCAGGCTCTACGGGGCAAAGGAGAACGTCATTGCAGGGAAGGAGGTACAGGCTCTGTTGGCCAGATCCGTGGCCACGTGAAATGCTCCTCATCAGGAGGCAGACATGGTCCCCAACTTCAACGATGAACTGAATCTGAAGAACAACAGCCGCACCGTCGCCGCGGGTGGCCCATGCAACTGGCAGACCGGCGACAAGTCAGCAGATATCAGGGATGTGAGAGTCGAGCAGGGTAGCGTCGTTGGGACGTCTGGCACCGCGTCGACGACGGTGCAGAATGGCCAGGGCGATCAATGGTGGCTTGAGGCGGGCTCATCGAGCCAATTTACTCGCGGACGGGCACGGGTCCACGCCGTGGCGGTCGTGCGCAGGACGAATGGCACAAGCTACGAGTACCCATGGTCTGAGGACGTTCAGCTGCATTAACCGATCCTGCCCGATCTAGTCGCTTTGCGTCATCTGGGGGAAAGGTAATAAGCGTGTTCCGTTCGCCGTGATCGTCGAATGGTCAGGGCACGTCCAGAACCCAAACGGTTATCAGGAAAGCGCTCTCCATCCGGCATGCGCCGGTGCAACGCCCCCGGACGCCAAAGACGACTAGCATCGCGAAATCCAACGGCCCCAGACGCGGCTCTGACCAGCGTTAAAGCTGGTCAGAGCCTGTGTGGAGCCCCCCGCCGGAATCGAACCGGCGACCCCATCCTTACCATCGATGGTCGGCCCGTTGGGGGGACAGCGCGGCACCTCGCTCCGCTCTATAGAACTACACGTGGATGGCCGTATCGGCGATAGAGAAGTGGGGTGCTGCGAGGCGGTGTGCGGCGCGGCTGCTGGCAAATCGCTGGCACGCATCGAGGTT
>Ga0126306_10002495_pt1 | contig 10370 bp, 10 predicted proteins | sample Plot27_FD_92592 | JGI IMG/M metagenome (GOLD analysis project Ga0126306, IMG submission 92592) | Serpentine soil microbial communities from UC McLaughlin Reserve, CA, USA - Plot27 | ecosystem: Environmental > Terrestrial > Soil > Grasslands | place: USA: UC McLaughlin Reserve, Lake County... | reverse complement strand
GCGGTGCCGAAGCAGTGGAACGCCGTGCCCAACGCCCGCGACGCGCTCCACGGCACGAGCTTCGTCGCCGCCCAGACGACGTTCCCGACCGTCGTCTACCGGCGCTACACGCGCGGCTGGAAGCGACCGCTGCGGCTCGCCTACGAGGCGCGCGGCAGCATCAACGGCCCGCTGATCCGGGCGCGCGTCGGCGACGAGCTACGGATCCACTTCAAGAACCTCGACACGCTGCACGAGCAGGCGCACTCGATGCACTTCCACGGCGTCGAGTACGAGCCGTCGTCGGACGGGATCTGGCTGCCGCTGTTCTCCGGCAAGGGCGGCAACGTCAAGCCGGGGCAGAGCTTCACGTACCGGCTGACGGCGGGCCCGGGATCGGCCGGCTTCTGGCCCTACCACGACCACTCGACGTCGATGGAAGAGTCGATCGCCGGGGGCATGTTCGGCGGGCTCTCGATCGCCGGCCGGCGCGAGCGCCGCGCCGACCGCGAGCTCGTGGTCGCGTTCGCGCCGTGGCACGGCTTTCAGACGGTCAACGGGCGCGCGTTCGTCGGCAACACGCCGGTGTTCGAGGCGCGCGTCGGCGAGAGCGTGCAGTGGAACGTGATGGCGATGGGCGACGAGTTCCACACCTTCCACGTCCACGGGCACCGCTGGCGCACCGACGGCGGCGTGCCCGAGGACACGCGCGGGCTCGGCCCGGCCGAGTCGTTCCGCGTGCGCTGGCGCGAGGACGCGCCGGGCACGTGGCTCTACCACTGCCACGTCGAGACGCACATGGCGCAGGGGATGATCGGCCTCTACCGGGTGCGGCGATGATGCGGCGCGCCGCCCTGCTGGCCGCGCTCGCAGCGCTCGGCGCGCCCGCCGCCGCACGCGCCGAGACGGCGACCATCGGCATGCCCGGCAAGTTCTTCGACCCGCCGCGGTCGACGATGGTCGCCGGCGACACGGTCGTCTTCCGCAACAGCGACCTCGTCACGCACGACGTCCGGATCGGCGGCGGCCTGTTCGACTCCGGCCCGATCGCACGCTTTTTCGCGTGGTCGCAGCAGATCGACCAGCCCGGCGGCTATCCGTTCGTCTGCACGCTGCACCCGTTCATGAGCGGCAACCTCGACGTCGTCGTGGCGACGCTCGCCGCCGCCCCCGACGGCGTGCTCGCCGGCGAGCCGCTGACGCTCTCGGGCCGCGCTCCGGCCGCGACCGCGCAGCTCGGCGTCGAGCAGTCGCTCGCGGGCGGCCCGTGGACCGCCGTCGGCGGCGGCGCGACGCCCGCTCCGGACGGCGCGTTCGCGACGACCGTGCGGGCGGTCGAGGGCGCGAGCTATCGCGTCACGACCGCGGCGGGCGCGAGCCCCGCGGTCACGCCACGCGTCACCGCGCGCGTCGACGTCCACCTCGCCGTGCACCGGACGCGCCGCCACGTCATGGTGCACGTCCACACGATGCCGGCGGCCACCGGCTTGGAGGCCACGCTGCAGCGCTACTCGCGCTGGCACTACCGCTGGCGCTCCGAGCGGACCGCGAAGCTCGACGCGGACGGGAGCGCCTCGTTCCGCCTCCCCGCGACGAGCCGCTCGTTCGCCCGCGTGGCGCTGAGCCGCAAGCCGCGCGGGCCGGCGCTGGTGCACAGCGGCGCCGTGAAGCTGCGCACCGGCAAGGCCGCGGCCGACCCGGACGCGATCGCGCCGCCCGGCGGCGGCGGGCACGGCGGCCACGGCTGAGCGTCAGCTCTCTACTTCGTCCGGCGGCGGCCGGTGGTCGGGCCGGAACGGCGGGAACTCGTCGCGCTCGAACCTCCGATGCGCGCGGTGTTCGCCGGCCGCTATGCGACTAACGCCGGCAACACGGGTCGGGCGGCCGATTCGGGCGGCCGGGCAACGCCGCAACCGCCCGTCGTGCAGCGCGGCGTGCAGCGTTGACGGCGTCATCCGACGTCAACGCCGCACGCGCTCGTGACCGGGCGCAGCGAGCCGCTCGAGCAGCTCGACCGCGCGCCCCGGCCCCGGGAGCCGCTCGATCTCGGCCCGCATGCGAGCGGCGGCTCGCCGGTAGCCGGGCTCGGCGAGCACCGTCGACACGGCGTCGCGCACGTCGGCGGGCGTCGCCCGCAGCGCATCGAGCACCCGCGCGACCCCGAGGACCTCGCAGCGCTGCACGTTGAGCGGCTGGTCCGCCCCCATCGGCAGCAGGACCGACGGAAGGCCGTGCGCGAGCGCGCCCATGACGCTGCCGGAGCCGCCGTGCGAAACGACGGCGTCGCAGCGCGGGAGCACGAGCGCCTGGTCGACGTAGCGCTCGACGCGGATGCGGGCAGGTTGGGCGCCGAGCTCGGCCGGATCGATGTGCTCTCCCACGGTGACGATCGCGCTGACGGGCAGCTCGCGCAGCCCGGCGAGCAGGCGGCTGAACAAGTCGCCGGATTCAAGCGGGAACACCGTCCCGAGCGTGACGTAGACGGTCGCCCGGTCGTGCGCGCTCGCGCGGTCGGCGCTCGCCGCCAGCCCGCCCGGACGCAGCGACTGCGCCGTCGCCGGCAGCGGGAACGCGGGATCGCGGAAGCTGGGCGGGAACGGCGACAGCACCAGGTGACGGCTGAGCGCCGCGAGCTCCGGATCGGGCGCAAGGCCGTGCGCCGCGCGCAGCGCGTCGAGCGGCTCTGCGACGACCGACGGTCGCACGAACGAGCCGGCGGCGAGCACGAGCACGCTCGCATGCGGAAGCCCTAAGCGCTCGGCGGCGACGGCGGCGCCGAAGTCGACCTCGTCGCGGACGATCACGTCCGGGCGCCAGCTTGCGCACAGGGCGAGCACCCCGTCCGCCTGCTCGTGCGCCAGGCGCCGGCCGAACACGTCGCGCAGCACCTGGTACTCGCGCTCCATGCTGACCTCGAGCAGGGGCTTGCGCTGCGGCGGCCCGGGCGTGGCGGCCGGCCCCGTGGCGTATGCGGCGAGGCCGCGGGCCCGGACGGCGTCGACCAGTCCTGGGTGGCTCGCGAACGCGACGGCGTGGCCCGCCGCGCGGGCCGCACGAGCGATCGGGACCAGCGGCTCGAGGTGGCCGGCTTCGCCGGTGAAGCTGAACAGGATCCGCACGCTGACCTTCCCGTCGCCGGGCTCGAACCGATCCGACGCGGAGCGACCGACGGCCGCTCAGCCGAGCGGCCAGGTGTGCACCGGCTCGTTGGAGTGCATGTTGTCGCGGTAGAGCACGGTCATGCGGCGCAGCGCCTCGACGCGGTCGCAGCCCTCGTCCTCGTACAGCCGCCGGAACGTCTTGCTCTGCCACGTCGCTCCGTTGGCCTCCTCGACGCAGCGCCGCTCGACGATCCCCAGCAGCCGGTCGCGCGCGTGCGGGTCCACGCCGTAGCGCTCGAGCCCCTCGTGCGCGAGCGGCAGCAGCCGGCGCAGCACGAGCTCGGTCACGGGCACGTCGCCGACGCCGGGCCAATACACGCGCGCGTCGAGCCCGTCGCGTGCGCCCGCGTGGAGGTTGTCCTCCGCGGCCGAGAACGACATCTGGGTCCAGATCGGCCGCTCCTGCTCGACGAGCGAGCGCACGAGCCCGTAGTAGAAGGCCGCGTTGGCGAGGATGTCGACGACGGTCGGTCCGGACGGGAGCACGCGGTTCTCCACGCGAACGTGCGGGCGCCCGCGCACGACCTCGTACACGGGCCGGTTCCAGCGGTAGACGGTCCCGTTGTGCAGCTTCAGCTCGCCGAGCGCCGGCGTGTCCCCGCGGTCGAGCACGGCCAGCGGATCCTCCTCATCGCAGAGCGGGAGCAGCGCCGGGAAGTAGCGCACGTTCTCCTCGAACAGGTCGAAGATCGACGTGATCCAGCGCTCGCCGAACCACACGCGCGGGCGCACGCCCTGCGCCTTGAGCTCCTCCGGGCGCGTGTCGGTCGCCTGCTCGAACAGCGCGATCCGCGTCTCGCGCCACAGCTCCTTGCCGAAGAAGAACGGCGAGTTCGCGCCGACGGCGAGCTGGATCCCGGCGATCGACTGCGCCCCGTTCCAGTGCCGCGCGAAGTCCTCCGGATGCACGAGCTGGTGCAGCTGGACGCTCGTGCACGCGGCCTCGGGGGCGATCGAGTCCGCGTACGCGGACAGCCGCTCGACGCCGCCGATCGCCAGGTGCAGGTCCTCCCCGCGCGCCGCGAAGATCTGCTCGTTGAGCAGCGCGTAGCGCGAGTTCGCGGACAGCGCGCGAGCGTGCAGGTGCTGCTCGCCCAGCGTCGGCAGGATCCCGACGATCATCATGTGCGCGCCGATCTCGTTCGCCTTGTCGTCGGCCGCGTTGAGGCTGTCGCGGATCTGCTGCTCGAGCTCGGAGAACACCTCGGCTTCGAGCAGCCGCGGCGGGATGTTGATCTCGATGTTGAACTGGCCGAGCTCGGTCACGAACGCGTCGTCGGCGATCCGCTCGAGCACTTCCGCGTTCGCCATCGCCGGGTCCCCGGCCTCGTCGGTCAGGTTGAGCTCGATCTCGAGCCCGATCGAGCGCTTCTCGGCGTCGAAGCGCGACTCGCGCAGCATGCGCGCGAAGACGTCGAGGTTGCGCTTGACCTTGTCCCGGTAGCGCTGACGGTCCTCGCGGCTGAAGACCTTCGCCCCTACGTCTTCGCCCATCGAGGGCACGGTACCTCAGTCCTGCCACCGTGGGGAGGGTGGACGCGGCGCGCAGCGGGCGATCGGCGGCGTTCGCCGCGGCGGCGCTCGCGTTCGCGTCGGCGGCGACGAGCTTCCTATGGCGGCGTGCTCGTGCTGGTCGGCGCGCTCGTGCTCGCCGGCGCGATCGATCCCGCCGACCCGGTGGACGAGCACGCGATGCGCTGGCACGTGTACGTGTGGGACATGTGGTTCCTGCTCTGGGGCCTCGCGCTGGCGTTCGCCGGCTGGCGCCTCAGGCCCGCGCGTCAGAGCGGCTGAAGCAGCGCGGCGTCAGGCCGCGACCGAGGCGAGCGCCAGCACGGCCCGCTCGTAGTGCTCGGGCCGCAATCGGATGTGGGACTGCTGGCTCATCGAGCGCGCCGCGACGCCGATCGCCTCGACCGGCGGCGCCGCGTCGAGCACAGGCACGACGATCAGCGGCTCGACCGCGATCGTCCACGGCCAGCGCGGGTGCTCGCGCGCCTCCGGCTCGGCCAGCGCCTCGACGATCGCGAACACCCGCCGCCACACCGACGCGTAGTAGACGAGCCGGTCGCCCGGGACGATCCGCGGTCGCCGCGGGAACCCGGTGCGGCGCATCAGCTCGGGCCGTTCCTCGAACCACGCCTCCGCGAGCGGCCCGCGCGCGTGGCCGACGGCCTTCAGCCAGTGCCCACGGCTCATCCCGGCCTCAGCGCGAGGTAGACGGGCATGTCCTGACGCCGGCAGAGAGCGACTTGCTAACGCCGGCGGACCTTCGTGATCGTGATCGTGCGGCCGGCGCCGCTGACGTACGCGCCCTCGACCTCGGCCACGACGCGGAACTGGCCCGAGCGGCGGATCCGCACGCGCGTGTTGTAGCGCGACTTGACCGAGCCGGCGTCGAACGCGCGCGTGTGCGCCTTCTCGACCCAGACGCCGTTCACCAGCTTCTGGATGCTGACGCGCCCGCCGTCGTTCTGCGGCTTGACGTTGCCCTTGAAGCGCACGGACGAGCCGCGGCGGCTGCGCTCGACCTTCCTGGTCCAGGTCTTGACCTGGAGCGCGACGCCGACGAATACGATCGCGCTGGCGACCTCCGGCCGCTGCGCCATCACGACGCGGAACTGGGTCGTCACGGGCACCGACAGCACCGGGAACGAGAAGTTGCCCGCGCCGTCGGTCACCTGGACGTTGCTCGCGTTCACGAAGCCCTGCGTGTACGGGAACGGGTTGCTCTGCAGCACGACCTCGCGATTCGGGCCGTTCGTGCCCGTCAGCTGGCCGGCGAGCGTCGTGGAGCCGCCAGGATGGACTGGGTTCGGGTTGGCGGCGAGCGTATAGCCGAGCGGCTGCACCCTTGTCTTGAACGTGCGGTCGGCGCCCTTCGTGAGCCCGAACCGGTTCTGTGCGACCAGCCGGTAGTGGTACGTGGTCGCGGGCGCGAGGCCGGCGACCGGCACGCTCACGCCGGTTGGGTTGGCGCCGGAGCCTGCCGGCGTGACCGCGGTGTTGGAGCCGTACAGCGTCGTGGTGCCGATCTGGAAGAAGTACGTCGTGTCCGCGTTGTTCGGATCGACGCGGCCGTTCAGCGTCGCGCTGCTCGACGTGACGTTCGCCGCGCCGCCGGTCCTGACCCCCGGCTTGCTCGCGGCGCTCGCCGCGGCCGGCGCCAGCAGCGCCAGCGCGACGGCGACCAGCATGGTGCCTCTCAGCAGCAACATGTCCCTCCCGTCGAAGAGTTCCGCCTCATCCGCGTGTGAGAACACGGGGAGTGGCGGAACGCTTCGCCGTTGCGCCGCTCAGCTGGTGGCGGCGCGATCGTAGCCCGCGCCCGGCCACACGCGGGGCAGGCCGCGGCGGCCGTCGCGCTCGGAGCGGCGCAGCTGGCGCGCGCGCTGCACGAGCAGCGCGACGAGCTCGCCGGTCGGCCGGAACGGGTCGGCGATCGCGTGCTGGTCGTCGACCGAGATCGCGGCCCACAGCTCGCCGCCCACCTCGGCGACCAGAACCACGCCGCGCGGGGCGCGCTCGGAGTCGAGCTGGGCCAGGCGGTCGAGGGCGTCGGCGTCGGCGGGGACCGCGTAACGCAGGGTGAGCGAGCTGGTGCCGGTCCCGATGCTCTGCGTCGGGCCGAGGATTCGCTTGATGAAGTCGGTTGTGCTCATGGGTTGAATCTTCCGCCTCGCGGGCGTTCTCCACATCGGGCGGATGCCGCTGATTGGAGTGCCTCCTGCCTTACTCGCGCAGGGCGACCGCTTAGTGCGGCGATCTGGTCGGGCCGGGGCGGTGCCGCTCGCCGGGCTCAGTCGCGTCCAGCTCGCGTTCGACCTCGTCGATCAGCTCGAGGTGCAGCGCGAGCAACCGGCGCATGAAACCGGTGGCCGGCAGGAGGGACTTGCGCCGGTGCGGGAGCTCTGCGCGCTCGCCTCGGTCTGGTCGCTCGAACAGGTCGGCGATGTCCTCGCGCAGCGTCGTCATGCTCGCGCGGGTGGTCGGCTCTCCGACCAGGTCGGCGATCAGCAGGCGCAGCAGCGGCTCGCTCTTGCCCGGTTCCTTGCGGGCGTCGAGGTGGCCGAGCCGGGCGAGGCGCTTGGGCTCGACGTAGTACTGGCTCTCGTCCGCCCACGCCATCATCCGGTCGCGCCGCGCGAGGCGCAGCAGATCGTGCGGCGCCGCGCCGTGGCGGCCGACGAGACCGAGGATCTCGTAGGAGAACAGGCTCAGCTCATCACTTGGCGTAGCCGTAGGGCATAGTTCTAAGACTGTGGAACACAGCTTAGTTGATGCCGTGATGCACCGCCACGGATAGCCCCGCCCCGAGCGGCGCCGTAGCTCAGGCGCTGCGAAAAGAGGAAAGGCCGCCGCGCTCCGGGGGAAGAACGCGACGGCCTTGGTACTTGCACGGCTAGCCCGCGGATGCCGGGGAGGAGAGAGAGCGGTCCTGGGGGCTGGCCTTGAGGATCCTGAGGGAAGGATCTATGGGGGTGTTGTGCGCTGCATATTCGTCAATCGTGACGCGCAAGTCGTTACGGTTTGGCGACCAATTCGGGGGCGGCTAGCCACACCCCCTGGGTGAAGCGGCCTCTCATCAGAAGACGTACGGCACTGCCTCGATGCTACCGAGGGCATACCAGACGCCGAACAGCATCCCCGCGACCCCGAGCACGGGCACGGCCGCCTCGAGCCGGAGCGCGACCGGCTTGCGCGCCAGCAGGCGCCCGAACGCGACCGTGGCGGCGGCCATCGCGGCCGCCGTCGCGGCGGCGAAGACGGCGAGCGCGAGCGCCGCCGTGGTGCGGTCCGCGATCGTCCCGACGAGCAGGATGCCCGCGCCCGCGGAGCCGCCGATGCCGTGCACCGACCCGATCCCGTGCGCCGCCAGCGGCGTCCGGCCGAGCGCCTCGGCGTGCGCGTGCTCGTGTGCGCCGTAGTCGTGCGCGGGAGCGTGCTCGTGCACGTGCGGGTGGGCGTGCACGACGTCCCCGTGCCGGTGCGGGTGGACGTGGAAGTAGCCGCGCCGCCAGCGTACGAGCAGCCGTGCTGCGAGCGCGACGATCAGCGCGCCGATCGCGATCTCGGCCGCCCGGTGGACGGCAGCGGGCAGCGCGTCGCCGTAGAGCACGAACGGCAGCCCGAGCGCCATCAGCGTGATCGCGTGACCGAGGCCCCATGCGAGGCCGAGGACCCCGGCGCGCCGCGATCCGCCGCGCGCGCCCGCGAGGATCAGGGTCGACACGGCCGTGAGGTGGTCGGGGTCGGTCGCGTGGCGCAGGCCGAGCAGGACGGCGACGAGCAGCGCGATCGCAACCGTGCCGCCGTCGCCGAGCCCCGCGATCGCGTCGTCGAGCCCGAGCATGGCTATCGCACCCCGGCGGCCACCGCCGCTTGACCGAACGCGATGCCGCCGTCGTTCGGCGGCAGCCGCCGTGGCACGAGGACGCGCAGCCCCGCGGCTTCGAGCAGCGCGGACGTGCGCTCGAACAGCACGCGATTCTGGAACGCGCCGCCGGACAGCACGACCGTGCCGAGCCCGTGGCGCGCGGCTGCCAGCGCGCACGCCTCGGCGGTCGCGCGGGCGAGGGCGCCGTGGAAGCGCGCCGCGACGAGCCCTACGGCTGCGCCGCGCCCCAGATCCTCGATGACGGCGGCGACGGTCGCGCGCGCATCGAGGACGATCGGCGGTTGCGCGCCGCCGCTCGGCCCCGGCTCACCGCCCGCCCCGTTGGCGCCCGCCTCCTCGACCACCGGCATCGGGTAGGCGCCGCGCTCGCCCCTGTCGCACGCGGCCTCCAGCTCGGCGGCCGCCTGCCCCTCGTAGTTGATCGCCGACCGGATGCCGCAGAGCGCGGCGACCGCGTCGAACAGTCGCCCCGCGCTCGTCGTCTCCGGGGCGGCCGTCCCGCTCCGCACCAGCGCCCCGACCGCCTCCCACGCTGCTCGCGGCACCTGCTCGGCGAGCGCCGCCGGCACGGCCGGGTCCTCGTCGCCGAGCGCGTGCAGCCAGGCCCGCGCCATCCGCCACGGCTTACGCACGGCGGCGTCGCCGCCCGGCAATCGCACCGGCCACAGGTGGCCCGCGCGCGCGCAGCGCCGCGTGCCGCCGACCAGCAGCTCGCCGCCCCACACCGTGCCGTCGCTGCCGAGCCCGGCGCCGTCGTAGATCGCGCCGACGGCGGGGCCGGACTGGCCGTGCTCGGCGAGGCACGCCGCGAGGTGCGCGTGGTGATGCTGGACTGCGACCCGCTCGACGCCGTCGCGCTCGAGCGCATAGGCCGTCGAGAGGTAGTCGGGTGAAGGTCGTGGGCGACGAGCTGGGGGGCGACTGCGAACAGCCGCTCGAAGTGCGCGATCCCCGCGCGGTAGGAGCGCAGCGTCTCCCAGTTCTTCAGATCGCCGATGTGGTGCCCGACCCACGCGCGGCCGCCCTTGGCGAGGCAGAACGTGCTCTTGAGCTCGGCCCCGCAGGCCAGCAGCGGGCGCTCGGCCGCCTCCAGCTCGATGCTTTCGGGCACCAGCCCGCGCGATCGGCGCACTACGAGCGGTCCGCGCACCACCGAGTCGTCCGTGCGCGTCTCGATCGGGCGGTCGTGCACGAGGAAGCGGTCGGCGATGCCGGAGAGCCGCTCCAGCGCCTCGCCGTCGTCGTAGGCGATCGGCTCGTCGGACACGTTGCCGCTCGTCATCACGAGTGGCACGCCCGCATCCGCGAGCAGCAGGTGGTGCAGCGGCGTCGACGGCAGCATCACGCCGAGGTCCGGGTTGCCCGGCGCGACAGCGGCCGCCACGGCCGCCCCCGGGCGGCGGGAGGCGATCACGATCGGGCGCGCGCGGCCGGTCAGGAGCCGCTCCCCCCCGGGCGTCAGCAAGACGAGCGCGCGCGCCGCCTCGAGATTCGCCGCCATCAGCGCGAACGGCTTGTCCTCGCGGTGCTTGCGCGCCCGCAGCGCTGCGACGGCGGCCTCGTCGTCGGCGCGGCAAGCGAGGTGGTAGCCGCCGACGCCCTTGACCGCGACGACGCGGGACCGCGACGACGCGGCCGTCGCGGAGCGCCGCTGCCGCGGCGGCGACTGCGTCGGGCGCAGCCGGGCCGGCGGAGCGGCCGTCGCGGTCGAGCAGCCGCGCGCGCGGCCCGCACGCCGGGCACGCGTTCGGCTCGGCGTGGAAACGGCGGTCTAGCGGGTCCTCGTACTCCGCCCTGCATGCCGGACACAGCTCGAAGCCGGCCATCGTCGT
>Ga0126306_10002494_pt1 | contig 10372 bp, 10 predicted proteins | sample Plot27_FD_92592 | JGI IMG/M metagenome (GOLD analysis project Ga0126306, IMG submission 92592) | Serpentine soil microbial communities from UC McLaughlin Reserve, CA, USA - Plot27 | ecosystem: Environmental > Terrestrial > Soil > Grasslands | place: USA: UC McLaughlin Reserve, Lake County... | reverse complement strand
TAGTTTTCATTCGCTAAGAATATGATGACTGATACTAATAATGATCTTCCAGGTAGCCTTGAAGAATTCGGACTGTCAAAATATGAAGCCAGGGCTTACCTTACCATGATAGGCAAGGGATCGCTAGCGGTAAGCGAAATAGCTTACTATGCGAATCTGCCACGAACCAAGGTCTATCAAACAGTGAAAAAGCTGGAGAAGAAGAGGCTTGCCGTCATCTCTAAACAGAAACCACTTATATGCAGCGCAATCCCACCTGAGGAGGCCTTTGCGGAGATCGTCAACTTACATGATCGCAGGGTAAAGAACATGAGGAAGATAGTTGATTCTTTGCAAAAGATAAACGACGAAAGCCAGCGCCCCAAGGGCTCTGAGGAAAGAAGGTATTTCATACTGGATGCAAACTCTACTCTTGAAAGAATAGGTAGCCTAATAGCAGACTCCCGCTCTTCGGTCACAGCAACTCTTGACCCCTGGGGGTTGAGGCTACTCTCGCAGTGCAAAGCATCTATTGTTAGAGCTTTGACTGCAGGTGTCCGGCTGCGCATTATACTTGGCTCTCAATGTATCGGCAACGAAAATGTCTTCCAACTGCCGGATGGTATTGAGCTTCGTACGGCCGAGGTTGCGTCGAACCTGATAATTATTGACTCTAGCTACCTGGTCTTGATCGACAGCAGTAATGGAAAGGCGGCATTTTTTGCCTCGACCGATTCATTTGCTATGCTGCAGGCAAAGAATTTTGAGGAGTCATGGAGTAGTGCAAGCGAGATGAAATACTTGCTTGATATGCAGCCGGAGGCTGCAGCAAAGGCAGTAGAGCTGATAAGAATAGTAGAAAACAGTCTAGCTGCAAAGATGTTGGAATACGCAATTAGCCGGTTAGACATGTCCGCTGAGCTCGTCGAAGTGATTGATGAAAGATATGGTCTAAATATATCAGGCATGAGTGCGAGCGAGATCATGGATCTGATTGACTCGGCGCTCAAGATAAGCTGTCTAGGTGGACTAAAGCACGATAGAAGCAACAACATGGTGAGCCTTCAATCAAAGCTAGATAGCAAGCAGGTCCTGCCTTGGGCGCTTGTGTTGGCATCATACTTTAAGTCTACAGGCAATGAGCCCCGCATTATGCAACAACAACAGCAGCAAGGCAAGAGCATTCAGCTGATGCACCTTTGGCTGTCAAAACCTCTTGTATGATATAAATAACTAGCAATTCTGCTAATAGGTCGTCTGCATATGGCTGTGCCGTTAGTTATTGTTGCCGTTGCAATCGCTATAGGCGTAATTGCTGCTGCTGTCGTCCTGTACTTTAATCCCGCGATTACCAATATGCTAGGTCAACCAGAACATCAACAGCAAGAGCTCATCATAAGTAAGGAAGTGAGGTCTGGAAGCAATGGTTATCCGCAGGTCAGCGTCAGTGTTAATGGCCTGGTGCTTATCGCTGATATTGCGGCAACCGACGAACAAAGGACAAAGGGATTGTCTGTAAAAGATAGCCTTGCTGAAAATGAGGCGATGTTATTTGTATTTAATAACGAAGGTGAGCACACATTTTGGATGAAAAATATGAAATTTCCAATCGATATAATCTGGATAGATGCTGACAAGACTGTAGTCCATATAGAGCATAGTCTGCAGCCCTGCCGCTCCGATCTCTTATGTCCAACATACAAGCCCATTGAAGATTCACTTTATGTGCTAGAGACTGTTGGCGGCTTCGCAGAAAAGCATGGTATTGCAAAAGGCACCCCAGTTGACTTTGAGCTGAGCGCCTAAAAACTATCTTACGACTTGTTTCATTGAAATCAAGAGAGGTGCATATGATATGCTGAAAGGGATTGAGGGTTAAGACCTCCAAGTTACTAGCCAAAAAAATTCTATTTACTATTGCAGAGATCCCCCGTTACTAGGCATATGGATCACTATCAAGAAACTATCACTACTAATATAGGCACAAAATCAAAGAGATGTGGATTAGATTGCTTAGGCGTAAATTTGGATGGACAGGTTTGAACGTGCCAGTGATTGGAATGGGAACATGGATGATTGAAGGCAGAAGCAGAGACGCCGAGCGACGCGCAATAGAAGCACTGCACCTAGGGCTAGATCTGGGCATGAACCACATTGACACTGCAGAAATGTATGGCAATGGCCGGGTAGAGGAATTGGTAGCAGAAGCTGTCGACGGGCAACGCGAAAAAGTTTTTCTAGTCAGCAAAGTTCTGCCTTCTAATGCTTCTTATGAAGGAACTTTGAAAGCATGTGAACGGAGCCTCAAAAGGCTTAAGACTGACTTTATTGACTTGTACCTACTTCACTGGCCAAGCAGCCAACATCCCATCGAAGAGACTATGCGCGCCATGGAAAGGCTCGTAGATGAAGGCATGATAAAGTTTATCGGAGTCAGCAATTTCGATGTAGAGCAACTAAGGGAAGCCCAAAAAGCACTAGTGAAGCACAGAATCGCTAGCAACCAAGTGCTCTATCATCTTGCTTATCGTGGCATTGAACGAGAGTTGCTACCCTACTGCACTGAAAATGGGATCGCTATAGTAGGCTACTCCCCATTTGGGCACGGAAATTTTCTATCCTCTCATAGTAGAGGCGGAAAGGTGCTGGCTGAAATTGCGAAGAGGCAAAACCGTACCGTGCGCCAAGTAGCACTGAACTTTCTTACTCGTGATTCAAATCTCTTCACGATTCCAAAAGCAGGCAATCCCGACCATATCAGGGATAATAGTGGTGCAGTGGAAAACTGGAAGCTGACAGATGAGGATATTGCGGCTATCGATAGGACGTTTCCTTTACCCCGCGCAGATAAGCCTCTCGAAATGATTTAAGAGAACGTTTCATCAAGTCTAATAATGACCTGTTTACAAAAATGCAGAAACATGTTTTGATTAAGGGGATCATGCTGGATGAAAATAATAGTGAACCTCTGTACACTTCTGCCGCTCATAACGAGAATGATCTTAAACACACTCTGGAGGCATTTGAAGTTAGCTTACCATTCTGATCGCATAAGAAATGCGACATAGGAAAGAATCGGCCCCCTTCGAGAAGATCCGTGATGTTAGAGTTCCAGAAATTTTTTGTTTCTACAATGGAAACGTGAAATGCAGTGAACATTTGTTGGTGTTCATCCATACGAAGATGATACGACATACAGTATAGCAATTGAGGATGCAGATATCTCATTGCCAAGCACCTTATAGGATGCTGCAATTAATACACACATGAAAGCTCTAGTTTACCACGGACCTATGGATGTGAGGGTGGATGATAAACCAAAACCAAAGATACAAAATCCAGAAGACATTGTGCTGAAGATAACCAAGTCTGCAATATGCGGCTCAGATCTTCATTTGTTTCATGGCAACTTCAAGAGTATGGAACCAGGCCAGACGCTTGGGCATGAATTCGCTGGTGTTGTAGAGCAGGCTGGCGATAAAGTTACTGAAGTAAAGGAAGGTGACAGAGTTGTTATCCCATTCAATATACACTGTGGCAAATGCTGGTTCTGCAAAAACCAACTATGGTCACAGTGCGATCGCGCAAACCCAATGAACGATATTGGCGGCATGTTTGGCTACGGTCAAATTACTGGAGGCTATGATGGCGGACAGGCAGAGTATGTCAGGGTGCCTTTTGCAAATGCTGAATCTATCAAGATACCTGATCAGCTAAGCGAAGAGCAGGTGCTTTTCTTAAGTGATGCCCTCTGTACGGGATATTTTGCTGCTGATATGGCAGAAGTTGGATTAGGGGATGATGTTGCAGTCTTTGGGGCAGGTCCGGTGGGATACTTTTCCGTAATGAGTGCACTCTTACGTGGTGCAGCAAGGGTTTTTGTGATTGATCACTGGCCTTACAGGCTTGATAGAACTGCCAAGTTAGGAGCTGAGCCCATAAATTTTGACAAAGAAGACCCTGTAGAGAGGATCAGGATGGAAACAAGGGGCAAGGGTGCAAAATGCATAGATGCCGTAGGATATGAAGCTGTAGGGCACCACAATCATGAAAAGAGCTCAAATCCTGCATATGTTCCAGTCAATTCAATGCAGGTGTTAAACTGGATACTGCAGTCAGCTAGGAAAGCCTCTGCAATAAGCATAGCTGGAGTATATGGTACAGAATATGTTAACTTCCCATTGGGCCAACTTTTTAACCGCAACATCCAAATTAAAATGGGCCAATGTCCGGTAAAAAGATATAGCGACCAGTTACTACACATGATAGAAACAGGCAGAATAGACCCCACACAAGTAATAAGCCACAGGATGAAACTTGAAGAAGCTGCAAAGGGGTATCAGATGTTCGACGGTAAGGGAGAAGCGCATAAGGTAGTGCTGACTCCGTAGCCAGCACTATCTGTTTGTTGTTAAATTCTTTGTTGTTGAATTCCTTCTTGTACTAAGATTGAGCCGCTTTTATGTACCGGTTGTCGTCATAGACTTGATCTGGAGATACCTTCACATACGTGCCATCTGCAGCTACTGTAACGGTCTTACCATCAGGGACCACTCTTACTTTTTCTCCTTCCGAACCCCTCATTAGCTCTGGCCACAACATGGTCAATGCCATCGGCGTAGCTAACACGATAAAATTTTCCATTGCAGTCTCTTCTAAGAGACTTTGCTGTAGAAGAGGAAGCACTTCCAGCAGTCCTACCTTTTGTGATATCTCCATGAGCATCTTGTATGTAACAATCTCTGCATTTTCTATAATGGCGTCCTGCTTTGTCTGTATAAGCTCGTGTTCTGCATCAACTCTATCCTTGCTTTTAGAGCTAACCAATGACTTGGCAGTTTCTTTGACCGTATTTGAAAGAGTATCCATATCTGTGGGTAACATCATTGGCAATGCAGCCTTTGCACTAGTCGGGCTGCCACCTAGGTTTGTAATAATGGTTCTGAGCCGATCTTGCTGAATGAATGTCTGCTCTAGATGATATTGCAATTGCTGTTTTACTAAAGGTATCGGTGTTTCACCCGTCCGCGTTTGGTTTCTGTCAACCGCTGCATTTTCCATTGCTAGTGCTTCGTTGAAGTACTGGACAAGTTTTTGCTTCATAAGTGAGTCCGTCATATGACCTGATACTAGACTTAATGCTCTTTAAGCATTAGTCATAGAAGTCGCGTAATTCCATCTTCTATAATTATTTCGCCAAGACATATACTAAGTAGTTTAGCTTACTAGTCTTTAAACAGTAATAGAGATCTGGCTCAATTATACGTACTTTAGCTGGTCGCGCTTTATTTTCTCCTGCAAGAGCATTATCCCTTGAATCAACGTCTCTGGGCGAGGAGGACATCCAGGGACATATACGTCAGCTGGCAAAACATTGTCCACTCCGGGCAATACATTGTACGAATCAAAATACAGCCCGCCTGTTATTGCACAGGCCCCCATTGCAATCACGTATTTCGGCTCCGGCATCTGGTCGTATACAAGTCGAAGCCGAGGCGCCATCTTTCTGTTCACTGTGCCAAGGACAATAATTAGGTCACATTGCCGCAGCGAGCCAAAAGCCTCAAGAACTCCATATCGCTCCAAATCGTACCTCGGACTGGACGCAGCTCCTAGCTCAACACTACAGCAGCCAGTTTCCAGATGCACAGGCCACAAAGAAAACATCCTGCCCCAGTTTACGGCATAGCCTAAAGGTCTATCAATCGCCTTTACTAACGCGTCGCCTAATTTCCCTACAAATGCGCCAAACCCCGCTCCTGGGTCTATCAAATTTCGGAAGCTTTTCTGCGGTTGCGCGTCCTCCTCCATGTGCTCTCATTATTTTTTATATTTTAAAAGGATTGGAGAACACAATGATGGATGATGATCTATCTTTCAATCTCAACTGGCCAGATGTTGAGGCTCCAGTAGATTACAGGAAGGTCTGCAAGCTTTGCGCCTTTCAATAGATGCGGCATTGCTGAAAGGTTCCTAACCGAAGGTACGCTCATCTTGTGCCTGTAAGGTTTAGGTGTGCCGTCACTTACGATATAGTGCCCAAGGGCGCCTCTTCCTGATTCGACCCGACTGTAGGCTTCGCCAGGTGGGCCTCTTGGATTTGGCTGAAGCTTGGCTCTAATTTGACCCGACTGAGGCATCTTGGTCAAGCATTGCCTAATGATGTTGATACGTTGCCTTATGTCGTACATGGGAAGGATGCTTCGTGCAAACGAATCGCCTGTTTTTGCTATTGGCACTTCAAAGTCAAACTGGTTATAAATGTCGTAAGGCTCATCCTTTCTCACATCATAGTTCACGCCGCTTGCCCGAAGGACAGATCCGGTTACTCCGAGATTGATTGCATCAGCCTTTGAAAGCAGACCTACTCCTTCACTTCTTTGACGAAATAGCGGATTGTCATAAAATATCTTGTCGTACTCTGGTAGACGTTTGCGTTCAAAATAATCTAGGAACTTGACTGCCTTGTCGGCAAAGCCATCAGGCAGATCATTTCGCACTCCTCCCGGAACTATATATGCATGAGTTATTCTGTTGCCACTCGCCATATCCGCCAAGTCAACAAAGAGTTCCCTGTCAGCGGTAGCCCACATGAACATAGTTGAGTGGCCCATAAAGATGCCAAGGATTGCAAGCCAATACAATGTATACTGGATTCTATCTATCTCTGCCAATAGCACCCTCAGATACATAGCTCTTTCCGGGACTTGCAACCCGATCAGTTCTTCAACAGCAAGACAATATGAGTATAGTATGTTGCTTGAGTCATGTATTACCGGCCTTTCGATATGCGGCACATTTTGGAGAAACGTCCTATATTCAGACATCTTTTCTTCACCTCTGTGGACATAGCCCACATCTGGGTCGGCGCTGACGATAATGTCGCCATCCACTACGATGATAATCCTCATGTGGCCCGAACCGGGATGCTGCGGTCCGATGCTAAGCGTCATGTACCTGTCTCTATCCTCAAGCTGCTCAACATGGAAGCTTCCTGAATGAAGTTGAGCACTCGCAGACGTCTTGTTAACGTCAAGGGATCCATTATCGTCTTTATTATAAGCATTGTTATCACTGGCACTAGACATTTTTCCTGACATATGCCATTTTTTCAGCATCTCTTAAATTGGTTGGTTGAGAGACTAACTATACTTAATTCTGAAGCCTTTCAAAGGAATTACCAAGCTAGTAGAGTATCGACACTGGTCCATTTCAAATGTCCGTTATAGCCCGAGATAGCAAAATGCGCATTAAGTATAGACCAGGAGGAGACTAATATTTTGGCATAACAGAGATAGAATCTGCAGGGTTTGTCCCGCAATTCGGGCAGCGCAGCTTTGGCTTCGCAAATGCAATAAATGCGTCTCTCCCATCCATCGGAATTATCCCATAGCTATAGGTCAAAAGCTCCCTGTCTGTAACATTCTTGTCAGAATCTATGATTTGCTCCTCAGGCGCTGAAGCAACAACTGCATTATCACCATCGCTATTCGCAGTTACACTATCCATATCTGCGAGGACTTCACTCATCCTTTGGTCTCTTTTTGATCCAGGGGCAGCTTTATCTTCCAATGGTTCGCCGATCCATATGTCGAAGTGTTCAGGAAGAACCTCTGCATTGCAGGTAATACACTTCTGCCCCTCAAAAAACTCCTTGATGATTCTTTTCCACTCGCCGTCGTCGGGCTTTCTAAAGCTGTACGTTGTAGGAGGAACTCGATTAGGAAAATATGGCCTATAGATCCCATAATCTCTGCTTCTTGGCCGCACGAAATCGTCATAGCTTCTGCTAGTTCCGCTACCTGAGTTAAGTTGGGTTTCCTCTCGAGAAAAGATGCTTAGAGACAAGTCTTTTATCAAGCCCGCCGTCGTCTCAGTATTGGCCATGGTCGGTGGATAGACGTTCTTATCTAGCTGGGGTGTCCCATGTGGCAGGGCAGGCCTAGGAGGCGACGGGAAGAAGAATATCTCAGGTGATGAGAGGCCGTAGCCTCCTGCAATCTGCTGTAAGGCTGAACAAGCCAGCCATTTCAAATCTTCAAAATCGACTTTGAAGCGATAGTTTGCGGTCAATTCGTCTTCTCGCACGAGGGCGAGGTATTCCATAGTGAGCATAAATTCAGCAAATGCCATGTGTCTTAAGAGATACTTCGTCAGGCCCATCTCAGAAGCTAACTCCATGTATGTGTCAAAGAATTCCTTTGATGTAAATGAAAATGGCGAAAGATCGGTACCTCCAGCGGGCTGATCAGACGGTCTGCTTTTGTTACTGCTCGTGGAGAAGGCTCGTGCCAAGTGAAATAGCACTATGATTGCAAACTGGACACCAAGCGGAGAGCTCTGAATAAACGACTGCAGAGTACTCTTATGGTTGGTAATAGTGATTACATTATCATTACTATCAATATTTGTAGCAGTTTGGTCGTGACTAGAAGTAATTTCTTCTTGAGAAGGATCCGCTTTATCCTGCTCGATATTGCTTGCGGCACTCCTATCATCGTTTTGTCCTTTGGACAAGTTAAGGAAGAATTGCGCCTCTTAATATAATAATGGTTTTATCACAAGTGATAGACTGCCTGCAAGGTCAACCATATTCACAGTAATTTATCGTAGTCTAGCTTTAACCTTCGGTCTGTATTAATGCATAGGAATTAGGACGATAATAAACCAGTAACTGACAGTATATTGCCCCCTGGCAACATGATGGACTGCCTGCTGTTAGTCATCAATACGTTTGCAGATCTCATTGTCTTAAGATTTGCCAACCCTCATGTAAATAGGCCAGACCACCTTTCTTTTGTACCAAGTGTTTTTGTCGCCCCATGCAGCGGCAAGACCCTCATAGACTTGTTTAACAGGATCAGAATTATTCTTTTGAATAAATTTTTGAACACTTGACCAGGTATACAGATAGCCAATTAGTTCTGATAGACTCCAATCCAGTTCTATCTGAAAAACTGGCGTATCTATCTTCTGAAAGGGAAATGGTATATCTTGATACTTATTTTCAACGATTTTTCTTTCTTTTGGCCAGTACGAGCCGAGAATGTCTTCGTATAATAAATGCGTTATATTGTCGATTTCGGGGGAGACTGAATGAAGGCCATAAGCCCATGCTGCTATAACACCACCATCACCGTCGTTACTATGCTTCCTGAGCACTCTTTTTGCCTCTTTATAGAAATCATCTAAATCAAACCAATGAAGTGCCTGAGCAATAGTGATGAGATCAATGCTACTATCGGCAAGACTGGTCCTTTCAGCAGGAAAAACTTCGTATCGAATGTTGTTTCTAGGCTGCGCATTTTCAATTTGCTCTTTACTCGCATCACTGGCTATTACTTGCTCAAAGTATTCGGACAGGAGAACAGCCGCCTGGCCATTGCCAGTTGCACAATCCCATGTCAGATTTCTATGTTGTACTAGTCCTAGAAGAAACTCAAATAGTGACCTAGGATACTTAGGTCTAGCGCTCGCATACTCTTTGGAATTGCTGGAAAAAAGGTCTTTGAAATTTCTTGGCTTCAAATTAGCGTAAATAGCTGTTATAAAGAAGTATAATTAATTATCCTCGCAATGGGAACTGTTTACTCAACTGCAAACCCAAAGCTACATATCCATATATATTGACTCTATTAACCTAGTAAACTACAAAATAGTAAAGAACGGAGAGAGATCAATCTAGCATTTAAATGAAAAAGTCGACAGTCAAAAGTTAATTTTCATTCAAATTGAATAAAGCGCAAAAATATGGCCACAGCATTAAGCTTCGTCTTCCCAACCTTTTCCTCGCCTCTTATTTTCTTACAGACGCCACAATCGTGTGCCGCGCTTATCTGCATTATTGATTAAACTGAATTGTTGCTGCATAGCCACAGACGAATATAGCTTCTTTGGCGAAGAAGCAACAACAGGCAAAATATACACAGTATTAAAAGTGTAGTCTACCATGATAGTATGAATTACATTATATGAGTCAAAGTGAAGAACGTGGCAAGCACAAGAATCCCGTTCCAGCGGTTGATTTTCTCATCTCAAAGGATAATAACTCAAAGATACTTCTTGTAAGACGAAAGAACGATCCATTTAAAGGCATTTTATCAATTCCTGGCGGTTTTGTAAACGAGGGAGAAACAGCAGAAGACGCCATGAGGCGGGAGGCTAAAGAAGAAACTTCTCTAATTGTAGAACCAATTGCAATATTAGGGGTCTATTCTGACCCACAGAGAGATCCTAGGATGCATACTATTTCCGTTACTTTCATTACAAGAATAGTTCAAGGCAGCGAAAATGCACGTGATGATGCAGCAGCTCTGCAATGGATTAAACTTGAAGGTGAACTTGATGCTTTGATACAGTCACAGCAAATTGCATTTGACCATTCAAAGATTCT
>Ga0126306_10002493_pt1 | contig 10372 bp, 7 predicted proteins | sample Plot27_FD_92592 | JGI IMG/M metagenome (GOLD analysis project Ga0126306, IMG submission 92592) | Serpentine soil microbial communities from UC McLaughlin Reserve, CA, USA - Plot27 | ecosystem: Environmental > Terrestrial > Soil > Grasslands | place: USA: UC McLaughlin Reserve, Lake County... | reverse complement strand
GGGAGCAACGGCGCGGTCATCCCCGCCGGCTCGACGGTGGTGCTCGAGGTGATCTCGGTGGAGCACACCGACCCCGTCGAGATGAGCCGGATCCGCTTCCACGTACGCGCCATCGACGTGAACGGCGAGCCCCTTCCCGCCGACGGCGAGGTGACGACGCTGGGTCAGATGGAAGTGGTGCGCGTGTCGAAGGGCAACGACCGCACGAAGGTGGTCGGCGGCGCCATCGCCGGCGCGGTGCTGGGGGGCATGATCGGCAAGAGCACCAAAGGCACGGTGATCGGCGCGGCTGCGGGTGCGGCGGCCGGCACCGCGGCGGCGAAACGATCGCAGCGGAGCGAGGCGTGTTTGCCCGAGGGGAGTGAGCTGACGCTCACGCTGTCGCGCGAGATCGTGGTGCGGCGCGAGGGGACGCTGTGAGGACGCCCTGAAAACGCTGCAGCCATGAGCCAGGACTGAGCGCGATCGCACGCATCCAGCGGGGGCGGTGATGTTCACCGCCCCCGCTGGCGCTTACCGGGTACCTGGATCGTTCACGATCACCGGATCGGGGCTCTGAAAGCTCGTGCCATCGAATTCCACGGTCACATTGTACGAGTAGGCCTTGCGCGTCTGGTCGCGAAACTCGTCGTTGATCTGAAGGGTGTTCCCATTCCCCACGACGGTCGATGAGAATTGGCTCAACGTGTCCTCCTTGACTTCCGCGTCTCGAAACTTCCATCGCTGCGACGCCGGCCGCTGAACCAGAACGATCTTCCCCGCGGCCCTCATCGTCACGCTTTCGTTGTCGAACGTGAACTGCGGATTCGCTGACGGGTCGAAGCTAACGCCTACGGTCGGGTTGCCTTGCACTGAAGGTCCTCCGGATGGGGGGAGAGCTCGATGCGAGTGTGGCTATGCCACCCCCGCTGGTGCTGCATCATTCGGCCTGGCTACCCGGGTCATTCACTATCACCGGATCAGGACTCGTGTAAGTCGTGCCGTCGAGCTCCACGGTGATGTTGTACGAGTAGGGCGTTATCCCCTCGTCGAGGAAGTCATCCATGATGTCGAGGGACTTGCCGTCCCTCGCAACTCGCGTGCGGAACTCATTTAGAAAGTCGTCCTTGATGGTTGCACCTCGAAACCGCCACCTCGCCGCGTCAGCCTGCTTCAGCTTGATCTTGCCCGCAGCGTTCATCGTGACTTTGTCATCTCTGAACGTGAACTGGGGAGTCGCTCCTGCATCGAAGGTCACACGTACGATTGGACCTGGCATGCGAGAATCCTCATGAAGCTGGGAGAGTCGGCAGCACACGCCGGCGGCGCGTGCCTTCTTACCGTTGCGTCAACAAATCGGCGGCCCGCATGCGCGCGAGCCAGCGCGGGCGCCTGAATCCCTGCTGCTCGAGCGCTCGTACGAGCGGCCGAGCCTCGTCCAGACGGCCCAGGTTCACCAACGCGGTCGAACTCATCTCGGTCACCGTCGTGGCGGGAGCGACGGATTCGACGGCGGCGAGCGTACCAGCCCATGCGCGTCTGGCTGCGGTGGAGTCACCCGCGCGCTGTATCGCTTCGCCCGACGCCAGATAGGCCTCCGCGAGCGCGAGTCGTCCGGCCCGGTCGGAAGGTTTTTTCGCCAGCTCGGCCTCGACGATCGCGATGGCGCGTCGAGCATCGGCCTCGCCGTCGCGCGCACGGCCCGCGGCAGTGAGCGCGTAGCTCGACAGCGATAGCGTTCTCGCCAGTGCGATCTGCCAGACGGCGTTGCTTGGCGTCTTGACGAGCTTCGGATCGAGGAGCGCGCGGCTCGCCGCGACCGCGCTGAGCGCTTCCGCGGCACGCCCGCGCTCGAACGCGACCGTTCCGACGATCCGATGCGCCGTCCCGAGAAAGCGCCGCCTGTCCGGGTTGCTCGTATCGGCCGTGGCGAGCGCGGCGTACAGATCGCGCGACGCGTTGGCTTCACGTGTCGCGTCATCGGTCATGCCAAGCGCGACGTCCAACTCCGCGAGAAAGGCATGGGCCATCGCGAGTCGGAGTTTGTAGACCTGGTTGGGCGGATCGAGCCGGACAAGGCGCTGCTTCAGCGCAAGCTCGGCGCGGTGCGACGCGAGCGCACCAGTGAAGTCGCCGAGCTTGCGCTGGACGCTCCCGGCAGAGTTGTAGCTGTTCGCGAGATCCATCTGCCAGTCGAGCTTCGTCGAGTCACGCCTGACCACGTCTTCGTAGGCGCCGATCGCAGCGCGGAAGGCGGCCAACGCGCCGGGCAGATCGCCCTTCGATTCCTTCACCGTTCCGATGTTGCTGTTCGCCTGTCCGAGCTCGTTGTGGAATCGTACGCTGTCCGGCGCGCGAGCGACGAGGTTCTTCGTGATGGCGAGATATGGCGTGAAGTGGGCGAGCGCGGAATCGAGCTCGTTCTGGCGCCAGTGAATGAAGCCGACCCAGAAATGGCTCGCGCCGAGACCGAGCTGCCACTCGCTGTTCGACGAATCGCGTGACGCGAGGGCCGAGACCTGCGAGAGCGACTGCCGAAAGAGCGGCATCGCACCGGGAAAGTCGCCCTGCTCTACACGCACCTCGCCGATCTGCTGAAGTGCTTGCGAGCGACGGAACAGCTCCCGATCGCTCAGGTCGCCCTCCGGAACGGCTTCGAAGTAATCCTGTGCCGCCTTCCCGACTTTTTCGAGGACATCGAGACCGCCGATGGCGCTCAGCCGCGTGTGGAGGTCGCCAAGCATGAAGTTGATCAACTCCTCGGCCTGCGTCTGCCGCTGCACTGCCATGGCGCGCGCATGGGAAACGCGCCGCGCCTGCGCGATGATGGCCGCCGCGCCGACGACGACGAGCAACGCCGTGGTCGCCGCGAACGCTACGCTGAGGCGGTGCCGCCGCACGAACTTGCGCATGAGGTAAGTGCGGCTCGGCGGAGTCGCCGATACCGGTCGACTCGAGAGATATCGCTCGATGTCGGCCGCGAGCTCGGTCGCCGTCTGGTACCGCCGCTCGCGCTCCTTCGCCAGCGCCTTGAGGGTGATCCAATCGAGATCGCCGGCGAGTGCACGGGTGAGGCTCTGCACGTCGGTGCCGCACTGCGCGGCGATTCGCGCCTGGATCTCGGGTGCGAGTGCCGCGAAGCGCGCGCTCGGTGCGACTGCTTCGCCGTCGATGTGCCACGCGATGATGCTCATCGCGGGCAACGTCGTGTCGAACGGGAGGACGCCGGCGAGCAGCTCGTACAGCACGAGGCCGAGCAGGTAGATGTCGGAGCGCGTGTCGACGTCGAGCCCCGTGCCGCCTGCTTGCTCGGGACTCATGTACGCCGGCGTGCCTACGTTCCGGCCGGTCTGCGTCAGACGCGCGCCGCCGTCTCCCTGGATCGCCTTCGCGATCCCGAAGTCGATCACCTTGCACACGGGAGCGTCGTCGATGGTCGTGACGAGAATGTTCGACGGCTTGATGTCACGATGGATGATGCCTTTCTGATGCGCATGCTGGATCGCGCGACACACCTGCCCGAACAGCTTCAACCGCTCCTCGAGCGACATCACGTGGGTCTTCACGTACTCGCCGAGTGGAACGCCCATGACGCGCTCCATGACGAAGTACGGCCAGCCGTTCTCCGTGACGCCGGCGTCGAAGACCTTCGTGATATTGGGGTGATCCATCAACGCGAGCGCCTGGCGCTCGGCGTTGAAGCGGGCGACGACGAGGTTGGAGTCGTCGTAGTTGCCAAGGATCTTGACCGCCACCTCGCGATGGACCGGCTCGAGTTGCTCAGCCAGATAGACGATGCCCATCCCGCCTTTGCCGAGCACGTCAAGGATGCGGTATGGACCGATCTTCTTGGGGCGATCGGCGAGATCCACCGGGGTGCCGAGCGACAGTCTGGTAGCGAGGGCTACGCTTTCGTCTTCCATATCCGCCTGCTTGCGACCGAGGCGACTAATTAGGATGGACTCCCGTAGCCCGCGCAAGAGAGTGTGACTTGAGTCACATCGCCGGCCGATCGTCATTAGCGCCCGCCATACGGCCGCGTCTCCTTGCTGAACATCGCGAGACTCGGTGACCGCAGGTGATCCGCGGGTGATCTGATACCACCGCCACACGATCGCGGGCGGCAAGACCGTCGGCGACACGGCTGGCGCCGTCATCGCGCGACGCGAGCTGAAGAGCGCCGCCCGTGACCCGAACCAGGCCCGTCGCGAGCTCGCGGGAGACCGGCGGGACACGCGTCAGGACCGGCGAGAGCTGCGGCGCGACGCCCGTGACGTACACCAGCGCAAATCCGTCAACTGAGCATCTGTCGGCAGCGCCTCCACGACGTCGCCGATGACGTCGTTGGGCATTCCCATTTTCAACCATCGGCCTTACGCGGGCGCGGGTGTCGCGCATACTCTACACGCGATGACGTCCGACTCGCCCGACGATACTCCATCGCCGCCGCCGCCCGAACGTTCGGGTGAGGGACGCGTCGTCGCGCCCCCGGCCGAGGAGCAGCCATTGGCGACGAGCCAACTGGGCTCGGGGAGTCTGGCCCAGCAGCCGTCGGGCGAGTCGCCGGTGGCGGTGGCCGTGCTCAAGGTGTGCCCGCACTGCGGCACCGAATACGAGACGGCGGCGCGCTTCTGCCCCGCGGATGGTACGGCGCTGCGGCCCAAGGGCTCCGACTCGCTGATCGGCAGCGTGCTCGCCGAGCGCTATCACATCCTCAAGCGCATCGGCGAGGGCGGCATGGGCCGCGTGTACCTCGGCGAGCACGTGAAGATGAACCGCCAGTGCGCGATCAAGGTCATGAGCCCCGCGCTGGTGAACGACGCGGAGTCGGCGTCGCGGTTCGCGCGCGAGGCGTCGAGCGCGGCGCGCATCATCCATCCGAACGTTGCCGCCGTGTTCGACTACGGCGAGAGCGACGGCCTCGTCTACCTCGTGATGGAGTACGTGGACGGCGAGCCGCTCTCGCGGCTGCTGGCACGCGAAGCCCCGTTCGCGCTCGAGCGCGCAGTCGATCTCGCACGCCAGATCGCCGACGGGCTGGGCGCGGCGCACGAGCTCGGGATCGTGCATCGCGATCTCAAGCCGGACAACATCCTCGTCACTCGCAGCAGGAGCGGGCGCGAGGTGGCGAAGGTCGTCGACTTCGGTATCGCCAAGGCGATGCAGGAAGGCGCGGGCGATGCGCTCACGCGCACGGGCCTCGTGATCGGCACCCCCGAGTTCATGAGTCCCGAGCAGCTGCTCGGCGATCCCATCGACGCGCGCAGCGACCTGTACGCGCTCGGCTGCATTCTGCACCTCATGCTCACCGCCGCGCCGGCGTTCGACGCGCCGACGCGCGAGCAGATGATCAAGCGCCGGCTGTCGGAGAATCCGCCGCACGCCCAGGAGCTGGACCCGGGGATCCCCGACTCGATCGACCGCGTGGTCCTGAAGCTGCTCGCGCGCACGCCGGACGAGCGCTACGGCTCCGCCGCCGAGGTGCGCGACGCATTGAGTGGCGTGCATACGCGCCGCTTGAGCAGCGACGGCACGGTGCTGCCGCGCAAGGAGACGCCGCGGAGCGCGGCGACGATGACCTTCGGCACGGCGACGCCCGGGCAGACCGCGCCAGCGAAGGGCGCCGCGAAAGCCGGGGCCAGGGCGCCGGCGGTCACCGCCCCACGCATTCCGGCACCGAGTCGTGCGAGACGCTGGCCGTGGGTCCTCGGCGTGCTGGCGCTCGTGGCCATCGTCGGGAGCATGCTCGCGAAGTCCTCGCGCCAGGGGCTCGAGCAGCGCTACGCACAGGCGCGGGCCGATAGCGCGCGACGCGCCGACAGTGTGCGCAAGGCGGACAGCGCACGATCCGACAGCGTGAGCCAGGCCGCGCTGGTCGGCGGGATGGTGGATACCACGCGTACGGCGGACCAGATACGCAAAGACAGCCTCGCGCGGGCGGCGGCCGCACTACAGCAGGCGGTCGTCACGGCGATCCGTAGCTACACGAACGCGATCCAGCGCGGCGACTTCGCCGCTGCGCGAGCGGCATTCCCGCGAGTGCCGGAAGACGAGCTGAAGCGGTGGGAGGGTCTACTTCAGCAGAACGACCTTCGGATCCAGGTGTTGCCGCCGACCAATGTTCGGCTCAGCGAAGGCAACGTGGTCGCCGACGCCGATGTCGTACTTCAGGTGCAGTCCATCGACCGCACGACCAGGACTCCCGTGTTCACCAATCGGCTGCTACGACACGCTCAGCTGACCAAACAGGGCAGGTTCTGGCAGCTCGAGGAGCTGCGCATTCGCTGAGCTACCGCTTCTTCCCGAGCTTCGCGCGCAGGTCGTTGGCGACGGAGTCGAGCTGGGCTGAATCGTAGCCGACGTCGGGCTCCACGGCGCGCGTAAAACGCGCCTCCGAGCGGAGTTGGAGCGAGTGCCAGTCGTCGACGAAGCGGGCCACGAAGCGCGTCCGGTAGCGCGGGTCGGGGACTCCCTCCCGGATCAGGCTCGCCTGCCAGGTGGTCATCGCGAAGCCAGCGCGGGGATCGACGACGTCCACCACGTAGCGCTGGGACAGCACCTCGTTCAGGCTGCGCATCGCCACCTGGCGCGACAATCCGTCGCGCACGTCTATGCTGCGCGTCGCGGGTGCGTCGGACGTAGTCCGGACGAAGCTCGCCGGAGCGAGCCCAGCGCCGGGAGTCGCCGTGCTCCCCTGCCCGACTGGGGCCGTTGCCGGCTTGCCGGTCGACGCGCAGGCGCCGAGCACGCAGGCGAGCAGAAGCGTGGTTGGACGCATGCCCCCAATATACACCCCACGCAAGAAGGGGCAGCCGGATTCACCGGCTGCCCCTTCGTCCGTGGACCCTGGCCAGAGGCGTAGGCTACTGGACGCAGCGGCCCTTCGGGTCCGGCTTCGGCTTGTCGACCGCCACGCGGTGGTCGAGGTTGGCGATCCGGAGCGCCGAGTCGCGCACGAGCGTGGCCACCTGGGCCATGCGCCCGTAATCGATGTACTGCGGCTCGTCGGTCACCTGATGGTAGTCCGCATGGCCGCCCGTGGTGAAGAACACCACCGGAATGCCATAACGGGCGTACTCATAGTGGTCGCTGCGGCAGTAGATGTTCTGTGGGTGGCCGTTGGCGTCGATGGCGTAGTCGAAGTTGAGCCCGAGCTTGTTGGTCTTGTTGACGTCCTCGATCAGGTCGCCGAGCTCGGTCGACAGCCGCCGCGAGCCGACTAGCTGGACGTATCCGGGACCGCCATGGAGCAGCCCGCCTTCCTTGGCCTCGCCCGTGATGTCGTTGGGTCCGCCGCGGCCCACCATGTCGATGTTGAGCTGGGCGACGATCGAATCGCGGGGCACCGTCGGGTTGTCGGTAAAGTACTGGGATCCATAGAGGCCCGCCTCTTCGCCCGTATGCCACACGAAGAGGATCGACCGCTTCGGCTTGACGGGGGCGGAGGACATCGCCTCGGCGATCTCCAGCACACTCACCGTGCCCGAGCCATCGTCGTCGGCGCCATTGTAGATCGAGTCCGGGCGCGCGCCGCCGTGCGCCTTGCGCAGGCTGTCGATAATGGTGCGGATGCGCGTCGTCTGCTCGGCGCTGACGGGTACCCCGCTCGGGCTGTCAGCGCCCTGCGGACGGGCCACGGCCATATACGCCTTCACCGAGTCGTGGTCGGCCGGCTCGTTGTTGAAGCCGATGTGATCGTTGTGCGCGCCGATGGCGACGTACTGGCCCTTGAGGGCGGGATCGGAGCCCGGCAGGATCGCCACGACGTTGCGTCCCGGGCCGCGCTCCTCGCGCAGCGCCACGGTGCCAGCCATCGGCTTGCCGACGGCGCCGGGCTTGAGCGTCTCGACTGAGCCGAAGAGCGCCGAGACCACGCGCGGCGTGATGAGGATCGAAGAGGGCGCGGTGTTGGGCAGCGTGTCGGTTCGGAGCGCGCTGCTCCGGCCGATCTGTGGGATCACTTCGGGCGGGAAGCGATCGAGGGTCCCGACGAGGATGGCGGCGGCCTTCGCGAAGCGCGAGGTAGCGCTGAACAGGACGCCCCGCACGGGACTCGCCGTCGCCGGCACGGTGAGCACGATGATCTTGCCCGCCGCCACCTCGGCGGTGGGCCAGGTCGTCGAGTCCGCGTTCGTGCCACCGTAGATCACCGGAATGCCGTCGAAGGAAATCACGCGGCCGGCGCGCGGAATGGGCAGGTAGTCCTTGCCGTACGTCAGGGCTTCACCGCCGATCTTGAGCGACGAGCCAGCCGAATCGTTGTAGTTGAGATAGAGCGGGATGTTCTGGAAGTAGCCGCCCGCTTCGCCGGCGGGGACGAGCCCGAGTCGCCGGACCTCGCGCTCGATGTAGGCCGTCGCTTTCAGGTTGTACTCGCTGCCGACCTGGCGCCCCATCAGGGAGTCGTCGGCATAGATGTACAGCCGGGTCATGAGATCCGCGGTGCTGATCGGCGGGGTGGTCGGCTTCCCGGTGTACTTGAGCGGCAGCTCCTGCATCGGCTTCGGTGCCGCGGCACGCTCCGCCGTAGCGGCCTGTCCGTGAGCGAGCGTGGGAACGGCGAGCAGCACGCCAAGCGCGATTCGGGTGGCGGTGCGTGGGAACGTCATGAACGATCTCCGTTGGTGACATGAAAGGCACAATCCAGCAAAGCTAGCCCGCTGCACGGGCCGCCACTTGGACTTCCTTGCGGACGAATTCGTTATACTCGTCGCCGGCATTCTACCCGGTACGCGTCTTCGTGCTCCAACGCGATCTCCAACAGGCTCTTCACACCCGAACCCTCACGCTGCGCGACCGTGTGGCGGCGCTCGCTCGACCCCTCGATCCCGAACAGCTCGTGCGGCGCCCACCCGACGGCGGATGGAGCGTCGGTCACGTGCTCGAGCACCTGTGCGTGACGGCGGAGCTGTACGAGCCGCCGATCCGGGCGCTGCTGCGCGATGCGCGTCCGGACGCGGCAGCACCGCTGCGCCCGTGGAAGCCGACGCTCGTGGGCCGTCTCTTCGTCGGGATGTTCGAGCGCCCTGCGAAGATGCCGAGTCCCAAGAGCATGGTGCCGGCGGCGTCGCCGCGTGCGGGCGTGGTCGAGCGATTTCTCGAGCATCTCGACACGCAGACGCGCCTGCTCGACGACGCGACGGGCTTCGACTGGCGGCGGCTGCGGATGGCGTCGCCCGCGGTGCCGCTACCAATCAAGGTGTTCAACCTGGGCGACGTGTTCTTCGTGCTCGTCGTGCACGCAGAGCGACATGCGCGACAGATGGACCGCGTCGTCGCCACGATTCGCTGACCCACGTCGCGACGCGCTGGCGAGCACTGGCATTTACGCGCCCGCTCGATAGAATCTCCCTTCCATGCACATTGCCGTTCCCGCCGAGACGAGTCCCGGCGAACTACGCGTCTCGATCACTCCCGACAGCGTCGCTCGCCTCGTGAAGGCGGGACATGCGATCCGAGTCCAGACCGGTGCAGGCGTGCGCGCCGGATTCCCCGATGCCGCATACGAGAGTGCTGGCGCCATCGTGGTCGGCGCCGAGAGCCTCTACGAGGGGGCGCAGCTCGTCTGTCGCGTCCAGTCGCCGTCGGCGGACGAGATCGTCGCCATCCCGCGTGGCGCCGTGCTCCTGGCGCTGCTCCAGCCGGGGCGGAACAGCGTGCTGCTCGATGCGCTCTCCAAGCACGGCGTCACCGCACTCGCGCTCGAGCTCGTGCCGCGCATCACGCGCGCACAGTCGATGGACGTGCTGTCGTCGCAGAGCACCGTCGCCGGCTACAAGGCAGTGCTGATCGGCGCGTCGGCGCTGCCCAAGTTCCTCCCGATGCTCACGACGGCGGCCGGCAACGTGTCGCCCGCCAAGGTGTTCGTCATCGGCGCGGGCGTGGCCGGCCTGCAGGCGATCGCCACGGCGCGCCGCCTGGGCGGAGTCGTCTCCGCGTTCGACGTGCGGCCCGCCGCGCGTGAGCAGGTGCTCTCGCTCGGCGCGAGCTTCGTCGCGAACGATCTCGTGGCGGCGAGCGCGGAGACGGCCGGCGGTTATGCGAAGGCGCAGAGCGAGGACGAGGCGGCGCGCACGCGCGCGGCGCTCGCCAACCACATCAAGGAAATGGATCTCGTCGTCACCACGGCGCAGATCCCCGGTCGTCCCGCTCCGCGGCTCATCACCCCGGACATGGTAGCGAGCATGCGGCCAGGGGCCGTGATCGTCGATCTCGCCGCGGAGTCGGGGGGCAACTGCGAGCTCACCCTCGCCGGCGAGACCGTGCAGTCGGGAAACGTCACGATCATCGGCCCCGTCAACGTCCCGGCCACCGTGCCCTTCCACGCCAGCCAGATGTTCGGCAAGAACATCCTCGCGCTCGTCACTCAACTCTCGGCGAAGGACGGCACGCT
>Ga0126306_10002491_pt1 | contig 10382 bp, 5 predicted proteins | sample Plot27_FD_92592 | JGI IMG/M metagenome (GOLD analysis project Ga0126306, IMG submission 92592) | Serpentine soil microbial communities from UC McLaughlin Reserve, CA, USA - Plot27 | ecosystem: Environmental > Terrestrial > Soil > Grasslands | place: USA: UC McLaughlin Reserve, Lake County... | reverse complement strand
GCCTTGCAGCACGCAGAACGCACGGCGATCACGATTGCGCCAATCATGCGAGCGATCCAGCTCGTCACTCTCCCGGTCGTTGTGGCGCTGAACGCGGTCGGAAACGCCGTGCTTCGGATGTTCGGCATTCACAGAGGCGAAGGGCACGGCGAACAGCTCCGGACCCCGGACGATCTCGCCTATATCGTCGAGGAGGCGCAGCACGGCGGGCTGCTCCGGAGCGAGCAGGCGAAGGTCGTGGCCGAGCTGCTGGACTTTACCGAGCTCACGGCAGGCGCGGTCATGGTGCCGCGCGTGAGAGTGACGGGCATCTCGTTGGGGGCCGTACCAGCGGCGCTTCGCGTGCTGCTGCAGGAGCATCCATTCACCCGATATCCCGTCTACGACGGCACGCTCGACCACATCATCGGGATGATGCACGTGAAGGACATCCTCCGCGTGATCGTGGACGATCGTGTCGTTGAGCGTGCGAGCCTCCGCGCTGTGCCGCACCTGCCCGCGACCGCCCGCATCGAGAGCGTCATGAGCGCGCTCCGCGACGCGCGTGCTCAGATGGCGATCGTAATGGACGAGCAGGGCGGGACGGCGGGGATCCTCACCGTCGAGGACCTGTTCGAGGAGGTCGTCGGTGACGTCGGCGATGATCGCCGAACGACGCCGGAGATCCTCGCCGAGGCGGATGGAAGCATCCGCGCATCGGGTGTCGCGCGGCTCGAAGTGGTGGGCGACGCTCTCGACCTCCCGCTCGAGCACGACGATGTGGAGACGGTGAGCGGGTTGGTCCTTGCACTCCTGGGTCGACCGCCTCGGATCGGCGACGAGGTCGAGCATGCAGGCGCGCGCATCCGGGTGCTCGAGGTCGAAGGGAATGGCGTCGCGAAAGCACGGGTCGCCCACGCGCGACGACCTGCCAGCCACGAGTCGCGCTGACGCGGCACAAGGTGTGAGTGATCAGCGAGCCATGAGCTCCCAACTGACGGTGTCCGAGGTCGCCACCGGGCCTCGATCCGGCGTGGGCCTCGCGCTCGTCGCAGCGGTTCTGTTCGGCGCGAGTGCTCCGTTCGCCAAGCTGCTCCTCCGCGACGCGACGCCGCAGCTGCTCGCCGGGCTGCTATACCTCGGATCGGGCATCGGACTCGGAATCGTCTGGCTCGCCCGCGCGGGAAGTCAGGACGCTCGACTCAGCAGACGCGATGTGCCATGGCTCGCCGGCGCGATCGGGTTCGGCGGTGTGCTGGGGCCGGCTCTTCTGATGGCCGGGCTCGCCCGAACACCCGCCTCGAGTGCCGCGCTGCTGCTCAACCTCGAGAGCGTATTCACCGCACTGCTCGCGTGGTTCGTGTTCCGGGAGAACTTCGACCGACGCATCGCGCTCGGCATGGCGGTGATCTTCGCGGGCGGGATCGTGCTCTCCTGGGAAGGGCGAGTCGAGTTGGGCTCTGTCGTCGGTCCACTGTTGGTGGCCGCCGCGACGCTCTGCTGGGCGGTGGACAACAACCTCACCCAGCGCGTGTCCGCCGGCGATCCCGTGCAGATCGCCATGCTCAAGGGGCTGGCCGCGGGAGGGGTCAACACGGGCATCGCCCTCGTACTCGGCGCGCGGTGGCCAATTATGCCAAGACTCGCCGGCGCGCTCGTGCTCGGGTTCCTGAGCTACGGCGTCAGCCTCGTGCTCTTCGTTCGTGCACTGCGGCTGCTCGGCACGGCGCGTACGGGAGCGTACTTCGCCTCGGCGCCGTTCGTCGGCGCCGCGTTGTCACTCGCAGTCTTCCGCGAGCGGCCCTCGATCGGTCTTATCTCGGGAGCCCTGCTCATGGCGGTCGGTCTCTGGCTCCATCTCACCGAGCGGCACGTGCACCAGCACCGGCACGAGCCGATGGAACACGATCATCTCCATGGGCACGACGATCATCACCGGCATGAGCACGCGCCCGAAGATCCGCCGGGCGAACCGCACTCACATCCTCACCGCCACGAGCCGATCGTGCACACCCACGAGCATTATCCGGACATTCATCATCGGCACGGTCACGACAAGCATCGCGAGTAACGCTCGCCGCACCAACCGATGACTTACCGCGCGGCAATCTTCCTCGGCTCGCCTTGCGCCGAGATGGGCATGTGCGTCACGCGCCGAACCCTGATCGACGTAGATGGGCGTGGGACGAAGCGACAGTGCCAGACAAAGCCAGTCAGCCGTGGCGATTGAACGGCAAGGTCCGGCTGGTCCGCAGCTCCTTCGCCGAGCTGCCGAACGTCGCGGCGATGGCCTCTGAGGTCGCCTCAGCACCCTGGCGGCGTCGAGCCTCTACCAGGCGCGCATACCGGGCCGTAGTGGCGACATCATGGGCATGGGAGGCGTACGAGCAGCGCCAGAGCACCCGCGCAGTGGCCGACGTCCCGGATCGGACGGAGTCAGCTTTTATCCGCGCCGCGCTCCCCGATGTCGCCGTCGGCACTCCATATGCTGGATCAGAACACGATTAGCGAGTTGGCGACGGGACCGAACTCGTCGAACGGGGTCATTCCACGTCGAACGTCCAGGCGGGCTGAGGTGCGGCGCAGAGCGCGGAAGGAGTGGCAATATGTCGGAGAGCGGACGAAGGCTGGCAATCATGTTCGTGGTCGCGCTGGCGAATTGGTCGTGCGGTAGCACGGCACCCGACTCGGCACCGCGGGTGGCCGAGGTCGTCGTGAGCCCAACCACCTCGACGCTCGCGCCCAACGCCCAACTTCCCTTGCGAGCGCAGGTTCAGGATGCATCGGGCGCAATCGTTCCCGATGCCGCCATCAACTGGACGGTGCAGGACCCCAAGGTCGTGAGCATCTCGGAGGCGGGCGTCGTCACGGCGCTGGCGATCGGGACGTCGCAGGTCGCCGCGAGCTCGCTCGGCAAATCCGGCATCGCGATCATCACAGTCAAGCCCGAATCCGTCACTCCAGGCACCGCCGACCCGGGCACCGACGATCCGCCCGCGGTGGCGACCGTCAGGGTCACGGCGCCCTCCAAGAAAGTGGAGAGGGGATCCACGATGCAGCTCACCGCCACCGCGATGGACAGCAATGGGAACGTTGTGCCGCACCAGAGCTTCTCCTGGTCGAGCTCCAAGCCCAACGTCGCGACCGTGTCCGAGAGCGGCCTGGTGACCGGGAAGCGGTCAGGAGATGTGACGATCACGGCCCAGACGTCGACTGGCGGGAAGAGCGGATCCTTGGAAATCGAAGTGAAGTGATGCGAGTCGCACTCGCCGCCGCACACGCCGCCTGACCGAGCGCAGCACCCGGAGCGGCGCGAGAACCGGTGCGTGCACGACTCCGAGGCGGGCTCGAACGGCATTCATGAGCTGATCGGTGGCCCTCGTCCCCGCGTGTGCATCGCCGCACATTCAGCGGTCGAGCGGTCCGAACGGTGCGACTCGCTGTGCGGGACGGATCGGGCTTAGCTCTGGCCCTTCGCTCCCCCGGCGGCTCGGTCCCTCGCATTCACGCCACCGCATGACCGATCACGCCCAACGCGGTATCCGCGCCGCCCAGTTCGGAATCGTCGTCAACGCCACGCTCGCGGCGGTGAAGCTCGCAGCCGGCATCGTCGGCAACACCTACGCGCTCGTCGCCGATGCCGTGGAGTCCACGGCCGACATCTTCGGTTCGCTCATCGTGTGGGGCGGACTGCACTTCGCCTCCCAGCCGGCGGACGAAGACCATCCCTATGGACATGGCAAGGCCGAGGCGCTCGCGGCGGCAGCGGTTTCGCTGATGCTGCTCGGCGCCGCCATCGGCATCGCCTTCGAGGCCGTGCGCGAGATTCGCACGCCGCATCTCACGCCGGCGCCGTGGACGCTCGCCGTGCTTGCTGGCGTCATGGTCGTGAAGTGGGTCCTCTCTCGCCGCGTTCACCAGGTCGGAACGGCGTCGGGCAGCACGGCGGTGAAAGCCGACGCCGCTCACCACCTGAGCGACGCCATCACCTCTGCCGCCGCCTTCGTCGGTATCACCATCGCGCTGCTCGGCACCCGTCATGGCGCTGCAGGATGGGAATCGGCCGACGATTGGGCGGCTCTCGGTGCGTCGGCGGTCATTGCCTTCAACGGCGTGGCGATGCTTCGGACGGCCGTGCACGACCTCATGGACCGAATGCCGGGTCCTGACGTCGTCGAGCCGATCCGCCACGCCGCGACGAGCGTCGCTGGCGTGCGCGCCATCGAGCGGCTCGCGGTGCGGAAGTCCGGCATGGCGTACCGGGTGACCATCCACGTCCAGGCCGATCCGATGATGCCGCTGCACGAGGCGCACGTTCTCGGCGGAAAGGTCAAAGGCGCCATTCGCACTGCGGTGCCGCAGGTCGCGTCGGTCCTCGTGCATATGGAACCGATCGTGGAGACGGCTTCCTGATCGAGACACGCACCGCCCTGACCGATCCGGCGATCGCGGCCGTCGTGCTCGCCCGCACGCCGCTGCACTACGACGAGGGGGCGGATCCCGCGACTCTACGACGCGCTGCGCAGGACGACGGCATTCGCCGGCAGTGAGCTCAACGTCGAAGGGGCCGTCGTGCTCGACGATCGCCTTCGCCTGTTCGGCCGAGGCAACGGAGCGCAGCGCGATGGCGTGCGGCGCCACGAACGCGACTTGCGACCTCGAGCTGTCGACGTTTCTCGAGCACCTCTTCGCGCCTGATCAGCGCTCGGCTCCCGATCCGCAGAACGTCGTCCGCTACGACCTGGGCGCGCTCGGCGGAATAGCCCTCGGCTTCACCGACGCCACGCCATGGCGCGACGGCGTCCTCTACTCGCGCCCGACGCCACCGACCGGCTGTTCGTCGTCGCGGACGACGATGATCCACACGCGCCGTCGTCCCTATTGGTCGTCGAGCTATGAGGCGCCTGGTAGATCCGACCAGCCAGCCATCGTTCATCTGTCGCACGTGCCGGGTGCTCTCGCTCCTCTCGATTCGTTGGGCGATTCGCGCGGAATCGCGGGATCAACGGCACGACGGCATCAGCGACGCCAGCACGGGCAAGTGGTCGGAAGGGAAGCGGCCATCCCAGCTGTCCGGCAGGATCCCGTGTGACTGCACGGAGACCGGAGCGGACACCAGGATGTAATCGATCCGCCGGCCAGGCTCGATCGCGCGGAAGGCCGTCCAGCTCGAGGTTGGTCCGTAGTGTCCGCTGCGACTCACCGCGAACGCATCGGCGAGTGGTGGGCCGCCACCAGACACCTCGTCCGCCGTAAGAATTCGGTACGACGCACTCGTGGGGTCGGCGTTGAGATCACCCGTCATGACCACGGGCAGGCCAGCGGCAAGCGCGGGCAACCTGCGGCGGATCAAGCGGGCGCTCTCCTGGCGCGCCTGCTCGCCCATGTGGTCGAAGTGTGTGTTGATCTGCAAGTGGTTGCAGCCCGTCAGACGATCGCGGAATCGCGCCCACGTCGCCACCCGCTCGATTGCCGCGTCCCATCCCTTGCTACCCGCCACTTCGGGGGTCGGCGACAACCAGAATGTCCCGCTGTCGAGCAGGGTGAGACGGTCGGAGCGGTACAGGATCGCGCTGAACTCGCCCTTCGCGCGCCCGTCCGCGCGCCCAACACCCACCCGCGCGAATCCGGGGAGGCGAGCGTCGAGGTCGGACAGCATGGGCGCGAGCGCCTCCTGAACGCCTACCACGTCCGCACCGTGGAACTGGATCAGCTTCGCCACCCAGTCCCGGCGGTTGGGCCACGCGTTCACGCCATCGCGCGGGTTGTCGTATCGCAGGTTGAACGACATCACCCGCAGCGGCGAGGACGAGGTACTGGTGGAAGCGCCTGCTGCGCCGGTGTGCGAAGTTCGAGGCGATTGGGCACTTTGACAGCCGCTCGCGAGCGACAGCCAGAGCGTGGCGATGGCGAGGGAGCAGCGCGAGAAGCGACGGGGCATTGGAATGGTCGGCGAGGCACGGGTTCGCGCAATCATCGGCGACCGCTCGGCAGTGCGCCAGACGGGTTCGGGCTCCAGAATCCTCGCGTCCACGAGCTGCCGTGCGAGAGCGCTTCGACACGAGAACGAAAAAACAGGCGTTCTTGACACCTGCGAACGGCGTCGTATATCGGTGCCCAGGGGCAACCACGCCCAAATCCTACCGCGAGCCCGCTCGAGTCACACCCGAGAGAGTGCTTCGATATCGTTGCCGCTCTCCCAGCCGCTGACTCTGCAGCGAGCATCACCCTCACCCATCCTCTCCACGGTTCGCGCCTCCCTTTATCACCGCAGATAGGTCGTTTCGCGACCACGAGCGGGGGGGCAGCAGGGAGACAAGACGCAGGCGAATCCCGGTCAGCTTCCGTCGTCACTTCGTCACCCGGAGTAACAAAATGAGAAGTACGTCGGTGTCCGTGCTCTCGGTCCTCATGCTGTGCGCTGCCACGACTGGAGCGGCACAGCAGAGTGAGAGTGGCACGATCAGCGGTGTAGTCACCGAGACCTCGATCGGCAATCCGGTTGCAGGCGCACGGGTGGCGATCCCGGGGACGCAACTCGGCGCCACCACCAGCCCCGAGGGTCGGTTCACCATTCCCGCCGTACCAGCGGGGAGCCGCGCGGTGCAGGTGAGGATGCTCGGCTACGCCGTGCAGGAGCGTACGGTCACCGTGGCGACCGGTCAGGTGGCGACGGTGAACTTTCAGCTCTCGAGGCAGGCTGCCGTGCTGACGGAGGTCGTCACCGTTGGTTACGGGACGCAGACGCGGGGAAACGTCACTGGCGCGGTGGACCAGGTCGGAAGTCAGGCGCTGGAGAACCGGCCGATGGCGAACCTGACGCAGGGGCTGCAGGGCGTACTGCCCAATGTGAACATCCGCCTCCTCGACGGCCGTCCCACGCAATCTCCGCGGATCAACATCCGGGGCGCGACCTCGATTGGTCAGGGCGGCAATGCGCTCGTCCTGATCGACGGTGTGGAGGGTGACCCGAGCACGGTGAACCCCGAGGACGTCGAGTCGATCTCCGTGTTGAAGGACGCCGCGTCCGCCGCGGTCTACGGTGCGCGCGGCGCGTTCGGCGTGCTGCTCATCAACACGAAGAAGCCCCCGCGCGATGGGTTCTCCATCTCCTACGACACGAAGTTCGGGCAACGCACGCCCACCGTCCCGGCCGGGTACGTGACCGACGGGTACACGTACGCCAAGATGTTCAACGAGTCGTTCTTCAACTTCGAGGGAACGTTTCCGCAGAACGTCAACAAGACGCAGACCTTCTCGCAGCAGTATCTGACGGAGTTCGAGCGGCGCTCGAAGGACCCGAGCCTGCCGCGCGTGGCGGTCGGCCCCGACGGGCAGTACGTGTACTACGCCAGCGAGGATTGGTACGGGCTCCTCTACAAGGACCGGACGCCCTCGGCGGAGCACAGCCTCTCGGTCTCGCGCAGCACCGACAAGGCGAACTTCCTCGTCTCCGGCCGCTACCTCGATCAACCGGGTCTCTTCCGCTTCAGCTCCGACGACTACCGGATGCTGAACCTGCGCGCCACGGGCTCGGTCGAGCTCTATCCGTGGCTGCAGGTGAACAACAACCTGATGGTGTCGAACCGGAAGTACTTCATCCCGGTGAACATCGGCGAGGGCGGGGGAATCTGGAGGAACCTGGCCGACGAAGGACACCCGAGCGAGCCGATGCTCAACGAGGATGGCACGCTGACCTGGTCGGGCGCCTACACCGTCGGTGACCTCTTCTACGGGAAGAACGGGAGCGATCTGGTCAAGAACCAGCTGCGCAACACCACCGGCCTCACCGCGACGCTCCTCGACAAGAAGTTGAAGCTGAACGGCGACTTCACCTTCCAGAACATTTCGGACGACGAGACACGGCGGCGCGTCGAAATCCCCTACTCCCGCTCACCCGGCGTGATCGAGTACCTGGGTACCGCCACGAACGACCTGCGGAACGCGACCAACGAGGGCGTCTACCTGGCGGGCAATCTCTACGGCGACTACCAGCGCCTCTTCGGTGACAAGCACGCCGTGAACGTGGTGCTCGGCACCAACTACGAGCAGTCCACCACCGATAGCCTCCAGGTCGTGCGCAATGGGCTGATCTACCCCGATGCGGACAACATCAACCTCGCGCTCGGCCAATCGATCACCACCGGGGGGAACTACGAGAAGTGGGCGATTCTCGGCGCCTTCTACCGCCTGAACTACAGCTTCGCCGAGCGCTATATCTTCGAGCTCGACGGCCGCTATGACGGCTCTTCCAAGTTCCCGTCGAACCAGCGGTACGCGTTCTTCCCCTCCGCGTCGTTCGGATGGCGGCCATCTCGCGAACCTTTCTGGAAAGTCTCCGAGCGCCTCATCTCGGACCTGAAGTTCCGCGGCTCGTACGGGTCGATGGGGAACGGGAACATCAACCCGTACACCTTCAACGAGCTGTTCAACATCACCAAGTCCACCCGGATCCTGAACGGGAACCAACCCCAGTACACCGGGGCGCCGGCGGTGCTGCCCGACGGGCTGACGTGGGAGACCGTCACCACGAGCAACGCGGGTGTGGACCTGGAGATGCTCGACAGGAGGCTGCAGTTCAGCGGCGACGTGTACTCCCGTCTCACCACGGACATGTACACCATCGGATCCACGCTGCCGGCCACCTTCGGCGCCACCTCGCCGAGGGGAAACTACGCCGACATGAAGACGAAGGGCTGGGAGACTGCGTTGTCCTGGCAGGACGACTTCCGAGTGGCCTCGCGTCCGTTCGGCTACAACATCCGGCTCACGCTCTCCGACAACACCTCGAGGGTCCTGAAGTACAACAACCCGGACCGATTCCTCACGGACTACTACGCGGGCCAGAAAGTCGGCGAGATCTGGGGTTACGTCACCGAGGGCTTCTTCAGCTCGGACGCGGAGATCGCCGCGCACGCGGACCAGAGCCTCTACCGCTCGCACTCCTCCGGCAAGATCCAGGTCGGCGACATCATGCTGAAGGACGTGAACGGCGACGGGAAGGTCAACCCGGGGAAGAACACCGTGGACGATCCGGGCGATCGCGTCGTGATCGGCAACATCACCCCGCGCTACCGCTACGGAGTCAACCTCGGCGCGAACTACCGTAACGTCTTCGTCTCCACCTTCTTCCAGGGTGTCGGCAAGCAGGACTGGTATCCGAGCCCCGAGTCGAACGCGTTCTGGGGTCAGTACAATCGCCCGTACGGCTTCGTGCCCAACTGGCACCTCAAGCCCGGGATGATCTGGTCGGCGGAGAATCCGAACTCCTTCCTCCCGCGCTACGCCTCGCGGCTCTCGAACAATGCTGCCGGCATCCTGCGCCAGCCGCAGTCGAAGTACGTGATGGACGCGTCGTACCTGCGGCTGAAGAATCTGCAGGTGGGATACAACCTGCCGACGCGCTTCGCGAGCAGAATCGGCGCGAAGACCACCCGGGTCTTCGTCACCGGCGAGAACCTCTGGACCTGGTCACCGCTCTACAAGTACGCGGACAACATCGACGTCGAGAACGCGACCGCACCCTCGGATCGCACGTTCGTCACAAACCCGAACAACCTGAACGCTTCCGGAGCGTTCAGCGACAACTCCGGCGACGGCTACAACTATCCGATGCTGCGCAACTACAACATCGGCGCCAGCGTAACCTTCTGAGGACCGAGACGACCATGACCAGACGAAACATCCCGGTCCTCCTCCTGCTCGTGGGAACGCTGGCCGTTGGCTGCGACTCGCTGGAGCAGAATCCGGTGGCGACCTCGAGCAAGGATGCGGTGTTCGGCTCCGAGAACGGGCTCGCGCTCTACGCGAACTCGTTCTACAACTGGATGCCGGACGCGAACAACATCACCCAGTCCGAGTCGATGTCGGACTACGCGGCGCGGCGCGACGTGCCCCAGTTCATTCGGCCCGGGGTGTACAACCCGCGCGTCAGCGACATCACCGCCTCCGGGCAGTACGAGGTCGTCACCCTCGGCACCAACCCCAACTGGCAGTGGGGCCCGCTGCGGAGCATCAACTACTTCCTCGCGAGCAACACCGACGAGGCGGTGCCCGAGAAGGTGCGGAACAACTACAACGGGATCGCCCGCTTCTTCCGCGCCTGGTTCTACTTCGAAAAGGTGAAGCGCTACGGCGACGTCCCGTGGATGGACAAGCCCCTGAGCGTCGACGACCCCTCGCTCTACGGCGGGCGTGACTCGCGCGCGCTGGTGATGGACAAGATCCTGGAGGACCTCGACTACGCCATCGCCAACATCACGGCGACCAACGAGGGCTCACGCACGCTGATCACCAAGGACGTCGCGCTCGCGCTCAAGTCGCGCGTGGCGCTCTTCGAGGGGACGTTCCGGAAGTACCACCCGGAGTTCGGGCTCCAGGCCTCGGCGGACAAGTTCCTGAAT
>Ga0126306_10002489_pt1 | contig 10387 bp, 7 predicted proteins | sample Plot27_FD_92592 | JGI IMG/M metagenome (GOLD analysis project Ga0126306, IMG submission 92592) | Serpentine soil microbial communities from UC McLaughlin Reserve, CA, USA - Plot27 | ecosystem: Environmental > Terrestrial > Soil > Grasslands | place: USA: UC McLaughlin Reserve, Lake County... | reverse complement strand
CCGTCAGCACCACACTTTCACCGGGGGATTTGTTGGTGGTGAGATAACCCAGCAATTCATCGAATGTCGCGATAGGCTGCCCATCAATGGCCGTGATGATATCGCCACCAGCCTGGACATTCTCAAGGTTGGTGGGCTGGCTGCCGCCCTGGATGCCTGCCTGGTCCGCTGGACCGCCCGGTGTCACATTTGTGACGTACGCGCCGGTATAGGTATGCAAACCCAGCGCTTCGATTTCCGCCAGGCTTAAGTCCGGGTCCGAGGAAATACCAAGGTATGGGTATTCGTAACTTCCGTCGCGGATCAAATAGGGAACAATCCGTTTGACCAGGTTGATCGAGATCGAGAAGCCGACGCCTGAGTTCACGGCATTGCCTGTGGCGCCATTGAACGTTTCCGTACGGATCGACTGGTTGATGCCCACCACCTCCCCCTGCAAATTAAACAACGGCCCCCCCGAATTGCCTGGATTGATCGCTGCATCCGTCTGGATGATATCGGCTGTGCTGAATACGCCACCGCCATCCGGGTCTGCATGCGCAAACTGGGTTCGTCCAAGTCCAGAGACTATTCCAAGAGTCATCGTGCCGCTTAAGCCAAATGGATTGCCAATGGCTACCACCTGCTCGCCGACGCTCAGTGTATTTGAATCGCCGATTGCCAAGGGATGGATTTGTTCAGTCGGGGCGTCCACCTGGATGACCGCCACATCTGCATCGGCATCCGTGCCGATTACCGTGCCATGAGCCTTGAAGCCGGAAGCGAAAGCCACCTCCACTTCATTGACTCCTTCCACGACATGCTGGTTTGTGATCACATGTCCTTCACTGTCGAAGACAAAGCCGGACCCCAGGCTGGCGCCCGTCTGAATGGCCACAACACCCGGCAGCACCTGTTGATAGAGGGCCTCAAGAGTGCTTTCCATTTGCGAGGGATCGGCGGGGGTCGGCAGAACGGGGGCGGTGGCGTTGGTGCTCAGGACAGGTGTCGGCTGGGCAAGAGACGGAATACCTGTCATCTGGCAGGCAAGCGTGGAGATCATCAAAATTGAAATTGCAAATAATACGCGTTTCATTTCATCCTTCCTAAAATTTAATTCGAGAGGCTTCCTCCAGCAATTCACGCTGCTTTGGAGAAAGATATTTTGGGATTTGTACTTTCAGACGAACATAAAGATCGCCTTTTTCATTCTGGTTTTTCACGCTTGGCATACCGCGCCCAGCCAGCCGGAAAACCTGGTCCGCCTGCGTGCCGGCGGGTACATTGAGTTTGATCTTCCCACTCAATGTTTCCACCTCCGCCTCGCCGCCGAGGATGGCGGTAAACACACTCACGGTCGCGCTGGTATGCAAGTCGTTGCCGCGACGTTCAAAGCGCGGGTCCTCTTTAACATCCACGATCAAATAAAGATCCAGCCCGTTCGGACCTGCCCCTGCCACGCGGACTTTTGAGCCGGTGCGCACCCCTGCAGGAATGCGGACCTGTTTTTGCTTGCCATCGCTCTGGAAGACGCGCGTGGTTCCCTGATACGCCTCATCCAAAGTGATCTCAAGCTCCTGCTGGTAACCCTGTGGCTGCTGGCGGGCACGCGTGCGTGGATTTGAAGCAGCTCCCTCAGCGCCCCTGCCGAAGATCGTACGGAAGAAGTCGGAAAAGCCTCCCGCGCCACCAAAGAGGTCATCAATATCCCCATATTCAACCCGCACGCCGCCGGGGTAGCCACCATATTGGTCCCAGTTGAAATCGCCCGGCGCGCCGCGTCGCTGCCAGTTTGAGTAGTCGCTGCCAAGCCTGTCATAATGGCCGCGTTTTTCAGAATCACTGAGCACCTGATACGCTTCATTGATTTCCTTGAAACGTTCCTCAGCCTGTTTGTCATTGGGATTGCGATCAGGGTGATATTGCATGGCCAGCTTGCGATAGGCTTTACGAATGTCCTCTTCGCTGGCATTCCGCTCCACACCCAGGGTTTTGTAGTAGTCTTTATAATCCATAAGAAGGTATTGTTACACCGCGCCGAATGCAAGTCAAGCGCCCGATTGGATGATTAACATAACTCTAACTCATTAATTAATGATGAAGAAAGTATGTGGCTCGTGAATGCCTCCCAATATAGGCATCCCCGGCTGGACAGTTCTTACAGGGTTTCTAGATCAGGTTCTTTGTCAGATAAAGGTCCCCACGCTCGAAGCCGCGTTCCAAATAATATCCCCGCGTACCCACTGCCGAAATGACAGCCATTCGTTGGAATCCGCTTGCCTTCGCGATCGACTCTGCCTTTTCAAGGAGACGCGTTCCCAAGCCTGCATGCTGCGCCGCGCCCTGTTTTTCTGCACCCACGGCCAGTGACTGTCCGTAAACGTGGACTTCGCGGATCAATGCCGCTCCATCCAGATCGGGCATGCCGGTCGTTGGCGAATCTTTGTCTGGCAGTGACAATCGTATAAAGCCTGCTAGTTTATCATCCGGCGTGAGGTAGGAAATAAAATGTTCCTGCGCCGCGCCTGCCGGATACATCATGTCGTCCAGCCTGAGTGATTCAGGTTGGGCCAACTTCCCTCGTACCTCACGGCATCGCACACATTCGCAGTGCGTCCCGCGACGCTTCATTTCGGCATGCACATCCTGCCGCAGACTGGTCCTGCGATTCCCTTCCACAACATTTGTCGAGGGAATATCACGGATCACTCGATTGACCCGGCAATAGCGCGGGATGGTTGGCTTAATATCAACGATCAGGTCGATCAGTTCCTGGGTTGTGTAGGGTTTGAACTCGCCACGTTGCCAGTATTCGTATAACTCGGCATTGGCAAGTAACTGATTGGGATAGATCTTTAGTTCATCGGGGCAGAAGTAATTCCACAACTTGGCGAAATCGTCGCGGTCAGACTCGGGGGTGGCGCCCAGCAGATTCGGCATCCAGTGCAGGACGATCTTGAAACCTGCCGCGCGTAATAATGCTGTGGCGCGGCGCGTACAGTCCACATCGTGTCCGCGTTTGTTGACCTCCAGGATATGATCGTCAAGACTCTGCGCGCCCATCTGCACTTTGGTCACGCCGAGATGGCGCAGCCAGCGCAATTCATCAGGTGTGATCTCATCGGGGCGGGTTTCAATGACAAGCCCTACATTGCGGTGGTGGGTTGTTTCATTGAAAGAGTGAACGTTAGCGAGTTCCTCCTCTTTCAATTTGCTTTCTCCCATCAATGGATGCGTTGTGGTGGGATCATTCATCGCGTCGAAGCAGCGCTTGATGAACCATTCCTGATAATCACGTCGGTAGGATGACCATGTCCCGCCCAGGATAAGCAGCTCGATCTTGTCGGTTGGATGCCCCACGGACTGGAGCTGCTCGATCCGCGAACGGACCTGCGCGTAGGGGTCGAACTCATGCTCAAGCCCGCGCATGGCGCCGGGTTCGTCGGGCAGGTACGATTTCGGCATCCGCACATCGGTGGGGCAGAAAATACATTTGCCGGGACATGGATACGGCTTCGTCAGAACTGTGACCGTCGTCACACCGGAGAGCGTACGCATGGGCTTCATGCGGATGCGCTCAAGCAGACGCGCATCCTCCTGCATCTCTCCGGCCGCGACCATTTCGTTGTAAATGGATACCAGCATAGACTTGTTGAGATACCCGCCCCCTTGGAGTGGGTAACTGCGCAGGGTCTTGGTCACATCGCGCCCGCGTCGAATTTCCTCCAGCACGGTGTGTGCCAGATCCCTTTTATCCTCCGTGAGGAGATGAGTGGAGCGCCAAAGTTCCTGTCGTTCTGTTTGCATGATTGTCTATTTCTTTATGTATCCATTAAAGAGACATCCAGCTGAAAATCCTTCTGCATTTCGGCAACGTTTCGATGCTGGAACATCTCTGTATGTAAACCACACTCGATTTTTTCGCGCCCAGCCCAACGCCCGGCGCGTTCCTCGTCATTCAATCCAATAGCGATCGTGCAGGGCCCACAACCCACACTGCGGTATCCTTTGTCAAACAACGGGTGCGACGGCAGATGATTTTCCTCCGCATATTGTTTCACATCTACTTTCGTCCAGTTCAGCATTGGATTGATCTTCAGCAACCCGTTTGGCTGCAACTCCAGAATTTTGGCATGAGCCCGCACCGCAGTCTGGTCCCGGCGAATCCCGCTGATCCAGGCATCCATGTCTTTGAGTGCCCTTTGCATTGGCTGGACCTTATGTAAAAAGCAGCACAGGTTGGCGTCTTGCACGGGCAGAGCTCGCGTGTGCTGCCGCATGAAGACATCCCAGCGGGTGTCGCGGTACAGATCCAGAACATTCAGATGCCATTGCGAAGCAAGCTGTTCTTTGAAGATCAGCGTATCCCAAAAGTGATAGCCGGTGTCAAGAAAGAAAATGAGAAGATCATGCCGTATCTGTGAAGCCATATGCAACAAGGCCACAGATTGGGTCTGGAAGGAGGAACTGAGCGCGATCTGCGGCCAGAATGCATCCACAGCCCAGATGAGGATCTCCTGTGGGGTCTTCGCTTCAAATTCTTCTGAAAGACGATGGATTTCACTTGCTGAAAACATGCGAAGATTATACCCGTTATAATCCTCTCATGGATTCAAGCACCGCAGCTTACTTAATTGAAATTAATCGGGAATTCTACACACGTTTCGGCGACTCCTTTTCGGCGACACGCCAGCGCATCCAGCCTGGAGTCCGGCGCGTGCTCGGGATGCTAAACGGCGATGAGTCTATTTTGGACCTGGGTTGCGGGAACGGGGAATTTGGGCGCGAACTGGCGAAGCGCGGTCATCGTGGTTCGTATCTGGGCGTGGACTTTAGTCCGCCTCTGCTCCGAAATGCCGAGGCACAGCCCGAGGGATTTTCCGCCAGTTTTATGGAAGTGGATTTGACAAAGCTGTCCGCTGTCAGCGATGCACAGCACGCCTTCGGGAGTCAGCTATCTGTTGCGGGTGGATGGTCGGTTGTCACTGCATTTGCAGTGCTTCATCATATTCCATCTGAAGAATTGCGCCTGGATATTTTGCGGATAGTCAATCACGTGTTGAAGAAGGATGGACTGTTGATTCATTCCAACTGGCAATTCTTGAATAGCGAAAAGCTTAAGGCGCGGATCCAGCCTTGGGAAGCCGCGCACATTTCAGGTTCAAAGGTGGATGCGGGGGATTATCTGCTCGACTGGCGGGGTAGTGGAGAAGGTCTGCGGTATGTCCATCATTTTGATGAAGAGGAATTGAACCAGCTTGCGCAAGCCAGTAACTTCCAGGTGCTCGATACTTTTTATTCAGACGGAGAAGGCGGCCGGCTTGGGATCTACCAAATTTGGAAGCCCGTTTTATAATTGTGTAAGATTCTCTGTATTGAACGAGTCTAAACAAATGTTCTACTTACGAAGTGCCGCCTGCGATGAGATAGGCGGTAGAGCCGAGTTTTGGAGGTTTGATGGTTACTGAACTCTACGGACGCATTCAAGAGGGGCTGGAAGAAAAGCAAAAGGAAATCACAGAATTTCTGGACGTCGCGCCAGAGCTCGAGAAGGATCTTTGCCTGGGCAACGATGATCATTGCGTAGAAACCCATCTGCATGTGATCGAGACCAGCCTGGAGAAAATCGATGATCAGACTCTTGGTATTTGTGTCGTCTGTCACGGGTATGTCGACCCGGAACTTCTTGAAATGGATTATACAGCCGCGGTTTGTCTGGATCATTATTCGGATGAAGAACGCCGGAGGCTCGAAGCCGAACTGGAACTTTCCCAGGTTGTCCAGCGCGCGTTGCTGCCGCAACGGGTCCCCACGATCCGGGGTGTGGAGCTGGCTGCCTTCAGCCGTCCATCTGAGATCATCGGCGGCGATTACTTCGATTTCTTCCAATTCCGTGACGGGACGCATGGGCTGGTCATCGCGGATGTGAGCGGGCACGGCGTTTCGGCAGGGATGCTGATGAGCAGTCTGCAGACCGCCATACGGACGATGGCGCCCGACACCGATTCCCCGGCTGAAATCCTAGAGCGGATCAACCGCTTTTACATCCATAACATTCACTTCACCACATTTGTCACGGTCTTCCTGGCGCGTTTTGATCCCACTACGCTTTCCCTGACCTATGTGAATGCAGGGCATAATCCGCCCGCAGTCCGCCGCAGGAGTAATTCTGTCATTACCTGGTTGAAACCAACGGCACCGGCAATCGGACTGGCGGAGGACTTTCAGGCCCGGATGGAATCGATCGGATTTTCGCAGGGCGATTCCTTGCTGCTCTATACAGATGGTGTAACGGAAGTATTTAATATCAGGAATGAACAGTTTGGGCAAGATCGCCTGGCGGAACTGGTCCAGCAACACGCCGACCGGACGGCGCCAGACCTGCTCCAGGCTATCAGACAGGCGATCAGCGCCTTTGGCGGGAACATGCCGCTTGTTGATGATGTGACGATGGTGGCGCTAAAAATATCGGGTTAAGTTGATCGGGGAAGTTTGTGTGTCGTCCTGTAGAGCGAGCGTAGGCTCGCTCTACTGTTTAATGGCTATTTACTCAGCGCGACGCGATTCCGCCCTTTGTGTTTTGCGATATACATGGCTTGATCGGCGCGTGCAATCAGCGTTTCAAGATCGGTAGTATTCTCGTCCTGAGTTGCAACCCCAATGCTGACCGTCACAGAAATCTCTTTGTTGAAGATCTTGATAGGCTCGGATGCGATCGAGGTGCACAGCCGCTCAGCTACCTGCATGGATGTGGGTATATCCGTCTCAGGGAGAAGGATAATTAGTTCTTCGCCACCGTAACGTCCCACAAGGTCCACTTCACGAACCAAGTTTTTGCAGCGTCTGGCAAACTCCTGGAGGACGTGATCGCCAATGAGATGACCGTATTCATCGTTGATCTTTTTGAAATGATCCAGGTCGAGCATCATACAACAGAAGGAGCGCTTCATCCGTATTGCGCGTGCCAATTCCACACGCCCTAGTTCAAAAAGGCTGCGACGGTTCTGTAAGCCGGTGAGGGGATCCGTGAGCGCCAGACTTTGGACTTCCTGAAAGAGACGGGCGCGCTCCAGAGAAACCCCGATCTGCTTTGCAAAGATGGACATGACTGGCAGGTCTGCTTTTGTAAGTCCTTTTCCCCATATCCACAATATTCCCAGCAGGTTTTCTTCGAAGGCCAGCGGCAGACGTAATGGCTGCATCCCGGCGTCGATCCCGATCTGCTTCAGGATCTCTGAAACGCCCTGCCTGCGTGTACGGGCAAATAGCATCTGAATTTCATCCTCCACACTAGGCAGCGCGGTGGGATAAAGAATATTCTGAAGATTCAATCGATCTCGAGAAAACGTGTACCGAACCAACGGATACCCAAGACCCTGTTCGATAATCTCCAGCAAGGTCGGCGCCAGCGACGTGTAATTGATGGTAAACATGCCCCGCTCCCTGTCATAAACAGCCAGGATACAGGTCAGATCGAGCTTGTTCAGCTCCTCGCCCAGATTCCGAATGATGTCGTCGATGCTGAAGGCTTTCTCAATATGAGTGGTGATCTGGGCCAGGGCGTAGATCAAGTCATTCGAGTGGGCAAGCTGGTCCAGCCACTTGCGTTCTGCCTGTGCCTTGCGGATTTGTTCCAGTGCCGTGGCGATTTGGCCCGCCAGTGTGATCAGCAGGCGCTCATCCTCCTCCGTAAAAGCATCTTTTTTTGTACTCTCTGCATTGATCACGCCAAGGATGCGTTCCTTGAATTTGATAGGTACACAAAGCTCCGAAACCGTTCGATCATCCACATCGACGTATTCCTGCACCTGACGCACATTTCCAATCCGTTGCGCCTTGCCTGTCCTGGCAACCAGACCTGAGATTCCCTGGTCGAGCGGAATACCCATCATGTGGCGTTCTTCATCCGAAAAGAAGCGATAGGATGGATGAGCGTGCAGGATATGTGCTTGCTCATCGAGCAATAAGATGCCGAAGTTGTCCGGAAATAAATTTTGACCGATGATGTCGGTCACGCGATTGATCAACTCATCTTCATGATCCACATCGATGGCAATGAGTGCAATATCATGCAAGGCGGTTAATTGTTTAACCTGCTTGCGCTCTTCCTCCAGCAGGAGTGATTTTGAGAGTACGAGAGATACCTGTTCTGCCGTAAGCTGGGCATGCAGGAGGTCGCTTTCATGAAAAGGGTAGGCTTTCCTGTATCCCAACAGCAAAGCGCCAAGCTTGCGATTTTGTGCAACGAGTGGAAGTCCGAGCATCGAGCGATTCGGAAAAATAGCGGCCACATTTGCATGGATATAGGGTGAGTTTTCTATGTCTGGCACGAGAAGCGGGTGTTGGAGTTCCATGACTGAGGCCGTTAATGTCTTTTCCCCGGGTTCGAACTGTACATAAGGGTAAATATCGCTCATGGAGCCAAAGGCGGCGATGGGGATCGGCACTTGTTTCGTTTCGTCCCAGAGGCAAAAGAAACAATCATCTGCCTTAAAGAGAGTGCCTATTCCTTCCCCGAGAATGTTGAGGGTGGAGTTCAGGTTATCAGCTTCGAGAGCCAACGCTGTGATTTCATTCAGTAGCTCCAGAAAATCTGTATGAGCCTGGCGTTCCTGCTCATATTGCTCGAGCTTGAGCAAGGCATGACTGCGTTCCTCGATCAAAGTTTTCAGATTTCCTACGACAAAGGAAATAAATGCCAGCACCAAAAAGCCAATGATTTCGCTGGAGTTTAGAAGTATTTCATTGGCAGGGTTGCCTCCCATGAGCAGCTGGATACTATTATTTAGTATGCATAAGAGAGCAACAACGATGCCGTACTTCAAGCCAAAATACCAGCTGGCGGCAACAACAGGTATGACAGCCAGAGCCCCGATAATCATTCCAAAAGAATCGCGAAGTATCGCGAACAGTACGACATACAAGGCATAGGCGAGGATCGTAATGTAGGCTGAGCTCTTTTTATCCGGGTAAGCAAATCTTTGCATAACGTGTTCTGGTTGACCTGTGAGGCTGAGATGGCCCGAAAAGCGATCAGAATGAGGTTCTAGGCAATTTTATTCCGTCAGGGAAAGTACAACATTACAAGTTTGAAATCTCCCCTTCAAAGATTCGGAAATGAACAAACGTGAACCCCGTTTCATTCGTACCTGACGCGGTTCGGATTCATCACATACTGCCACCAATTATTGTGGATGCCATTTTTGCGTCCTGCTGTTTTTGGCAAATGCCGGAACCACCATTTGTGGTGTTCGCGTATATCGCCGTTTCCCCATTCCGCCGAAGTGACGGTGCGAACCTCCCCTTTAAAATTCGGGAAATTTTTCAACCAATCGTCACATTCACTGGACACGGAGCCGGGGTTATTCCAGTCATAGTCCCGCTGGCTGTTCGGTGCGAAGTGGATGTTCCCCAGCGCTGCCCTGCCCGGCGCCATTTTTTCGTACCGAATGAAACGTTTCCACAAATTGCTGTCTCCGGTCAACCCCTGGAACGTTTTTTCCATAATGGACTCGGCGCGGTGCCCCATATTTTCAAGCATTTCACCGACGCCGCGTTCATAGGAGAATCCCATGATGACAAAGCGCCGGGTCGCCGCCTCGGTGTTCTTTAGCGGCGGCGCGTTGCACCAGAACGCGCCGGGTCCGCCCATGATGGATTCATAAAAACCGGCATGTGGGAAATTGAAGACCCAGACCTCATCGATCTCACGGAGGGCAATGAGTTGCAGGATATTAAATCGAGCCATGATCGCATAGTAATCGGCTTCCTGCGGCATGTAGGGTCGATTCACTCCACGCACAACATTGAGGTAGCTTTGCGCATCGTATTGATACCCATCCACCTTGGGCGGGAAGCCATCCACGTCGATGCGCTCGGTGATCTGATAGCGCGCCAGTCCTTCGCTGGTTTGCAGGATATCGGTCATGAAGCCCCTTGCAAGGTCCTCCACCTGGTTCCAGTTCATGAACTGTGAAAGTTTCTTCCCCGTTCTCTGATCGACAACAGGATCATAGACGATGACGAGCGTCTTCAGGATCGTCACCTGTGCCGGTTCATCTGTATTATCGTGCGCAGCGCTCATCGGGCTGGAGGGAGACCGCGGATTTTTTCGTCTACGAAAGAAGGAGTTGAAAATCGTCATATCCGATTGTTGATTAAGAGTCCAGTGACGTCGCGCACGCCGTCCCTACGGGCGGCAGCCTCTGCAGGGCACATCCATAGTCAATTAAGGCAGGTTGGTCGCGAAATATACCTGATCGCCGATGGCAAAGTAAAGCACATAGTTAGGGCTTACTGCCATAGCGCTCACCGATTCGCGCGGGAAGGGGTTGGCTTTGCCCGTGTAACCGCTGACCTGGTTTTGCAATTCAAAGGAACGCGGCGAGAAACGGAAAACACTCTGATT